>Ga0172375_10000407_pt1 | contig 70240 bp, 56 predicted proteins | sample LakKiv1m_FD_114537 | JGI IMG/M metagenome (GOLD analysis project Ga0172375, IMG submission 114537) | Freshwater microbial communities from Kabuno Bay, South-Kivu, Congo - kab_092012_11.1m | ecosystem: Environmental > Aquatic > Freshwater > Lake | place: Democratic Republic of the Congo... | reverse complement strand
ATCGGATGTTGATGCTTATAACTACAGCATTGAGGGCGGATTTGGCCCTGTGGGAGTCAGTCTTTCGCGAGCCCATTTCCGTGAGACAGATCCTGATGATTCTATGGATATCACCAGTGTTTACGGGTTGTACCGGATGTCGTTTGGTAAAGCTGTTGAGGTTGATCTTGGTATGGGATTATTTTCAATTGATGATGATAATGACAGTCGTTTTTCCGTCACGATGCCAATACTGATCCATCCAAGTGAGTATTTCGGGATAGAATTCAGGCCGGAGTGGGCGGATGGCATCAGTCAATACGATGTTGGGGTTCTGATAGGCATGCATTACGTATCGTTGAAGGCCGGATACAGATGGTTATCACGTTATCCGCGCTGGTCTGATGATCAGTCTGGAACTTCAAGGGTTCTCGACGGCCCGTATGCCGGCTTGTCGTTTCATTTCTGACGGTTAGAAGGAAAAAAAGAGTTTATCAAGCTTGTGTGAATGATGTAGATTGCCCATTTAGCGGCATGCAAATCGAGGAGGATTGAATGAATAATGCGGTTAAGAAGATTACGGGACTGGTTGTGGCAGGGGCGTTTGTGGTATCCATGGCTGGTTGCAGCGGGGAGACGAAGGAAAAGGTAAAGCCTGTTGTAAAGGAAAACAGAGGAAAGCCAACAATGAAAGAATCGTTTGGGAAGACGTCAGATGGCAAGGAAGTGTTTCTGTATACTCTTACTAACGCAAAAGGTTGCGTCGTGAAAGTAACCAATTACGGTGGTATCGTTACAGAGCTCATAGTGCCGGACAAGAATGGCAAAATGGGCGATGTAGTTCTTGGTTATGACAAGCTGGAAGATTATATCAAGGCCAGTCCGTATTTCGGCTGTCTGGTTGGCCGTTATGGAAACCGTATCTGCAAGGGCAAGTTCACTCTGAACGGCAAGGAGTATACTCTTGCTGTTAACAATGGAGAGAATGCCCTGCATGGCGGGTTAAAAGGTTTTGACAAGGTTGTCTGGGATGCGAAAGAGAAGACTGCGGCAGAGGGGCCGGCTCTTGAGCTGTCGTATGTCAGTAAGGATATGGAAGAGGGCTATCCGGGCACGCTTTCGGTAAAGGTGACATATACCTGGACTGATAAGAACGAATTCAGGATTGATTACGAGGCAACCACGGACAAGGACACGGTTGTAAACCTTACGCAGCACAGTTACTTCAATCTTGCCGGTGCCGGGGATGGCGACATTCTTAACCATAAAGTGAAGATCCTGGCCGACAATCTTACTCCGGTTGACAAGACTCTTATTCCTATAGGCGAGTTAAGGAAGGTAAAGGGTACGCCGTTTGATTTTACAGAGTCTGTAAAGATTGGGGACAGGATTGAGCAGGTTGATGAACAGCTCAAGTTCGGTGGCGGGTATGACCACAACTGGGTTCTTAACAACGGCAGCGGCAGTCTTGCGCTGGCGGCAAAGGTTTATGAGCCTACAAGCGGACGCAGGATGAAGGTTCTTACAACGGAGCCTGGCTTGCAGTTCTATGTCGGTAATTTTCTTGATGGTACCAACATAGGCAAGGGCGGCAAGGCCTACAAGCATCGTTATGGCTTTTGCATGGAAACCCAGCATTTCCCGGACTCGCCAAACCAGCCTAAATTCCCAACAACTGTGCTTAAACCCGGGCAGGTATACAAGCAGACGACTGTTTACGCGTTTTCTGCCGATAAATAGTGCTAGTTTGGGAATCAAGCAGTGTACAGGGAAGCGGCGGCTCGGCTCGCCGCTTCTTTTTTGTCGAAATTGTGGGTGACTGCAGATACGATCAGTGAAATGGATATTCTTCAAAAGATTATGGCGGAGCGGAAGATTGATGTTGAACGGGCCAGGAAGCTGGTTCCGGAAAGAAATCTTCTGAAAGAGGCTGAATCAAGGAGACATCACAGTCTTACGGACCGGCTCAGGTCCGGTTCAGGTCCATGTATTATTGCCGAGGTAAAGAAGGCCAGTCCTTCCGCCGGTTTGTTGCGAAATGACTATCAGCCTGCCGGGATAGCGCTGGGATTCCAGGAGGGTGGTGCCGCGGGTATATCGGTGCTTACTGAACCGCATCATTTCCTGGGCAGTGAAGACGATCTTCGTAGTGTCCGGAAGGCTGTGGATATTCCTGTGCTTCGGAAAGATTTCCTGTGTGATGTTTACCAGGTATACGAGGCGGCAGCCTGGGGTGCCGACCTGGTTCTGCTTATTGTTGCGGCTCTGGAGAGGCCGACATTGACGACTCTGTACAAGGCGGCGGAAGATATGGGCCTCGAAGTGCTGGTTGAAGCGCACACGGCGGATGAAGTGAGGGCGGCGCTTGAATTTAGGAATTCCATTTTAGGAGTCAACAGCCGTGATCTTAAAACCCTTCGAACTGACTTATCAGTGGCAAAGGAACTGGCGCACCTGATACCAGCCGGAAGGCTGTCGATTGCTGAAAGCGGGATAAAAAGCAGAGAAGACATGGATATGCTTGGCCGGGTTGGATATAACGGTTTTCTTGTTGGCGAGCTCTTGATGAAGAGTGGCGATCCGCGCCGAAAACTTGTTGAAATTTCCAGTTGCAGCTAGGTTATATTCTTCGTAGTATCACTCCGTATAAGGGAGATGTTTATGGCAAAGAAGCCCATACGGGTATTCCGCCGGTCAGACGGAAGGGTCGAAAACCAAGGGCCAGTTGCACCAAAACCTGAACGTGTCTACAAGGACGGTACAGATAGGGACCGTCTTGTCATTACGCAGCAGGTCTACGACATGCCTGATACGTATGTTTCCCGGACCGACGAAGTCGCCCGTTCCAAGTATAGCGATCTTCTGCACAGCATCTATGATGCGCTGCTTATCACCGATTCGGACGGTAATATTTTAGAGGTCAATGCCAGGGCTGAGCATAAATTTATCTGGACCGAGAAAGACCTTCTCTCCATGAACATCCTGGATATCATTTCCGGGGCAGACGAAAAGCTGCTCGACCTGGTACGTGGAAATGCAAATCGCGATAAATTCACTGTCCTTGAAGCCATATGTCTCACCGGTGACGGTCTGCGTTTTTACGGTGAAATTGTGGTGAACGGGATATTCAGGAACAAGGGAAAGCTCGCTTTCTTTGTCCGTGATGTGACCATGCGTAAGCAGGCTGAAGAAGCCCTGAATGCCGCCAACGAGAAGCTTGTTGAGGCGGAAAAAATACAGGCTAGGATTGACACTCTTTCGACTCTCTATCATGAGCTGAATAATCCTCTTCAGATTCTTACCTGCATGGCAGAGGTTGACAAGAATGACGAATATAAAAAACAGCTTGCCCGTATTGTTTCGGTGCTTGAGAAGCTGCGCAACCAGGAGTCGCTTGAGGTTGTAAGGACAACCGATGGCGGAACAAAGTATGACATACCGGTCGAACGGCATATTGAGCCATGTGATTCCACGCGTTTGCTTATAGCGGAAGATGAAAAAGTGCTGCGTGACATGTTTGTCAACGCTTTGTCACTGAAGTTTCCATCACTTTCCATAGATGGTGTGGCTAATGGGCAGGAAGCTGTGCAGCTTTTTATTGAGAAACGGCACGGCTTGATCATAATGGATATTTCCATGCCTGTCATGAGCGGGGAAGAATCATTCCTGGCAATTAAGGCGGAGTGTGAGAATCGGGCATGGATGCTGCCTTCATTTATTTTCTGCACTGGATTTCTTATAAGCGAGAATCTCTCGCAAATCGTAGGCGAAGGTTCTGTGCATGCATGTCTGGAGAAGCCCCTTACAATGGCGCATCTTTTGTCTGCGGTCAGTAGCCGCCTGAAGATGGACGCGTAGCTGGCTGCGTTGCGGGGGGGGCAGGAATTCTGGCAGGGGCTGTGATAAGCCAAGTATGTCCTCAGGCGAACTGGTCAAGTCTGTGGCGGTCAAGAGTTTCATGAAACCTTTTCAGTATTACTTGTATATAAAAGCAGTATCGGGCAATCACCCTGAATCATAATCAGATTATTTGCGCTATTATATGAATGGCGTTATTCAACTGGTCATTAAAGTCGTATCCGGTCCTGACGCCGGCAAGAGCTTTACCGTAAGAGATACCTGCTACATGGGGACGCAGGAGATGTGCCTTGTCCGGTTGTCGGACACATCGGTTGCCCCGTTATTTGCCCGCCTGACGCTGCGAGGCGATTCTTTCACAATCACCGATTTATCCGACAGGCCAGAGTTGAAGGTTAATAACCGGCTTGCCAAATCCATGAAGCTTTTCCCCGGTGACAGCATATCTGCCGGGGGGACCGTCATGAAGGTCGAGGATCCTAACAGTGCAATGGATCGCGAAAGCAGTGCTGATTTGCATAATTCGCCAACGGATGAACGCATAGAATTTGCGAGGCCTGAGATTGTTGGCGAAGAAGAGAATGTGATGCCGGACTTTGCGTCGAGAGTAACCAGTGATAATGCGTCGAGGCCGGCAGTGCCTCCCGTTGAACAGCTTAAACAGGTGAAAGAAATAGCCAGGGAGCCTGGGCCTTCGATAAGCGGAACTCCGGCCGTGGATGCGCTGCTCAGGGATACCCAGCGTTCCAGCGAGAGAGCGGGTAAGCCGAGTTATCTGGGAATCATTGTGTGCCTTGGGATTGCCGGAATTATCATTGCCCTCTGCCTGGCATCTTTGATTTCGTCCAGGCGTCTTGCCGATAGGGATTTCAATGAAGTTACAAAATTTGCCAGGGAGAATCCCGGTGAGATCCGGCAGATAATTGAAAAATATACAAAGGTCAGGAATGAGGCGGGCTGGGCAAGTCCAAAGATCAGGGGTTATCTCTCCTCTGAAATAGCCAGGCTGATGGCTGATGTTGCCGCCAAGGAAGAGGACCTGAAAGTTACGCTGGGGCAATTGGACCTTCGCGTTTCGCAATTGACGGAAAAACAGGCATATGAGGAGGCGCTGGCCGTATACAGGAAAGTTGATGAGAAATACCGTGCCAGGGTCATGGAGTTGAGGAAAAGTGCGATTGAGGATCTGGTCCGGCAGGCAGAAGGGCACGCGACAAAGATCAAGGAGCAGCAACAGGAAGAGCAACAGCAGATCCAGGTCGCGAATGAAAAGCGCATGAAAGAGAAACTGGATATGGTTCTGAACGATGTTGCGCGGTTACTTGTTGAAGGAGACTCAAGGGAGGCGATTAGGTTACTGGAAGGAGTACTTGCAGACGGTACTTATTCTTCGGTCAGGTCGGGAGTCGAAGATGCCCTTACGACGGTAAAACTCCTGAATGCAATCGACAGGATGCAGTCCTTGAATGCCGGAAGAGCTGGTTCCGGGGAAGTGGCGGCAGGCTCGACGAATGCGTCCCAGGCGGATTTTCAGGAGAAGTTGTCGCCTGTCCTAAAGGCTGTATTTGCAATCCGCAAGGACGATGTCTGGGAGGCGAGGGCACAGCTTGAGAAGGCAAAGGATCATTTTCTTTATTCTGTCCTGATGGGGCGACTGCAGATGACAGATGAGGATTGGAAGCTTGAGAAAGAGGCTGTAAGGAGTTTCAGTGTTATATGGAGTGCGGTGACCGGGAAGCCTGTTACCACGATTCCTGTTGCTGATGATTGCGTGACCCAGTGGGGTGAGGCGAGCAGGGGGATGGGGCAGGAGGTAAGGGTAAAGCTGTCAGGGGAGATCGCGGCTTTTAAAAAGAAATACTTCAAGACCAGTTTTGCTAGGAAGTATGAGAAGCTTTTCGGCTCAGTAAACTCTGGTTTAAATGAGGCTCCTGCTCCGGTTAATGCTGTTACTGCCGCGCCTTCTTTATCAGGGGTTGGGGATGCGAAAATAATCCAGGCTGACGGGCACGTATTCTATGTTGAAGCTGACGAAGGTATTCCCGAAGGCGTTGGGAATAACGTCGGTCTTTTTACCGAGAAAACTGTCTTCAAAGCGCCTGGTACTAATAAAGCAGTTGCCGTAAGGGTGGATATCCATGCTGTCGTGCCGTTCCGGGTTCTCGGGAAGAAGCAGGCCTCTTTTTCGCTTCCGGACGGCATGAAATTTGATCCGCCTGCGGTGGGCGAGCGGGTTTTGATGAGAAAAGACCTTCAGGTCGGCGCAAGAATTATTTCGATGGTTGACAAACCAGTCTTGCAGAAATTGTTTGAGGACGCATTCGAATTGGAAAAAATTGGTCCTTTATGGGTCCATCCTCCCGGCGAGGTTAAGCTGGAAAGAGAAAGGTTATGCATTGATAGAAGCGAGGGGCTTCCGGTTGAATGGAAGAAGGGTGAGCAAAAGTTGGACTTGAAGCTTATGCGTGATCTTGGCTCTGACCCTTTGAAAGTGGAATTTGATTACCTCAGGAAGGCGGATGGCGGGGTGTGCGTCGGGATCGGTGATCTTGAGTTTCTCACGGCAACGGTCGATGGCCGTAAGTCTGGCATCTATGTTAAGGGCGTTCTAGTGAAACCAGCTGTGTTTCCCAAACCCTCCTCGAAAGATCCGCAGAGAATACTGATTATCAAGGCGCAGACGTTTGGATATATGGCCGTGGGAAAGAGTACTGCCGGATGTCGAATCAGCGTAAATGCGGGGGAGTCCCCTGTAAAACATATCCAATTGTCGTCCGAAGGGAAGATGTGGATAGACAACTTTGCCGTGAGCCGTTTGCAGGGTTCGGGTTGTGCCGAGATAGCGGCTGTAAGCACTGAAGGAAAGGAAATCCTGGTTTCAAAGGGGAGCGAACTTGAGTGGGAGAATATCCAGAAGTTGCATCAGATTTACGTGTTTGGTCCTCTGGATAACAGCAGGCAGAAGCCTTTAGCCCTCGGCCGTGTTGAAGGCTTCGTTCCTGGAGACAGGCTGCTTTGTTCAGTTATCGAGGGCAAAGTTTCAGGGGTTCATGAGACGGTCTGGCTTTCTTCCGACATCAGCGTGGCGCAGGAAGAGGGTATGATAGCAGCTGGTGATCGTAACAAGGCGCAGGAAGTACATTTGCCCGGAACATTTTACGGGGTAGTGGAGCAGGGCAAGGCGGGAACTTTTGCTGTTGTACCTGATGTGCGTGAAACGGCCATGCTGCGCGAAGGCTTCTTCGGGCTCGTAGACAAACTTGTTGTCCATTCTGAAACCGGTGAGAAACTTGCTGCATGGGTTGGCAAGGAAATACGTTGCGAGGTTACAAAGGCAGCTCCTGCAGGTAGCAGGATCAGCTGTAAGCCGCCTGATGGATACCCGGTTTCCGGAATAATAAACAGCGGCGTTCTGCTCTCGCGTCAATTGCTGGCAGGCAGTGACAGGGTTGATCTGGCAGGCAAGATGATTCCAGCCTCAATCTCGGTCCTGACAGGCCGACAGCCTTTCTGGATTGCCGTGAATGGTGATTGGAAAGAGAAGCCTGATGGCATAACCGGTAGTAGTAATCCCAAATCCAGGGTTCCTCCCGTACTTCTCTGCAGCGAAGTGTTTGAGGGGAATGTCCAGTATGATCTCTCCATGCGTGTTGAAGATGCAGGTGCGATTCCAAAGGATGACTGGATGAAAGACGTGATGATACAGCTCGAATTTCCGGAGAAGAGAAAGTGCGTCACGTTCGCTATTGGTGCGGGAACTGCAGGCGGAGTGTTGGTGCATTGTGATACAATAAAAGTGCAAAAAGGCGAAGATAATCTCGTAAAGGCGGGTGAAGATATTTCCTTCGGCCGATCCGGAGAGTTTGGAACAAATACAGAGGTAAGAGTGGAGAAGGCTGCTGATTCTAATCAGCCTTCGCTGGCGCTTGGCCGCAATTATGAGTTACGGGTGAGGAGAGTGGGTGCCGTCGCATCGTTTTATGTCAATGGCAAACGCCTCGGGTATGTGCGTTGCCCTGAGTTTGCAGGGAAAGTCAGGCTAATGCTTGCTGCTCCAAGCAGGAATGTTACTGTCGGGCGCGTTTCGGCCCGGGAAATATCCATGTCTTGCGTGACTCCTGCCAAGGAGCCGGTTCTTGGCGAGTTTGGATATGTACAGTGGGTTGATGCTGATGGAATTCTTGTTGATTCAGCCATGAACGGCGCTGCCTTGAACGACACTGTCAGTATTGTTACCATAGACAAGGTTGTTGAGGGTGAGAAATCCAAGACTGTATTCATGAAAAGAGTAGCACTTGGGACGATTAAAGAAATCGGGGCGATGACGGCTCTCATAGGGCGAACTGATTCAGGGGAACCCGTAAAGAAGGGTATGAAAGTTCTACGCGGAACTCGGCCTTTGTCTTTCCTCTTTACTGATGCCAGGATTGGCAGTATTGATGAGGGATTATGACAGACGGGTTATGAGCGTAGAAGTAAAGATATGCGGGCTGACCAGCAGGGATGATGCGCTTTCGGCGCTTGATCTCGGTGCTGATTATCTTGGGTTTGTCCTCTACAAAGAATCTCCACGTGGAATCTCGGAGAACCAGTTGTTTCACATACTTGACCGGCTGAACCGCAAATGCAGGGCTGTCGGTGTTTTTGTGAACGATTCCCGTTTGCATGTTGAGAAAATCTCGCTTGACTGCGGGCTCCATGCGGTCCAACTGCATGGAGACGAGAACGAAGCGGATTTTAAGGGTTTTCCGGTTGCAGTCTGGAGGGCGGTGAGATTTGTTTCGGGGGTGTGGGTTCCACCGGCAGAGAAATGGAAGGCCGGCAGGTATGTTGTTGATTCGTCGGTTCCTGGAAAGTATGGTGGAACTGGAGTTACGGGGAATTGGAAGGAAGCTGCCGGTTTTGTTAAGTTATATCCTTCGATGCTGTCGGGCGGGCTCACGCCGGAGAATGTTGAGGAGGCCATAAGGGTTGTGCGGCCAGCCGGGGTGGATACTGCAAGCGGGGTCGAAGAAGTGCCCGGCAGGAAGGATATTGCAAAACTTAAGATGTTTTTACGTAATGCGAAGAGGGAGCTGTAATGAAGGAACCAGGGAATGTGGCGGGCCATTTTGGCATATATGGCGGCAGGTATGTTGCCGAAACACTGATGCCTGCACTCATAGAGCTGGAGAATGCATACAACGAAGCAAAGTTGGATACATCCTTCATGGCAGAGTTTCACCGTTTACTGGCGGATTATGTGGGGCGCCCGTCTCCTCTTTATCTTGCCGAACGCCTGACTAAAGCCTGGGGCGGTGCGAAGGTTTACCTGAAACGCGAGGACCTGAACCATACAGGAGCCCACAAGGTTAACAACACTCTAGGGCAGGCATTACTCGCCAGGCGCATGGGAAAGAAGCGGCTCATGGCAGAGACAGGGGCCGGTCAGCATGGCGTGGCCACGGCCACGGTTGCGGCTCTTTTCGGTATGGAATGTGCCGTTTACATGGGAGAAGAGGATATCGTCAGGCAGGAGCCGAACGTAAAAAGAATGAAATTGTTGAATGCCAGGGTTATTCCTGTCGGCAGTGGCACAAGAACGCTAAAGGATGCGATGAGCGAGGCAATACGTGCCTGGGTATCGGAAGTTGAGGAAACGTTTTATATTATCGGTTCAGTGGCCGGGCCGCATCCTTATCCGGCGATGGTAAGGGATTTCCAGAGTGTAATCGGGGCGGAAACTCGAGAGCAGGTTATGAAGAAGGAGAGACGACTTCCTGACATGATCATAGCCTGTGTTGGAGGCGGCAGCAACGCAGCCGGTATATTTTATCCATTCATAGGGGAGGGAGCTGTCAATCTGGTTGGTGTCGAGGCTGCAGGGCTGGGTATTGCAACCGGCAAGCACGCCGCCAGTATCGGCGCTGGTCTTCCCGGTATTCTCCATGGAAGCAAGACGTATGTCCTGCAGGATGAAGACGGGCAGATCTTGAATGCTCACTCGGTCAGCGCGGGACTGGATTATCCCGGCGTGGGTCCCCAGCATGCTCACTGGGCCGACGATGGCAGGGTGGAATACTGCAGTATTACGGACGCCGAAGCACTCGAAGCCTTCTACGAGTTGACCATGCTTGAAGGTATCATTCCGGCACTTGAATCGGCGCATGCGGTTGCGGAAGCAAAGAAACGCGCACAACTTCTTGATAAAGACGGAGTCATTATCGTAAATCTTTCCGGTCGAGGTGACAAGGATGTGGACAGCGTGCTGAAGAATATTGATCGATGAAGTATTTTGCTAAAAACGGCTGGAATTGAGGATCAATGAACAGGATAGACAAGAAATTTGCAGAGTTGAAGAAGGCCGGCAGGAAAGGTCTGGTCGGATACCTGACTGCTGGGGACCCGAATCCTGCGGTGTCCGAGCGTAACATACGGACGGCTATAGATAGCGGGCTTGATGTTCTAGAGATTGGTGTGCCTTTTTCTGATCCCACCGCCGATGGGCCGGTGATACAGGCGGCCTCCCAGCGGGCGCTGGCAGCAGGGATGAATCTGAGGAAGACTTTGAGCCTGGTTTCAGGCATTAGGCGTGATTATGACCTTCCGATCGTTCTTTTCGGTTACGCTAATCCATTCTTCCGGTATGGATACAGGGAGGTCTGTTCTGATGCGGTTGATGCCGGGGTCGACGGGATGTTGATAGTTGATCTTCCGTATGAAGAATCACAGGAGTTACGTCCGCATGTTGACAAGAAAGGTTTATGCCTGATTCCCCTTGTTGCTCCGACAACCTCAGATGAGCGGGCAGGACTGATCCTGAAAGGTGCCCGTGGATTCGTTTATTATATAATGGTTACCGGAGTTACGGGTGTCAGGGGGAAAGTTGCCGGCGGTATAGCACGGCGCATAGAGAATCTTCGGAGACACACAGATCTTCCTGTCGCCGTTGGTTTCGGGGTGAGTAACGGAAAACAGGCCAAGGCTGCGGCTGAAGGAGCTGATGCCGTGGTGGTTGGCAGTGCGTTAGTGCAGGCGTCAGTTGACGGGAACCTGGCTGCTCTTGTTAAGGATATAAGATCAGCTTTGGATAATTAGATGATAATTGCGATTCAGGGTTAAATTGACAGGATGGCATTCTTATGGAGAAGAGAATTTTCAGGCATTCGATCAGGATTCCGTATGCGCATGTTGACCAGATGGGTTACGTGTATTACGCCAACTACTTTGTGTATTTTGAAATGGCGAGATCGGAGTTGTTGAGGGAAGCAGGGATGCCTTATGGAGATATGGAAAAGCGCGGTATCATGCTGCCGGTAGTTGCAGCGCACTGCGAGTACAGAAAGCCTGCGCATTTTGATGACCTTCTGAAGATTGAGACCCGGTGCACAGAGATCAAGGGCACTCGTCTTAGAATTGAATATGTAATCAGCAGGGGTGAGTGTGTTATTGTTACTGGTTACACGGAGCATGTTTGTGTATCAATCGCCGATGGCAGGGTTCTCAAGCCGGATCCCGAGATTAAGAGGCTTGTTACTCTTACGGAATGATGAGCGCTTCTGGAAATGCTGACGATTCATTTCGAGGAGTAGCCAACTGTCCAATCCTCTTCTCGTTCTTACCGCCTGTGGTGGAACGTGTAAGGCTTTGACACTACGTTCCCTTCCGGGCCGAGGGCGCTTCTGCCTGTCTGCAGTTCCTTGAGAACCTTGTCCGTGGTTTTGAAGTGGCACTTTGCTGTTTCAAGAAGTATTTTCGGGCCGTATTTCTTTCCGAGATCAATCCCGGCTTCGATAACGGCTGGAGAGGCCCCCTTGTGGAATTTCACTTTGTAGTGCATTTCCATGTCTTTCATTGCCCGCAGGAAGCCTTCGCGTGCCAGAATTGAAGCGGCGGCGACGGCGAGATCGGATTCGGCCTTGTGTCTTTGGACAAGTTCGATCTGTTGTCCTTTTTTCATCAGTGCCCGCTTTACCTGTTCTTTGCTTCCAAACTGGTCAGAGATGGCCCGCGGGCACGAGGGGATTATGTTGAGCATGTTTTCGATTGCTCTGGCATGTCCCCAGGCGAGTATGGAATTTACGTTGCGCATCTGGTAATAGAGCCGGTTGTAGGCGGCTGGTCCTATCTTGATAACCGTGAAACGTTTTCCCAGCAGTTTGCGAAGATCGCGGCCCATTTCCATCGCTTTCTTGTCACTGGAGATATTCTTGCTGTCCTTGACGTCCATTTCGCGCATGGCATTAATGAGTGTTTCGTCAATGTATGCTCCGGCGATGACAAGCGGTCCCAGGAAATCTCCTTTACCGCTTTCGTCAATGCCGATGTGCGGCTTTGAGTGATCCGGGTCAAGAACGTCCTCGTAGCCCAGCCCGACGCCGGCCAGGACAAGGGGTTCAAGGGTGAAAAGAACGAAATCGGAGGCTTTCTTCCCCTGAACAAGACACTTGCCGCTGGTGTAAAGTGCAATCCGGCAATCTTCGGCGTCAGCCGCAATCCTGGTATATTCCATCTGGACAGGGCGGAAGTTGCCGTGCTTGATGATATCAATAAGTATTTTCTGCTGCTCTTCGGATAATTTATACGTATATGAGTTTCGTTCCACCATGTGCAGGACCATATCAGAAGGGGAAATCCACTTCAATTAGAGACTTTTTCTGTTGACGCTTGCTTCATCAATGTTCATACTTCTAACACTGTAGAAACGGATAGAGTTTGCAGTATTTTTTGAACCGGATTGGCTCCAATGAGGTGGCAATGAGAATAACAGTTGCTGTATTAGCGTTAATGTCCTGTGGTTGGCTGATGGCTGCGGATGAATCAACCGAGGCGAGAAAGGCCAATGAACCGGTAAAATTCTCAGTTGCGGCTGGCGCGTCGTACACGGATAATCGTGATGCTTTGCCGACCAAAGTCAGCAATACGGACTTGTATATTACCCCTCGCCTGGTGTTGGACCTTAAGTATGATGAACTTAACCTGGCCCTTTCTTATGCTCCAACATATCGTTACAGGAGTAATGCCAGTATTATTGAGAATGACAGTCAGTTACTGCACGATTTCGCGATGACTCTCAATTTAACGCCATCCAGGATGACCACGATAAGGCTGGTGGAAAACTTTAATCTTACGGACGATCCGTCAGTGCAGCAGGATGGGGCAACTCTTCGAAGGGATAGCAGTTTTATTTACAGCCAGACCGAGGTCGGCATGGCCCACGATTTCAGCGCTTACTCCAAAGTCGACGTGGCTGGTCGTTACATGGTTAAGAGGTATGACGATGCGGAAGTCCGCAAGACGTCAGACGTGACGAAGTCGGATGCCGGGATAACGTACTGGAAGCAGCCTGCCAAGAAATTTGCGCTTGTCGGCATGGCCAATTACGCCCAGTTTGACTACGAGAAATATCTTGATATTGATCGCGGTTTTGATTCCACGGTTTTTGGTCTTGGTATCGAGCAGGAAATCAGTTCGTATGTCAAATACGGTTTGCGCGGCGGGTTACAAAGTTTACAGTACAGAGATGATTCTCTGGAGTCGGCCAATTCTCCGTATGGTACTGTATCCCTTCAGGTGAACACTTTGAAAACTACGCGTATCCTTCTTTCGGTATCGCAGATGGTAAGGGATTCGGCGATCTTTCCGTTTGCTTCCCAGGATTCGACGGATTACGGGGTTAGCGTGAATTGGGAATCTCCCTCCTCGGCTTTCCAGTTTGTGTTTGCCGTGTCTTACCGGGTAAGTGATTATTCTAAAGATACTGTTTCGAGTAAGTTTTCGAGCGCTGCTGCGAGCGACGCAACTTATTCTGACTATCTTTCGTCTGCAGGTATTAAATCGTCTGGCAAGGAAGAGACGCTTGGGGCGTCAGTTGAAGTGGGCTATAAGCTGGGTGATCAGACCACAATCAAGCTTGTTCAGTCATATGAAGATGTGAGTTCGGGGGTAAGGTGGTCCTATGATAGAAACGCAACCACGTTGGCCATAACGCGCGATTTCAGGTAGGCTGACTCTGTCGGGTTGCGTTTTCATTGCTTGACGTCGAGGTTTCGCACGCCGACTTCAGAAAGCAGGTATTTGTATCAAATGACTGAGACTAACGAAACCTTGCATTTCCTGGATTACTGGCGGGTGATCCGTTCCAGGAAAGAAATAGTTATTGTGGTCTTTCTTCTTGTTGTTCTTACCGGTGTTCTCATCACGTACAACATGCCGAAAGTGTACATGGCATCCACCCTGATTCGTGTAAAGGAAGACATGCCTGACATCACGTCCATTGGCGCGGAGAGATACAGGCCCAGGGATCCGCTTTTTCTTCGCACGCAATTTGAGATTATCCAGTCCAGACCGATCAGGGAAGACGTTGTTCGCAGTCTGAACCTGAACGATATCCTGGGCAAGGCCATGGGCTATTCCGCTAGTGGTCCTGAAAAGAGCATGGAACAGACCATCAGGATCCTGGGAAGATCCATAAAGGTTCAGCAATACAAGGAAACGAACCTTATCCAAATAAGGGTTTACCTTTCAGAGCCAAAGGGGTCGGTACCTGAACTCGTCAGGAATATTGCAGATGAGATAGCCAGTGCCTACAGGGACCAGGATATTGAGCGGAACCGGAAGATTGCGGAACTTTCCCTGGAGGCAATGAGAAAGTCAATAGAGGAGCAGAATAAGAAAGTTCTCCAGGCGGAATCTGACAGGGAAGATATCAGGAAGAAATATAACATAACAATCACAAGCCCGAGCATTGGCGCAGGTACTTCAATGGATAAAAGGACTTTGCAACAGCTTGACGAGCTTACGACGATAACGCGAGCCGAAGTGGCCCAGAAAAAGGCATTATGGAATACAATTACCAATCTCATCGCCCAGAATAAATTGCTTGAGGCTCAGCCGCGCCTGGCTTCTGACCACGGGCTTGAGCAGCTGGTTGCAGATAAACGCAAGGCGGAAGTTGATTTCGAGAAGCTCAAAGCCTCAGGCCTCGGTGAGAACCACGACAGTGTAAAAGGGCTCAAGCAGGCCATAGAAGAGCTGAGTGGAAAAATTAAGTCGGCTTTGGACGGATGGATAACTGGTATTCAGGCTGACTATAATGCTGCAGTTTCAAAGCTGGCTTCGCTGGATGAGGATTTAAAGGCAAAGAAGGCGAGTGAAATCAAGGCCGAGGGTGAAGGGTACCGTGAGTTTGAGAAAGCCGAAGATTCACTTGAGCAGGCGAAAAAAATCAGGGATGCCGTGAAGGTGAAATACGAAACAGAGAAGATGTCTCTGGATATGCCAAGGAGCACGGTGGAAATAATGGAGCCTGCAAAAGCGCCTGATAAAGATGATTGGGTGAGCCCTGATTTCATGATTAATATCATTTTCAGTATTGTGGCGGGAATTATGGCTGGCATAGGACTGGCATACTTCATCGAGTATTTGGATACGTCGGTCAAAACCATAGAAGATATTGAGACTTCGATGGGGGTATCTGTCCTGGGCGTCATCCCTCAGAAGGTGAGGGCTTTTGTTGATGAGGCGGCGGATGCATCGCATGCAGAAGCCTACCGTGTGCTAAGGACCAATATTCAGTTCTCGAAGAAGTTATCAGGGGCTAAATCGCTTTGCGTTACGAGCGGCAGTGTTGGCGAGGGCAAGTCTCTGACGATCTTCAACCTGGCTTATGTTTACGCCCAGTTGGGGGGCAGGATACTTATCGTCGATTCCGACCTGCATCGGCCAAGACAGCATAAGATATTCGGAGTTTCCAACAGTGTGGGTCTGGCAAATGTTCTTGCCGGTGAGGTGGATCTTGGCAGTGCCATTTTTTCTACAAAAGTTCCAAACTTGTATTTCACCCCAAGCGGAAGGCTGGCGAGCGGCGTACACGGCCTGCTTGATAACCGCAAGCTGAAGGAGCTGATAAACGAGTTGAAAGATGCATATGACATGGTGTTTTTTGACGCTCCGCCTATCATAGGCGTCAGTGATGCATCCCTTCTAGTGCGCGAAGTTGACGGCACCCTTCTTGTGATTCAACACAGGAAGTATCCCCGTTCGGTTTCGCTCCGGGCAAGGGATATGATCGAGAATGTCGGCGGAAACATTATCGGCGTTGTACTGAACAATATTAATATCTCGCGCGACTATTCTTACTACTACCATCATTACTATTCATATCCAAAATATGGCGAGCAGGCAAAGGTCGGAAAACAACTTTAGGATTAAAAGACGTTTATGAAGATTTACAGGCAGATACTGGCAACCAATGTAATTGCGATATGTTATGTGCTGGCAATGTTTGCAGGCGGTTGCTTTTCGGCCTCATCGCTAAATGATAAGCGCATTGCACGCTACAGGCCAAAGGTGAGTGACAGGATTATTATCGGCGAGGGGCCTGGCACAAATGTTGTGCGGAAGGTTCTGAAGCGGGGAGATAAAGTGATCATTGATCTGCTGGGTACGCCGGATATTCAGCAGCCGATACAGGGCGAGATCGATGAACTCGGAATCAATCTGCCCCATATCGGACGGGTGAATATTGATGGTATGACCACATTTGAAGCTGAGCAGCGCATAGAGAAGAAATATATTGAAGGTGGCTACTACACGAAGATAAATGTCCTGGTCAAGGCTCAGGATGATGAATATTTTGTGGGCGGCGAAGTGAATAAGCGAGGATTGTTTGTTCTAAGCGGTGACAGGACGCTCATTCAGGCCATTACAACAGCCGGAGGTTGGAGTGATTTCGCAAAGAAGACAAATGTTATGATCAGCCGTGGTAAGGGCAAAGAAAAGCAGATATTGTATTTTAACTGTGAAAGGATTGAGAAGGGAAAAGACAAGGATCCTTTAATTAAACCGGGTGATATTATTACAGTTGATAAACGTTGGATCTGGTAAAGTGTCACTTCTTATGTGGTGTCGTTTCATAACTTGTTTCGCGGTGATTCTGCTGACGAATGTCTTTGCCTCTGGCCAGACTGTTTCCAGTAATGTTCTGGAAAAAGCGAGGGTGACAGCGGCAACAGCGGTAGCCTCCGCCGCGGAAGCCGGCATGATGAGGGATATGGCGGTAATTGCCGTCAGGAATGCCATGGCAGCTGAGAACGATGCAAATGAGGCGTTTCTTGTTGCGGCAAAGGCCGGGGACAAGAAGAAACTTTCTTCAGCCAGAAAGCTCCTTGATGCAATATCCGATTCAGCACTTGACGCCAGGGCGAATCTGGAGTCAATTGCGGATTATGTCCGTGATGCCGGTTTAGCTGCCACTTCTGCTCTAGAACAGGAAAAGGCGGTGCAATCAGCACAGAGCCAGCGTGCGGCAGAATATTCACTCTCGAAGATTGAACGTTATGCCAAGTGTGCGGAAAAAAGTGCCAGAAGAGCTAAAGAGATTGCAGAAATCTTGAAGAAGCAATGGCTTCTGCCGGTGATAAAGGCAAATGTTCCCGCCCAGCCTGGACTTTGATTCTTACCTGGTTCTGCAAATGGCGGTCACGCTATGAAAAGGAAAATATCGGTATTTTCTGGTGCAGTTCTTCTGTCTGTTTCGCTTTTCGGTGTTATCCATGCCTGTCGCGTTGCAGCAGCGCAGAACATGTATTTTCGCGCATTGTCAGTCAGGGAAAGCAGAGGAGAAGTAAAAGTGATCCTGAGCCTTTGCGAGTCGGCGGACCGGATCTACAGTCACAATTACCTGTTCTCCATCCTTGCTGCTCAGGAGGCATACTATACAAGCCTTGGGGCAGTTAACGCTGATACGGAGAAACGTGTGCTTGTTGCCGAACATTGGTGCAATGCTGGCCTGTCGCAAAATATCTATCGAATCCAATTAAGGAAACTTAAGGCATATCTGCTGGCGCGTAAGTCTGCCACGGATGCTGCTGCCTGCTGGGAACGTTATGTGGACTGGCATTTCTGGGAACCTGCAAACCACGCTTTCCTGGTGGAATTATATTCCTTGTCCGGGCAGTTTGACAAGGCGTTGAACTCGCTTGCGTTGATAAAAGAAACTCCATGTTATGAAGAAGCCAGAAAGAAGATGATTGATGCGTGGGATAGAGAGTCAAGTTTGCCGCCTGAGTACTCTTCCATAAAACCATCCGGCTCTCAGCGCTGATTTTGTTCGTTCCCTGGTCTTAAGGCTTTTCTCCATCGTTTAATCTGTATAGCCAGGAGTATCATAAGGCCGATAAGGGAGATTGTGCGGCCAGCATTATCGGATAAAGTGTATCCATAGTTCAATTCTACTGTTTCTTTTTCAGGATAAACCAGCATGAAGCAGGGGGTGACCATGAATATCTTCTTCGCACCAGTGACCTTCCAATTCGGTGAATAACTGCATTTTATAATGTGCGGGAGTCCTACTGCGCTTGTCTTGAAACTTATAGTGTTATCAGTCACTCTTTCGCTTGAAATCCTGATATTGTCGCGAGAAACATGGACTGAGGGGCGAGCTGCCGTATTGTCGCCCCTGATGCCTCGGCAGTATTGCAGAAAATCGTTCTCGCTGAGAATTGTCTGAAAGCGTCCCTCATCTTCCTCGCCTCTGAGGAGAAAGACAAATGGCTCATCGACCAGCTGAATAGTGTAGATCCATTCGAGCCCGGCTATTTTCCAGTTATCCTTGTCGCGGGACTGTATATGAACGCCAACAGGCATATTGTCGGGCACATACACGTATCCGCCGGAATGGGAAAGCAGTTCGTAGAGTTGCCATCCCTCAGATTCGCAGATAAGGCGCCAGTCTTTGGACTGGGCAAGGGATTCCTGTGCCTTTTTCCACCTGGCGACGAAGTGCTTCACATTAAACAGCTTCATATGCTTTGTGGCATTTGTGAAATTGAAACTGGCTGGTCTTACGATATCAGGAAACCCTGCGCAGTCTTTTGATGTTTCGCTCTGAATGTAGTATGAGAAGATCGAGCTGGCGGCTGAGTTTACAATTCCGCCTTCAAGTACGTTTTTTCCGAAAAGATGGGGAAAACACTCAAAAGCCCGGCCTGATCCGAATGATTGATTGTCGGGATGAAGATCGTTGGCGAGCAGGCCTGGGGAATTCGAGACAGCATTACCCAGCTTTTGGAATGTTGTCCAGCGCGGATTCTTTTCAAACCCCCTGTAATTCCATTCGGCCCAGTTTCGAACATTATTAGGAACATATATACCGAAGGAAAGGGCTGTAAGCAGTATGGCAAGAATGGCAAGGCATTTGAACCGGAGGCGGGCGATCAAGAGCCCTGTGCCTGCCGCGGACAGTGCCAGAAGCGCAAAGAACGCAAAGGGCCAGAGGCGGGTATTGACGAATACCTTTGCTATATGATCATGTCCGAAATAGAAAAGCAAAGTTGAGCAGAGAAGCATCCAGCAGAATATGGCTACAGCCCAGATTCGGCGGGCAGTGGCAATAACCAGCGCGCAGACCGCCAGGAGCCCAAGGAGCCAGAGCCATGTTGAGGGCAGGGTTGTTGTTAAACCAATATTCCAGTTTGCCCCGAATGCTACGGCGTATTCCCCCTTTGCAATAAGAGGTATCAGCCACCATGCCATCAGCATTAAAGCCAGGATATATTCACTGGCAAGTACAAGTAGAGTCTTCCTCGGCCCGGACTTTGGATTCAGAAAGGGTATAATGGCAGCACAAAGGCCACCGATAATAGACGTAAAGAAATGTGATGCAAGCAGGAGTGTCAGCAGAATCGTTGTCCGGATGCGGAATGTTCCATCATCCGCGTCACGCCAGGATGAAGCGATGAAGAGAAGCATGAGAGGGAAACTGATACTGTTTGAAATCATTCCTGCAAATGTACTGTAGATGTTGGCACCCCACATGGTTTGCGGTCCGATGAAGAGAAATGGAACGGCAGTAATTGATAAAATGATGGGCACAGGTTTTTGGAGACGCAGCATGCGGCCGCACGCGTATGCACATACAGGAAGGCCGAATATGCCAAGCACGCTGACGATCTTAAAAGCTATATTGAAAGGTATTAATACGCTTAGGATGGCTATAAGGAGATAGGGGAGGCAAAAGTAGTATTGAAACATCGGGAATCCGCACCACCATCCGTTAGACCATGAAACAATGCGTCCATGGTGGAAGAGTTGATCTTTCAGGTGGCTTGCAAGGTAGTTATGCGCAGGGGTGTCTCCGCCAGTTGTCGTAGTGTCCATGAACAGGTATTTCGGGGGTATATAATGAATCAGGCATCCGAAAATCAGAAGCAGGACAACAACGTCACAAATCGAATCAAGTTTGGCTTCCGTTAACAGTTCGCTTTTGCCGGTGAGGTCTTTAGAGGCTCGTTTCCTGAGTTGAAGCAAGAAGAACAATCCTAGAAGGCCGAGAACAAATGTGCCCCATACCGTCCTGTTTTGGAGTAAAGGAAAGCCTGGCCTTGTAATTTTGACAAATCCCGAAGCTGCAATACTCCTGTGCATCCCATTTTCCGGATAATCGATTATGGCAATTACAGGATAGGTACTGCCGGAGAGTGCGAAAAGATTAGTAATAGAGATGACAGCAATATTGGTTGTTCCCGGTTTTATGGATAAATCTGATTTTCTAATTACACATGACAGCTCATCAGGGCAGACCAATGTGATAGAGGCGTTGACCGTGTTTGTTCCCCGCGTGGAGAGATCAAGATTGATCGCTCCTGAATCCGTTATTTCGATCTTAGGCAGCCTGGCCGAGATTGTTGCGCTAATGTCGTCCGGGTCGGTAGTGATAACTGGAAGGCTTGAAACGATGGAGAATGGGTATCCGCCGGCATCGGTGTAATGCACCTTGAATCCCAGCGTGTATACGCCAGGTTCCTTCGGAGCGGAGCCAAGGTCCAGATTGATTCGGCAGGGCTTGTTTATTTGGAGGGATTCCAGTGTTCGGCTGTAATAAATGTTTGTTGCTAGCTTCCCTTCGATTTTAAGCGAGTATGCAGGTTCGTCACCATGGTTTGTGAGGTTTACACTCAAGGCAATCTTTCCGTCCTGGAAGGAGGCCGAAGACGAAATTCCAATTCTTATAGCGGACGCAATTGCTGTTGATGCGTCAATTGTCAGCATAAGAATGACTGCAAAGAAAGCGGTTCTTTTCATTTGATGCTGTTATGATAAAGCCTCTTCCCGATGCCTGCAATTCTTAAACCCGGCCACATTGCAGTTGTTTCCGGATGTCAGGTTGGATAATATCCAATACTGTTTTCAGTGTGAATCAGGTCGAGACCAATACAAATGCACATACATGAAGCACATGGGATTCTCGGAGTAATAGGCGATGCTGTAATGATTACGGGCTTTGTTTTCGTGATAATGCTTGTCGTCGAATATTTCAACGTGCTTACAAGCGGAGCGTTGCAGGGCAACCTGGTGCGGCAGAGATGGAAACAGTACCTGCTTGGCGTCGTGCTGGGGGCAGTTCCTGGCTGTCTTGGCGGGTTTGCTGTTGCGAGCATGTACTCTCACGGAGTCTTTTCCATTGGGGCCACTATTTCCACAATGATTGCAACGACTGGTGATGAGGCCTTTGTAATGCTGGCTACTTTTCCCAGAAAGGCTATGTTGATGACTTCTTTCCTGATGCTTCTCGGGATTGTAACCGGATGGATGGTTGATCTGTTCATGTGGCGGTGGAACCGCCTGCAGGGATTATGTGACCAGAAGTGTGAAGTTCATGAAAAGGCATGTGAATGCTTTGCCGCAGGCAACATATTGCGTCAGTGGCAGGCATGTTCTCCGTCCAGGGGTATACTTGCGGTTACGCTTGCAGTGTTTGTTCTGGCGATTCTGCTCGGACAGTGGGAGACCGATAAATGGGACTGGGTCAGGATAACTCTGCTGTCCCTGAGTTCTGTTGCATTGTTTATCGTTACTACAGTTCCCGATCATTTCCTGGAAAAACATTTATGGGAACATGTTGCAAGAAAACATGTTCCTAAAATATTCGCCTGGACGGTTGGTGCTCTGCTCGTTATGTACTTTCTGACGGGACCGCTGGAGAGTGAGTCTTTTAAGAATGGCATAGCCGGCCAGGAGGCCAGGTGGATAGCTCTTCTTTTCGCCTGTCTGGTAGGCTTGATTCCAGAATCAGGGCCTAATCTTATATTTGTTTTTGCTTATGCTCACGGGGCGATTCCGTTAGGTGTCCTGCTTGCCAATTGTATTGTCCAGGATGGTCACGGTATGCTTCCAATCCTGGCTGATTCCAGGCGGGTGTTTATAGCGGTCAAGGTCTTGAAATTTGTAATTGGACTCTTGGTAGGAGGGGCCGCAGTTCTCTTGAATCTTTAGGTCGTGAGTGCCGATCAGGTAAAGTCGATACGGAAACTGTGGGTATCCTGCTTAAGGGCGCTGACGATCTTGCCCTCGCTTTTGTGGAGAACCTGCTGCATGGCCTTATTCTCGCGCAGAACTTCGGCGGTGAACCCGCTGATACCGTTGCGCCGGGCTATCGTGGTAAGATGTTTCAGCAGGAATGTGCCTATTCCCTTGTTCTGCCAGTCATCCCTGACTACAAAAGCAACTTCCGCAAAATTGGTCTTCTCGTCCAGGTAATAACGTCCGATTGCTATTATATCCTCTCCGTGGGCTTCAGGAATGGTGGCAACAATAGCAACATCGCTCCTGTGATTGATATATACGAAGTTCTGTACCTCTCTTCTTGGGATGCGCTTCATCCTGGACATGAAACGGTAGTAGATGGTTTCCTGCGACAGCGCGTAGAAAAGTTCGCGCATTAACGGTTCATCGGTTGGGTGGATTGAGCGGAAGTTGATCAGCGTGCCGTCGTCAACAATGTATTTAGTCTTAAATTCCAGTGGGCCGACAGTCATGTTCTTCTCGAAATCAGCCATGTCCGCCCTGACGTATTTTGCATCGATGGCTTCCTTGAGTAACTGTGAGCGGAACTTGGGGTCAGCTATTGAAATCAGTGCAATTGCCCTGTCCTGTACGCTCTTGCCGTGGAGATAAGCGACCCCGTGTTCTGTAACAACGTAGTGAACATCACCCCTGGTTGTAACAACGCCGGCACCAGGGCTCAAACGTGTGACCAACCGGGAGATCGTCCCGCTCTTGGCCGTGGAAGGAAGTGCGATGATTGCCTTTCCACCCTTCGATCTGGCTGCGCCGCGGTTGAAGTCTACCTGTCCTCCGATGCCTGAATAGAACCTGGTTCCGAGCGAATCTGCACATACCTGTCCGGTAAGGTCTATTTCGAGCGCAACGTTGATTGCAACCTGCTTATTCTGGCGGCTTATTACAAATGAATCGTTGACGTATTCCGTGGGATGAAAGGCAAAAGCGGCATTATTATCGATATAGTCGTAGAGTTTCCTTGTTCCCATGCAGAAGCTGGCTACGATCTTTCCTCTGTCGATGGTTTTCCGTGCTCCGGTGATCACGTTTGCCTCGATAAGGTCAATAATCTGGTCCGTAAACATTTCCGTGTGGATGCCCAGGTCTTTCTTGTGTTTCAGCTGTTGCAGAACTGCCTGCGGTATTCTGCCGATACCCATTTCAATTGTTGAATAATCGTCAACAAGGCCAGCCACGTACTCTCCGATCTTCTTGGTGGCATTATCAAGTTCCGGTGGTTTCATTTCCAGCAGGGGAGTGTCCGTAGGAACCAGAAGATCAATATCCTGCACATGTATGAAGCTGTTTCCAAGGGTCCTTGGCATCTGGGGGTTCACCTGGGCAATTACGAGGCTTGCGTTCTCGGCCGCACTCTTTACAATATCAACAGAGATGCCAAAACTGCACATTCCATGTTCGTCAGGAGGTGTCACCTGTATCAGCGCGGCATCCAGCGGCAACTGGCCGGATGAAAACAGCCTCGGAATATCTGACAGGAATATGGGGGTGTAGTCGCCAACGCCTTCCTGTATAATTCCCCGTACGTTTTCTGCGATAAAGAAACTGTTCACCCTAAAACATTGAGACAGATCCCTGTGAGCATAAGGAGCCTCTCCCATGGTGAGAAGATGCACTATTTCCGTATCTGCAAGTTCACGGCTCCTTGCTGTCAGGGCCTTGACAAGTTCCTGTGGTTCTGCGCAACCGGTGCCGATGAAAACACGGTTTCCGGGGCGAATACGCGCAACAGCTTCTTCCGCTGTAGCTATCAGGTCACTATACTTCTTCTGCCACTGTTGGTCCCATGTGATTTTTTTAGTTCTTTTCATTATAACTGCTCTTTAGCTGCAAGGGTTATACGGGCATCTGCTGCAATTGATTCGTTTCCAATCTCGCCCACAATGAATGGATTAATATCCATTTCAACGATTTCGGGGAAATCAGTGACAAGCTGGCTTATTCTCTGCAGGCTGTCGGCTATGGCATGTATGTCAACGCTAGCCTGGCCGCGGACGCCCTGCAATAGAGCGTATGACTTTGTGCCAGCAAGCATCTGTAAAGCTTCATCTGCGGTGATCGGAGCAATGTGGAAGGTAACATCCTTCATGACCTCTACAAATATTCCTCCAAGTCCGAACATCAGCATTGGGCCGAACTGTCGGTCCCTGGTCATTCCCAGTATGACTTCTCTGCCGCGCTTGCACATTTTTTCGATGTAAACTCCATCCAGCCTGGCTTCCGGCATGCGGTCCTTGATCCTGAGCATCATCAGGTCGAAAGCATCACGTACAGCATCTGGGGACAGAAGATTAAGTTTTACTCCGCCAATATCGGATTTGTGTATAATATCCGGAGATACGATCTTCATGGCAACCGGGTAGCCTGTGCGTTCTGCTACTTCTACGGCTGATTCGATATTACCTGCAACTTCGCCGGGCGGTACGTTAAAATCGTATGCTCTCAGGATTTCCTTGGCGTATGCTTCCCCGACCTGGAAAGATTTTGTCCTGATATGGCGCCGTATAATCCGTTCGGCACGCCTGCGGTTAACCGGGAACCTTGTTACGACTCTTGTCGGTCTCTTTAGCCAGGATGCGTAGGTCCACATTGCCTTGAGGGCTGCCACAGCACGTTCAGGTGACGTGTAGTCTGGCAGGTTCGCGGCAACAAGTTCGTCCCGTCCAGGCATAACATCTTCTCCACCCATGAATGATGCCAGAATAGGCTTGTCGTGCCTGGCGCACGCTGCGATGGCACGAGCTGTTTCCGCCGGTTTGGTCATGGCCTGGGGAGTCAGGATTACAATTATTGCATCAACAGATTCATCTGCCTGTGCGGCCTCGACCGCCATGACATATCGCTCGGGGTCTGCATCTCCGAGGACATCGATAGGGTTGGCGACGCTTGCTGCGGCCGGCAGCTTCTCGCGGAGGGCGGTTGCCGTTCCTCCACCGAGGCTTGTTATTTTCATGCCGGACTGTTCTGCCGCGTCTGCGGCCATGATGCCAGGGCCACCTGCGTTAGTGATTATTGCGACGCGCTCGCCCTGGGGCAGGGGTTGCATGGCAAAAGCTGTCGCGTAGTCAAACAAAGCTTCGAAAGTTTCCGCCCTGATTATTCCCGACCGGGTGAATGCAGCGCCATAGGCAATGTCTGCGCCGGCAAGACTTCCTGTGTGCGATGAAGCAGCTTTGACGCCTGCCTGGGTAGTCCCAGCTTTGAATATTACAACAGGTTTCTTTGAGGCAGCTGCCTCGGCCGCCTTGATGAAATCGTCTCCGGATACAATGCTCTCAAGATAGCCGACAATAACCTTCGTCTCTTTATCTTCGGCAAAGGCTTCAAGAAAATCAGTCTCGCAGAGATCAGCCTTGTTTCCCATGCTGATCAGTTTCGCCAGACCGAGGTGCCTGCCAGCGGCCCAGTCCAGTATGGCTGTGCATAATGCGCCTGACTGGGAGATTACGGAAATTCCGCCTGCTAACGGGGTATGTTTGGCAAAGGATGCGTTCATCTTGTGGTGCGTGTTAATCAGTCCAAGGCAGTTAGGGCCAAGCAACCGTACGCCGCGAGACTTGCATATACTGCTGATTTCTCGTTCCAGGGCTGCACCTTCAGCTCCAACCTCTTTGAAGCCTGCGGTAATCACTACTATCGCTTTTGTTCCAGCCTCGATCGACTGTTCTACTGCAGGTTTCACAACGGGAGAGGGGACGGCTATAATTGATAAATCAATACCGTCCTGAAATGATTTCAAATCAGGGTAGCATTTAATTCCAGCAACATTGTCTGCGGAGGGATTTACGGGAATGATTTTTCCCTTGAAACCGCTTTGCGAGAGGTTTACGACTATTTCGTGGCCTACCTTGCCTGGCGCCCTCGATGCCCCGATTATCGCGATTGTTTTTGGATAAAGCAGAGACTCCAACATTTCTGTGATCCTTTATCGTTCAATTCCACCATTAATAAATTACAGGCTTGAAACTATTACTCAAAAGTCAGCTGGTTTCAAGTCTGCTTATGGCTGGATTACTGTTTCCCGCAGATGAATAAATCCGGAGCGGATGTTGCTTGTTACGCGTTCCGATTGCAATATAAATCGTCAAATATTTAACAAATAGGAATTGGTATTAAAAAGGGAGCCGGAGATATGCCGGCTCCCTTTAAATTATCCGTTTCTCAGTTGGATTTCCTTCCGATGATTCCTTTAGTGGAGCTTGTAACCATTTTTGCTTTCTCCCTTGGACGGAGTGCGCGGACTGCCTTGCCGGCTGTCCACATTTCGGAGTTGCCGATCTGGCCAAGTTCCTTGTCGAGGAATTTCTGGTAATCCTTGCGGCCGCAGGCGCTGATTACACGCGCGGTTTCCTTGCCGGATTTCACGGATTTGTAGAGTTTCTCGAAAACCGGCAGAACTGCAGCCCTGAACCTGGGCATCCAGTCCAGCGCGCCGCGCTGTGCCGTTGCCGAGCAGTTGGAGAACATCCAGTCCATTCCGTTCTCGTCAACAAGGCGGATAAGACTTTGCGTGAGTTCTTCTGAGGTCTCATTGAACGCTTCGCTTGGCGAGTGTCCGTTCTTTCTCAGGGTGTCGTACTGGGCCTGCATGACGCCAGCCAGTGCTCCCATCAGGATTCCGCGTTCGCCTGTAAGATCGCTGTAAACTTCGTGCTGGAAAGTTGTGGGGAACAGGTATCCTGAACCGATTCCAATGCCTACTGCCAGGCAGCGTTCTTCAGCGCGTCCTGTTGCGTTCTGGAATACAGCGTAGCTTGAATTAATGCCTGCACCTGAAAGGAAATTCCGTCTTACGGACGTTCCAGAACCTTTCGGAGCTACCATTATTACATCAACATTCTTTGGAGGAATGACTCCGGTCTGTTTCTTGTACACAATGGAGAAACCGTGCGAAAAATAGACTGCATCACCTGGTTTCAGGTTCTTCTTGATGCTTGGCCAGATGACTCTCTGGGCTGCATCGCTGGTAAGAATCTGGATAATTGTGCCGCGGCGTGTGGCCTCTTCTATGTCAAAGAGGGTCTTGCCGGGGACCCAGCCGTCTTTTACGGCGCGATCCCAGTCTCTCTTGAAGGACGGCGCCTGGCCGATAATCACTTTGAATCCGTTGTCCCGCAGGTTAAGCGACTGAGCCGGGCCCTGCACCCCGTAACCGATGATCGCAATGACTTCGTTCTTGAGTACTTTGCGGGCCCTGCTCATGGGGAATTCTTTCCTCATGACAACTTTCTCTCTTACGCTGCCAAAATTAATAGTAGCCATCTGATTTCTCCTAGTTTTGATTTCCAGCCTGTTTAGTCAACAAAGGCAGTGATAGTAAACGGTTTTACGACGGGGTCAACGTTTTTGTTGGCGTTGCGGGCTAAAGACAGTATCTTCGTGTCAGAGGTTCTCATGAATGAAATAGCAGGAAGAATAAGAGCGCTGAGTCTGCTTTCGGGCGGGTTGGACAGTCAGCTAGCGATTTGCGTGCTCAGGGACCAGGGAATAGAGGTTGAAGGGATAACCTTTGAGAGCCCTTTTTTCAGCCCGGATAATGCAATCAAGGCTGCAAAGAATCTTGGCATAAAACTGCATATAATTGACTTCACCTTGGAGATCATGGAATTGCTTGCCAATCCGAAACATGGCTTCGGCCAGGAGATGAATCCGTGCATAGACTGCCATACTTTGATGATTAAGAAGGCTGGCGCAATCATGAAAGAGATGGGGTTTCATTTCCTGAGCACCGGGGAAGTCCTTAACCAGCGGCCGATGTCGCAAAACAGGCAGAGCCTTGATGTTGTAACAAAGGAGTCTGGTTGCGAGGGGGTCCTGGTACGTCCCATGAGCGCAAGGCTTCTGGCCGAGACTGATCCTGAAAAGAAAGGGTGGGTTGACAGGTCGAGGCTTCTTGCAATTGAAGGTCGCAACCGCAAGGCCCAGATGAAACTGGCCCGGCATTATGGGCTGAAGGACATTCCACAGCCTGCCGGAGGATGTAAATTGACGGAACCTAACTTTTGCATACGACTTAGGGATTTAAAAGAACACGAAGGGCTCAATCTCAGGTCAATACGTCTACTTAAGCTCGGCAGGCATTTTAGGCTTGCCCCTGAAGTCCGGCTTATTGTCGGACGTGATCAGTCTGAGAATGAAACGCTAGAGAGGCTCGCTGAGACCGGCGATGTAGTGATTATTCCGGATACTAAACCGGGGCCTACTTGCCTGCTTTCGCCTTTGGCTGGGGAACGGCATATTCTTGAAGGGGCTGCAATTTGTGCGCGTTATTGCGATCTTTTGTCGGAGGATATTGTTAAGGTAAAGATACTTTCACCTGCCGGAGAAAGAATGGTAGATGGTATTCCTGCCGCCAAGGACGATATTGAGCGAATGCGTATCTGAAAGCATTGAAATGGGGGATAACAATGAAAAGGCGTGAATTTCTAAGAGTTGCAGGCCTGACTGCAGGGTTGTCCTTGGTGCCGCGGTTTTCTGTCGCGGAAGAAGGCGGCAAGAGGCCCAATCTTATTTATATTTTTGCTGATCAACTGCGCGCCGATGTTCTCGGTTATTCGGGGGACAAGAAAGCCATAACGCCGAATATTGACAGGTTTGCATGTCAATCTGTCAGTTTCTCTAATGCCGTATCGGTCATGCCGGTATGCGCGGCTTACCGCGCCAGCCTTTTGACAGGGAAATATCCAAGCGGCCATGGCATGGTCATTAATGAGCTTAATATGAATCCTAATAACAGGACCATTGCTCATGTGCTGGGTTCTGCCGGATATAATCTCGGTTACATCGGGAAATGGCATCTGAACGACCAGCATGCTCGTCCAACCCCGAAAGGCCCTGAAAGAATGGGTTTTGACGGATTTTGGGCTGCCTATAATTTCAATCATAACAGTTATGGAGAGTACTACTTTACAGATGGACCAGACGGCAAGCTGGAGAGGAAGGACTTGAAGGGAAAACATGGTCCTACGGAAAACACCAGCCTGTCAATGGACTTTCTTACCAGGGCGACTGGTGGAAGTGCGCCTTTTGCACTGTTCCTCTCATGGAATCCACCTCATGATCCATGGAGCAGGTCCAATGTAGCGCCAGGAAATTACGACAAGTTCAAGGATGTGCACTTTGGGTTGCCCGAGAATTTCAAGCAGCAGCCTGATCTGTATATGGACCGGTTTCCTGGCGATGCGTTCAAAGACCGCCAGTGGAAGAAAGATTTTCTTGAAGGCGGACTGGAGGAGTGTCTTCGATGTTATTACGGGATGGTCAATAACCTGGATGACCTGTTCGGGCGAATCATGGAGCACCTTGAGAAGCTTGGAGTTGCCGATGATACGATCGTCGTTTTCAGTTCTGACCACGGAGAGATGTTTGCCTCGCAGGGAAGAATGTACAAGCTGACATTCTATGACGAAGCGGCCCGTGTTCCACTGCTGGTGCGTTATCCGAAAAAGGTGAAGCCTGGAATCTCGGATGCCTGTATCAACACGCCTGATATCATGCCTACTCTCCTGGGGTTGATGGGATTGACGGACAGGATTCCTGCGGAAGTTGAAGGCAAAAATCTTGATTTTGTCCTGCGAGGTGAGAAGGGAGCGGAGCCTGACGCGGCATTTCTCCAGGGAATGGGTCATACTTATTTATGGAGCAATGGTTATGAATGGCGCGCGGTACGTGACAAGCGTTTCACTTATGCCAAGTACCACCGCGACGGCAGGGAATTGCTGTTTGACCGCCAGAAAGACCCAACCATGAAGAAAGATGTAGCAGGGGATGTTTCTTATGCTGTCGAGCTGGCACGTTTGAGAAAGATCATGGCCGCGAAAATGTCAGAGCTCAAAGATGATTTCCATGAATGCACGTGGTACAGGGATCACTGGATGTACCGGAATTACAGTGTAAAGTCTTCCGCCAGGGGGGATTTCGGGCCATTGCCGCCCGTTGAGCCGCTGCGTAACCAGCGGGGCTGATGGGTATTGTTGCTTGATAGTGGAAGAGACGTGATCATGCTGCAATAACAGGCAGCTTAGGCTACTTTAAAAGCTGTTTCAAAAAGAACACCATCGCAACTGCAACAACAATCAAACAGACTAGAACTACTGCAATAACAATAAGGCGATTATCGCGTTTTGTCTGGAAAACCGGTGATGGTGGCGGACCTCCTGCTATGGTGTGCGGCGGGGCTATTATAACGGTGGGCGAAGCGTTGGCTTTCGTGATGTATTCCGGTTCAACTTCGATGTCGTTTCCAGAAACCATGATTTCAACCGGACCAACCGAAATTACATCGCCCGGCTTCATGCGTGCTTCGGTAACATTCTTTCCGTTAAGACGAGTACCGTTGGTGGAACCTTTGTCTCGAAGAAACAGCTTGTTTCCGTCACGAACTACGGAGCAATGACGTCCGGAAACTGCGGCCTCGTCCAGGGGGATATCGTTTTGGTCAGACCTTCCAATGGAAATCTCATTCTTGTCTATTTCGATTGTCTCGCCGGTACGGTCACCAGTTGTAAATGTAAGTGAAGCCATAGTTTCTCCTGCAATCGCAATTACGGATTATTTACATAATTTCGCAGGAGTGTCAATAATGTCATTTCTATTTGTTGACTGACGACCATGTCATCCTGCCATTTAGCAGGGTGTACATGGCACGACCAGTCAACCGCCGTCCGTTAAACGGAGTATTGCGGGATTTAGAGGAGAATTGATTGGAATCAACTATCCACTCTGATGAAATGTCGAGGATTGTGATATCAGCAGGTCTTCCAATATCGAGCCCTGGTGCTTCCTTCCATCCTAGCAACCTTGCCGGCCCGGTTGTCCACCTGCGGATCCAATCGATGAGGCTCATAGTGTTCGATTTTACCAGTAGGGTATAGGTCAGGCCGACCGCGGTCTCGAGCCCGATTATGCCGAATGGTGCGGAAATGAAACCTTTGCTCTTGTCCCGGCTGGTGTGCGGGGCATGGTCTGTTGCCAGGACCTGGAGTGTACCATCTGCGACTCCGGCGATGATGGCTTTTCTGTCCTCTTCCGACCGCACCGGGGGACTCATTTTGAAATTAGCATCATCCGCCATGACGTTCATGTCGGTAAGCGCAATGTGGTGCGGGGTTGCTTCGCCTGATACCTTGAGTCCCCTGGCAACGGCCTTCCTGATCAGGTCCACAGAGACACTGGATGAAACGTGCTGAATATGGACTGTGCAACCGGTTTCTTCAGCGAGACGGATATCACGTTCAACTATCCTGAATTCGGCAGCTGCGGGAATTCCCGGCAGGCCAAGTTGTCTTGACCTTATACCATCGTGCATTACTCCTCCTGAAGACAGCGCCGGATCAAGGGCGTGATCCATGACGGGGACATTCAATTCGCTGCAGATTCTCATGGCTTGAGCCATGACTCTATCGTCGGTGACGGTCGTGCCGTCATCGGTGAATGCCACAGCCCCGGCATGCCTTAGCGCCCTGATGTCTGTAATATCGCGGCCACGGCGGCCGCTTGTAATGCAGGCAGAAGGTAATACCTGGACAAGGCCGGTGTGCCTGGCGACGTCAATTGTGCTGGATATAACGGCTGGCGAATCAATAGACGGTTCTGTGTTCGGCATCGCGACAACGGATGTAAATCCACCTCTCGCTGCGGCGCGGCTGCCGGAATAAATGGTTTCTGCCGTTTCGTTCCCGGGTTCGCGAAGGTGAACGTGTACATCAATAAAACCGGGGGTAACAATGAGGCCCATGGCGTCAATTACAGTGGCATTTGCAGGGATTTTGGAAGGGAGAGGAGCGATTGCGCCGTTCTTGATAAACACATCGGAAATTTCATTCCTTCCAGAAGCGGGATCAATTATGCGACCACCCTTGATGTGCCATATTTGTTCCATTTGTTCCAGAATATCCCATCCCGTTCGCTGTCGCAAACAGATAATAGACATATGAATAACAGTTGATATAATGGTTTTAGCAAATGTGGAAAGGTCTGTTTGTATGGCTATCTCTGAAAAAGAACTGACGGAAGAAGCGAAACTCGAATTAAGCGTCTTCAAAAGAGCGCTTCCGATGCAGGTGAAACTGCACGAAATCATTCGCTCGCTCGGAAATACGGAGAAGCTTGTGTGCCTTGATATAGGCGCCGATAATGCAATGATGAGTCATCATCTGCGAAAACGCGGCGGTGAATGGTACAGTGCTGTAAAGGGCCAGAAAGAGTGTGATGCCGCGAATGCGGTTGTGGATGGCAACGTCCATATAATGGAGGGGAAGACGTTGCCTTTTAAGAAGGCTTTTTTTGATGTGCTCGTTGTTATCGATTATCTTGAGAGGGCTGAGTCGGATGAGGGGTTTATTGAGGAGTGCCACCGTGTCCTTAAGCCTGACGGAAAGTTGATTGTCAATGTAGCCCAGATAAGGCCGTGGATGGTGATCAGGCCCCTGCAGCAGATGATGGGGCTTACGTTTGAGAAGAAGGGGCTTGTCCGTCCTGGTTATTCCGAGTCCCAGCTGTTCAATATCCTGAAACATGGTTTTGACGTCCATAACATGAGGTCATATTCGCGTTTCTTTGTCGAATTGACCGATACATTTGTTCAGTTCCTAAAGGCGAGAGCAGGGGAATCTGACCCGGGAAACAATAAAAAGGTGAAAAATCTCTATTCCATGGCTTACCTGCCATACAGGATTGGATACCAGTTCGATATGCTGTTGTTCTTTACCCGAGGCTACAACCTGATTGCCACGGCGAAGCGGCGTGCCTGGAGACCGCGAAACACGCCTGTGCTTGTCGATGGCAGGTCCATCAGCGAGGCTGTCCTGCACAAAGCGCTGGACTGACCGGTTATTTCGCCTCTCCCTTGACATGCATTGAGGAATTGATACTCTCTCTGTCTTTTAATTCGGGAAAATAACTAAAGGATGACATGATATGAAGCAGATATGGCACCCATCGAAGAAGAAAAGAAAACGCAGAGTAGGGTTCAGGTCCAGGATGAGCACGGCAGGCGGCCGTAAGGTTATCGCCCGTCGTCGGAAAAAAGGACGTGCCCGGCTTACTGCATAAGGAATCTGTCATGTGTGCATCCGGTGTACAAACCGGAGAAAGCCAGAACCATCCTTCCAACGGGAGTGTGGTCAGCTTGGACAGGGGGCTTTCCCTCCGTCAGCGCATTTCTGATTCAAGGATCTTCAGGGAAACTTTCCGGGCCGGCAGGCGCTATGCCGGCAGGTTGCTTGTGATGTGGCTGAGGGAAGGCGATGATGCCAGCCTTCGTCTTGCGGTAGTCGTAAGCAAGCGGGTCTTTCGCAGGTCCGTGGACAGATCCAGGGCGAAGCGTCTTTTGAGGGAAGCATTCAGGATGAACCGCCACCGGCTGCAGGGAAAGGTTGATGTCATTCTTGTTGCAAGGGGTTATATCGAAGGGGCATGCAGACAGGATGTGGACGAGGATTTGCTTAAGGTTGCACGTCATGCAGGAATTCTGAAAGAGGAAGAGAACAGGTGATAAGAAAGTTTTTCATTCTGATTATCCGGATCTACCAGGCTGCGGTCTCCCCTCTGCTTGGACCATGTTGCCGCTTTTATCCATCCTGCTCTGAATACTCGGCAGAGGCCATACGCAGGCACGGTGTTGTGAAGGGGCTTTTCCTTGGAATGTTCAGATTGTGCAAGTGTCATCCTTTCCACCCCGGAGGGGTTGATCTTGTGCCTTAAAAAGTAGAGTACTGATAGGAAAATATGAATAACTTCGAAAAAATGATGGTTGCAGTTCTTGTTGCAGCCCTGGTCCTGTGGATGTATCTCACCAAGACGTTCTCTCCTGTTCCTGTGCAGCCGGTGGTTCCGGTGGCCGTTCAGGGTGGTTCTAACGTCAATGTTACCGCGCAGACAGGTACAAATGCCCCGTCCCAACCGGTTATTGCCGATGCAGCCAGCGTGAAGAAGGAAGAACCCCAAACTGAGCCGGTAGTGGAACCAGGAGAGGGGCACAACGTACCTGAAGAGTTTGTCACACTCTCCAACTCAAACGCGGAAGTAAAATTGTCTTCCTGGGGCGGGGTTGTTACCTCGGTCACGCTCAAGAAATTCAGGGAGACCATTGACAAGAATAGCGGCCCGGTGAAACTCGACTTCTCGTCGCATCCGGCACTCACTTTTGCCGGTGTTCCAGGGCTTTCCCGGAACTGCGATTTTAAGATGACAAAGGACGATACCCTACAGAAGGTGTACTTTGAGCGTACCCTTCCTTCAGGGATTGAGTTTACCAGGACCATAACTCTAGGTGATGGTTACCAGTTAAAGGTTGCAGATACCTTCAAGAATCCATCGGCTGTTGCTGTCAAACTGCCGGCCTGCGAAATCAGGACAGGGCCAATGCAGAAGATCAAGGGAGCCTCAAGTTCTATGGGTTACGAGACCCTTGGAATCGACACTTTGCCTTCAGAGGCTGATGCTCAGGTTATTTTCTGGGGAAAATCAGGCCCGGCTCCCGACAACGTTCCTGCCGATAAGAAGGACAAGAAATACAGCCTGACCGAGCTCTTTCAGCCTGACTTCAGGGGTGGTGGCGGATGTTCTCCTGTGAAGTCAGCCCTGACCCAGCCTTTGCCTGTAACGACAAACATTGTCAAGACGATGAAGACTGATTGGGTTGCTGTGAAGAATAAGTATTTTGTCCAGATTCTTGCGCCCAAGGGCGGCAGTTCCCGTATAATCCTGACGGCCAAGAGGGAAGTCCCTGTCACAGAAAATCCTGCGATCAGCCAGACGTGGGTTCAGCCGGCCACATTGGAAGAAGTTTCGGCTGCAATGCATTTCTCTGAACGCGAAATAAGTCCAGGCGAGTCAGTTTGCAGTGAAACCAGCTACTTTGCCGGACCGAAGGAATATTCCAAGTTGAAGCTGCTTGGCAACAAGCAGGATAAGATTATGGATTTCGGTAGATGGTTTTATCCCATCAGCCAGGTGCTGCTTATGGGCTTGAATTTTCTTTATATGGTAATACCCAACTATGGAGTTGCGATAATCCTGCTGACGCTTATCGTCAGGATTATCTTCTGGCCTGTTACCCACAAGAGCACCGAGAGCATGAAGGAAATGCAGAAGCTCCAGCCGCTGGTTAACCAGGTGCGCGAGAAGTACAAGGATAAGCCGCAGAAAATGAACCAGGAAGTCATGGCCCTGTACAAGGAACACAAGGTGAATCCGCTGTCCGGGTGCCTGCCGATCCTGGTCCAGATACCCGTTTTTATAGCCCTGTTTACGGTTCTCCAGAGCGCAGTTGAACTGAGATTCTCAGGTTTTCTCTGGATCATGGACCTTAGCGAGCCGGAAAATCTTCTGCCTGGAATCTTTCCTTTCGGTGGCTTAAATCTCCTGCCTCTCGCAATGGCTGCAACAATGTTCTGGCAGCAGAAAATGACACCGACCGCCGGGGATCCTAACCAGCAGAAGATGATGCTCTATCTGATGCCGGGAATGATGCTTTTCATGTTCTACAAGATGGCCTCGGGCCTTGTACTTTACTGGACTATCAGCCAGGTTCTTTCGATCTACCAGCTCTACCGGCAGAAGGGAAAAGCAGAGAAGGAAGAGAAGGCCGCACACGCAGTTAGATGAAGTGCCGGCTAACTGGGTTTCCAGATGCCAGTTTGCATATAACTATCAGGCTTCTTTGCTCAAGAATCTGCGCAGGGCAGGGTGGATCTGCATGTGGCGCAAGTGGTATGTTTATCGTTCCGGCTTGACGTCCCTGGACATGAGGGATTCGACTGCGGCAAGGGGACTCTTGCCTTTCTGGAGAATTGCATAAACCTCTTCCGTTATCGGCGCTTCAAGGCCTGCCTTATGGGCAAGGTCCCGCGCCGTGGAACAGTTGGATATACCCTCAGCGACCTGCTTCATGCCTGCCAGGATGTCATCAAGCTTTTCGCCCTTGCCGATACGTTCGCCGACATTCCTGTTCCGGCTATGACGGCTGGTACATGTGACAATTAGGTCTCCCATGCCGCTCAAACCGGCAAATGTAGAGGCCTGGGCGCCCATCGCGCAGCCGAGCCTTGTGATTTCAACAAGTCCGCGGGTAATAAGCGCGGCCCTGGTGTTGTCGCCGAACCCGAGCCCATCGCTTACACCGACAGCGATGGCAATCACATTCTTGAGGGCAGCGCCCATTTCAATGCCTGTGACGTCGTCAGAAGTATAAACACGAAACCTGCGGTTGGAAAATACCGCCTGCAGGTCACGCCTGTACTGTTCATCCTTAGAAGCTACAGTTACCGCAGTTGGGATTCCGATGGCAACTTCCTCCGCGTGGCTCGGGCCGGAAAGGGCTGCAACAGGCCGGGGACCGAGAATCTCGGATGCGGTTTCTGTCATGCGTTTTCCGGTCTTCTGGTCGAATCCCTTCGCCACGCTTACCAGGCTGCAGCTTCCGGGTAGGAATTCCTTGAAAGATTCGGCGACCTGTCTGAAATATTTTGTGGGAACGGCAAGCACAGCGATTTCCGCACCGGCCGCGGCTTCTTTCCGGTCAGAGGTCCAGACCAGTTCCCGCGGTAATTTCACGCCCGGGAGAAATGACTCGTTCTCGCCGCTGCGTTTGATTTTCTCGATATAGTCAGGGAAGGGGCCCCAAATCCTGACGCGGTGACCGTTGCTGAGGAGGACAATGGCAAGAGCCGTTCCCCATCCGCCGTCGCCTATTACGCAAATGCTCTTTTTTCCGTCGTGATCAGTCATCTGTTTCCGCCCGGCTTAAGGTTTCTTTTCCTGAAGTCGAACCTGTGTTCCATTCCATCGCGAAGGCGCCGGATATTGGAACGGTGCTGCCATACCAGGATGATTCCCAGGACCGTGATCGTAACTGGACGCAGCAATCCCATCTTAATGTACAGTGGCCAGCTGACAGTGATAAGAATGAGTGCGGTAAGTATTGATGCAACCGACACAAACCTTGTGAGCAGGAACAGGGCGGCCCAGGTGACCAGTCCTGTTATTGTCAGCAGGGGGACAATACCGAGGAGGGCCCCAGCGCTGGTTGCAACACCCTTGCCACCCTTGAAGCGGAGATATACCGGCCAGTTATGTCCTGCGACTGCCATGGCTGAACAGACGAGCGAAAGGACAAGTAACATGTCCCCCTCTATAAATGTTCTCACGGCGAGAGGGAAGAAAAATGCCGGGACAAAACCCTTGAGAGCGTCCAGGAAGAAGGTGAGGTAACCCCATTTTTTACCGACGGACCGAAGCACGTTGGTGGCGCCGATACTTCCGCTGCCTGTCTTGTGAAGGTCGACTCCCCTGGAAATTGCTATGAGGTAACCGAAAGGGATTGCGCCCAGGAGGTACGAAGCGATGCCGCAGCATGTGAATACCAGGAAGACATGCATAATTCATTCCCAATTGACAAGGCCTTCCGGCAGCCGGTGCGATATGCCTGCATGACTCGCGCGTTATTCGTCTTCCGGCAGCGATCCTTCGTATTCGTCGATGTCCATCAGGCCGCTGATTTCAGCCATGCTGTCAGGAGCCATTTCGAGAATCCATCCGCGTCCGTAGGGGTCAGAGTTTATTAATTCCGGGTTGCTCAGAAGCTCCGTGTTTGTCGCCGTTATAGTTCCGGACACTGGTGCATGAAAATCTGCAGAAGTCTTTGCTGACTCGATAACCCCGATTTCTTCGCCGGCTTCATAATGATGATCGTCCGGTTCCGGCAGATCGACACTGGTTATATCAGATAGCTGCTGCTGTCCGAAATCGGTAATACCAATAATTATTTTCTTACCTTTAACATGAACCCATTCGTGGGTCCTGGTATATTTTAGACGTGTCTGTTCAAACATGCTTCATCACCATGTGCTTTTTCTTGTTTTATATCTCAGAATTGCCAGCGTTTTACATGATGCCCTCTGGAGGTCAAGCATCTTTTTCATGAAAAATTCAAGATGGAGAGCCGGGTGCGCCGTTCAGTTGGAGCGTTTCTCGATAAGTTGAGCTATTGCGACAAGGGGATCGGCCTTTAAATGCCGTTTGCTGAGGGCAAAAATAGCATCGTTAATCAGTGTTTTGGCTTTATTCAGTGCCTTTTCACGCGAGATGACCGAAAGGCATGTTAATTCAGCGTGTTTATTCCTGCTATTCATTTGACCGGCTGATGGGCCCGCATCGATCACATCATCCGTTATTTGAAAAGCCAGGCCTATATTGACGCCATATCTTGTCAGGGCGTCCAGTTGAGCCTTGCTTGCTCCCCCAGCAATTCCACCCATACGGAGTGCGGCACGGAAAAGATCGGCTGTTTTATGACGATGGATGAATTCAACCATGGGGAGAGTCTGGCGCCTGGAAGCCGAGGCAAGATCTTCAACCTGGCCGCCAACAACGCCCTTGCTTCCTGCAGCAGCAGCAAGTTCGTGGATAAGCTGGTTGGGAGGATACGGCGAGGGGACGGGGAACCCGGCGAGGATTTCAAAGGCAAGGGCCTGCAGTGCATCGCCCGCCAGGATGGCGTTTGCTTCCCCGAAGACCCTGTGTGATGTCGGCTTTCCACGACGGACATTATCGTCATCCATGCAGGGGAGATCGTCGTGAATCAGTGTGTATGTGTGGAGCAATTCGACGGCCACTGCCGGCAGGAGGGCTCTCTTCAGGGGAGCGCCCACAGCTTCAGCGGCGGCCATGCATAGAATGGGCCTCAATCGTTTGCCGCCTGAAAACACACTGTACCTTATTGCCCTGTGGAGGATGGTTGGTTTGAGTCTGGCCGGCGGGATCAGTTTATCAAGAGCTTTGTCGATAATCAGCCTGTTTCTTTTAAGATGTCCTTTGAGATCAAACATGCTTACAGCTTATGCGTGTAACGACCTGGTGCAAGAAGAATATGCAGGTTTGACACTGCATTAAGGTTAGGGTAGAGTTACTGATGATTAATTTCTGGAGTTAGAGGATGCCTACATATGAGTACGAGTGCCGCAAATGCGGCCATCGCTTTGAAAAGTTTCAGACCATGAGCGCCAAACCCGTGAAGACATGTCCCAAATGTCGCGGCAAGGTCAAAAGGCTTTTCGGTACAGGGGCGGGCATTATTTTTAAGGGCAGCGGTTTTTACGAGACGGACTATAAGAGGAAGAGCGGCACTGCCGGTGGGGGGGGGGAAACGGAAAGCAAGAGTTCTGCCTCATCGACCGATACGAAGGTTAAAACAACATCAGTAAAGGAATAGGAGCTACCTATGATTATCTGCGGTAAATGTGGAGTGGACAACCAGCTGGGGCGTGTTTTCTGCACATCTTGCGGAGCGAAGCTCGATCTTACAAATATGTCGTCGCAGTCGATTACCAATACCAACAAAGAAAGCTGGATGAAGGCCCATGGCAAGAAGCTGGGATGGATTCCTGTCATTTTGCTGATTGCGTTGGCTGGTTTTGTAATGTGGCCATGCCAGGGGGTGATTGGGGAGAAGGGTACGCCCGCAGGCAGTAAGAAGGTTGAAGGTCAGCTTGCCTTTGCGGCAAGTCTCAAGGCTGGGCAGAAGGGTGGTCCGATCGTCCTGACAGAACAGGATATCAACGGTTATATTGAGAATGTAATGCAGAAAAAAGCCAATGTGTCTTCGATGAGTGTTTCGCTGAAAAAGGGACTTGTAAGTGTCAGGATGGTCAGGGAATTCGTCAAGCTTGGACCCGTTCCGATTGCTCTTTCCTGCGATGCCAAATGCCTGCCTTCAGGCGGTCAGCTGCAAATTGCAAAGGCTTCGCTTGGTCATGTACCGCTTGTTGGCCCTCTCGTGAAAATAGCCCAGCGGCTTCTTGGTGGAGCATGTGCTTCTGATCCTCAGCTTGCAGGGCTGGCATCACTTGAAGATTTGAATGTTGAAGACGGCAAGGTATCTTTTATCGTGGTCAAGAAATAGTCATGCCGTGAGAATCTGTTCTCTTTTAACAGCTTTCTCTGCACACAGGTATTTTCCTGCGTGCCTACTGTTCGTTTTCTTTACGTTCTTCTTTCAGTCTTTCGTTGCATGTGGCCAGGAGACGAATATTGCCCGGGCAGTGCGTAACTTGCAGAATATGGTGAATACCAGTTCTGACGGCGCATTTGTTGTCATAGGGTCTAATAACGTTCAGAACCTCGATTTGATAAGCTGGGCCCAGGAACTTTCCCGGATGACCGAAAAGGCTGTCGGTTTAAAAACGCCTTACGGCGGTGCGCGTTCAATCAGGATAATCGTGGAGAACGGAGATCCTGCGGCGCCGGCAAAAGTTCTTGCAGACGAGCGCGGGGATGGTGCGGATTTCAGCCAGACCCTTAGAATAGTCAACTACGACAAGGTTGATGTCGTTTTGGCCGGCGGCCTGATGTGTAAGCTTCTTTTAAATGGATATGTTCTGTCTTGTCGCGAGAAAACCATGGAAGCAGGAGCGACAGCTCCTGCGCCAATGAAACCGCCGGCAAGTGTTCCTGTATGGCTCTACCGTGGTATTGCCCAGTACATCAACCAGGACTTGCGGCCGGAAAATGCGGAACTTATCCTTCTCAAATGGAGGAAGAAGGAGTTGAAAACGCTTCCGGAACTCCTGGATGCTGAACCTAAAGATCAGGGCTATCCTTACGATGCTTCCTGCGGCATGATTATAGCCTGGCTTCAGTCTTTCCCTGGGAAGGATGAATTTTTCGGCAAGATGTTTGCACAGCTCGCCGCAGGGGAAGCTCTTTCTTCGGAATGGTTTGCGAAAAACGCTCCCGGAAGTGCATCCATATCGGATCTTAAAAGTAATTGGGAGAATTGGCTGGTAAGCCAGTTAAACGTCATTCATAAACCCGGAGTTGCGACTCCGCTGTCAATCGATCAGTTGAAAGACCGGCTGGTTATTCAACCTGATGATAAGGGCATGCCGGCTTTCACCAATGAGATAAAGAAGATCACATTTGATGAGCTCGTTGACGTCAAGGTCAGGGAATCACCATGGCTGCCCCTTGCGTTGCAGAATAAGGCTGCTGATCTCAGGCTGTTTGCCGTTGGGAGGGGGAAAGAATTAGGTGATGTCGTGGACTCATACTGCAAGTTTCTTGATGCGGTTGTCTTGGGAAAACGGCAGGGTACACTGGTTAAGCTTCTTGAGAAAGCCAGGAAAGATCTCAAGGATCTTGAAAGCAAGGTTGGCGTTGGTAAAGCCGAGACGGACCGCAGATAGTTCCGCCGTTGCCTGGAATCATTCCGTAATCACCAGGTTCATTTCTTCAGGATGTGGCTGTTGTTCTTGATAGCGTTTGTAGGGCAGACGGATTCGCAGGTCAGGCATTCTATGCATTCAAGGTCACGGCTGACCTTCTTCCCGGTTTTTGCGCAATTCTCCACTTGAACGTCCATGGGGCAGTTGGCGTCACACTTGTGGCAATGTATGCATTTGTCGGCAGCAAGTTTCATTGAAAACAGCGAGAACTTGTTCGTAATCGCCACAAGCGCCCCGATGGGGCACATTATCTTGCAGAAGTTCCTGTTGTTCATGATGACAAGCACAAGTACGATGGCCAGCACAAGGAACCTCCAGAATCCCGCTGCACCGATAACATACTCAGGTGAAAAGATCATTGCCGGAATGACAGATTCGATACTTGCAGTCGGGCAGAAGCTGCAGAAGAAATATGAAACTTCCTTTCCTGCAAAGTAGGAGACAATTATCACTGTTATCGTGAGGAATCCGTATTTCAGCCACTGCATGAAGGCTGGAATCTCAAATTTGGGCGACGGTATCTTGTAGAGCAGATCCTGGACGAAACCGGCGGGGCATATCCAGCCGCAGAAGAACCTTCCGACCACGACACATGCTGCAAGCATGATGCCGATAATAAGCCAGTCGCTGGTGAATATTGACTGGTGATACTGGATGAGCTCCGACATCCTGAAGATCGGGCAGATGGTCCAGGAAAGAGGGCAGGCGTTGCAGTGCATCACAGGCAGGCAGACCGCAAAGGTTTCCGCTCCGCGCAGGTTGGAGTTCAGGATGATTAGGGAAAGAGTCTGAACAAGCCGCTGTTTGAATTTCAGTCCGAATGCCATTAGTGGGACTTCCAGCCTGTTCTTACTGGACCTTCGTAATATCCGCAGTCAGCTTCTTGCCGAAGTTTCCTTGTTTGTCTGACTTGGTCCAAATAACAAGCGTGTATTGTCCCTCTTTTGCTACTTCACCGAAGTAGCCTCCAACGCCTCCTCAGGAAGGACACATTTTGTCGAGGGAAACTGTTTGTGTGAGAACAACCTTGTTGTCCGGCCCGGTGATATAGAATTTTGACGCGCCGCTGAGGCGTTTGTAAAGAGGCTTGTTCTGCACCATCTTGACTTCATAAAACGTACAGGTGATTCTTACCGGCATTTTCCCGGACTTCTCGTATTTCTTCTTGTCTGCCGGCTGGGTGGGCTTCCACTGGTTAAAAGTGGCAACAAACATGTACTTCAGCCCGGTTTTCTCGTCTGTCCACTCGGACTTCAGTTCGGCAACATCCTTTTCGGACAGAGTTCCAGGCGTAGTAACAGTAGTGGATAGCTTCTTGGTCGCGTCATTGGTGGAAGAGGTACTCTCCTGCGCCTGGCTGGCGATGGAGACCATCAGTCCTGCTGAAACAATGAAAGTAATTAATCTCATTCTTAATACCTCTTTCAATGTGCTTCAATGTACCTGAATCGTTTTTGGCTGTCAAAGAAAAGAAGAACAATGTTTGTGCGCATATCGGGCCGTTCTATTCTCTTTGACACCAGTGCAGTTGAGGTATATATACAGAAAAGGAGGTGATAGCGATGGACAACGAGCTCCATTCAAGGAAATGAACCGGTTATCTGGCAGAACGCGCCGGGAGCGCGTCAATTGAGTTCGATGTTGCCGGAACCAGTGTCTCATCGTATCACCTTGCCGTGGTCACGTTATGCTGATTCGGTTCTGTTCCTCATCGTATCTCAACTACCTCAGATATGCCGGTTGCATTCATGGTTTGTCAGCAAGGCTATAGTGTATTTCATTCAGATTGAATGATTGATGCTAAACACCAAATGCAATGAGTATTACGTCACGACAATGTAAAACACGAAAGGCAGAAATTAATGAATATACGAAGTTGTTTATATCTAGCAATTGTCCTCTCGGCAGGTAGTGCCCTGGCTATAAATGGGCCGTTACAAGATGCCCAGGGGACGAGGAATCTTGGTATGGGTGCGGCAAACATAGCCAATACGGAGGACAGTACTGCTGTCATCAACAATCCGGCGGCAATGTTTAATCAGGACGGGGGAATGGTCGATATTGGAATAGGATTGTGTTTCCCCAGTCCGAGGTTCGAGAATGCTTATAATGCCCAGAACGGGGCGCCTCTTATTTGCGCCTTGCCCTCCTTCAGTATCATGTCGGCGAAGATATTCGACGATCTGAAGTTTGGGGCAGGTTTGTTTCCAGCAGGCGGACTCGCTACGGAATACAGACTGTATAACCCATTGTACGGTAACCAGGTCTACGAATCCAATCTGGCCTTCCTTAAGGCCGTTGCAGGTGTTGCTTACAAGATAAACGATAAACTGTCGATTGGTGCCAATGCTGGAGTTGGTTATCAGGCAATGAGGCTATCAATGCCTTACGAACTTCATGACGGAGCAATGAAAGGAGCGGTCATGGGAGCTGACATGCAGTTATACGGCATAGCTCCTCTTTATAGCGTTGGAGTGATCTATAAGCCCATTAATGATGTAAGACTCGGACTGGTTTATAATGGCAAGATCAACGTTGGTCTGGATGGCACGGCTTCTGTCGATGCAACAGCGCTGGGTGCCGGAACAGGAAAGTATGACGCTAAAACTGACTTCAGTTGGCCCCAGTCTGCGGGAATCGGCGTCTCCTGGAAAGCTAACGATAAATGGACCTTTGCTGCGGACACGGAATGGTTCGATTGGTCGGACGCTTTCGACGCTCTTAACGTGAAATTTTCAAACGGTAATTCCTCTGCACTTCCTTCGGGCGTGACTGATAAATTTCCGCTGGAATGGAAGGATCAGTACGTTGTCAGATTGGGCGTGGAAAATGCCTTGTCAAAGGTGTTTCATCTTCGCGCAGGCGTGTCGTATGGGAACAGCCCCGTGCCGGATTCAACAGTCATTCCGATTTTTGTGACAATAACGGAATGGTCGGGTACGTTAGGCTGCAGTTTGCTTCTGTCCGAGACGGTGTCTTTGGATGTGTCATATCTGTATTCGCCGAAAAGCAAGCAGAGTGTTGGTACTAGTCTTGTTGGGTCCGAATACGATGGCAGTTCGTCAAGTGTATCGATAAATCAGATAGGGTTGGCACTAAACGTTAAGTTCTAATTAAGAGGAGAAAAAACATGAAAAGCAAAAAAGGTATAGGTCTGAAGGACGTTCAGGCGGTTTATGGTGGAGCAGAAGGGGATTTGTGGGAACTGGTGATGGGTGAGCAGATTCATATCGGCGGATTTGCCTCGTCCATGGACCTTGCGACAAAGGCGGGCATAGGGGAAGGTATGTCGGGCGTGGATTTCTGCTGTTGCAATGGCGCAGGAATGCGGTTCCTGGCTAAGTTCAAAGGCGTGAAGGCCATGACCGGTGTTGATGCCACCGAAAAGGTCATCAACCAGGGGATTGAGCGGAACAAGAAGCTGGGGCTTGCCGACAAAATACGTTTCGTCAAGGCTGATGTAACATGTAGCGGTCTGCCGTCCAATTCGTTCTGCTTTGCCTGGGGCGAGGATGCGTGGTGTTACGTAGAAGACAAAGCGGCGTTAATCAAGGAAGCGGCGCGGGTCGTCAAGCCGGGCGGGATTATCGCGTTCACAGACTGGGTTGAAGGACCGGGGCTGACAGATGCAGAGGCAGATCGATATCTGTCGTTCATGAAGTTCCCTAACGTGCTTTCTATTGCCGATTACAAGGCACTTCTGGAGAAAAACGGGTGTGTTTTGAAAGAGGCTGGCAATACCGGCAGGTTTGCGCCATACGTGGATCTCTATCTCGACATGCTGAACAAGCAGTTGACGTATGATGCCTTGAAAATAATAGGGTTTGATATGAACATGATGCAGGGATTGGGCGGGGAGATGGTGTTCATGCAGGGATTGGCCCACGCCGGCAAGATCGCGCAGGGAATGTTCATTGCAATAAAGAAATAGACGGGTCTCGTAACAGCTTCGCTGGCGGGGTTCCGATTATTTGAGTCCGGACCCCGCCGTGCGACACGATGAAAGGGCGTATTGAGATGATTGGCTGGCTGGCTCTTACGGCTGCGATTGTTACGGAAGTGGCAGGGACCACGGCTATGAAGTTGTCGTATGGTTTCTCGAGGTTAGTGCCGTCTATTTGCATGGCTTGCTTCTATGTTGTTTCGTTCTCTTTGCTTGCTATAGCTCTCAAGTACATTGCCGTAAGTTCTGCCTACGCGATATGGTCGGGAGTTGGAACGGCGCTGGTGGCAGTAATTGGTTTCTGGTATTTTCGAGAAACCGTAACTGTTCCCAAGCTGGTGAGTATTGCTTTGATAATAGCAGGCGTTATCGGGCTTAAGATGGCACCGAATTGAATAACGGAGGTTATATGAAGAAATGCTGTGGCGGAGGCGGTGAGGTGTTGGCTCAGGCAGATCCATGTTGTCCTGTGGAGCCGCCCGGTTCTCCTGAAGCTGTTTGTGCGGCAAAGAGCTCGAAGAATGGAGACGGCTTGTTTGCGTGGTTCGGGGCAATGGTTGATCATTGTTACGAATATGCGACTGCCGAGAAGGAGAAGGGCAGGAAGATTGTCGGGATCATGTGTGAATATACACCCCGCGAACTGATAATGGCGGCAGGGGCCATACCTGTCTGCCTCTGCGGGGGTTCGGCGGAGATGATTCCCGCGGCGGAGCAGGATTTGCCGGCGAATCTCTGTCCGCTGATCAAATCCACTTATGGATACAGCGTAGAAAAGGCGAATCCCTTTCTGGAAATGGCCGACCTGCTTGTTGCTGAGACCACGTGTGACGGCAAGAAGAAGATGTATGAACTCCTGGCGAAGCGTCATCCGATGTATGTCCTTGAGTTGCCCCAGAAGCCGGACGACCCTGAGGCTTTTGAACACTGGGTTCGCGAGTTAAGGAAGATGAGAAAGGATCTCTCTGCGCGGTTCAAGGTTGGAATAACAGACGAGGGGATCAGGTGCGCTATCCTGGAGATGAACAAGGAGCGAAGGCTCAGGCGCAATCTTGCCGGATTAATGAAATCAGGTTCACCGCCGCTTACCGGAAGGGAGCTTTTGGACATCAAGAGCCTGATTTCCTGTATTCCCGCTGATATGAAGCAATACGAGAAGTTGTTCGAAACCTTGTCTGGCCGGAAGAGTGACCAGCCTGCCGGGTCGCGTGTGAGGGTACTGTTGACCGGCGTGCCTCTACCTCATGGCGCCGAAAGGGTGATGGATATCATCGAGAGCAATGGCGGGCTGGTTGTGTGCCAGGAGAATTGCACCGGCGTTAAGCCTCTTCTGGAGGATGTTAATCCTGATGCTGAAGATCCTCTTCGTGCCGTTGCGGAGAAGTATTTTCACTTGCCATGTTCCGTGATGACGAGGAACGACAGGAGGCTGGATTTCATTCGTGACCTGTCTTACGAGTACAACGCGCAATGTGTTGTGGAGCTCGTCTGGCAGGCCTGCATAACTTACGATGTCGAATCTCTGCAGGTTAGGGAGCTGGCGGAACAGCAGTTGAAGATTCCCTATCTGCGTATAGAAACGGACTACTCGCCGTCTGATTCAGCACGTATCGCAATGAGGATCCAGGCGTTGTTCGAGACAGTCCAAGGCAGGGCAAAATAGACATGATTGTCTACAGTTGTCCTTATGTTCCGGCCGAGTTGATAACGGCACACGGTTTAAAGCCGTGCCGGCTGTTACCGGATTCAGTCACTATTAAGGGCCCTGTGGATGTTATTGCCGGTGTATGTCCGTATATGAGGGGATTTGTCAATGCGGCATGCAGTCTTCAGGGAGTCCGTGGAATTGTAATGACGACAGTCTGTGACCAGATGAGACGTGGAAAAGATTTTGTCGAATTGCGTACGTGTATCCCGTCGTTTCTTATGAATATTCCTTCCACATGGCAGACCTCTGAAGCGATGAAGTTGTATTTATCTGAGCTGCGGCGATTGGGGGAATTCCTGGAAGAGGTCGGCGGCAGGGTTCCGGCGGAGGGTATCCTGTGGCAGGTTATGAGCGATTATGATGGCAAAAGGGAGAAGCTCAGGGGATTAAAGGGCGTTCTGTCGCCTAAGGAGTATTCCAGGGCGATTGCGCGGTTCTCGAAAGAGCCTGGAGAATTTACCGGGGAAGAGTCTTGTAAAGGCAGAAAGGAACGAGGCAAGCGTGGTATTCCTGTGGGGTTGATAGGCGGGCCTTTGACTCTAAGTGACTTCGATTTGTTTGATGTCCTGGAGCGTTTCGGCGGTGAAGTCGTTCTGGACGGAACGGAAAGTGGCGAGAGGGGCTTGCCGGCTCATTTCAACCGGCGCCTGGCAGGGAAAGGTAATCCGTTAGAAGAACTTGCAGACTGCTATTTTGGGCATATACCTGACGTTTTCCGCAGGCCGAACAGTGAGCTCTACAAGTGGCTGGGGCATGAGATCGATTCTTGTGGTATAGGGGGTATGGTTCTTGTTCGTCATGCCTGGTGTGATAAATGGCACGCTGAAGTGCAGAGGATGAAAGAATGGCTCAATGTTCCTTTAGTTGATATTGAGCTTGATGGTGAAGCATCCGATGCCAGGAACACTCACAGGATACAGGCTTTGATGGAGACGCTGCGGTGAATACAGAACCATTACAGATTACAATTGCTGAGTGGGATCAGCGCTTCGTTGAGATGCAAAGGGAAGGATTCTTCCAGCCGGAATACGGTGGGCAGCTTTCGCGTCATCTTAGTGATGGTGATTCGCGTCTGGCTAAGCTCCGTTATGATAATTCGCCTTCATCTCTAAACCTCTGGAACTTTCTCCTTACAGAGGAGGACCGTCTGCAGAAGTACAAGCAGGAAGGGCGGAAGATAGTAGGCGCGATGAAGGACCTTGGTACTGTGCCGGTCATGGCGTACTCGCTCCCAAACGTTACCGCGTTCTATCCTGACGGAGCGTGGTGGATTCCGTGTGTCATGGAGTTGAACTCCAGCGTGCTTGCCGTGGCTGATTCGCTTGGTATTGATGAGTCGTTCTGCCCTGTACGCGCAATGCTCGGTGCGTTTGTCAATAAGGCGCATTTTCCGCCTCCGGATCTTCTTGTCTGCAGTGTCGGCGCCACGTGTGATGATTTTTCGGCGATAGCCCAGAGGTTGAATGGGCTGGGATATCCGATCCTCTGGTGGGAAATCCCGCACCGGCGTATGGCCGGACGTGATGAAGAAACTGTGATTCTGCCGGGGGGATTTAAATGTTCCCGCGAGCAGGTCAGGTTTGTGGAGATCGAGCTCGGCAGGGTAAAGAAGGCAATTGAGGAAATAGCAGGAGATGAGATAACGGATTCGAGGTTGAATGATGGAATTGGTATAGCGAACAGGGTTCGGGATGTTTTGAGGGAACTCAGGCGGCTGGTTTTTACGGCCAGATTGGCGCCATTACCGTCCCTTGAGCTCCTTATTGCAGAAATGTTCGCTATTCATTTCTGTTCTGACAGGAAGGAGGCTTTTAATATACTGTCGAATCTTCTTGTTGAGGTAAGAAAGAGGGTATCGGAGGGGAAGGGGTATTTCGGTTTAGATGCAGTGAAGGTGTTCTGGGTAAATCCTGTGGCCGATCTACGGGTTATGAATCTACTTGAAGACTGTGGTGGCAGGATTTGCGGTACTGATTATCTGTTCTGCCATGCTCTCGATGAAATTCCAGTGGGCGTTCCGCCGATGGAGGCACTTGCCATGATGGCGCTGGCTGATCCGATGACGGGATCAACTGGTGACAGGGCGACCCGGATTTGTAATGATATAAATCTGTTTGGAGCAGAGGCGGTGATTGTTTCAAGGATTCCAGGTGCGAGCCACTGCGCGCTTGAAGGCGCGATTATAGCGGAAAGAGTGAGCTCGGAACTGCAGCTTCCAGTTGTGGAGCTGGAAGTGCCGCCGCTGACAGATTCGATAATGCCGTCGCTCAGTACCAGGATTTCAGCCCTGGTTGAAACGGCTTTATCTTGCCGCGGGAAGAGGAGGGTCAGATAGTGATTTTTGCAGGCATAGATGCTGGTTCGAGAACAATAAAAGTTGTTCTTTATGATGACAATGGATGCCGTGTTGTCGCTTCGGGAATAAAGGACCAGGGAGTCAGGCAGGTTGACCTTGCAAAGGCTGTTTTTGATGAAGTCACGGAGAAGGCGGGGATTGAACGGAAGAACGTCGGTAGAATTGTAGCCACAGGGTATGGACGAACTGCCATTGATTTTGCCAACACGACGATTACGGAGATAACGTGCCATGCATGCGGGGTGCATCACTGGATGCCGGATGCCAGGACGGTGGTTGATATAGGCGGACAGGACAGCAAGTTGTTGCGGCTTGAGCCTGACGGAAGGGTGCGGGATTTTGTCATGAACGACAGGTGTGCCGCCGGTACTGGAAGGTTTCTTGAAGTTGTGGCGGAAAGACTTGGCGTTCGAGTTGGTGATTTGGGTGCATTGGCGCAGATGGCAACAAACGCCTGCGCAATAAGCAGTATGTGCGTTGTTTTTGCGGAGACGGAAATAATCGGTCTTCTGGCATCAGGCGAGACCCCGGAGAATATTGTTGCCGGTGTCCAGGCTTCTATCACGTCGCGGATTGCGTCAATGGCAGGCAGGAGCGTTGCAGAGCCGGTTGTTTTCACCGGCGGCGTGGCTCTGATCCCGGGCATGGATAAGGCTTTGGAATCTGCGCTTGGCCGCAAGGTTGCCGTTTGCAGTGAACCGCAATTGACAGGCGCCCTGGGCGCGGCAATATTGGCGGCAAGAGGTGATTAGTTGTTTAAGTATGGAGGAAGGTGATGAAGAAGCTGGCTATTCTTTCTGATGAAAAAACAGTCAATATGCCCAAGCTGCCGGTGAGGAAACTGCGGGCCTGGCTCAAGGGCCGCAAATCATGGAACCACGATGACTGGGAGGGGCTGCTGTCCCTTCTGCGGATGAAAGGCTATGCCGCGTTGACTGACACTGCAGAGGGCAAGGAAAGCATCGGGAAGTTTCTTGAATCGAACCGTGCAAAGTGAGCTGAGTGGCGGGAGTGAGTGGGAATCGAACCCGACTCGGGACCGTTTAAAGCCCCACACTGGATTTGAAGTCCAGGAGGCCCACCAGGCGCCTATTCACTCCCATGTGATTGATATTTGGAACTTAGCAGAAGTTGAAGTTTGCAACCAGTATAATGTGATATGGTCCTGTATGCCCTAGAGATGTTATCAGTTTATGAAAACATTTGCTGTCTTGATAATGGCTTTTGCGGTTACTGCCGCTGGCCTGGCCGGAGAGGATAAATCCATCCGGAATAAACTCTCCGAGTTTGCGGCTGTCAGGCTAACGACAGACATGACAAAACTTTCCCAAAAAGAGAGGAGCATGATTCCAATCCTGATCGAAGTCTCCGGTATCATGGATTCGATTTTCTGGCAGGAGTCTTTTGGGGACCGGGATATTCTGCTTGAGAAAATAAAAGGTGAGTCTGTAAGAAAACTTGCCCTTATCAATTACGGGCCGTGGAACAGGCTGGATAATAACCGGCCGTTTATACCGGGATATGGCCAAAAACCGGCCGGCAATAATTTCTATCCGAAAGACATGACGAAAGACGAATTCAGCCGGTTTTCCGATACGAACAAATCCAGCCGGTTTACAATTATCAGGCGAGACGCAAGGGGAGCGCTGGATATTGCCTGGTATCACGATGTGTTCAGGGAAGAAGTTGGGCGTGCAGCTGCTCTGCTTGGCCAGGCCGCTGAGCTTGCGGAAGATCCTGGACTTAAGAATTACTTGAAGTTGAGGGCGGAATCCATGTTCACGGATGAATATGGTGCGGGTGACAGGGCATGGATGGATGTAAAGGATTCCAACCTGGATTTCATTGTCGGCCCAAGCGAGGTGGCAGACGGATTGTATGACAACAAGACAGCTCACGAAGCAATTATCCTGATCAAGGATCGAGAGCGGAGCCGGAAGGCTTCCGGGTACATGGTCCGCCTGCCTGAACTTCAAAAAGAGTTGCCGGTTGGCGATGAGTTCAAGAAGAGTGGTTCCGGTTCCAAGTCGGAGTTGAGCGTTTGTGATGCCATTTACTGCGCCGGGGACGCAAATTGCGGTTCGAAGACCGTGGCCATTTGCCTTCCAAGCGATGCGAATCTACGGAAACAGACGGGAGCAAAAAGGTTCCTGTTGAGGAATGTGATCAATGCGAAGTTTGATAAGATAATTATTCCCTTGGCTGATGAGATGCTTGATGAATCGCAGAAAGAACATGTCAGGTTTGATGCATTCTTTAATAACCTGATGTTCCTGATATTGAGCGAGATTACGCAGGGAGCAGGAGAACAGCAGACTGTAAACGGTAAGGGGCCTGTTCGGGAGGCGCTGGGAGAAGCAGCGCTTACGTTCGACGAGGCAAAGGCGTCAATCCTGAGTGTATTCCTGGCCGTAAAGATTGCCGAAGAAGACAAAACCCTGGCCGATTCCAGGGTAGAAGATATTTTTGTCACTTACATGGTTAACCTTCTGCGTTCCTTGCGGCGAGGCACGGAAAGTCCTGACGGAAAGTCGAACATGATGAGTTTCAATTATTTCATGGAGCAGGGCGCCTTTTTACGGGATTCAGGCCGCGGCAGGTACAAGGTTGATGTCGGCAGGGCCAGGGCGGCAATGAATTCGTGGGTGAAAATTGTGGTGGAATTGGAGGGCAAAGGCGACAAGGTGATGGCGCTGAACTTGTTGAAGGAGAAAGGTGCAATGCGCGCCGATCTTCTTGCCGACATGGAGCGGCTGAAATCTGTCAACATTCCCAAAGACGTGGTTTACGAGCAGGGGCTTGACGTGTTAGGTTTGGAACAGTCTGAATAATGGGATGGTGTTTTGTGAAAGATAAGAAACAGGAAATGCGATTTTTACCGTCTGTTAACAGCGTTATCGAGCACGCCGCGGCCGGGCGCTTGATAGACTCTTTCGGTCACACTGCGGTAGTCGAGGCCGTCAGGGGAATTATCGACAGCATCCGGGAATCAATAAAGGGCGGAAAGAAGATTAAACCGTCTGTTGTGGAGATTGAGCCAATTCTTGCTGAGGCTGAGAAAATGCTATCCCTTGCAGATCGGCCCGGACTTAAGCGGGCTGTGAATGCCACGGGTATCATTCTTCATACCGGTCTTGGCAGGGCCGTGATGCCTGAGTCGGTCCGTGACCCACTGGCAGATGCAACCGGTTACTGCAATGTTCAGATGGACCTTGAGACAGGGGACAGGATAAGGCGTGAGAGTTGTATTCTTGGACTTGTAAGGGAACTTACGGGTGCGGAAGATGCTGTTCTTGTAAACAACAACGCCGGGGCGACTCTCCTTGTTCTCAGGGCCCTGGCCCGCGACAAAGAAGTCATCATCTCAAGAGGCGAGCTTATCGAGATCGGAGGATCGTTCCGTCTTCCCGACATCATGAGTGAAAGCGGTGCAATCCTGAAGGAAGTGGGTACAACCAATAAGACCCATCCGAAGGACTATGAGGGCGCGATTTCCCCGAAGACTGGCCTGCTCATGAAAGCGCATAAAAGCAATTTCAATATTGTGGGTTTTGCAGCCGAAGTCGGAATCGAAAAAATAGCGGAAATAGGGAAGAAGCACGGGATTACTGTGGTTGATGACATTGGCTGCGGTGCGATTCTTCCCATGGAACAGTTTGGCCTGCCGCACGAAGTGACGGTGAGGGAAAGCCTGACCGCCGGTGCTGACATTGCATTGTTCAGTACCGACAAGCTCATTGGCGGTCCACAGGGCGGACTGATCGTCGGAAAGACGGAACTTATTGAAAAGATAAGGAAACAGCCTTTGTACAGGGCCTTGAGGGTGTGCAAAATGACCCTGGCGGCGCTTGAAGCCACCTTGAAGCTCTTCAGGTCGCCGGATATTCTAATAAAGAGACATCCAATTTATTCGATGCTCGCCAAATCCCAGGTGGAAATTGAAACCCAGGCCCTGCAGCTGGCGAAGCAGATTTCGGCAAGAAAGACAGGTTGGAAAGTGTCTGTAACAAAAACAACAACTTTCCTGGGCGGGGGTTCATTGCCAGGCGCGAAACTGCCGTCATTTGCTGTCAAGATCGTTTCCTCCAAGGAGTCGGCTGATGAAATTTCGAGAATGTTTCGTCTGGCTGAAGTTCCAGTGGTTCCGCATATCAGCGAGGGCGCTGTGCTGCTGGATATGAGGACGGTGTCTCAGGCAGAGGTTGAGTTTATTCTTAAAGCCGTAGAGTGATCAAACCGCAGAACAATGACGAATACTTGCAATAGCTCTTCAAAATCAGCCGGCATTCAGCAGCAGACCATTACTCTGACTGTTGGCACGGCTGGTCACATTGACCACGGTAAGACAGCACTGGTTAAACTGCTTACTGGTTGTGACTGTGACACCCTTCCGGAAGAGAAGGCTAGAGGCATGACTATCGATCTCGGGTTTGCGACGTGCACCCTGCCGAACAATCGGCGCGTGGGAATAGTCGATGTGCCGGGTCACGAACGGTTTATTCATAATATGGTGGCAGGCGCTTCTGGTATCGATGCCGTAATGCTGGTTGTTGCGGTGGATGATGGAATCATGCCGCAGACTATTGAGCACTTTCATATTGTCCGTCTGCTGGGGATCAAGTCCGGCATGATTGTCCTTAATAAGATAGACATGGTTGAGCCTGAACGGGTGGAGGAAATCAGGCAGGCTGTGAAGAACCTTGTAGCCGGCAGTTTTCTTGAAGGGTGTCCGATAGTTCCAGTTTCCTGCAAGACCGGCGCGGGATTTGAGGGTTTTTACGATGCATTTGTGGCAACTGTTGACAAGACGGCTGAACACCGGTCGGACGGTCCATTCTTGATGCATGTTGAGCGTTCGTTTGTTCTGAAGGGCAGGGGAACAATAGTTTCCGGTATTCCGCGGTCGGGATCTGTCAAGGTCGGCGAAGTTATCGAACTTCTGCCTGCCGGGAAGAAGAGCAAGGTTCGGGGTGTGCAGGTTTATGGCCAGAGTTCGGACCAGGGCCGCGCAGGAGAATGCGTTGCGCTCAACATGTCAGACATGGACATTGCGGAGGCTAAACGAGGCACAGTCCTCGCATCAAGCGGTTATTTCTCCCCGGCCAAGTTTATCAATGCCAGGTTCCACTACATTGCCAACCTCGAGAAGCCGCTGAAACCAAGGACTGCAATCAGGTTCCATGTAGGGACTGCCGATGTCACCGGGCACCTGGTATTGCCCGAGATGGAATTTCTCAAGCCCGGCACCGAAACATACGTGCAGGTTCAGCTCAACGATCCTGTTGTCGCGGCTCCGGGTGATTTTTTCGTGATCAGGATGTTGAGCCCGGCCTGCACGCTTGGGGGCGGTTATATTCTTGAACCGGAGACAAAAAGGATAAGGCGTTCCAAGAGTGATGACTTCCTTGAGAATTGTTCGGAACGTGAAAACGCTTTCAAGGATCCGGTTTCGGCTTTGATATATGTGATAAAAAATGCCGGGTCCGAGCCAGTGTCCATCTCGGAGCTGTCCAAATTGTCCCTGGTAAATCCCGAAGCCTGCAGGAAACACCTCAGCGAGCTGTGCCAGCAGGGGGTTGTGCTGGAGTTTCCAGGAGAGCGTTATGTGCATGCGGATTCTGTTACAGTCGTTGACGAAGAGGTCATGGGTATCCTGAATCGCCTGCACGGTGAACAGCCGATGGTCATAGGGTTTGAAAAGAAGGAGTTGTTCAAAGGGTTGAAGACAGATCACGACATGATTGATCGTTCCCTTGAGAAGCTTCTGAAATCGGGTAAATTGAAATTAACTGAACGTGGCTACCAGATCCCTGAGCGTGCACCGCGGTTGTCGTCAAACCAGATGGCTCTTGCCGGAAAAATCGTAGAGTTGTACAGGAAGACTGGCTTCACTTCGCCGCGTTCCGATGAGCTGCCTGCCAAGGCAGGGGCCCCTGCGGCGGTTATCAAGCCGGTTTTCGACTTCCTTGTACAAACGGGGCAACTGGTTATAATTTGCGACAATGTTATCTTGAGCCGGGATGTCGTGGAATCATCGAGAAAGATGCTTGTTGAGTATATAACGAAGAATGGTTCCATTGAATCAGGTGTATTCAAAGAGGTTCTCGGAACTACCAGGAAGTATTCTATACCGCTCCTCGAATACTGGGACTCAAAGGGGCTGACAAGAAGAGTAGGGAATTTGAGGTATTTGAAAGAGACTCAAAGGAGTGTGGTTTGATGGATGCGAAAGAGAAAAGAAAGAGGGTGATGGCCAGGTCCATCAAGCTTGGACATTGCGTTTGCGATCCCAGGAAGCCCTGTCCCTGTCCTTTGTTCAAGGAGAAGAATGTCTGCACATGTGCAGGCGAGAAGGTGCCGTTGGGGAATGCCGGGAAGCAGATCAAGCTTACTGAACATATCAGGAGTGCAGGCTGTGCCAGCAAGATTGGGCAGAAGGATCTGCATGAAGTACTAAAGAACCTTCCGCTGGTTGAGGATCCCAGGCTGCTGGTCGGAATGGCCACGGCGGATGATGCCGGCGTTTTCAAGCTTACGGATGACGTCACGATCGTCCAGACGGTGGATGTTTTCACGCCAGGGGTTGACGATCCGTATCTCTTCGGCCAGATTGCGGCGTGCAATTCGCTGAGCGACGTGTATGCCATGGGCGGCAGGCCGGTTACCGCGCTGTCGATTATAGGATTTCCGATAGAAGCGCTTCCTCATTCTGCAATGACCGATATAATCCGCGGCGGAATGGATGTTCTGAAGGAAGCAGGGACAATACTGCTTGGCGGGCACAGCATTAACGACGAGGAAGTGAAATTCGGGTTTGCCGTCACCGGGATTGTAAACAGCAAGACCATGACCACCAATGCCGGTGCCAGGCCCGGGAATGTGCTGGTTCTTACCAAGCCGCTCGGTACTGGGATCATATCGCTGGCCGGCCAGATCGGCCGCGCGCCGGACGGCGCCCTCGAAGCGGCGGTCAAATCGATGACCACGCTAAACCGGAAAGCTGCGGAAATCATGGTCAGGTATGGTGCAACCGCCTGTACGGATGTGACTGGGTTTGGATTACTTGGCCATCTTTCACAGCTTGTCGCCGAAAGCGGTGTTACTGCCGAACTTTGGTTTGACCAGCTTCCGATGTTTCCAGGCGTACTTGATTGTGCGAAGCAGGGCATGTATTCAGGGGCTAATGAGCGCAATGCCGACTACAGCGCAGAGCGTGTGACTTTTGACAAGTCGATTACCGAGGATATGAAGGCTGTACTGTTTGATGCCCAGACTTCGGGTGGACTTCTTATGGCGTTACCCGCGGACAATGCAGAAAAGGCAATTGATGAAATGGAAAAAGCCGGAGTCATCTGTTCTGCAAGGGTGGGCCGGATTTCAGGAAAGTCTGATGGACGAATTGAAGTACTGGCAGGCGGAGGCGGAACCGCCGTGCCACGGGAAACAAGAATTGAAAGGGAGAAGACAATGACTGTAAAACAAAAGACCAGTGAGGCAAGCTGCTGTGAACATGGTTCCGGAAGCACGGACAAGGCCATGAAGATGTTCCAGGATTTTATGGGAGCGGCCATGGCGCCGGGGGTGGTTGACGTCGTGACAAAGAAACTGATGGCAGTTGCTCTTGGGCTTGCCGTGCATTGTGTTCCCTGTTCCCGTATTCACATCAAGTCGGCTCTTGAAATGGGGATTGGCAAAGACGAACTTGAAGAAGCGGCTGCCCTTGCCGTGGCATTTTCAGGGTGTCGTGCTCTGATGCTCTGGAAGGAGCTGAAGAAGGAACTGCTTGGTTGATAAGCGGCTGCACAGGGGGTGAAGATTCCTGGATTGTCTGAACCTTCTAGCAGTAGGGAACGTTATAATTACTGGTAGTAATGATAAGTTAAAACAACAGCAGAAAAGGAATCCCTTAATGCTTATTATTGAACCGCATATACACATGTATTCAAGGACTACTGATGACTATCAGGCCATGTATAATTCCGGAATACGGGCCTGCGTTGAGCCTTCTTTCTGGCTTGGTTCGAACCGCCGCTATGCCGGAACATTCTTTGACTACTTTCAGCTTATCCTCGAATTTGAAACCGTTCGTTCCCGCCGTTTCGGGATAGATCATTTTTGTGCCGTGTCCCTGAATCCCAAGGAGGCGGAGAACCAGAAGCTGGCTGACGAGGTGATCGCGGGGCTGGGTGAGTATCTTGACCACCAGCGATGTGTTGCGCTTGGAGAGATCGGATTCAATAATATAACTCCAAACGAAGAACGGGCGTTTGTTAAGCAGCTGCGTATTGCGGAAGAACGGAAGATGCCGGTGATTGTGCACCTGCCGCATGTCGATAAACTGCGCGGCACGAAGCGAACCATTGAAATCGTCAAGGCGGAGGGTGTTAATCGCCAGCGAATTGTCCTCGACCACAACACAGAGGAAACAATCGCATTGTCGATTGAGTCTGGCTGTTATGCTGGCATGACAGTGTACCCGATTTCGAAGCTCTCGCCGGATAGGGTTTCGAAAATGATCAAACAGTATGGAAGCGCGCGGGTGACCGTGAACGGATCGGCGGATTGGGGTGTCTCTGATCCATTGAGCCTCGTCAAGGTTGTCGAGTTCATGTCAAAGGACGGTCATGACAGGAAGACGCTTGAGGATGTGGTGTTCAATAATGCCATGGCATTCTACAGCCAGTCGCCGAAATGGAAACCGGAATTGAACCTTGTGCCGGTTGATCCTTATCAGTTCCAAAGATAACGAAAGATTCTGAATGAGTTCAATAAATGGCAAGCTGTCTGCGTGGCTGCATCTGGTACGACTTCCCAACCTGCTCACGGTTCCCGGCGATCCGCTTGCCGGATATTTTCTTGCGATGGCTGCTGTTCCGGTATGCGGCTCGATATTGTTCCCGGTTGCAGCCAGCCTTTTTCTTTATACTTTCGGGCTGATGCTTAACGATCTCGTTGATCTTAAAGATGATGCAAGGGAGCGGCCAGGCAGGCCTCTGCCATGCGGCCAGGTCAAGCCTGTCCAGGTTATACTGGCAATGGTGATCCTTCTTGTCATGGCACTCGGGTTTGCATCGATGAACGGAAAGGCTTCGCTGGCCCTGGCGGGTATTCTTGCCGCGGCAATTATCATCTACAATGTTGGCGGAAAAAGAATTCCCCTGATTGGCCCTTTGAACATGGGAATTTGCCGAGGGCTGAGCCTTCTGCTTGGCGCATCTGCGGCAGGCCTTTCGGGAGTTAAAGGATATACCGTTCTTTCGGCATCAGTTCTTCTTACAGTATACATTACGTCTGTTACAATCATTGCATCAAAGGAGACCAGCCAGGCCTCAGTCGGACCAAAGCGATGGTTACCGGCGATCCTTGTAATGATCTTTGCGGGTTTGCTCAGCTGGAATGGTTTTTGTGGATCAAATCCTCTCCCGTTAAAGATTCTTTCCTCCCTGCTGGCGATAGGACTGGTGGCCTGGTGCTGGAATGCAGGCTCAATGCTTGCCGGTCAGCCTTTAGCGGGAGTTGTTCCTGTTGTAATAGGCAAGTTTATCCAGGGGCTGCTGATTCTTCAGGCGTTCCTCTTGTCATTATGCGGGTGGCCAGCCGCTGTGGTGACGGGAACTCTTCTTCTCGTCTTTCCTGTCTTTTCTGTACTTGCACGAAGGTTCTACTCAAGCTAGCTTCCAGACAATGAATAGGAACGGAAAGAAACTCCTGGTCATCCAGGCCGCCGCACTGGGATACGAATTCCTGAGTTCGCGTGGAGCAACTGGCATGAACGGACTGAAGTTCAAGCCTGTGGAAACGGTGTTTCCAGCCGTTACCTGCCCGGTGCAGGCAAGCTTTCGTACGGCCGCACTGCCTGGCAGTCATGGAATGGTGGCAAACGGGTTGTTCTCCCGTGAGTTCATGAGACCATTCTTCTGGGAGCAGTCATCTTCCCTTGTGAAAGGGCCAAGGATCTGGGAATCATTCAGGGCGAAGGGCGGCAAAGTCGCCATGCTTTTCTGGCAGCAGAGCCTTGGCGAGGATGTGGACTGCCTTATATCCCCGGCTCCGATCCATAAACACCATGGCGGCATGATCCAGAGCTGTTACAGCAAGCCTGTTGATCTCTATGAGAAGCTCTGCCGTACAGTCGGAAGCAGCTTCGACCTGATGCATTACTGGGGCCCATCGGCATCCGCAAAATCTTCCGACTGGGTGGCGGCAGCTGCTGCTGCTTTGATGAAAGATGCTGCGCACTCACCGGACCTGTGCCTGGCATACCTGCCAGCGCTGGATTACGATTTGCAGCGATTCGGCCCGGACTCGCTTGAGGCGACGTCGGCGCTTGGAAAACTGCAGGAAGAATTGGGCCTTCTGCTGGCAGTTGCCTCTGACTGCAACTACGATGTTCTCGTGTTCGGCGACTACGCACTTGGTGCCGCTGATAAAGGGGTAATCTTTCCAAACCGCGTTCTGAAAGGGGCAGGCTTGTTCCTGCCAAGACCGGTAAAGGGCAAGCTCTACGCTGATTTACATGAAAGCAAAGCTTTTGCGGTTGTTGATCATGAGGTTGCGCATGTATACGTTAAACCCGGGAGCTGGCTTGACAGGACTGCTGAGATTCTCGGAGCGATGAAAGGAGTCGCAAAAGTACTGGACAGGAAAGGCCAAGAGGCTGCCGGTATTGGTAATCCGAATTCAGGCGAGCTTGTGCTTGTTGCTGCGCCTGGTTACTGGTTTGCGTATCCCTGGTGGGATGATGGAAAAGATGCTCCTGATTATGCGGGACATGTGGATATTCACAATAAACCCGGGTATGATCCCTGCGAGTTGTTCTGGGGCGGCTGGCCTCCCTTTTCCGTCAGCCAGGACTGCTCAAGGATAAAGGGCACCCATGGAAGAGCAGGGGCGGATCGAATGTCTGCCTGGGCGTCGACTTTTCAGCTTGAGTCCGAACCGGCAACTCTCATTGAACTGGCCGGAGCTATAAAGAAAAGGCTTGGATAGGAAAACATGAGCATGAGATCGGCGAAGCAAAGAAATAAATTTGCAGTTGATACTTACGATCTGAAGTTCGGTGTTTCCTATGAATATCCGGTCTATTTCACGCACTTCCTGTTCCATGATGATAATCAGCTGCTTGCTTCAGTGATAGACAGGAAAAAGGAAAACCGGCGGCACCGTATCATTGTCTACATTGACAAAGGGGTTGTCATGGCCAATGACGGCATTGTTAGCGAAGTTACAGGGTATCTTGCTGCCAGGCCTGACCTGGTTGATGTGGTTTGCCCGCCGATAACGATTGACGGAGGAGAAAAGGCGAAGAACGGATGGGAAGGCGTCAAGGGGGTCATGAAGACCATCGGTGAGAGCCACATGTGCCGGCAGAGCTTTGTGATAGCGATCGGTGGCGGGAGTGTCCTGGATATGGTCGGCTTCGCCGCATCGCTTGTTCACCGCGGGTTGAGAATGCTGAGAATCCCGTCCACTGTCCTTGCCCAGAATGACGCGGGTATTGGGGTGAAGAACGGTATGAATGAAAGGCATCAGAAGAATTTTATCGGTGCCTTTGCGCCGCCATTCGCGGTCATCAACGATTTTGAGTTCTTGCGCACTCTGAAACAGAAGGACTGGGTTGGCGGGATTTCTGAGGCCTTCAAGGTTGCGATTATCAAGGATGCCGGTTTCTTTTCCTTCCTTTGCAGGAATGCGGGGAAACTGAGGGCGCGGAACATGAACGCCATGGAAGAACTTGTAAAACGATGTGCTGTTTTGCATCTCGATCATATTCGAAGAAGCGGTGACCCATTCGAAATGGGGTCAGCCAGGCCGCTGGACTTCGGGCACTGGGCGGGGCACCGTCTTGAAATGATGTCGGGCAACAGACTGGGGCATGGACAGGCTGTTGCAATAGGAGTCGCGCTCGATTCGTGCTATGCGATGTTATCAGGCCTGATATCGGCAACAGAGCTAAATAGGATCCTTGATGCCATGAGTGCTACCGGTCTCAAGCTGTGGGATCCACTGTTGCTGAAACAAGGGCGCAGTGACAGGCCCGAAGTTTTAAGGGGCCTTGAAGAGTTCCGGGAACACCTTGGCGGCAGGCTGTCGGTAACTCTCCCGAAATCTATAGGAATGAAATGCGAAGTCGGCGAAATGAATTCTGGACGAATTGTTGAAGCGATACAACTGCTTAAGAAATATGCCTCAAATTGAGGCTGTTCTCATGGGAAACCTTGAATGAAGATTAATGATAATCCCCCAGTTCATCTGACTTATTGCCTTAATATCCATCCCGGGGAATCGTGGCAGGAAAATTTCGAAGCAATTAAAAACAGGGCCATGGCTGTCAGGGAGAATGTATGTCCTGGGAAGCCGTTTGGGCTCGGGTTACGGCTTGGCAATGAATCCGTGAGCAGTCTAATCCAGGACAGGGGCATGTCAGTGTTCCGCGATTTCCTGTCAGCGAATAATCTTTATGTTTTCACTGTAAACGGATTTCCGTACGGCTCGTTTCACGAGACACGGGTCAAGGAGAATGTCTACAAGCCCGACTGGCTCACCCGCGAAAGAGTCGATTATACGATAAAGCTGGTGCAGGTCCTGGAATATCTGCTTCCGCAGGAAATTCAAGGCAGTATCAGTACTGTCCCCGGTTCGTATAAGAAATGGATCAAGTCAGGAGCGGATGTTGCGGTGATGGTGCGAAACATTGTCGAATGCGTGAAGCATATGGATCTTGTGTACAGGCGTTCGGGCAAGACAATTTGCCTTGCGCTGGAACCGGAGCCTGACTGTTTCATAGAGAAAACCCGGGAAGCTGTAGAGTTCTTTAAGGAATCCTTGTTTCGCCAGGGAGTAAAAGATCTCGCTGGTCTGGCCGGACTCTCTTTAAATGAGGCGGAAGAAAGTATCCGGCGTCATGTTGGCATATGCTTTGACACTTGCCATATCGCGCTTCAGTTTGAGGATCTTGAGGAATCCCTGAGATCACTCATCCGCAACGGAATCAGTGTGCCTAAGGTTCAGCTCAGTTCGGCAATAAGCGCGCCTGCCGGACAGATCATGAAGCTGTCTCGATTTGTTGATAAGGTCTACCTGCACCAGGTTAGGATCAGAGACGTAAATGGTTCTATAACTTCTTTTGATGATCTGACGCCGGAAGTTATCGGGAAACCTATGAGCGGAATCAATGGGGAGGCGAGGGTGCATTTCCATGTTCCGCTCTATTTTAGCGGGAATGGCGAAATCGGATCCACATCAGGGCTCCTGACCCGCAAGTTCTTTAAACTCCTTCTTGGTGTGGAGAGCTACCTTGAGATTGAGACTTATACCTATGGCGTTCTGCCGGATGAATTGCGTTCCCGCGATGTCAGTCTCAGTATAACCGATGAGTTCAAGTGGGTGCTCGAGGAGATAAGAAGTTGAAGCCGAATTGACGGCTCACGAAAGATCAGCCGAGCAGTTTCTTCTTCAGCTGCTCATATTTACGGGTAAAGCGGGTCCCCATCTGGGCTTCGCGGTGATCGAAACCGAATGCCCTCTTTTTTACCGCAAGGACCGGCGGCGCCTGGATTCGTTTTGCAAGACCCATGCCTTGGTACTGGGTCCACCAGCGTTCAAGATCGGCAACGAATGCTTCCGCATTCTTGAAAATGTCTAAAACGCGACCCTTGTAGGCGAGATTGGATTCTAGTTTGCCTTTCATATACCAGGAAATGATCTCTTCCGGTGTTGTCCGGTTCCATGATTCGATCCAGCTCTTGAAGAGGAGGTCATGGTAAGGATAAACCAGCGGATCTCCTTTTCCTTCGTCAACGTTTTGCGCGTTGCTGAGTTCCGCGGATGGGACGATATCAAAGGACCCCCTTGGAATTACGTCGGATCGGAATACTTCCTTATTCAGATATTCCCCAAGCTGGTAAACCTCGGTTTTCCAGAGGTCGGCCAGGTTTGCCAGGTAGCCGCAGAGGTCTCCGTAAAGGGTTGTATATCCAACCGTAGCTTCCGACTTGTTGGCGTTGCACGTGAAAACACCGCCGAACGCTGACGAGACGGCAGCGAGAATTCGTGAAGACCTGTCCCTCGCCTGGATGTTCTCGAACATGAACTGGCTCAATTCAAGTTTCTGCATGGACTTGCCGGATACGGTTTTGAGGACAAGACCATCGATCTGTGATGCGGTGAGTTTAACGCTGTCTTCAATCGGAATCTCGGCATAGCAGCAGCCCAGATTTCCGGCAAGTTGCCTCGCGAGATTCCTGGTTGTGTTCGAGTTGAATTTTCCGGGCATATTAACAAGCAGGATGTCTTTTCCTGGAAGTATCCTGCTGTATATGGCTGCGACCACTGCAGAGTCGATCCCGCCTGAAATTCCAATAGTTACCCTCCTGATCCTGCATAAATCCATGAACTTGCGCGTTCCATAGTCTATTGCCCTGTAGATTTCGGGAATACCGTCTTCCTTTAATATAACAGGTTTCCCAAATGGCTTTCTGTTGAGCGGGATATCAAAAGTCAGGGACATTTCCCGGAACGAAGGAGTGCAGGCAGCCTGGTTGCCGTGACAGTCATAGATGCAGGATGACCCGTCAAATGTGAAGACAGTCTTACCGTTATTCTGGATGCCGACGTTATTAACGTACACAAGAGGTCTTTTCAGTTCCACGGCTTTTGCGGAGTAGATTTTGTTTCTTTTCTGGTTCTTGTTTACCGTGAAAGGTGAACAACTGATGTTTACAAACAAGTCCACTTTCCTTTTCGAAAGGACATTGAGCGGCGAGAAGCTGTAATCAGTGTCCCAGGCGTCTTCGCATAGCACTCCGCCAAGACGTATCTTTGATGTTTCAACTGGCGATATCAGTTTCTCGGCGGATGTTCGCAGTTCCAGCGCAAGCTTTCGCAGGTCAAAGAAATGGCGGCTGTCATCAAATTCCCTGTAGTTTGGCAGCAGCGTCTTTATAACGAACTGGTAGGGGCCTGTTTCAGGTGCGACAAACTTTCCGTTCTCGGCTACAAACAGGGCGTTGTATTTCCTTGTGCGTCCATCTTCGTTACGCTTCTTCCAGTCAATTCCGATGGACCCGAACACGACAATGAGTTTCCTGGATGCGGCGCGGATCTCATGACAGCAGGATTCGCACTCCCTCAGAAAGGCTTCATGTTCCCATTCGTCGCCCAGAAGGTAGCCCGGCACTGCCATTTCGGGAAACACAACGAGTTCGACGCCGTCGGTCCGCGCGCTTTCGATGGCGTGCAGCATGGAAGCGGTATTTTCCCGCGGTCTTCCTGGAAGCACTTCCATCTGTATTAATCTGGTCCGTATGCTTGCGCTCTTCATGTTGTTTGTTTTTTCCGGGTCCGCCAGCCTGACTGGTCTTGACCTACTTGCTCTTCTTTGATGCCTTTGGTGCTTCCACGGGGCTTCCCGGTTGAATCTCTTTCTTCTTGCCCCATCTGTCTTCTTCAATCTGGTTCAGGCGCTTGGTGAATTTGGAATACACAAAGGCCATCGCGCCCCCGACAATACAACAGGTTACTATCATTATGATGTTCTTCATGGTTCGCCTGATAATATACGTCGATGAACGTCTCCAAACAATATGTATTTATGCTGTCATCCAGGTTTCCGATTGCCTGTCGGGGGAAATCCTACATCTGTTATAGGGGTAATCCCGCAGGTAAAATCAGGGTGTTCGCCTGATACCACACTGTGCGTCTTTTGTTTAGCATTCAGAATTTCTCTCTGTAGGGAAGGAGAATGAATTGAGGATTCTGTTATGTCTTTTTGTGTCTGCAGTTGCTGAAGTCTTCGTGTTTGGCTCGGAAATTACGGTGAGCCAGGCTGGACTCCCCTGCGTCGAGACTTTCAACGGGTTCCGTGGCACTTACGAAACGCTACCGGCTGGATTCTCCGTCTCCCTTGACAGCACAAATCTTCTGGCGGCCACCAATAATGATTTTCACGGTGTCCACGCAGGGGGTGTGACTGCAGGCGGTTGTTATGCATGGAACCTGGGGAATGGCGACTATGCCCTGGGATATCAGCCGACAGAGAGTGAATACACTCCCGGTTTCTTCCTGGCCGTGGTGTCAAATGCCACGAAAGCTGCGGTCCATGAACTTGATATATCCTACGATATTGTGTGTCTGAACAACGCCGACCGGTCATCCAGTCTCGATTTTGAAATCAGTTATGATTGCAAATTATTTTCACGGCATGCTGTTATGGCTTTTGTTTCCGTGCAGGCTCATGACGATGCCGGGTCATGGGTAAGGGTCTCAAGGTCCTGCCATATTGTCTTTCCCAATCCTGTTGCAGCCGGTGGTTGCATCTGGCTGCGCTGGTACGGGGATGATGCCGGGGGGACTTCTTCGCGGGATGAGTTTGGTATCGACAACCTGAAGATCATTCTCCACCGCAAGGCAGGGATGGTGATATCGATACGTTAGATGAAGGGCAGAGGGATTTGCCGGTTGGTGTTTATTTTGCTTTTTCTTCTTCGCACTGCTTCCGGGCGTGAAAGGCTGCGAAATCTCTGCTGAAACAGCGAGCTCTTGATTCGGCTGATAACTGGGTGTTCTGGAACCTGATAGATGCTTCGATGCCCGTTGCACGAATCTCGAGATTTGAATCTGTAAGGCTGACAAGCGTTCCTTCAAAGGTGGTTCCACCGGTCCGTTGAATAGTTATTTTCTCTCCTGTTTTCGGAGCGACGAACCTGCCCGTATATTCCTGATAAAGTTCGTTGTATCTTTTGTCCCAGTCTACCAGTGGTTTTGCAGACTGGATGGTTTCAGGTTCGGCTGATGGCTGGCCTGAAGGAATATGACTCGCGCTTGCTGAAAACAGGTCATTTGATGCTCCACCCGTTGGCTGGGGTTGGGGCTCAGGTTCAGATTTTCTGATTGCATGCTGCATTTTGGATAGAAAGTTTAGCAGTTTTTCGAGAGTCAGCCTGTTTTTTGATGATTTCAGAACCTTCTCAATTACTTCGGAGAAATGCTGTCTCAAGCTCTCGCTGGATAATGTATAGCCCCGTCCGTTACACTGCGGGCATCTGGCAGAAGGCTCTTTGCCGGTACCTTTGCATGTTGAACATTTCTTAGTGCCTTTGCACGCGGGGCAGATGCCATTGCATGCCGGGCACTTGACAGTAGCGTTTCCTTTGCAGAATAGGCATTGTGAACTGGTTTGGCTTTCTGAATTCGCCGGAGACTGTTTATCGCCGAGACGTTTTATTTTACTGGCTCCGCTGCTTGAGTCGCCGATTCTTTTTGCCTTGTTTCCGCTGATTAACTGAAGCGACGTTATATCGGATGCTCCGGTCTTCTTTCCTGTTCCATTGCAGTAGTGACACGGAATGATGTTCTTTCCTTTACACGTGCGGCATGATGCATTGTTGCCGTTGCCAGCGCAGGAAGCGCACGTTCCGGAACCTTTGCAAACGCCGCAGGGCGGTGTGCTGCCTCTGCATGACTGGCAGGTTTGAGTGAAGTTTGAAAAAGCGCAGGCTGCGGCAAACTTTGTCTCAGCGTAATTCTGTTCAATCCATTTGCATGAATTAAGCGCCTGGCTGGTGTTACCCTTGCTTAAATGTCCCAGTGCCCATACTGTCATCAGTCCGGCCTTCGTGTTTCGAGCGGAAGTGCTCTTTGCCAGTTTCGTAATTTCTCCTTTAAGGGATTCAAGTGCGGCCTCGTCGGATGGCTTGGCCTGAAGGATCTCAAGGCTTTGAACGGCAGTTGACCAGCTGGCTACATCGGGCCTGCCAAAGTCAGCGAAATAAAGCACTCCTGCGGCGAGGCAGACAACGGCTAGGATAATGCCTGCAACTTTGAGGAACGACCGGAAACTTTGGGATGGTGGTCGAGTCGGCATCTTCAGGCGGGAAAGCGCAGGGTTGACAGAGTTGTCCAGGGTTTGCTGCACGGGCTTGAATCTCAAGCCTGTATCAGCATCTCCAGCAGGAGGTTGCTGTGCTGGCTGATCTTTTTGCGCAATGGCGGTGGGTTCTTTCTTTGGGGCGGTTGCGGTTTGAGTAGTCAATGGAACAGGCTGTTGAACTGCCGGGCCGGGTTCTTTTTCGGGAGGCGGTATTGGTGCGGCTTTTGCCTTCAAAGGTTTGAGAGGTGACAGCGGCTGGGGGGCCTGGGCCGTTGTCGGCTGCGGTGCGGGTGGTACAACTATGTTGGCCAGACAGTGCGGACACTGGAAGGTGTCGCCACAGGCATTTGATGATGCAGATAATATTTGATTGCAGGACTGGCAGGGGAAAGACAGTGAACCTGCAGGTATTATTCCGGGCTTCTGGCATGTGGGACAGGCGAAAGGTGTTCCTGCAAGAGAGCCGTCAACGGCGAGTTTCGTGGAACAAGCGGAACATGAGAACAGGAGGTTGCTCATAAATCATCTTCCCGGGTTAAGGATAACGCATAAAGATAACACTTACGATTTCTAACATTTTCGCGGTTGAGGCACAATACATTCCTTTCTTATTGGAATCTCCTGGAATTTCAGCATGTTTGTTGACATGACTGCGGTCAAACAAGTATAGTTCCGGCTCTCAACTTACGGGCGATTAGCTCAGCTGGCTAGAGCACTACCTTGACATGGTAGGGGTCGAAGGTTCAAGTCCTTTATCGCCCACCATCATTCACTTTCGGAGAATTTCAGTAAGACCCGAACCGTTATCTTTTTAAAAAGATATTTTTCGTGAATTAGGTAAATAATCCAATATTGTCTGCAATGATTACTGCTTTGGAGTCAAGGTTAGGCAGGAGAGTATACATGAGAATACTGGCGGCTGTAATTGTGGTATTGGGATGGTTTATGCCGTCTTATGCGGCTGAATTTGTCCGTGTGGCTTACGACGATGCGGGAGTGAGTGCCTCTCAGCCGCATTTAAGGGAGTCCGACGGTGACTGGCGGTGTCCTAATGAGGGAACTTCCAATGAAGCGTTGCGGACCGTAGCATTTGGCAAGAGAATTGAGTTCGGTTACGACGCATTGAATCCGAAGGCTGTTTACAAGGCCAAGTTGAGGTTCTTTACGGATTCACTGCGCGAAGTCCGTGTCAAGGCAGGCGATGCTGTTGTTTTGCCTTCGGTTGTTATTGAGCCTGGAAAACCTGTTGAACGTGAGACTGACATTCCCCTGGCAGCGTACGCTACGGGTAAGCTGGCCCTTGTTGTTGAGCATATTTCCGGATTCAACGGAGGTGTGGTTTCGGATGTTGAAATCCTTTCGACAGATCCAAAACAGCTTGAGTTGATTCCTGCTCCTGACCTGATCCTGCCGCGCCTTAGTCCTCGGCCTGTTACGGTCGCAGATGTGTCTGTTGTCTCTGTTGATCTTGGCGGCACATGGCGATTTAATCCCTTGCCTCAAACCAACTTTTGGCAGTCAGAAGTTGAGGACACGGACTCTGCGCCCGGCTGGGCATCGATCCAGGTTCCTGGCGAATGGGCCATGCAGGGGTTTGAAGTAAAGCCCGGAACAGCGGCCGGGTACCGTCGCACATTCAAGATTCCTTCAGACTGGAGCAGTAAACGCATTAAACTCCGGTGCGAAGGTGTATACAGTGACGCAACGGTTTGGATCAATGGGAAGATGGCCGGATGTCACTTGGGTGGTTTTACGCCGTTTGAGCTGGATGTTACCGATCTTGTCAGGACGAAGGGAGAGAACGTCATCGCCCTTGCAGTGATCAATGAATCGAAGGCGGATAAGCTTGCCAGCGGGACACAGTATGCCTGCCATCAGCTTGGCGGCATTCCGCGCAATATCCGGTTGTTTGTCCTGCCGTCAGTGAATTTTTCATCGCTGAAGGTCGCAACGGTATTTGATGCCGCTTTCTGCGATGCGACTCTTGGTGTTTCGGTTGATGTTATAAATGAGGGATTGGCAGAACTTCCGGGTGTGAATGCCTTGCTCTCGCTTGTCGCACCTGACGGCAGGGCTGTAAAGCTTTCTCCGGATTCCATCTCCCTCGGCACCCTGGCTGCCGGAGGTCAGGTTTCAAATGCCGTGAACATTTACGTTACGAGTCCTTTGAAATGGGATAATGAACATCCCAACCTGTATACCCTCAAGATTAAGCTCAACGCCGGCAGGAAGACACTGGAGACGCTGGTTCAGAAGATTGGTTTCCGCCAGGTGCAGGTTCGGGGCAACCGTTTGTTTGTCAACAATATGCCAGTTAAGCTCCGTGGGATTAACCGTCATGAAGTTTATCCGGTAACAGGACGCTGTGTACCTGCCGGCATCCACAGGCAGGATGTAGAGTTGTTTCGCGAGGCAAATGTCAATCTCCTGCGTACCTGCCATTACCCGCCAGCTGAGGCGCTGATGGAGGCCGCAGACGAACTTGGCATGTTCATCGAGTGCGAGGCTCCATTCTGCTGGGCGCCTGGAAGCGGCAATAAGAATCTTGTTTCCCATGAAACAGCTGAAATGATTTTGACATACAGGGATCACCCCTCGGTGCTTTTCTGGTCACTGGCCAATGAGAGCGGGTGGGGCGCTGATTTCGTCGAATCATCAAAACTTGTCCGCAAGCTTGATCCAACCCGTCCCCAGACATTTAATAATCCGGGCGACCATAAGTTCACGGAGATTGCCAACAAACATTACCCGGGTCATGGCGGGCCTGCAGAGGGACGCAAGAGCGTTTCCCCGATCTATCTTGGAGAGGACTGCCATCTCAACGCTTACAATCGTCTCGAATTGGCGACAGACCCGGCGCTTCGCGATAAGTGGGGAATCTATACCCGTGAACTTTGGGATGAGATATATGACAGCGAAGGCTGTCTCGGCCAGTCGATCTGGTCCGGGGTTGATGACACTTTCT
>Ga0172375_10000405_pt1 | contig 70272 bp, 53 predicted proteins | sample LakKiv1m_FD_114537 | JGI IMG/M metagenome (GOLD analysis project Ga0172375, IMG submission 114537) | Freshwater microbial communities from Kabuno Bay, South-Kivu, Congo - kab_092012_11.1m | ecosystem: Environmental > Aquatic > Freshwater > Lake | place: Democratic Republic of the Congo... | reverse complement strand
GGGAGAGGGTGGGGGTGCGGAGCGGGAACGTGACGGGGTTGGCGTTTCATCCGGAGGCGGGGGAGGGCGAAGCCTGGATTCAGTAGGCCCCCATGTCTGGATAGCCTGAATTGATAAATCGTATCGAACGTGTTCGCTGATCTGCTACAATGATTGTGTCTCTTGTGCGGTCCCAAGGTGGTGGACGATCTATGTCATCTGATTGTCGGTTGAGTATCGTGTTTCTGACCTAACTTGATGATCCGGATACCGATGCCTATCGCATTTGGGGGGATATTTTATGTTGGGACCACTGAGGATCCTGATCGTGTTCGTGTGGCGGATCCGGTCCTCCTGCCTCAGGATGATGCGATGGGGATCGCCTGCACGCAGGTGTGTGTGCGAGGTGGCCGTCGCGCTGATCCTGGGTGCATCGACCATGCCGCGATCTGCCGACTCGGGTTGTGTCGATTATAGTTCTACACCTCGAAGAATCGGCGTGTTTGATGTTGACATGGACCAAAATGACATGGCAGTTGGCGGCAATCATGCATACGTGGCTGACGCGCCGTTTGGGATCAGGATCTACGACATAAGTGACGGTCATGCACCACAACTCGTCAATATTTGGGATCAGGTGATATCACCGGAATCCATCTCTGTGGACGGATGCTATCTATATATCAGGGATTCGGCTTCCGATCTTCACATCGCAAGCATTGCGGATCCGACGCACCCAAGCATTGTCGGTAACCTTGTCGATCTTGGTGGTGGCGGATTAACGGTATCGCATGGGTATTTGTTCATGGCCCAGGGTGTGAGCGGACTTCTGATCATCGATGCGACTGATCCCGCAAATCCCGTTATCGCAAGCCGGGTAACCCTGCCCTACGGCTGCCTTGGTGTTTCTGCCGCGTATCCATTGGTTTGTGTCAGGAATGGTTACTGGTATATTACAGTGATCGACATTCATGACCCGAAGAACCCAGTCATTGCATCATCTATAGATTATTATCAAGCATGTCTCGACTTTGATGTCTTCGGCAATCATTTGTTCATGGTGCAGGATGGAATACTCAGCCGATACGATATCTCCGATCCGTACCACCCGGTTTATGGTGAACACGTCGATTTGTCAGTGCGGGCAAACAGTGTTATGGCGTTCGGCGCCGATCGAGCCTTCGTGTCATATGGCGCAAGTTTCGGTACGTCTGGCAGCATATGGTCGATTAATTTTTCCCATGACGCAACATTCATGGTCGATTGGAAAATCCCCATGGCCATGCCGGCCTTTCTCGTGCAGGCTGACAGCGCGCGAGCAATCGTACGTGAATATTCGTCGCACATGATGTCAGATAGAACGAGATCTCAAATAGCCGTCGTCGAAATCGACGATGATGTCGTCTCGCCGCTTCTGGGTGTCGATAACATGCCGTATTCACCGCCTGCCGGCCTGGCGGTGAGCGGATCATCGGCATATGTGGCGTTGCGCCATGGGGTCGGGTGCGTTGATGTGGCAGATGCTCTCGCTCCTCAGTATGTCAGCTACCTCTACACGCCGGAACTGTCCGCCGTGGCCGTGGAGGAGGGGGTGATATATGCCGCGTGTGCTGATCATAAACTGCATGCGATCGATGTGGCAAATTATCAGGATCCGGAAGTATTGGGCAGCATCGATCTCCCCGGCTTGCCGACGGGAATCTCGGTCGCATCCGGTGTCGTGTACGTTGCATGTGGCGGCGACGTCTGCGTCGTGGATGCTGCTGATCCGGGGGCAATGGCGGTGGTAGGTTCTGCGTCGACACCCGGAATAGCAGTCAAGCTGGTTGCAGTAGGCAGCCATGTTTATGTAGCGGACGGTGCGGCGGGCCTGCAAATCATCGATGTGTCCGCACCGCAACATCCTGTCGTCGTCGGACAGGTGGCTGCGCTCGGAGATGCGAATAATGTCGCAGTCGCGGATGCTCGCGCGTATGTTGCTAACGGCAGAGCGGGGTTGCAGGTTATCGATGTAGCCGATCCTCTCAATCCATATCAAACTGGAGTGTTCGTCGAATACACGTCTATAGCTGATATTGATGTATACGAAGATCAGGCATACTTGGCGTGTGGAGAGTATGGAGTATATGTAGTCGATGTGGCGGATCCCATGATGCCGGAGTTCACGGGCAGGGCGTGGACGCAGGGCGATGCGGTTGGAGTTGAAGTCGCCAACGGCGTTGTGTATTACGTGGATTCCGGGGGCTATCTCAATATTATACCGACGCAATGCGAAGGCAGCGTGCCGGTCATGATGTCGTCATTCATGGCTGAAGAGATTGTCGGTGGATGCGGGCAAGGCGACTGGTTTGTAGGTGATGCTGCACTGACGAGAAAGATACGGCTGTCATGGCAGACAGCGGCGCCTACGGCACCTGACCGCCTCAGGCTAGACGCTGATGCTGGGGCTGAATCGTGGAGTGTTTCTCTGGGGACGCCGTCAGACCACAATTTACTGCGTGAGTTCGTTGCTGATGACTGCGTGCCTTCGGATATGAGCGGGAGATCGATCGGATATCGTCTCCTGTATCTCGAGAATACGGGGGGCTGGGTGGAACTGGGTGGGACGTCTATCGAATTGCACGATCCGGCATGGCCTGGCGCCAGTATGCCTGCGCTGTCGGTTTGCCCGAACCCCTTCAACCCGCGCACGCAGGTGTCGTACGAGTTGGCGCGGCCCGGGCCGGCGCGGGTGACGGTCCACGCGCTGACCGGCGCGCTGGTGCGGGTGCTGGCGGACGGTCCGCAGACCGCGGGGGCACACTTCGCGGCGTGGGACGGCCGGGACGGGCGGGGGCGCGAGATGCCGGCGGGCGGGTACGTGGTGCGGATCGCGACCGAGGCGGGGACGGGGGCGGTGAAGGCGGTGCTGGTGCGATGAAGACAGCGCTTGCCTGGTCGATCGCCGCTGGTCTTGCTGCAACATGCGCCGTCCCGTCGCATGCTGCCGCCTCCCCGTCGGTCTGCCTATACGCCGACCCGGGCGACCGCACCACCTGCCTGCCGGATCGGTTCTTCGACGAATTCGATCTGTACTTCGTGGCCTGCGATCTCGACGGACATGGCATCGATAGTTGGGAAAGCGCGGTCGTGCCTTCGAACCAAGTCCTGATGTCGTTGGACCGACTTGCGGGCGATGCAGTCAACACGGGCGAAGGGTTCGAATACCGGGTCCGTTGCGCGAGACCCTGATGCCTGACGCTCGCGGTGAGGTCGTGCTGGCCGTGTTCAAGGTCATCGCGTTCGACGTCGGCGGCATCGTCCTGACGGGCCCGCGCACGACGGCGGGCGCTCACGAGTTCAACCCTGCACTCCGGTTTTCGGGAAGGGCCGATCGCGTCGAGTGTCGGGCCGAGCGTCGTTACGACGGCATCTGCAGTTTCTACGTGGGCCGGGAGATGTGCCGGGGCCGGGTGCGGAAAGGCAAGATCATTCCAGCCGGAAGCGGGGGGACGGTCATCGGTTACGGGCTGGATCTCGAGCCGCCTTGGGTCTTCGAAGGCGTCGGCACCGACGTGGTCCGGCTGAACGGACAGGTCATCGTGGACATATCCGCACCAAAGATGAGCTGGCATATGGTGCAGGAGAAGCTTTGGTCGCTTCGTCAGCACCTCGTCATGTCGGCCTACTTCGCCTGTTATGCGGCGCCCACACGGGAAAGCGGATTGCAGGCTTTCGCGGCGGTGCTCGAAGCCGGCGACGACTCGGGACGTCGCGTTTCGATCAACGGCAACACGGTTGTCCTGGAATCCGGACGCCCCGGAGAAGCCTCTCATTACTGGATCACCGACAAGTGGGATGAGAACGATCGGTGCCATCAGCCCCGGCGGTCGCCGGGCGATTTGCCCTACGTGGAGGATCTCATCAAGGATTTCCAGAGTCTCTGTCGCGGCCGGGGATTACTCATCTTCGGGCATGGGTACAAGACCTGGTGCCCTGGCAGCAAGGCTGAGGAAATGCTGGCGAACATCGCGCGAGTTCGAGAATTCCTGGCGTCCGGCGCGTCGTCGCGGGAAGAGGTCATGGCCTCCGTGCCGGAAGCAAGCAAATTGACGATACGGGTGATCGACGACCTGATCGCCGCGCGGGACCGGTCCCGAGACCGTTCGAAATGCGCGCTGGCGCCCCCCGCCCCCCTCCGCTAGGATCCTCCCCGGAGGTGCCCCCATGTTCCTGAAGCTCCTGCTCTGGCTGCTGCTGTTCGTGCTGTGCTGGCCGCTGGCCATCCTGGCGCTGGTCTTCTTCCCGCTGATCTGGCTGCTGCTGCTGCCCTTCAGGATCCTGGGCATCGTGGTGACCGGCGTGCTGGAACTGTTCAAGGCGATCATCATGCTGCCTGCCCGGCTGCTGGGCGGGCGCCCGGGCGCCAAGCCGAAGAAGCCCTGAGCCGCCGACCGCCGTCCCCGAAGAAGGACCGTCATGCCCACCTGTCGCGGCCGCCGGCGAGCGATCCGCGCGAGCGCCGCGTGCGCGTGCGCGCTGTTCGCCGTCACGGCCGTGGCCCGCGCGCAGGGGCTCGACGGCCTGCTGTCGGCCGGCACCTGGGTCCCGCAGCACGGCGAGCGCGCCCAGCTGGCGCTGGACCTCGACGGCCGCGCCACCGAGTTCCGCCTGCTGAAGCACCACGAGGGCACCTCGATCCTCTTCGCGGTGCGCGACCGCGCCTCGGGCCGCGACGTGGCCGTGGTCAAGACCAACTCCCTGAGCACGAACGTGGGCGCGGAGATCTACGCCTGGCGGCTGGCGGTGGTGCTGGGCTGCCCCGAGGTGGTCGCGCCCGTGTCGCCCGTCACCCTGTCGGGCCGCTCGCTGGCCAAGCTGCGCGACCTGCTGGCGGGCGTCTCCTACGGCGCGTCGCGCAAGGAGGACGCGCGGCGCGAGGTCCTGGCCGAACTCGATCGCGTGCTCGCCGAGGGGCGCGGCCTGCCCGGGGCGATCAAGCCCTGGCTCGACTGCTTCGTCCAGAACCGCCGGCTGGGCACGCGCGAGCTGCTCGCCGACACCGACGCTGCCGCCTGGCTGCGTGCCGGCGGGCCGCTGCCCGGCGACGGGACGGTCGCCCTGTCGCAGGTGAGCGAGCTGCAGGAGCCGCGCGGCGTGCACCTCGGGCGCATCGCGGCGCTGCGGCTCGCCGCCGACCTCGCCGACATCATGCTGCTGGACGCGCTGACGGGGCAGGACGACCGCTTCGCCGGCGGCAACCTGCACGTCTGGCGCGACGGCGGCGAACGCAGGCGGACGAGAGGCGACCCGGTAATGCCGCTCTGGGATCTGGGGGAGGTGCGTCTGCTGGCCCTGGACAACGGGGCGGCGCTGCGCCCGGGCGCCAACACGGGGCTGCGGGAGCTGCGCGGGGAGATCCATCCGGGCGTGCGCGTCGACCGCTACGACCGCGGCGTCGTGGCGCGCCTGCGGGAGCTGCGGCGCCAGACGACGGCCGCGGACCCGGCGCGCGTCTGGGAGATCCTGGGTCTGGCCGGCAAGCGCGCCGATCTGGCGGCGCGCCGCCTCGCCGAGGTCCTCGACCATCTCGACGGCCTCGCGGCCGCGCGCGGCGAGGACCTCTGGTTGCCGGACGCCGCGCTCAGGGACCGTCGCTGGCCGTGACCCTGATCACGACCGACGGCAGCACCGCGGCGGGATGATCCGCGCCGAAGTTCCAGACCACCGACCGAGAAGCGCCGACCGCGACCCCGGTGCCCACGTGCCCCGTCGCCGAGGACACGGCCAGGTTCCAGGTGGCGCCGCCGTCGTCCGAGGCCTCGATCGTCAAGTCCACGGTCGGGCTGTCGGGGTCGGTCAGGTCGAAGCCGATGTCGACCAGGCCCGAGCCGTCGTTGCGCTGCGCGAACGTCACGTTGCTCACCACCGGCGGTTCGGCGCTGCCGGCCACCAGCGAGTAGGCCTGGCTGCCGCCGCTGAGCGTCCCCTTGTGCCGCACGATGATCCGGTAGGCGCCGGCCTGGGTCGCGGCGGTCTCGGCCTTCTCCACGTTGTCGCGCACGTTGTCGCCGCGGGCCGCCCAGGAACCGGGGCTGGCCGGGTTCAGGGTCCAGGGCAGGGTGGTCTGGCCGTCGCTCACGCGTTCGAGGCGCAGGTCGAGGTCGTTGACCAGCACGAGCTGGGTCGGGTTCAGCGTCCAGGGCTGCGCCGGTCCGGCCGGGTCGTTCCAGACCAGGGTCGCGGTGACCGGCCCGGCGCCGTTGCTCCAGAGCACGAGCGTGTCGGCCTCGCCCTGGGCCAGCGTCGCCTCGGTGACGCGCGACGGGAACGCGAGGTCGCCGGCGATCAGCATCCCGGCGGCTTCGGCGTCCAGCAGGCCCCAGCCGTAGGCGTAGTCGGGGCCGGGGGAGGCGCCGGCCTCGCTCGCGGTGTGGATCGCCACGGCCTTGATCGTGGCCGAGCGGGCCGTCTGGCCGGCGTGGACGTCGCGCCACTGCTGCGCCAGCAGGTGCAGGGAGCCCGACGCGTTGGGGGTCGCCATCGAGGTGCCGCTGTAGCTGGCGTAGGCGGTGTTCGAGGCGGTGCCGCAGCTGTAGAGCCCGACGCCGTTGGCGACCAGGTCGGGCTTGATGCGCCCGTCGTCGGTCGGACCCCAGCTGCTGAACGTGGACATGACCACGTCGGCGGGCTGGGTCCAGCCGCCCGGCACGTCGAGGATGGCGCCGACGGTCAGGATGTTCTTGCAGGTGCCGCGGTAGGGGATGCAGTCGAAGCCGTCGGTGCCGCCGTCCTGCTCGCGGGTCGTGGTGCTCTGCGCCCAGTCGTTCAGGCCGGGGTCCCAGTAGTAGTGCAGGCCGCCGGGGCCGGGGCCGTAGTTGGAGCGGTCGTTGCCCGCGGCGCAGACGATCAGGTAGTACGGGGCGTCGTGGGCGGTCTGGTCCCACTCCTGCGAGTAGCTGCTGTAGATGCCGAAGCCGGGGTCCTCGGTCTGGCTGACGGCGACGTCGCCGTACCAGTACCAGGCCGCCTGGGTGCTGTTGTAGTACCAGCCGGCGACGAACGAGTAGCTGTGGTTGGAGATCAGCAGGCCCTGCGCGGCGGCCGCGGCCATCTCTGTCTCGTCGTCGGTCCAGTCGTAGCTGTCCAGCCACGCGGCCGACGACATGCCGTGCGCCAGCGGGTCGACGCCGGCGGCGGCCATCGTGCCCCCCACGTGCGTGGCGTGGTAGTGGACCGACGGCGCGCCGTCGCGCACGACGGCCCGGCCCCCGAATTCCTGGTGGGAGGTCAGGACGGCGCCGGCGTCCCAGACGGCCAGCTCGCCGGCCGCGTTGGTGCCGTCGAGGTCCAGGCCCGTGGCGCCGCCCGGCCACAGCCGGTCGGTGCCGACGGTCTGCGCGGCGACGAGGTTCAGCGTCTGCAGGAACAGGGGCCGGCCCCGCTCGGTGCCGACCAGCATCAGCGAGGTGTCCCGGTTCAGGGCGCCCTGCGGACCGTCGGTGGCCGCGAGCAGCTCCCGGTAGCGCGGCGTGCGCCTGGCCGCGGCGATGGCCGCCAGGTCGCGGGACTGCGCCTGCAGCGCCTCGACGCGGGTGCCGTCGACGGGCGCGGCGCGGCGCGCGGGCTCGCCCTGGCGGGCGGCGCCGGCCAGTAGCGCGGCGGCCGGCACGGCGGCGGCCAGCACGGCCAGAGCCAGGAGGCTGCGTCGGAACTTGCGGGTCGTCATCGTCGGCCTCCTGCTATTTCACGAGGGTGAGCCGCGCCGTCAGCTCGTCGCGGCGGTCGGCGCCGCGCACGCTCAGGCGCGCGAAGTACGTGCCGCTCGGGGCGGCCCGGCCGTCGGGGCCGCGCCCGTCCCAGGTCGCGGCGTGGCGGCCGGCCGGCCGCTCGCCCTGGGCGAGGGTGGCCATCTCGCGGCCGCGCACGTCGAAGACCGTCAGCTCGATCACGGCCGCGGCGCGCAGGTCGAAGGCCACGGTGGTGCCGGGATTGAAGGGGTTGGGATGCACCGGGCCGAGACGGTCGGCCGTCGCGGCCGGGGGCGTCCCGGTGCCGCCGCCCTCGATCGTGAAGAGGTCCCCCTGGTCGGCGCCGATCCCGCCGAAGCGGTCCACGGCCTCCACCGCCAGCATGGCCGCGGCCGTCGCGTTGTCGGGGACGGTCCAGATCCAGGCGTACTGGCCGGCCGGGTCGGGCGGCACCAGCGCCTGCGCGAGCACCTCGGCGCCGTCGAACACCGTCACGGTGATCGCGGCCGGCGCGGCGCCCCAGCTCGACTCGTCCACGCTCCAGCGCAGCGTCTCCTGGGCGGCGGCCTGCAGCGTCTCGCCGCCGGCCGGGTATAGCACCGCCACCAGCGGCGGGCGGCTGTCCAGGGTGTCGGGAGCGGAGACGGCGTTGCCCGTCGCGGCGGCGGCGAGGCCGGAGGCGAGCAGGACGGCGGTCATCGCGACGGCCGGCAGGGAGACTCGCGGCGGCAGAATGCCACGGATCGTTGCGGTACGCATGGCTTGCACCTCTGGTTCGGGGGCTCCGGACGGACGCAGCAAGCGCCGCGCCGGGGCGGCATCGACAAGATAAGGAAGTTCCGGGCCGCGATGGGGAAGGGCCGCCCGCGGGGTCAGTCGATGCCGTAGGACACGGTGACCACGGCCTTGACCACCTTCTCGATGGTCGAGGTGTCGTAGGTGCCGTAGTCGTCGACCATGGTCGAGTTGGCCGGCGTGATCTGGAAGACGCCCTGGCTCGCCGACTGCAGCTTGCCGGCCTTGCTGCCGCTGTTGCCGGCCAGCATCTCGGCGCGCTCGCGGGCGTTGCGGGTGGCCTCGCCCAGCAGCTCGAGCTTGAAGGCGTCCAGGTGCGCCACGAAGTACTCGGGCTGCCAGGACTCGAAGGCGACGCCGTCCTTGATCAGGTCGGTGGCGGCGCGCGCGACGGACTCCACCAGCTTCACGTCGGCGGATTCGACGCGCACCTGCTGGCGCAGCACGTAGCCCTCCACGACGTTGGTCATGTGGCCGGCCTCCGACACGCGCTGCAGCGTCTCGGTCATCACCGGCTGCAGGATCACGGCGCCCTGGGGCAGGCCGCGGGCGGCCAGGAAGGCCTGCACCTTGGCGCGGTCGCGCTCGAGGCCCTGGTAGGCCTCGGCCAGCGTCGTCGCGCGGAACGAGAAGCTGCCCGACCAGGTGGCCAGGTCGGAGGTGACCATGCGCTCGGCGTAGCCCTTCACCACGATCGCCTGCCCCGAGGGGCGGACGTCGCGCAGGGCGTCCGCGCCGATCCAGGCGGCGACGATGAAACCGGCGGCCAGGAACAGGCCCAGCGGCGCCAGCCCTCGCGAAGATTCCCTGACGTGGTCCCCCATGCTATCTTGCCTCCCGTGTTCCGTACCGCCCGCAGCCGATCCGGCTCGCGCCGCCAGGATAGACCGAAAGGGACCGGCACGCATGGGAAATCCGCTGCTCGCGGCCGCCGTCCTGGCGGCGCTGCTCTCCACCGCCGGCCCCGCCCGCGGCGCCGCCGACCACCTGTGGGCCGCGCCGGTCCCGCCGACCGCCGGCCCCGAGGTGCGCGACCCCTTCTTCGCCTTCTGCGTGGCGCTGGCCGAGGGGGACTCGCTGGGCGTCTGGTCGGGCCCGGAGCTGGCCGCGCGGATCGCCGCCACGGGCCGGCGCAGCAAGCTGCCGGTCGAGATGATCGTGCGCATCGAGCGGCGCGAGGTGCCTTTGCCGCTGCAGCCCGCGCACCGGGGCCGGCACGCGGCCCGGCGGTGGCGCGTCGAACTGGACGGCGACCTCGCCCGCCCGCTGCCCTACAGCATCCTCGGCTACCACCCCGGCACCCTGCACGTGTCGCGGGTCCTGGAGGCGCTCGAGTGGGTCCTGCCGGGCTCGTCGGTGCGGGTCGACGGAGACGACGGCCCCGAACTGCGCGTGGGCACGATGCACGCCCTGCGCCTGGAGGTCGGGCACGTGATCCTGGACGCCGACGGCTTGGTCGACAAGCTCCTGGGCAAGAAGCTGGACGACACCTGGACCGAGGCCTTCGTCCTGGCGCGGGTCGACGGCGCGGCCGATCCGCGGGAGAACGGCCTGAACGGCGTCGCGCTGGGGCGCTCCCGCAGCGGGCGGCCGCTGAACGGCGCCTTCGACTTCCGCCGCGACGAGGTGCTGCCCAACGGCCGGCCCGCCGCCCGCGCGCTCAGCGGCCTGTGCCGGCCCGTCGTGGCGCCCTACGAACAGCCGGATCCGCGGGCCTGGTCCTGGCAGCCCTGAGCGGGCGCCGCGGGTGACAGGCCCGGATCGGGGTGCTATCTTGCCCCGCATGCACGACAAGCAACGGCAGGATCGCTGGCTGGTGGCCCTCGACGTCGACGGCACGCTGCTGAACACCGAGTTCGAGGACGTCGTCCACGCCCGCGAGCAGGCGGCCATCCGCAGCCTGCGGGCGGCCGGCCACGTGCTGGCGCTGTGCACCGGGCGCAACCGCCGCTCGGTGGCCGACGTGGTGGGCGGAGCCGGCGGGGCGCTGGACGGCGTGCCGCAGGTGCTGCTCAACGGCGCGATGGTGCTGTGCGGCGACCCGCCGCGCCTGCTGCGCCACGCGGGCCTGGAGCGGGAGCAGCTGCGCCGCGTGGTCGCGCTGTTCCGCGCCGCGGGCGCGCTGCCGATGATCTTCGGCACCGAGGACGACGGCGGGGACCTGCTGACCGAAAACATCGAACCCAACGGCGTGCTGGGCACCTACCTGGCGCGGCGGCGGGACCGCGTCGGCGCGATCCGCATGGTCGACGACCTGATGGCGCACCTGCCCGAGGCCGCGCTGGAGATCGGCACCATCGACCGCAACGAGGTGGCGGCGCCCCTGGCCGCGGCGATCCGCGCCGAGCTGGGCGACGGCGTGCGCGTGGTGCTGACCGAATCCCTGCTGGAGCGGGGATCCTACCTGTGGGTCGAGGTGTATCAAGCGGAATGCGGCAAGGGGGCGGGCCTGACGCTCCTGGCCGAGGCCCTGGGCGTGCCGCGCGAGCGCACGCTGGCCGTGGGCGACAACTACAACGACCTGGACATGTTCACGGCGGCGGGCCATAGCGTCGCCATGGGCAACGCGCCGCCCGAGGTGCGCGCGGCGGCCGACCGCACGGCGCCGCACGTCGCCGACCACGGCGCCGCGGTGATCTGCGAGGAGATCGCCGCGGGCAGGTACCCGCAAGCGAGGGGGCGGTGATGGCCGGACGCGGCGACGACTGGCTGGCCGACGGGGCCGGCGGCGACTGGCAGGACGGCGACTGGAACGACGACGAGTTCCGCCGCGTCGGCTACGCCTTCGTCGACCTCATGGCCGAGTACCTGCAGGGGCTCGAGGGCCGCCGCGTCTACGGGCCGGTCTCGCCCGCGGGCCTCGACGACCTCTTCGCCGAGGACCTGCCCGAGGAGGGCGCCTCGAGCGCCGACCTGCTGACCGAGTGCCGCGCCAAGATCTTCCCCAACTCGATGGCCATCGGCAGCCGCCGCTACTTCGGCATGATGAACCCGGCGCCGCTGCCGGTGGCCGTGTTCGCCGACGCGCTGGCCTCGGCCATGAACCAGAACGCCGCCTCCTGGCGCAACGCGCCGGCGGCGACGGCCGTGGAGAAGCGGGTCATCCGCTGGCTGTGCGCGCTGTTCGGCCTGGGCGACGCGGCCTTCGGCACCCTGGTGCCGGGCGGCTCCTTCGCCAACATCACCGGCCTGAAGCTGGCGATGAACCGGTCGCTCGGGCGCAACCTCGAGACCTGGGATCCCGAAGACTCGCCGCACCTCGCTGCGACCGCGCAGCTGCGCTTCTACGTCTCGAAGCAGGCGCACTACTCGTTCCGCAAGGCGATCGACGTGCTGGGCCTCGGCCACGGCCAGCTGCGCAAGATCCCCGTGGACGACCTGTTCCGCATCGACCTCGCCGCGCTCGAGGCGACCCTGAGGGCGGACCGCGAGGCCGGCCTGGTGCCCTGCTGCGTCATCGGCGTCGCCGGCACCACCAACACCGGCAGCATCGACAAGCTCGACCGGCTGGCCGACCTGGCTGCGGCGCACGGCTGCTGGTACCACGTCGACGCCGCCTACGGCGGCGCGGTCGTGCTCAGCGAGAAGTACCGGCCCATGCTCAAGGGCATCGAGCGCGCCGACTCGATCACCGTCGACCCGCACAAGTGGTTCTACGTGCCCTTCGAGGCGGGCGGCATCCTGGTGCGCGACGGCGACCTGCTGCGCGAGACGTTCCTGGTGCGCCCCGAGTACTACATGGAGCGTCGCAGCGACGGCGCCGCGGCGCCCGACCCCCGCAGCTTCCACATGGGGGAGCGGGTCAACTTCTTCCAGTACGGCCTGCACGGCAGTCGCCGCTTCAACGCGCTGAAGCTGTGGCTGGCGATGAAGAGCGTGGGCCGCCGGCGCTTCGCGGCCTGGGTGGAGAAGGACATCGAGCTGGCCCGGGTCCTGGCCGGCCTGCTGCAGCGCACGCCCGAGTTCCGCCTGATCGGGCCCAACACCCTGGGGATCTGCACCTTCCGCTGGGAGCCCAACGGCGCCCCGCGCACGCCCGAGCAGGTCGACCAGCTCAACCGCGACCTGCAGGAACTGGTCGAGCGCGAGGGCGACGCCTGGTTCAGCCACACCATCCTGAACGGGCGCGTGGCCCTGCGCGTCAACTTCGAGAACCGCCAGATGCGCCGCGAGGACGTGCTGCGCCTGCTGTCGGTGCTGCGCCGCGCGGCCGACCGGCTGCGACCCTGAATCCGAGGAGACCGTCATGTGCCGACGCCTGCTGACGATGTCGATCCTGTTGCTGGCCGCCGCCCTCGCCTCCGCCCAGGGCCTGCGCGACTCCGGGTCCGTGGTCAAGATGACCGTGCAGCCCAAGTCCGTGACCGCCGCCGTGGGGGACCAGGTCTCCTGGACGGTGACCCTGGACATCGACAAGGGCTGGCACCTCTACGCGCACGGCGACCCCAAGTACTACGGCATCGCCGTGACCGGCCTGGACAGCCTGCCCCTGGTCGGCGCCGAGGTGGCGTACCCGGCGGGGAAGCAGGGCAAGTTCCTGGACGAGACGGTGCAGCTGCTCGAGGGCCGCCAGGCGCTGACCATCGGCGGCTTCCTCGCCGCCGAGCCGACCGGCCCGATGCTGCTCGAGCTGGAGCTGCAGGCCTGCGACGAGAAGTCCTGCCTCGCCCCGGCCTTCCTGCAGGTGCCGCTCGTGGTCGAGCCGAAGCGATGAACGGACCGCGCATCCTGCTGGTCGAGGACGACCCGGACAACCGGCGTCTGCTGCAGACGATGCTGCTGAAGCTGGGCTGCGCCGTCGACGCCGTGGCCGACGGCGAGTCGGCCTTGGCGGCGCTCGGCGGCGCGTCCTACGCCTGCGTGCTGATGGACGTGCAGCTGCCGGGCATCGACGGCCTCGAGGCCACGCGTCGGCTACGCGAGAGCGGCCTGACCGGCCTGCCCGTGATCGCGGTCACCGCCCACGCGATGCAGGGCGACCGCGAGCGCTGCCTGAAGGCCGGCATGAACGCCTACCTGACCAAGCCGCTGACGCTGGAGATGCTGGGCAAGGCGTTGCGGGAGGTCGGGGTGGGCTGAGTCGGAGCCGTCGCCCGGCGCTTCAGTCGGCGATGATGCGCACGACACGCCCGCCGGCGACGTCCAGCACGTACAGCTCGCCCGTGTCGTCCCGGCAGATGCCGGCGATGCCCTGGTAGCCGCCGGGCGGCTGCAGCGCCGCCGTCAGCTCCTCGACCGCGGGCGCGCCGCCGCCGACCCCGGGCGTCAGCGCCCAGATCTGGTTGCTGCAGAAGTCGGCGAACAGGTAGCGCCCGGCGAGGGACGGCACCGCCGTGCCGCGGTAGACGCAGCCGCCGGAGATCGAGCAGCGGTACGGGTCGCCGCCGTGCGCGTACTCGTGGACCGGCAGCACGAGCGTGCCCGGCTCGCAGCCGGTCGGCGGATCGAAGCAGGCCGTGCCCTCCATCAAGCGCCAGCCGTAGTTGCGGCCGCCCGGCTCGCCGGCGGGCGCGACGTCGATCTCCTCCAGCGCGTCCTGCCCCACGTCGGCGATCCACAGGTCGCCGGTCGCTGCGTCGAAGTCGAACACCCAGGGGTTGCGCAGGCCGAGCGCCCAGATCTCGTCGCGGGGCGGCTCTCCCACGAAGGGGTTGTCGTTGGGGATGGCGTAGCCCGAAGGCGGGGCGACGTCCAGGCGCAGCAGCTTGCCCAGCAGGGTGCCGCCGTTCTGGGCGCGGTTTTCGGGATCGCCCGCGCCGCCGCCGTCGCCCATCCCCACGTAGAGCATGCCGTCGGGTCCGAACGCGATCATGCCCCCGTTGTGATTGCCGAAGGGCTGGTCCACCGTCAGCAGCACCTCCGCGCTGCCCGGATCGGCGCGGTCGGGATCGGCGGCCGAGACGCGGTAGCGCGCGAGGCGGGTGTCGCCGTCGCGGTCCGTGTAGTCGACGTAGAAGCGGCCGTCGTCCGCGTAGCCGGGCGAGAACGCCAGGCCCAGCAGCCCGCGCTCGCCGCCGGCCACGGTCTCGCCGCTCAGGTCCAGGAAGACGCCCCGGTCGCCGCCGTCACGGTCGTGGACGCGGATCCGGCCGACCTGCTCCACGACGAAGAGGCGGGCGTCGCCGGGTGGCGAGACCAGCCGCACGGGTCGGTCCAGACCCGAGAGCAGCACCTCGACGCCGAGGGCGGCGGCGGCCGGCGGCGGCGGCGAGGAATCGCAACCGACCGCGGTCGCCAGGCAGGCCAGGAGCAGGGATCGGATCGCGCGCATGCTGGTCTCCCGCGTGGGTGTCGGCGGCCGCTTCGTTTTCCAGGATAAGCCAAGGCTGTGGTCGCTGCCTGCCGAAGCCGGGGGAGGCGTGCCCGGCTTGTGTCGGATCCGTGGTTGTGATAACTTGTATTCATCATCATTCGGTAAACGGATCCCATGGTTCCCATCACCGGAAAGGACCGATCATCATGAGGCTGACCAGAATCCTGCTCGTGATCGCGATGCTCGTGCTGATCGGCGCCTGCAACGATGCGACGCCTCCCGATCAGCCGCAGAACGACATCACGGGGCTGGTCGTCGACACCCTCGGGCAGCCGGTGGCCGGAGCCACGGTCGTCCTGCAGCTCGCTACCGACCCGCCCATGTACGAGTCGCCCGACAAACCGCAGACATGGATCGAATGGTCAGTGCCCGAGCCGTGCGAGGTGACGGCCTGGATCAGCTCCTACTGCGACGGGGACGTCCTGCGCCTGCTCGTGGACGGGATGATGCCCGCCGGCGTCCACGCCGTGACATGGGACGGGCTGAACGATGCCGGCCTGGTCGTGCCGGACGGGATCTATCGGTACCATCTGGTGACCGATGCCGGCGAATCGACCGGTGCCTTCGCGCTCCTGCACTACGGCTACCTTAGTCTCGATGCCGAGGCTGTGTTGGCGCCCCAGGCGACCACCGACGCGCAGGGCAGGTTCCGGCTGGACCAGACATGCCTGCCCTTCGGTTTCGCCTTCGATGCCGTCGATGATTCCGGCGATCCCATCTCGACGATCACCATCACCCGCACCGTCCATGTCTGGGCCTTCAGCGGGGACGCGCACGGAACGAGCGCCTCGGTGACGGTCACCCCCGACACCGGCGCCGATGTCACGGTGACGCTGAATCCCTAACGGACTATGCAAGGGATCGGCAAGAGGAAGCGGGCGGGGCAGGGGCCCCGCCCGCTTCCTCTTGCCGATCCCTTGTCTAGAGATTCGCGAAGATGCTGTCGAACGCCTCCCGCATCCCCGCCTGCAGCTTCGCCACGTCCTCTGCCGACCACGACGCCTGCGGGTCGCGGATGAAGGTCGTGCGGTCGATGCGGTTGTCGAAGCGGCCCAGGGGCAGGTGGTAGGTGCGGCCGTGCGCGCGCACGGTCACGGTGTCGGACTTCTCGGTGTGCTCCAGCAGCCACTCCATGTCGTCGCAGCCGTAGTCGCCCAGCATGACCTCGATGGGCACGCCGTGGTGCAGGATCGAGCCGGGGTCGTTGGGGTCGGTGCGGGCGTCGTTCTTGCGGCGGGACTCCTCGGGCGTCACCCAGATGTAGAGGATGCTGGCGCGTTCGAGCATCGCCGGGGAGAGCATGCGCAGCGAGTACTGGTAGCCCCACGGGTCCCGCAGGGGCAGCGCCGAGCCCTGGCCGCCGCCGCGGGCGAACTCCACCACGACGGTCTTGCCGTCCAGCGTGTCGGGCACCTCGCGCACCTTGTCGTCGAGCAGCTTCTTCGCCTCGGGCTGCAGGGCCGCGATCAGGGCGGCGCGCTCGGCCGCGGGCAGGTCCTTCCAGATCGTCGCGGCGCCGACCTTGGCGCGGCAGGCGTCGAAGCGCTCCATGAGCCAGGTCGCCGGGCAGGCGGGGGCGGGGCGGCGGCGCGCGACCAGGTCGGCGTAGTCCTCGTTCAGCAGCTCGATGAGCGTGCCCCAGTCCAGGGGGTTCTTCATCGGCAGGTTGTCGGCGTCGAAGAAGGCGGGGTCGCAGCCCAGGGCGCGCAGCTCCTGGCTGACGCGGCGCATCATGTGGACGTAGGGGTAGTCGTCGAGCTGGACGGTCTGGCCGAGGCCGAACTGCCGCTCGCACTCGGCGGCGTTCAGGCTGGCCAGGTAGCGCCGCGCCTCGGACTTGCCGGAGGCGGGCAGGGCGCAGAGCAGCAGGACGTCGATGTGCTTGGCCATGGTCATTCTCCTGTCGGGCGGTCCGTTGATGGTGTGCCGACCAGGAACATGGCGGGGGCCGCGGCCGCGGTCAAGCCCCGGATCCGCCGTCCGGGGCGGGGGCCGCGAGGGTGGGCACGCGCCGCAGCAGGCGGGCGCGCAGCGTGGCCAGGCGCCAGCCGACGCGGCAGAACACCCAGTAGAGCACGGGCATCACCGCGACGATCAGCACCGTGCTGGAGGCCAGGCCGCCGATGCTGGACAGCGCCAGGTTCTCCCAGATGTCCTTGCCCTGGGCATCGTCCATCCGGACCAGCAGCGGCAGCAGGCCGACGATCGTGGTGCCGGTGGTCAGCAGGATCGAGCGCAGCTGGATGCTCGTGCCCGCGACGATCGCCTCGCGCAGCAGCTCCAGGCGGTCGGCCGGCGGCAGCCGCCACAGGTCGCCGCCGCCCAGCCGCGGCGCGTCGGGCACCAGATCGATCCAGGGATGGCCGGCGGCCAGGCGCTCGCGCAGCTGCAGCCGGAAGCGGTTGACCAGCAGGATGGCGTTGTTGACCACGATGCCGAACAGCAGCACCAGGCCGATGCGGGCCGAGGAGTCGAACTGCGAGTCGGTGAGCCAGAAGACGGCCATCACGCCGCACAGCGCCATCGGCAGCGCCAGCATGACCAGCAGCGGCAGCGCGACGCTCTCGAACAGGGCGGCCATGGTGATGAAGACGAACGCCGCGGTCAGCCACAGCATCGTGTTCATCTCCTGCTCCTCCTGCGCGGTGAGCTGCTCGCCCGAGACGTCCTCGGCGGTGTAGCCGTAGGGCAGGTCGACGCCGGCGATGATCTCCTGCAGGTAGTGCCGGCGCATGCGGTCGGTGCCCACGTACTCCCAGTTGATCTGGACGGCGTACTGCTGGTCCTTGCGGTTGATGGCGGTCACCACCGGCCGCTGCTCGAGCGACACGAGGTCGGCGAGCCGCACCCGCTGGCCGCCGAGGGTGGTCATGGTGTGGCTGACGATCTGGTCGTACTGCAGGTCCTCGGCGTCGGCGAAGGCCAGCTGCAGGCGCTGGTCGCGGCCCTCGAGGATCATGTGCCAGGGGAACTCGATCCCCAGCAACCGGCGCAGGTAGCCGACGACCTCCTGCACGGTGAGGTGGTGCTGCGCCAGCGCGGCGCGGTCGATCACGATCAGCGTCTCGTCGGTGTCCGAGCGGTCGAAGCGGTCGCCGCCGGTCAGCCGCACGTTGCGCACCCGGCGGCTGCGCTCCAGGCGCGCCATGACCCCCTGCGACAGGCCCTCCAGCTCGCGGCTGTTGTAGCCGGTGAGCCGCAGCAGCGAATTGCTCATGCCGCCGCCGCCGCCGCCCTTCAGGTACGGGTCGCCGAAGCCGTTGATCCAGATGAACATGCCGCCCAGCTCCTCGGCGAGCAGGATCAGGCGGTTGCGGTACAGCTCCGGGTACTCCGTGCGCAGCATCGGCTCCTCGAACTCGATGCGCATGTAGGCGCGGTTGTCCCAGGAGGTCGTCTTGACGGTCACGCCGTCGGGCACGGGCTCCAGTTCGGACTCGAACTGCTTCATCGTCTCGCTGGCGAGGATGACGTCGGTGCCCACGGGGCGCTCGAGGTAGAGCACCAGGGTCTCGGCGTCCTGCTGCTGCCAGAAGCCGCCGTGGGCGACCTCGTGGCGGTAGAGGTGGTAGCCGCCGTAGACGGCGCCGGCCAGCAGCAGCAGGGGGTACCACCAGCGGCGTAGGTGGAAGGCCGTGATCCGCCGCACGTAGGCCGCGAAGGCGCCCGTCACGGTCATCAGGCCCAGGGCGCCGCCGAACCAGGGCAGCATCCGCGTCGCGGCCGCGCGGTCGCGGACGGCGGCGAAGGCGGCCAGGGAGACCAGGGTGAGCCCGGCCGCGGTCAGCGCCCAGCGCCACAGCAGCGCCCAGCCCTCGCGCTCGGGGGCGGCGACGCGCGGCCGCGCCAGCTCGCGCTCGGCCAGGGGGCGCAGCGCGACGGGGATCCAGGCGAAGGCCACGAAGATCGAGGCCGTCATCGCGATGCCCACGCTCATCGCCAGGGGCTTGTAGTACACGGCCAGCCGGTCGGAGAGGTACATGAAGGACAGGAAGGCGACGACCGTGGTCAGGGTCGTCGCCATGATCGGGAAGGCCACCTCGCGGGTGCCGTCGACCAGGACGTCGTGGACGTCGCCGCGGCGGCCGAGCACGCGGCGGTGGATGGCGTCGAGCACCAGGATGCTGTTGTCCATCAGCATGCCGAAGCAGACGGTCAGCCCGCTGATGGTGATGAAGTTCACCGAGATCCCGAAGAAGTAGAACAGCGACAGGCAGATCACGATCGCCAGCAGGATCGAGCCGGTGACGATGGCCGTGAAGCGCACGCGGCGCAGCGCGGCCGCCAGCAGCAGGAACAGCAGGACCAGGATCGCCAGCGACCGGTTGACCAGCTCCTGCACCTTCTTGCGCAGCTCCTCGCCGTTGTCGGTGTCGATCTCGAAGTCGACGGGGAAGGGCAGGTCGGCGCGGATCCGCGGCAGGGCCGCGCGCATGTCGCGGCTGACGGCGATGGCGTTGGTGCCGCTGCGCTTGGCGATCGAGGCCTGGATGACGTTGCGCACGTTGATGCGCACGAAGTGCGTGGGATCGTCGTACGACGGCGCCAGTTCGGCGAGCCGCCACAGCGCGATCGGCTGCCCGCCGCGGGTGGCGACCACGGTGTCCAGGATCATGCGCGCGGTCACCGAGTCCTGCACGCTGACGGCGATCTCGCGGCCGCGGCGCCGGACCCCGCCCGCGGGCAGGATGTCGTCCAGCACGTCGATCGCGGCGTAGACCTCGTCGGCGTGGACGGCGTAGCGCTCCATGAGGTCGAAGTCCAGCAGCACCTTGACCAGGGGCAGGGCCCCGCCCTGCAGCTCGACGTCCGCGACGCCCGGCACCGCCAGCAGGCGCGGCAGCAGCCAGGTCTCGGCCTTGTCGCGCAGCTCGTTCGCGCCGAGGTCCGAGATCAGGCTGACGGTCATGAAGTCCTCGGTGCGGAACTCCTCCGGCACCTCGGGCACGACGCGCGGCTGTGCGGCGGTGGCGGGCAGGTCGGCCCGCACGCCGCCGAGCTGCTCGGCCAGCTCCAGCTGCGCGAACTCCAGGTTCACGTCGCGGCGGAACTCGACCGTCACCTGGCTCCAGCCGGGGCGCGAGCTGGAGGTGACGCCCTCGACGCCTTCCACCTTGCGCGCGGCCGCCTCGATCGGCAGGGTCAGCGAGCGCAGCACCGCCGACGGCGAGGCGCCGGTCCAGGTGGTGGTCACCGAGAGGGTGGGCAGCTCGACGTCGGGCATCGCCTCGATCTCGAGGCGCGGCAGGGCGTACAGCCCCATGAACACCAGGGCCGAGAACAGCATCCAGGTGGCGACGGGGTGGTCGACGAAGCGGCGGATCACGTCACGCCTCCGGCTGCCCGTCGTAGTCGCGGTCGAGGCGCCGGTGCACGATCTCGTACAGCGACGGCGTCAGGAACAGCATCACCACGGTGGAGATGGTCAGGCCGCCCAGGATGGTGACGGCCAGCGGCCGCTGCACCTGGGCGCCGGTGCCCAGGCCGATGGCCATCGGGATCAGGCCCAGCACCGTGGTGAGGTTGGTCATCATGATGGGGCGGAAGCGCAGGCGGCCGGCCTCCAGCACGGCGGCGCGCCCGGTCATCCCCTCCTGCCGCAGCTGGCGGATGGCCGAGACCTTCACGATGGCGTCGTTGACGTCGATGCCGAGCAGGGCCACCAGGCCGATCAGCGAGATGATGTTGACGGTCTGCCCCGAGACCGCGCAGGCCAGGCCGGCGCCCAGCACGCCGACCGGCAGCACCGTGGTGATGATCAGCGGGTCGACGAACGACTCGAACTGCGCGGCCAGGATCATGTAGACCAGCAGGGCCGACAGCAGCAGGGCCCAGCCCAGGTCCCGGAACGAGCGGGTGATCTCCTCCTGCTCGCCGCCCTGGACGAAGCCGACGCCGGCCGGGAGGTCCAGGCCGGCGATCTCGCGCTCGACGTCCTGCCACACCTGGCTGAGGCCGCGGCCCTTCACATCCCCGCTGAGGGTGATCTGCCGGCGCTGGTCGCGGCGGACCACCTCGCGCACCGGGCGGCCCTCCGACAGGTCCGTGAAGCTGCCCAGAGGCACGGTCAGGCCATCGCCGACCTGGACCGGCGAGGCCAGCACGCCGTCCAGATCGCGCCGGCGCTCCAGTGGCAGGCGCACCGCGATGTCGATGCGCTGCTCGACCTCGTTGAAGGTGGTGGCGACCACGCCTTGCACGCGGGCCTGCAGCTCGCGCGCCAGCGCGTCGGGGTCCAGGCCGTGCCGCAGGGCGTCCTCGCGGTCGATGCTGACCTCCACGCTGGGGTTGCCCAGCACGCGGTCCATCTCCAGGTCGACCAGGCCGGTCACGCGCGGCAGGCGCTGCATGAGCTCGTCGGCCACCGATACGGCGTCCCCGGCGTGCTCGGCGACCACGCCCAGGTTGAAGGGCGCCTCGCCGCTGGCGAGGATCTCTTGCAGGCCGATGCCCTCGTCGTGGAAGGTGGCGACGGCGCCCGACAGGCCCGCCAGGCGCGGCCGCAGGCGGTCCTTGACGCGGGCCATGCGCGCGGCGCCGTCGCGCGCCGGGTGCAGCAGCACCCGCAGGCGCACCGTGTTGGCGGCGGTGTAGTCCTTGAGCGCGGCCAGGGTCCGCTCCGTCTGGCCGACCTGGGAGAAGACCGTCGCCACCTCGGGCATGGCGGCCAGGTCCCCGGCCAGGGCGGCGGCGGTCGTGCCGGTGGCTTCGAGCGGGGTGCCGCTGGGCAGCTCGAGCGCCAGCGTGAAGTCGCCCGTGCTGCGCTCGGGCAGGAACGAGCGCGGCAGACCCAGGGACACGGCCAGGGCCGCGGCCATGGCCAGGCCCAGCCAGGAGTAGAAGGGGCCCTTGCGGTCCATGACCTTCACCAGGCCGGCGTGGTAGAGGCGGTAGGCGCCCTCGAAGAGGTCGTCGCCCAGGCGGAAGATCCCCCGCGGGTGCTCGTGGCCCGGTTTGAGAATCCGGGCCGACAGCGTCGGCTGCAGCAGCAGGGCCGTGGCCACCGAGACCAGCAGGGCGATGGTCACGGTGATGGCCTGGTCGCGGAAGAACTCGCCGGCGATGCCCGGCACGTAGATGACCGGGAAGAAGACGGCCACGGTCGTCAGCGTCGAGGCCAGCACCGGCATGGCGACCTCGCGCGTCGCCGAGGCGCAGGTCGCGGCCACCGACGCGCCGGGCGCGTCCTCGGCCAGGTGCCGCTTGATGTTGTCCAGCACGACGATGGAGTTGTCGACCAGCATGCCCGCCGCCAGCGAGAGGCCGCCCAGGGACATCAGGTTGATGTTCACCTTGAAGGCGTGCATGAAGGCGAAGGCGGTGATGATGCTGACGGGCATCGACAGGCAGACCACGATGGGGCTGCGCCACTCGCGCAGGAAGAAGAAGAGCACCAGGAAGGCCAGCGCGGCGCCCGACAGCAGCGAGCCCGTCAGGCCGCGGAAGCTCTCCTGCACGAAGTCGGCGTCGCGGTAGACGAAGCGCGACTTGAAGTCCGGGTACTGCCCGCGCAGCACCTCCAGGATGCGGTCGACCTCGGCGGTGGCGCGGATCGTGTTGGCGCCCACCTCCTTGTAGACCAGCAGCGAGACCGCCTCCCGCCCGCCGATCAGGGTCAGCCCCTCGGGCTCCTTGACCGTGTCGAGCACCTCGGCGACGTCGCCGACGGTGATCAGGCCGGCGCGCCGGGTAGGGATCTCGGTGCGGCGGATGTCGTCGAGGGACTCGAACTCGCCCAGGATGCGCAGCGGCAGGTGCAGCGGGCCCTTGCGCACGCGGCCGCCGGGGAAGCTGACGTTGCTCAGCGCCAGCGCCTGCCGCAGGTCGGCCATGGTCAGGCCGTAGAGGCGCAGCCTGTCGGGGTCGGGGCGCACGAGGATCTCGCGCTCGCGGCCGCCGATGACCTCGGCCTGGCTGATGCCGTCGACCTGCTCCAGCGCGGGCTTGACGACCTCCTCGCAGAACTGGGTCATCTCGGCCATGTCGTCGTCGCCCTCGAGCACCATGATGGCGACGGGGCGCGCGCCGGGGTCCCAGCGCAGGATCAGCGGGCGGTCGGCGCCGTCGGGGAAGTCCTCGCGGTTGGAGACCTGGTCCACGGCCTCGCGCAGGTGCAGGTTGGCGAAGTCCATCGCCGTGCCCCACTCGTACTGCACGGTCACGGTGCTGGCTCCCTCGCGCGTGCGCGAGACCACCTGGCGCACGCCGGCCAGGCCGGTGATGCGCTCCTCGAGCGGCTGGGTGACCAGGCGGGCGAGGTCGTCGGCCGGCACCTCGGGGTACTCGGTGATGACCGTCAGGTTGGGGTAGTTGATGCTCGGCAGCAGGTCCACCGGCAGGCGGCGGTAGGACTGCACGCCCACCACCAGCAGGCCCGCGAAGACCATCAGCACCGCGACCGGACGCGCGACGGCGCCGCGGATCATGGCGCGTCGTCTCCGGCCGCCGCCGCCCAGCGGTCGTCGGTCGGCACGCTGCGCCGGACGTCCAGCTTGGCCTCGTGGGCCAGGGTCAGGTGGTCGCTCACGACCACCAGGTCGCCCGGCGCGAGCGAGCCGCCGCTGTGCACGGCGAGGATCTCCACCCACGCCGCGTTCTGCCGGCCGGTGTCGACGTACAGCCACTGGGCGCGGCCGTCGGCGGCCTTGAAGACCAGGGGCCGGTCGTCGCGGGTCAGCACCGCGTCGCGCGGCACCAGCAGCAGGCCGCGGTGGATGCGCGCCGCCACCTCGGCGCGGGCGAACATGCCCGGGCGGAAACGGCCGTCGGGGTTGGCGAAGCGGACCAGGACCTGGCAGGTGCGGCTCGCCTGGTCCAGCGTGGGGCTGATCACGTCGACGGTGCCGCGGATCGTGTCGCCGACCGCGGGCACCGCCACCAGGGCCGCGCTGCCCTCGGCCAGCTCGCCGAGGTCGGCCTCGAGCACGTTGACCACGGCCTCGAGCCGCGTGTTGTCCGAGACGGTGCCGATCGTCTGGCCGACCGAGAGGTTGGCGCCCTTGACGGCGGTCAGGCCGCTGACCACGCCACCGAACGGGGCGCGGATCTCGGCGTGCTCCAGGTCGAGCCGGGCGCGCTCTTCGGCGATGCGGGCCTCGGCCAGGCCCGTGCGCTGGGCGGCGGCGTCGCGGCGGAAGGCGCCGGCCTTCAGGGCGGCCAGCTCGAGGTCCAGCAGCTGGGCGGCGTGCGCGGCGGGGTCGAGCTCGCCGCGGTCGCGCCGGGCCTGCAGCTCGTCGCGCTGCGCCAGGAACGAGGTCATGGCCGCGGGGTCGTCGACCTGCTCCTCGTCCTCGGCCGCGATCTGGCCCAGGGCCCGCAGGTGGCGCAGGCGGCTCTCCTCCAGGGCGAGCCGGTAGGGGCGGGGGTCGAGGCGGGCCAGCACCTGGCCCGCGCGCACGCGGTCGCCGTCGCGCACCAGGACCTCGGTCAGCTCTCCGGAGAGCTGGCAGCGGACCTCGACGGTCCTGGTGGTGCGCAGCACGCCGTCGGCGAAGACGGGGATCACCAGGGCGCCGCGGTGCACGGCCCCGACATCGACCTTGATGGCCTTCTCGCGCTTGGGCTCGTCGGCCTCGGCGCCCGCGGTGTCGGCGGCGGCGGCCGTCGCCGTGCTGTCGGCGCCGGCGGCGCCGTCGCCGGTCTTGTCGCCGGTGCAGCCGGACAGTGCCAGCAGGGCGATCAAGACCAGCAATGCGGCAGCGCTATTCGGATGTCCGGGATAGGCCTGGGTCGGCTGGCGAGCGAGGGCGGCGGCAGAGTTCATCGTTTGCGTCTCCAATCACCCAATTGGCAGTCGGGTCGATCGCCCTCACCGGATTCCCGGGTAGCTGCGCTTCCTGTAGGTGGAGTAGGAAATTCCACAAGGTCCGGATCGAGAACACGGTCTTAACCCTCATCATGCCCTATTCTACTAAATGCACGGACCTGATTCCATCACTGTTTCCAGTCTTACTATGCGCAGCTGACCTCGGGGCGTACTCGGTTTCACTGTTGTTAGAGCTGATGACGTGAAAGACGAACGAGGTCGGAACATGTTGGTGGAGTACGAGACGTCATAGGCGAATGTTGCAATAGACGTGCAAAGTGATCAAATCCCGGCGTTGCAGTAGCTGGCAATTTGGTGGTTGACATCGCCCCCCCCCCCGTATGGTCATCACATCGGATCGCCCGCCGATGTATGTCAGCCGTATCACGTGTTGGTGAGCAGTGTTTCATTCGAATTGAATTTGATTCCGTTCTCAATGCTCAGGCCCGGTACGGGATCGCTGCTTACACAACGAAGCCGTGTCGATCGGCGTCGATCCGACGACGCAAAGTTACGGCGATGAGTCAGAAAAGGAGGGATCAGCATGTCGATGGACAAACTTCGGGATGCCGTCAGGAAAGCCGGACTTGGAGTGACTGCGGCAGGAGGACTTGCGTTCGCAGAGGACGCGTACGCGACCTGTTTGGCCGGATGCAAGGAAACGTGCAAGTCATGCACGCCTGGCTGCGTATCTTGCAATCCGGAGGGCAGTGTCTGCAAGGTGACGGTCCAGGATGTTAATATCGGAATTGACCCGTAGTGCGAGTTGTGGCGAGAGCCCTTGTTGGATGAGATATCGTAGCGAAGATGGCGAGTGGTTTCAGCTAACCCGCTGAGCGACTTTGAGCCTATGGGGGCAACGCCGGAGCAACGTATGGATGGCTGCAACTGTGAGCGGTGTGCGGGGACGATGGGAAATACCGTCGCTGGAACGCACCAGCAGACGGCGCTGCCAGAGACGCCGATCACGAACTCTGATCGTGTCCATTGACCCCAGGATTGATCGCCACCAGGGGTCGTTACCTTGAACCTGCCGCGATGTTCGGTTCGTCTGTGAGTGCGACGGCAGATCGGCGAATGGCAAAGCCGAACAAAGCCGTTTGGTTCACAAGTGCCCATGCGATGACAGACGGGGGATCATGAGTCATGGTTATTCTGAGGGGATATAAGGAGATCAATGCAGACTTCCGAACTATCAGCGACTTCGTTGGTGGGAGCCGCTATCTGTTGCACCCTCGCTTTCGAATGCGACGCGAGAGATCTCGCATCTTACTGTATTCCTTCGTGCCGGCGCTCGGGACACTAGCCGGAAGCTATCATATGCTGCATCCGCGCACAGCGATCCTATTATCGCTGTTCGACGGAGATCGCACCTTTGATGACGTTGTCGACTCGTTTCGCTACATCATTGACGACGAGACACCACGCGAGGACGCTCGGCGGGGGCTGGGACGGCTTCTCGGAAATCTGTTGGTGGATACTCCGAAACTGCTTGTCGAACCGATTGATCCGTGCTACCGCAGCCCATACCGCCCGTCGCCGTTCGACTTCATCATCGACGCGGGCCAGGTCGATCTGACCACGACAAACCCCGTCCTGGATTTCCCGTTGTCCGTGAACTTCCACTTAAACCTATCCTGTAACCGGAAGTGCCGGTACTGCTATGCGCCGAGTCATGTTCAGGAACGGGAACACATGCCGGTCTCCCGTTACATCGAACTGTTTGAGGAAGCGAGTGAGGGTGGAGCTGCGGAAGTCCAGTTTGCGGGCGCAGATCCATTGCTGAACCCCAACGTCGTGATGTTGACTGCTGAAGTCGTCAAACGCGGCTACGCGCCGTTCATCTCAACCAAACAGTACGTGTCGCTGGAGCTTGCCCAGCGCTTCGCCGAGACGGGATTGGAGTTCATGCAGATCAGCCTCGACAGCATGGACCCAAAGATGGCGGCACTCCTGACTGGCTGCGATGGCTATCTCGACATGGCGCTTCGGAGTATCGCCCACTTGCAAGCCGCCGGGATCAAGGTCCGGATTAAAGCGGTGGCGACGGGACTGAATATCGACGGGATTCCGTGCCTTATCCACTCGTTGGCCGCGCGCAACGTCGTGTCCGTCCTGGTCGACGCATACGGGCGGAGTGTATTTCGGCATTCCGATGACCTGTGGGTGCCTAACGAGGCCATCGATAAGTGCCTGGCAGAGATACCCGCTATCCAGTGCGAATTCCCCAACTGTACTATCATTACGGCGTTGGAGCCGTGGTATGCCTCAGGCCGCGAGCAGCGGACTCTCAACTGGAAGAAGCGCGCCGCCTGCAGCGCCGGGCGATCATCGCTGATGATTATGACTGACGGCTCAATCATCGCGTGTGACCAGGTGCCAGTGCAGGACGGGTTCATCTTGGGAAGTGTAAGCCGCTCGACGATCCGGGAGCAGTGGCAGTCGGCCGGCATGCGGCGTGTGGTGTATCCGGGGCGCGAGACGTTGAACAATCCATGCCGGTCGTGTGAGGAATACGAGCAGTGTTGCTTCGAGGGCGGCCGTTGCCTGAGGGACGTCTTCGTTGCTTTTGGAACGGCTGTGGACGGTGATCCGAAGTGCCCGCGTATCGACATTCCCAATCGATACTAGCGGTAATTGGAGTGGTACATACCCGGGCGGGAGGTAAGTTAGTGAACACATATCGGTTCAGGCTCTTAGCTCTTGAGGTGTTGGCCGTTGTCCTGGCGGCGAGCGCCGTCGCAGGGCAGGTTGTGGAATCGCCGACAAACCTCATTCAGGGAGCACTGGCGGCAGTGGGCGGCGCAGAGGGAGCGCTCGTGCTGCCGCACACGTTTCGTTCTGAGCTGACGGTCGAGAGTTACAACGACGATGACGGAATCGTGCGGGATACCGTCACCGAGTCGTTTGTTACGCTTCCTGAGGGGGCTCGCTTTCGTTCGGACCACTGTGCTGTCAAGACGGAGCAGGGCATGCGGGCTTACAACCTGACGTACTACCGGGCGGGCGTGGATGTGTGGCGAGTCGCAGTGTCTCAGGAGTCCGGTGAACTCCAAGCTGAGCATGTGCCAAACAACACCGAGGAGGTTCGGACGTTACCGCACAGTATGCGTTACCTCGCGTATGCCTTGGCTCATCCTGAGCGTTTCAGGATCGCGTTCCGAGAGGAACACGCAGATAGTGTGGCGGGCCGCCACTGCCGTGTTGTGGCATATGACATCGCTGTAGACAATGTTGCGATGTCTTACCGGGCATTCGTCGATGCAGCCAACGGCCTGCTGGTACGGCTGGTGGTGGTAACCACGGGCTGCGTAATTGACTACAACGATTGGAAGCGATTCTCAGGGATGCTGCTGCCGGCCGAGGTTATTATCCACCAGGATCCGGATCCGGTAAATGCGCGCACTGGTTATGAGGTGACGACCAGGCTGCTAAGCGTCGATCTTGCGCCAGAGTTCGCGCCCGGCTATTTCGATCTGCCTGCGGAAGTCATTCGAAAGGATTAAACCGTGGACCACGCGTTCGTGATCGACGGTCAGCAACTCGGTTATGTGTATACCGCCTCGAGATGGAGCATGAGCAACGTCGCGATCCGGCTCGCCGCAGGTGAGATCTTGGCGCTGACCGGCGCGAATGGATCGGGTAAGACGACACTAATGAAGCTCCTGGCGACCGTACGACGGCCGACCTCAGGGGCGCTGCGGATCTTTGGCGAAGATGCGATACGGCACCGCAATCGAGTGCGGCACCGCATAGGGTACGTTCCCCAGAAGAGCACTCTAGCCGATACTCTGTCGGTTCGGGACAATCTCTACTTGGTTGCGTCCTTTCATGGTCTATCTCCGCGCGGTGCGCACAGGAGAGTGTCTGAGCTGATCGACATATTCTCAATGAATGGATTCGGCACTCGAACCGTTGGCGAGTTATCTGGTGGTCAGTATCGGCGGGTAGCTCTGGCGCGTGCATTCGTCGGTGACCCCCTACTGCTGCTATTGGACGAACCGACTGTCGGCATGGATGCCGCGAGCCGTGACGGATTCCACACGTTTCTGTGCGAGCTGGCGAAAGGCGGTGGGGTGGCGATTGTGATCGCGTCCCATGATCCCGTCGAGGTAGGACGTCTGGCCCACTATCGACTGAGTCTGGACGCCGGCACGGCATCACCCATGGTGCCGGTCTCTACGGCGAAGGCTAGTTCCTTTCAAACTGTGATCGTGCGGTTTCTGCGGGCCTTGGATGAGGCTGCCATCGATCATTATAGTCGCCGTATCGCGCAGGTGCACCAGATCGAAGCTCACGCACTGGAATTCCGGATCCCCGAAGACGATACACTCAATCCTCTACTGGGGCTGCTCTCCGAGGCTGGTGCTGTTGTCGACGTGAGGGTTGTGCATGATTCCGAGGACGCGATCAATAAGCAACTGAGGGTAGTCGAATGACGAGTATGCTAACATCGTGGTGGGCGACGATAGCCGTTGCTAGGCAGGATCTTCGGGAGAGCTTCGGCCAAGCTACATCCGTTGTTGCGATGTTGTTCTCGACGTGCATGAGTCTGATTATTGTCGCGTTGGTACTGTCCGACAACTCGGGGCAGGCAGGGGCACGATTGGTCTATCTGTTTCCCGGTATGGTAAGTGTCCTCAGTGTGAACGGTCTCTCTGCGATATCCAGCCGGATACAAAGTGATCGGCAACGTGGAACGCTGGTCATGCTATTGCTGAGTCGGTCGGTGCCGCCGGCTATCTTGGCTGGACATCTAGCCAGCCTTGTAGTGCAGGTCATGATTCAGGGGATCATCCTGTTCGGCGTCATAACGTTGCTCGTCTCACGCGTGGCGGTTGGAGACCCCGTCGCAATTATGGGTGGCGTGGCGGCCCTGGTGCTAGGCGTTGTCCTGTATGGCAGTCTGGGCGCGTTGATAGCCATAGCCAACCCCGCGCCGGCCATGTCGCAGATTCTGAGTATGGTCATCATGAGCATCTCGGTCATCGCCAGCACGGCGTACTTCACCATCGAACGCGTGCCGCACCAGTTGCGAGGAATCGCCGGGATCAACCCGGTATCCTATCTTTGTCGTGCGATGCGAGTCGCGTTCTGCCTCGAATGCGAAGCACCCATGTGGCGTCCACTCCTGGTGCTCGCTGCGCAGACGGTACTTGTGTTCGGTCTCGCCTGGTACTTCATGCGTCGTATTGAGATTCGAGCGGACGGGTAGCTACGGTGACCGGGATGCTTATTGCGACGACGGTATTCGGACGAGGGGCTTGGTGGGCCTGGTCTCTGCTGGGCGGTCTGATCCTGGCGACGGCTCATGCCCGCTTCGCCGCGTGGCCTCTTGCCCATGTTGCGTTGCTGCCGCTACTATGTGTGGCGGCTCGGGAGGACACGCGGTGCTCTGCCTTTGCGGGAATGCTCACCATCATGCCCACCTTGGGTGCCGTGTGCTACTGGCTGGCCCGAGTAGAACAACGGCCCGGCAAACTCATCGTGACCATTGGATTCTGTACGTCGCTGGTGGCAATGTGGGCAATTGTGGGGATGCTCTTTCGGTTAGCCCTGCATAGGCGGAATCCAATTTGGGCGCTGGCTTTGCCGCTTGTTGTATGGGGGCTGGAGATTGCGAGATCGGGCGGATTCGTCGTTGCACCATTTCTTGGCCCGTTCTTCGTGTGTGGACAGACACAAGTCAGCGCAGGTAATCCATTGCTGCCAGCCGCATCTGTGGTCGGCGTCGGTGGACTGTCGGCGGTTGTCGTGCTCGGTAACATCGTAATCGCCGGGCTGCTGGGTTGCGGATTACTGCGATCAGTACTTCCAGTGGCTGCCACCCTCATGATCGCGGTGACTATGGCTTGCGTGCAGTGTACCACGCACACGGCGACGGTCGGCAATCTGAATGTCGCGGTCATGCAAGCTGACATCGATGAGGACGATCGTCGACTAAGGACATACCGGACCTATGAGCCCGTGCGGCAGATATACGACGGACTTGCAGCTGCGGCAGCCTCCGGAGACGCGGAGTTGATGGTGTGGCCGGAACAGGCGGTGCCGTTCGCGGCACGGTCATATCCCCCCGCTAGAACCTGGCTGGACAGCTTGACCGCCGCCGTAGATGCCGTCCTTGTCGTCGGCGCGAATTGCGCCGAGCAAGACGCCGGTGGTGCTTGGATGGGCGGCAATGCAACGTTGCTGTTCGATCCGAGATCCTCAATTGTACAGACTCACGGAAAGCAGTTCAGTGCTCCTTTGGAAACACGGACCCTGCTCCGATCAGCGGAGGCCTTTCGCCAGCGGTGGGGATGGCGCGGTCGTGGTGCGGGCGTCGATATGCTGTTGATTGGACACGATTGGCTCGTGGCGAGTTGTATTTGCTTCGAGGCGGTTATGCCGTTGGCCGTCGGTGAGGCAGTGCGGGGTGGAGGAGAACTGATCACCATATCCGGCAATGATGCTGCATTCGCTGGCGGGCGCGGAACGTTCTATTCGCTACGTCTAATGATGGGACGCGCCACCGAATATCGCCGCTGGGTTTGCCGAGCAGCCAATCGCGGATACACGGGCTTTGTCTCACCGCACGGCGAATTGGTGCTGATGAAGCCACCAGGTGAGCCGACGATCAGTGTTCATCGCGTACAGTTGCGCAACGATATCACGATGTATGCCAAATACGGCTCGCTGATTGAGACCATGGCGGTGACATGGGCGACGACTTGTACAATTATCCTGATGTGGGATCTGATGGTACCTGTATGGCAGAGGAGGAGATCGCATGCGACTGGCAAGTAGTATACTGGTATGCGTGGTGATGACTGTGGGATCGATAGCATGGGCTGAAAACGTGGCGACGGTTGTCAATGGTGCCAATCCTGCACACGAAGAACGGGTGCTGAAGCTACATGAATCGTGGCGTATTGGAGCTGATGACACCGATATAGTGTTCGGGCTGGTGGCGCAGGTCGCCGATCGAGGCGACGGCGGTTTGCTCGCGCTCGATTTTCTTCAGGAGCGCATGTTTGCTTTCGGACCGCATGGGGAAGACCTCGGTAGCTACGACTTGGGCGGCGAAGGTCCTGGACAGGTACGCAGCCCCGTGGACATGGTCAACTTCGGAGCGGGCCGTCTCGGCGTTGTTCAGTTGTTTCCGGGTCGTGTGGAGACGATATCCGTCGATGGAATCTACATCAGCTCGATGCGGCCAAGAGACCCCGAGTTAGGCGGATTGGTTGTTACTTATTTCTACGACCTCTTGCTGCAAGCAGAGCCGAATATATTGGTTGTCGGTGAACGCGTGGTTGAGTCTGAAGCCATGCGCACGCGTCACAACTTCGTCAGCATCTATGACCGCACGGGGCGCGAGGTACAGTGCATATACAGCATTAAACGCGAGAATGACTGGAACGACTTCCGATTCGACGAGCAGGCGACGCATTCATTGACCTACGGGCAGGTGGCAGCAAGCGCTGATGGCATCATATTCGTTCCCACCGCACGTAACGGATACGAGATCACTTGTTTCGACAACCAGGGGGCTGCGACACTCGTGATTCGACGCGACTTCGTGCCGGTCCCCAGAACGCGCGCCGAAGTTGAATATCTGGCGGCATCCTACGCTGCAGAAGCGACTGGTTCGCTTCGCCGGGACATACGTGTCGCGAAGCATGACCCCGATATCGAGAGCATGCGGGTATCGGATGAAGGCGAGCTATGGGTGGTCACCAGTCGCACCTATAAGGACACAGATCCGACGATATTCGCACGGATCGATGTATTTTCGCGAGATGGGGTCTTTGTAAGGCAAAACGTGGTCGAGCTCGCAGGCGAGCATCGCAGCGGACGCCTGTTCTGGCTCTCAGATCAAAGGTGCGTTCTCGTTACGGGGTTGAAGGATGCCGTTGACGACTTTCAACGGCAGAGTAAGCGGGTGGCGACAAGTCCGCGTTCCATGTACGATAAGCCTATGGAACTCGTGGTTTATGAGGTAGTCGAATAGACCGGAGCGGAAGGGTACTAAGACAGGAGTTTAGCACTTCTTCGATTACTTCCCGCGTAACACCGCCTGCCGCAACGAGATAGCTCTCGCATGGGCGTAAGCCCCCTTTTCTGATCCACCGTCTCGGCTGTAAGGCGGCGTAAATGAAAAAAGATTGCATTTGGGTGAACCTGTGTGTGTATCCGGCGGGCGTCATGGCCTTCTGTCGCTTGCGAGGATCCGCCAGAGCCGGGAGGTCTGCTCGACCATGTACAGCGGCAATGACAGCAGCGTGAACTCGATGACGTCGTCGCCGTGTGAACGCGTGTGCGACACGCGCTGTAGCTGTGGAGGATTCGTGTCGAAGCGCAGGGCCCGATCGCAGTGCCGCGCCGACACCAGTTCCAGCAGCGACTTCAGCGATCCGCTCTTGCCGGCCTTCACCTCGATGGGCGCCACGTCCGAGCCGAGTTGATGCACGAAGTCAACCTCGGCGTTGTTGGTGCGGCCTTCGCGCAGCCAGTAGGTGGGGGTGAAGGCGCGGTCGTCGGGCGCGATCAGGGGCAGGTGCTGGGCGATGAACTGCTCGGCCATGGCGCCTTCGTTGACGAAACGCGCATCGGCCACCTGTTCCGGCGTCAAACGGTCGATACCGCAGGTCGCATTCATGAGGCCGACGTCCAGAAAGTAGGTCTTGAAGGCCGATTCCTTGAGGGCCGCGCCGAGAGGGAGGCCGGTCGCGTCGGTATGGGTCACGCGCCTGACGACCCGCGCCATGACCAGCAGATCGAGGGCCCGCTTGACGTCCCGCGATCTGGCGTCCGAGTCCACGCGTGAGTACTTGAATTTTTCGCCGACGGCTCCTGGGACGAAACCGTAGACGCGGCGCAATCGGGCGATCTCGGAACGGGTGCCGTATTTGGCGAAGTCGTCGCGGTAGGTCTCGAGGATCGAAGCGTGGACGGAACCCGCGGCCGCGAACGATTCCGTTTCGGCGAAGACGCCGACGGCTCCCGGCATGCCTCCAACCAGCATGTAGTCGCGAAGCCTCCCAAGAAGGCGCCTGTGGGCCGTCCCCGGAAAGTCGTCGACGAGCCGGTACGTCTGCAGCAGTTCAAGTAGCGACGTCTCGTCGAGCGCCTCTAGGAATTCCTCGAATCCCATGGGCTCCAGGAACAGGTATTCGATGCGACCCACTGGCATGGAGAAAGCGTGGTCTGCGAGAACGAACTCGAGCAGCGAACCGGCGGCGATGACCGGCAGATCGGGCCGGTCTTCGTGCAGGGAGCGCAGGGCCGCGATGGCGGAGGGTGCGGCCTGGATCTCGTCCAGGAAGAGCAGAGACGCGTGGTCGTCGATGGGACCCTTGTCGATCATGTATTCCAGTTCCGATAGGATCCGCGAGGTATCCCGCGTTGCGAAGATCTCATCCAATTCCGGGTGCCGTTCGAGATCGACTTCGTGCAGCTTCCTCCCCGAACGCTGGGCGAAGAGGCGGACGAGCGTGGATTTGCCCACTTGGCGCGCACCGCGGATGAGCAGGGGCTTGCGTGCCGAAGCTTCAACCCAAGACTCAAGCCTTTTCATGGCATGGCGTTGCATGATTCTCCCCCAATCCTGAAGATGCCATGAATGGATATAATAATGGCATATTGTGGCCTAGTCAAGGCTAATTTATGTGTATGTATTGACAAAGAGCGGGCCTGCATGAGCTGATCATCGAGGAAATCGAGCGTTGCCCGGCCTCTCCGGCGATCGTCTCTTGGAAGTGTTGAGCCGGTGCGCTATTGCACGATCCGGCAGCTGATGATCTCCATGGGGGCGACGTCGGCCGCCGCGGCGGCCTCGTCGCCGGCGCCCATGCCGGCCAGGAACGCGTCCCAGAAGTTGAGCACCAGCACGGCCCGGTCCGGCGAGATCAGGAACAGCTGGTCCTCGAGGCCGTCGGCGTCGGCGTGCACGCGGACCTGGCGGTCGAAGGCGCCCTTCGCGTCGAAGACGTCGTAGGTCAGCATGACGCCGTCGGGCTGCCCGCGTTGGCCGCGGCCGCTGAGGATCCAGACCGTGCCGTCGGCGAGCACGGTGAGGCTCTGGATGTCCGGCTCGCGGTCGGCCACCTTCACCGGCGGCGGCACGGGGTAGTTGCGGGCCTGGGCCTTCAGCAGCGACTCGGCGCGGTCGTGGTCGGCGCGGTCGCGGGCCAGGGATTCGTAGGGGCGCTCGAAGGTGCCCAGCAGCCTGCCGTCGGCGGCGTGCCGCTCGACGAGGTAGCGGTCGCGGTGCGGCGCCGCGTACACCTCGCCGTTCGGGGCGAGGCCCCAGCGCGACCAGACGAAGTCCACGGTCAGCTCGTCCAGGATCATGTTGCCGAAGTCCTGCACGGCGGTCTTGGCGGCGATCGTGCCCAGCGTCGTGCCGTCGGCGCGCACGCCGTCCAGGAAGTAGGTCTGGTTCAGCTTGCCCGCGGCGAAGGTCTGCCGGATGCCGCACAGCGCCGTCGTGCCGCCGCGGCTCTGGCCGCCGACCAGCACCGCGAAGCCGCCGGCCGCGGGGTCGCCGGCCTGGAAGGGGAACGCGCCCGCGGGATTCCCGGCGCGGTCGAGCTGCACGATCTTGCCGGGGAACACCTGCACCACGGCCAGCTTGCCGTCCGGCAGGAAGAAGGCGTCGGCCGGGCGGCGGAATTCGCCGGGGCCCTCGCCCTCGCGGCCGAGGGTGCCGGTGCGCCGGCCGTCGGGCGCGAAGACCGCGACCTCGGACAGCTGGCCGTCCAGCACGTAGAGGTTGCCCTTCTCGTCGGCGATGACCTGGGCGACGACCCCGAACAGGTTCGCGTCGTCGTCCTCGCCGCCGACGCGCCACACCTCCTGCAGCCGGACGTCCGTCACGCCGTGGGCGGGAGTCGCGCCGTTGGCCACGTGGGGGACCTCGGCGGCCGGGGCGGCGACGGCGAGCAGGCAGAGCAGGCACAGGGTGGTCAGGGACGTGGCGCGGGGCATCGCGACTCCTCGGGTCAGGGTTGGCGGGCTTCGGAGGCAGCAGGACGGTCCCCGGCGGGGATTGTTGCCTTCCCTGGCATGATCAAGGGTTCTCGTCATCAATTCGGCATCCCTTCCCATCGCATCGAAGGCACCGCTCGTTGAAGGTGGCATCGATACCAACTCCATACATTAGAAGGGGTTGAATGGAGTCGAGCGCATGGATGATGGCGCCCTGGAAATTGTCTGTCATGTCGTCAGGAAGCGCAAGCGGAAGTCGCGGGAGCATGTGCCGAGCGAAGAGGATCGACGTTCTTTTCCGGGTAGAATCGAATGACGGTGCTGATTGTTCGCACCTTGATATCCATATATTTTGAGGAGACGGTTTGCCTTTTCTATCGATTGACGAACATGGTCTGATCCATCAAGCGGGGGAATGGAATGGGCAGTACCTCCAGGGCATTTTCGATTCCATCACGTCGACTCGTGATCGGGTTGATCACGATCGCCATCGCATCGATCTGCGCGGCTTCCGACAAGCTGATCGCAGCCAGGTTGGTGATCGGGCTGGACGAGGTACCAGTTCTGGACGATCCCTGCGATATCGCCTGGGGCGACGACGGGCAATGCTACGTCCTCAATTGCGGGTCGAACGACGTCGCCGTGTTCGACGATCACTGGAAACTCCAGAAGCATTTCGGCAGGCGGGGGGCAGGGCCAGGCGAGATGAGTCAACCGCTGGGTTTCTGTGTCGATGCGCATGGAATACGCATCTACGAGATGAGTCACTTCGACATCTATTCGCTTACCGGCACGTTCCAGGAAAGCGTCCATGATCTGCCGCCTGGCTCATCGCCGTTCTGCATCGGCGGCAAGATCGCTCTCATCAGTCGATACGAGAGCCGAACGACGGTCCACTGGAATCATGACCGCGACGATGCCGCGACGTTCCAACTGCCTTCAGGCATGAACAGGAACTGGCAACTGGTCGCGCCGCCTCCGGGACGCGGCGATCTGTCGGCCGTCGCCTTCGACTTGAACGACGGATTCGCCTACGAGATCACCCTCAGCCACGTGGTCGGCCGGCCGATCGACCTGGGCCTGGGACGCGGTCAGGTGTGGAGCGGCGGCGGCAAGAATGTCCTGAGCGGAGTCTGTCAGGACGATGATTGCGGTTATTGGATCCTCCACTATCCCCGCCGCGGCCACCCTGGGCAGCTGCATCTCTACTCCCATGCGTTCCAGAGCGTCGGGAAATGGGAGCTAGGGGATATGTGGGTGGGACAAGTCGGGATCTCACCAAAGGACGAGCTCTGCCTCCTCGATTCCTCGGGGTCGGTTCTCTACATCTGTGAAAGACCGGCAGTGCGGTGATCCGTCGGTGACTCGTTCCCGGCGATCCTTGGCAAGGCCGGAGTCGGCCGTATTATTTCGTGGATGCCTCGACCCACGTCGCTAGACTGCGCGCGGCATCGACAGCTGCGACCGGCAGCGCGTCATGATAGACGCCCGCCACGATCCCCGGCTGCGTCCGTTGCAGGTCGTCGAGCCGCGCCGCGTCGGCGCCGAACCCGACCAGCAGCACGCGGCGGCCGGGCAGGGCGCTCGGCAGCCAGTCGACGACGGCCGCGGCTTCGGCGGACGCCGCCGGTGTCCAGAGGCCGAGGGCGTCGTGCAGCGAGGGCAGGGCGACGGCGAAGGCGCCGCTTTCCTGCGCGAGCGGAGCCAGGGCGTCGAAGACCCGCACGGCGGCGGCGCCGCCGGGTTCCAGCAGCAACAGGACCGGGGCCGTCGCGTCCGCGCCCGTCGGCGGCAGGGCCACGCGCACCGGCAGCCAGCCGTCGCCGCCGGCATCGAGGGCGGTCACGGTGACGCTCCCGTCGGCGAGCACCGACGCGCCGTCGGCTCCCCGGCGCAGGCAGTCCTCCACCTCGAAGACGGTCATCAGCAGCGACGACGGGTCGGCGCGGCGGTCGCGCTCGCCGAGGTCGGTGCGGATCAGGTCGAGGCGGTAGTCCACCGCCGGGCGGTCCACCTCCGCGAGGAACTTGGTGCGGTCGTGGGCATCGCCGAACCAATCCTGGTAGAAGCGGGCCAGGCCGGTGTACCAGGACAGGCGGGTGCCGTCGTCCAGCTCCAGCGCCGCTTCCAGCCGGTAGGGGCCCATCGCCAGGGCGGCGAGGTCGGCGGTGCGGGTCCACGTCGTCAGGCCCGGGGCGAGGGTCACGCGCCCGCCGGTGCCGCCGGAGGCGACCAGTTCGTGGCCCTCGGTGTCGCCGATGCCGGCGATCAGCCGGCCGGCGCCGCCGCCGGGCGCCCAGACCGCGATCGTGAAGTCGAGGGGCTTGGTGCCCACGACGGTGCTGGCGAGCTTCACCTGCAGGCGAGGCCGCTCGCCGCCGGGCGGCAGCGTCAGCGGCACGAAGCGTCGCGGTCCCGGACGCGGGTCGGCCCGGCGGGGATCGGGCACCAGCTGCGCCGTGCGGGTCCGGCCGTCGGCGTCGCGCCGCTGCAGGACGACCGCCACGCCGAAGAGCGTGTCGGCCGGCGGCGCGTAGGGCTGCAGGTAGCTCCAGGGGATGTCCGCCTGCAGGACGCGCCGGCCGCCCACGTCGCGCCACGCGGGCGCCAGCTCGCGGACGGCCTGGTCGAGACGTCGCCCGGGCTGGGCCAGGGCGCGGCCGACGGTCGCGGCGCCCTGCGCCTCGAAGCCGAAGCGCCAGACCCGCGAGGTGTCGTACGCGTCATCGGTATCGGGCGCGGCGAGCGTCAGCTCCAGCACGGGTGCTGGCTCGCCCGATGCGCGCAGGTGCCAGCCCTCGTCGTCGACCATCAGCGACAGCCGCAGCGGCGATGCGGCGCCGTCCGCCTCGATCAGGGAGCCCGGGTCGAACCAGGCGCCCCAGCGCGGGCGCAGCGCGCGGGCGGAGGCGGCGGCGGCCAGGTTCCGTTCGAGGTCGTCGATCAGGCCGGTGAAGGCGGGGTCGGCGCGCAGCGCGGCCAGGTCGGGGTCCCCGCGCAGGCCGCGCGCGTCGTCGTAGCCGTGGGCGACGGCGGCGCGGACGGAGGTCAGGGCGGCCGCCGGGTCGGCGAGGCGGGCCGCGACGCAGGCGGCGTTGTAGTGCAGCAGGGGGTCGTCGGGCCGGCGCCGCAGCGCCTCGTCGATCAGCTCGCGGGCCGGCGCCAGGTCGCCCTCGCGCAGCCGGCGCCCGATCTCGCGCCGCAGGTCGTCGTCGCCGAGGCGCGACGGCACGGGCGCGGCCGCGGCCGCCAGGGCGCCCGCCAGCACGGCCAGAGCAATCAGCGATGCGGCCGGGATGCGGTGGCGGACGGCCGACGACTCAGCCGGCGGCGACATGATCGACGGTCGCGACGGCGGCGGGGAAGGCGACGTCCACGGTGTCGCGGGCAATCATCAGCTCCTCGTTGGTGGGGACGATCATGATCGCGACCCGCGACGACATCTTGCTGATGACGGCCTCGTCGCGCCGGGTGGCGTTCTTGAAGGGGTCCAGCAGGGCGCCGATGATCTCCAGGCCGCGGCAGGACCACTCGCGCACCAGCGAGTCGTTCTCGCCCACCCCGGCGGTGAAGACGATGCCATCGACGCGGCCCAGGGCCACGGCGTAGGCGCCGATGTACTTGCGGATGTGGTAGCAGTAGACCTCGAGGGCCAGGCGGCAGCGGTCGTTGCCGTTGGCGTACTCGCGCTCGACGTCGCGCAGGTCGCTCGAGACGCCGCTGATGCCCAAGAGGCCGCTCTGCTTGTTCAGCATCTTCTCGACCGCGTCCACGCCCATGCCCAGGTTGCGCTCGAGGTGGCCGATGATGGCGGGGTCGATGTCGCCGCTGCGGGTGCCCATGACCAGGCCCTCCAGCGGGGTGAAGCCCATCGAGGTGTCGACGGATTTCCCGCCGCGCACCGCGGCGACCGAGGCGCCGTTGCCCAGGTGGCAGGTGATCAGGTTCGTCTCGGACGGGTCGCGGCCCAGCATCGCCGCCGCGCGCAGGGTCACGTAGCGGTGGCTGGTGCCGTGGAAACCATAGCGACGGATGCGGTGCTGCAGGTACATCTCGTAGGGCAGCGGGTAGATGTACGAGGTGTCGGGCATGGTCTGGTGGAAGGCGGTGTCGAACACGCCCACCATCGGCGCGTCCGGCAGCACCGCCTGCGCGGCGCGGACGCCCACGATGTTCGGCGGGTTGTGCAGGGGCGCCAGCGAGGAGCACTCCTCGAGCGCCGCCATGACGTCGGGGGTGATCATGACGCTGCCGGCGTACTTCTCGCCCGCGTGCACCACGCGGTGGCCCACGGCCGCGATCTCGGCGTAGCTGCCGACGACACCGTGGGCGGGATCGGTCAGGGCCTCCAGCACCAGGGCCACGGCGGCCTTGTGGTCGGGCACGGGGCGCACGACGTCGACGTCGTCCCGCCCGGGCCGCTTGTAGACGTGGTGCCCGTCGTCCAGGCCGATGCGTTCGACCAGGCCCTTGGCGAGCAGGGTCTCCCGCTCCATCTCCAGGAGCTGGTACTTGAGCGAGCTGCTGCCGCAGTTCAGGACCAGGACGTTCTTCACCTGCCGCCTCCGGCCTGCAGCGCGGTGATGGCCGCCACGTTGACGATGTCCTCGGCGCTGCAGCCGCGCGACAGGTCGTTGATGGGCTGCGCCATGCCCTGCATGACGGGGCCCACGGCCTCGGCGCCCGCCAGCCGCTGCACCAGCTTGTAGGCGATGTTGCCGGCGTCGAGGTCGGGGAAGATCAGCACGTTGGCGCGGCCGGCGACCGCGCTGCCCGGGGCCTTGCGCTGACCGATGGCGGCGACCAGGGCGGCGTCGGCCTGCAGGGCGCCGTCGACGGCGAGCTCCGGCGCGCGCTGCGCCAGGATCAGCCGCGCCTGCTCCACCTTGTCGACGTCGGGTCCCGCGCCGCTGCCCTTGGTGGAGTAGCTCAGCAGGGCCAGACGCGGCTCGAAGCCGCACAGCGCACGGGCGGTCGCCGCGCTGGCGACCGCGATGTCGGCCAGCTGGTCGGCGTCGGGGTTGGGGTTCACCGCGCAGTCGGCGAACACGATCAGGCCGCCCTCGCCCAGCTCCCAGGCGGGGTTGACCATCACGAAGCAGCTCGAGACGATCTTGCAGCCGGGCGCGGTGCCGATGGCCTGGAAGCCCGCGCGCAGCACGTCGCCGGTGCTGTTGACCGCGCCGGCGACCATGCCGTCGGCCAGGCCGGCCCCGACCATCAGGGCGCCGCAGAACAGCGGGTCGGCGGCCTGCAGGCGCGCCTCCTCGATCGTCAGGCCCTTGTGGCGGCGGCGCTCGAAGAGCCGCGCGGCCAGCGTCTCGCGCTCGGGGTGGTCGGCGGGATCGACGACACGCAGGTCCCCGCCGCGCAGGCCCAGGGCGCCGAGGCGGTCCCAGACGGCGCCCGGGGCGCCCAGCAGCACGACCTCGGCGACGCCCTCGTCGCGCAGGCGGACCGCGGCCTCCAGGGTGCGGTCGTCGCCGCTCTCGGGCAGCACGACGGTCTTGCGCAGGGCGGCGGCGTTGCGGCGGAGCCGGGCGGTGAAATCCATGGCGGTCACCTCGGAAAGAGCTGGCTTGCAGGCGTTATTCGGCAAATCTCGCTGGCGGTTGAGGGATTGTCAAACCGCTAACATGGGGCGGAATCGCGCGGTGCGGCGTCAGGCCAGCGGCAGGGCCCGCTCCAGGAGCGCGGGGTCGGGCGCGCCGTCCTGGAACTCGGGCAGCCGGTCGATGAGGTCCTGCAGCGTGAACGACTCCCAGAAGGCCTGGAGCCGCTGGTCCAGCAGGACCCAGATGGTGCGGGTGGTGCACTCCTCGGCGCGCACGCAGGTCTCGGGGTGGGGCACGCACTCCACCAGGGGGGTGCGGCCCTCCAGCGCGCAGAAGATCTCCCAGAGCGAGATGTCGCGCGGTTCGCGCGTGAGGTAGTAGCCGCCGCGCACGCCCTTGCGGCTGCCGACCAGGCCGGATTTGCGCAGCGAGGAGACGAGCAGTTCGAGGTACTTGCGGCTGATCTCCTGGGTGTCGGCGATCGCGCTCAACGGGACGGGATCGTCGCCCTTGGTGACGGCGATCTGCAGCAGGGCGCGCAGGCCGTAGCGGACCTTGGTGGTGATTCTCATGCGCGAATCTCCTGGCTCGAGGCGGACCCCTCTCGCCGAACAATAGGCGGCGCGGGGCTGGGGGGCAAGCCCCGACGCCCGGGGCTTACTTCACGATCTCCGGCACGCTGCCGACCAGCTGCGGCGGCAGGTGCAGGGGCAGCGTCGTGGCCCGCTTGCGCTCGATGTCGTGGAAGACGCGCTCGACCTGGACCGCGGTCAGGCCCAGCGCCGCCGCGGCTTCGTCCACGGGCACGGCGTGGTTCTTCGCCCACAGCAGCAGGTCCATCTCGGCGTAGGGCAGCACGAAGTAGAACTCGTCCTGGCCCTGGGGCAGCGAGTAGGTGTCGGTCGTGGGCACGACCGAGCAGATGTCGTCGGGCAGCTTCAGGTGGCGCGCCAGCGCGTAGACCTGGGTCTTGTAGAGGTGGGCGATGGGCTTGATGTCCGCGGCGCCGTCGCCGTTCTTCACGAAGAAGCCCTGGTCGTACTCCAGCCGGTTGGGCGTGCCCAGCACGGCGTAGTTCAGCCGGTCGGCGTGGTAGTAGTCCATGGTCTTGCGGATGCGCTGCTTGAAGTTCGTGGCGGCGACGATCTGCAGGTAGGCCTGCAGCGGCAGCCGCACCTCGTGCATCGCGCCCTGCGGGTCCTGCACCACCAGCCGGTAGACGTTCATGCGGTCGGAGTCCATCAGGCCGGCCGGCAGGACGATCTTCGACTTCCAGCCCTCGCCGTACTGCGGGAAGACGGAGCGGATGGCCTCGTCGCGCCGCTCGTAGCAGCCGATGGCCCGCAGCGTCGGGGCGATGTCCTCGACCGCGTAGTCGATGCCCAGGTGCTGCGCGAGGCTCTCGCCCAGGCTGCGGCTGCGGGCGCTGGAATCCAGCTCGGGCAGCATCAGGCCGAACACCTTCTTCGGGCCGAGCGCCTTGACCGCCAGGGCGGCGGTCACGCTGCTGTCGATCCCGCCGCTCATCGCCACCACGGCGCCGCGCCGCAGCATCCGCCGCGACACCAGCTCGCGCAGGCGCTCGGAGATCTCGGCGACGGTCCGGTCCAGGTCCAGCTGCAGCACGTTGCGGTCGAACTTGCGGTCGATCATCCGGTCTTCCCTTTCGCGGGCGGGTACGTCGAGACGTCGTGAACGCGGATCCCCAGGGTAATCGCAGGTCCTGCAGGTGTCGACCGGATTCTCCGGGAACGCCGTGGCGCCCGCGCCGCGCGAGTTATTGACTTGAGCCTGACGCGCACGGGAACGATAATGTCCCGGCGTCGGCCACCGCGGCCACCGGAGCCTCTGCAAACACCGAAGACGGAGAGCGAGCATGCGCGTCACGAAGCACCTCCACCTGCTGCTGGCGGCCGGCCTGGCCCTGCTGCCGGCGGGTTGCGGCGACGACGAGCCGACCAGCCCGCAGGCGGCCGGCCTGGCGATCCGGGTCGAGCCGGCCCACCTCGCCGCCGCCTGGCAGCTGAGCGGTCCCGAGGGCTACAGCCTGGCCGCCGAGGGGGACACGACGCTCGCCGACCTGCCGGCCGGCTCCTACACCCTGGTCTGGCTGGACGTCGCGGGCTGGGAGACCCCGGACCCGGCGTCGACGGTCCGGCAGCTGGAGGCGGACGGCGCGGCGACGTTTTTCGGCGCCTACCGGCCGGAGATCGGCCCGGCCCTGGTCGCGGTCCCGGCGGGGGACTACTACATGGGCAGCTCGCGCGACGAGCCCGGTCGCAACGACGACGAGTCCGTGGTGCAGTACTTCTTCAGCACGGGCTTCCGGATCTCGCGCTTCGAAGTGACCGAGGCGCTGTGGGACCAGGTGATGGGCGGGACCTCCGGCTCGCGCCTGCCGAAGGTCGGCGTGACCTGGTACGAGGCCCTGCTCTTCTGCAACGCCCTCTCGGTGCGCGACGGCCTGACGCCCGTCTACGAAGGCTCCGGCACGCACTGGATCTGGAACCCGCTGAACGACGGCTACCGCCTGCCCCTGGAGGTGGAGTGGGAGTACGCCTGCCGCGCCGGCAGCGTCACCGAGCTGGCCAACGGCAGCCTGCAGCACATCGACTGCGAGCCGCTGGACCCGACGCTCGACGCGATCGGCTGGTCCTGCCAGAACTCCGGCTCCCCCGTCCTGCGCGCCCACGAGGTGGGCCTGAAGATGGCGAACGCGTGGGGCCTGCACGACATGCACGGCAACGTGTGGGAGTGGTGCTGGGACAGCTACTACGAGACCGACGCCGATGGCTTCCCGACGGGCGAGTCGCTCGGCCAGGTGAACCGCGGCGGCGCCTTCGACAACTTCGCGCGCTACTGCCGCTCGGCCAACCGGCACTACACGGAGCCGGGGCGGGCCGACGTGCACCGCGGCTTCCGTATTGCGAGATCCGGCGATTAGCTGAAGATCCTCCCTCCACGGGGGGCGCGCGCCGGTCACGTCCTGTGACCGGCGCGCTCGGCTTTCGGGCTCCTGTGCCAGGAGGGCACAGGAGCCCGAAAGACGCCCCCGTGGAGGGAGGATCTTCAGCTATTCGCCGGATCGCGACAGGGGGAGGCATCATGTGGTATGATCATCCATCATAGGGAATGGGGGTTGGGTGGTTCTGGGGGGACATGAAGCAGGCGGTCATTTGCTCTATCTTGTTGTGTAGCTTAGCGTTGATGTTCTACGGCAGCGCGGGGGCCGCGGAGGGGCCGCCGGGGGCGCCGGGGCGGCCGGGGCGGGTCAGGCTGGAGCAGCCGTTCCCGCGGACGGCGGATCCGGCGGCGTTCGTGCCCTTCGAGGTGGACGGGCGGACCCACGTGACGCTCGATGTGCTGGACGCGGCCGGGAATCCGGTCGTGCGGCTGGCCGAGGGGGTCTACGACGGCGGGCGGCATGCGGTGAGGTGGCGCGGTTGCGACGAGGCCGGACGGCGGGTCGCGCCGGGGGTTTATACGGTGCGGATGAACGCGGGGGGGAGGGTACGGACGCGGGTGTTGCCGGTGTTGGGGTGATTGGCTCGACTCGCGCTATCGTGATCTGCTAGGATCGATGCATCGACTGTTCCATCGCCCGTTGACATGAACGAAGGATCGGGGTCATGAGACGCTTGTTTGCGTTGCGGCTTCCCGGGTCCGTGTCCTGGATGATCCTGTTCTCGTTGCTGGCGTTGCCGATGGGCTCAGATGAAGCCTGGGCGCAGGGCATTCCTTGTGACGATTATGCGGCGGGAGGTGTGACGCCGTTCGTCAGCATCTGCAGTTCCTATGTCTTTGCGTGGGGCGGCACGGATCGATATCGGATATTCAGGAGTTTTTCAGAGGATGGTCCGAGTGCGTGGATCGAGGATGCTGCGGATCCCTTCCATCCCGTTTACGTCCATGGTGATTACGCCTCTTCGGAAGGAGGGCATTATGAGGGAACGTGCTATGTCTACTCCCTCACCGACCGTCGTTTCCGTTTCACTACCTGGCACAGTTACGGCGGCGGAGCCGATTATCTGATCGAGATCGGCGATGATGGCGTGACCCGATTCGACTACCCACTCTCTGTGCCGCTACCAGCGATCGTTGCCAGTCAGCATTACCTCTGGATCGATTACGACTACGCCGATCTGCGGCTCTTCGATGCGACCGACCTTGCTGCCGTCACGGAACTCGCCGTCCCCGATGGTATGGTCATCCCTACGTTAGTTCTCGACGATATAGCGCTCCAGCACGTGGGGGACGACTGGACGATCGTGGACCTGCTCGACTTGAACGGCCCCGTACTGCGTGGCACCTTCAACATGCCGGGCCAGTCGATCGTGTCCTACTCGCCGGCGGGCAGCGTGCTCTTTCTGGTCGCAAGGGACGATCTCGAAAGCCGATTGTTCGTTATCGATCTAGGCGATCTCGATCACCCCGTCATCCTTACCGCGATCGAGAACTTCTCCATCCGCGGCATTGTGGTCGTCAACGGTCTCATGGTGAGTTATTCGAGTGCTGGCATCGTGATCTATGATGTGAACGACCCTTCAAGGGTCGCCGCTCTGTGCGGTCCGTTCGGAGTCGGTGAAGTATGTTATGAAGCCATCCTGAGGGGACACCTGCTCTATGCCAGGTTCACCAATAGTCTCGTCGTCTACGACGTCTCGGATCCGACATCGCCGATCATGCGGGGATCTGTGTTCCTGGATGGAACGGCACGAATCTACAGTTCTTGCCCCGACCTGGTCGCTGCCGACCGCTGGCTCGTGTCCGGCGAGCATTTCCTCCACTTCGACTGCAACGACCCGCTCCCTCTCGACGATGGAGGGCAACCCGACGAACTGCCGGCGGCGAGCCCCTTGTCGATCACCGCATCGCAGGCGCTGCAGCGCACCCCCGAGATCCGCTTCAGCCTCGACCGTCCCGGTGCGGCGGACCTGTCCGTCTACGATCTGCAGGGCAGGCGGCTCGCGATGCTGGTGTCGGAGGCGCTGCCGGCCGGGCCGCACCTCGTGACCTGGGACGGTCGCGACGGTTCGGGCCGCACCCAACCCGCGGGCGTCTACCTCGCCCGCCTGCGACTCGACGACCGGACCGCGACCTGCAAGCTGACCGTGATCAGATGAGCCCTGGCCGACGACCGGTTGACGCCGCCTGCCATTGAATCATAATATTCATTTGAGGGGTTCGAGGGGACGAGGCCCGCCATCGTCAGCACCAATTCAACAGGCGAGGTCACGATCATCATGACCATCACGACACGTACGTACCGACTCACCACCGCCGCGGTCCTGCTCGCGATGCTCGCCTCGGGTTGCGGGCAGTCCGACACCAAGCAGGCCGGCAACCCGCCGGCCGCCGCGAGCCACACCGCCGCCGCGCCCGCGCCGAAGATCTCCGGCAGCGGCGAGTTCAACAACGCCGCCGCGCTGCTGCTGGACGGGATCACGCCCGCCGACCAGACCGCCTTCGACGCCGAGCAGTGCGTGCACTGGGTCGATCCGGCGGTCGGCTTCGTGATCGACCTCGGCGAGGTGCGCCGCGTCACGGGCGTCACGCTGCAGGTCGACAACAACGACGACTACGTGCTGGAGGCCAGCCGCGACGGGGCCGGCTACGCCGCCTTCGCGACGATCCCGGCCGACGCCGGCGCGAACGAGTGGGGGATGGAGACGCACAGCACGCTCGCCGGGCACGCGGGCGTCGTGCCGACCGAAGCCCGCTACCTGCGGCTGCGGGGGCAGGAAGGCGACGGCGCCTACGGCGTCTCCGAGGTACGGGTCGCCAGCGAAGCGCTCACGGCGTCCACCGCTTCCACACCCGCGACCGCCGCGCCGACCCAGGCGGCCCCGGCGTCGACGGCCGCCGCCCCGCCGCCGGCCGGCCGTCTCGACCCGGACGGCGACGACATGTCCCTGGAGCAGGTCTTCGACACCGTGGACGCCAACCACGACGCCAAGCTGACCCGGGCCGAATACGCGGCCATCTGGAAGGAAGGGACCGACGTCGACGCGAAATTCGCCTACTTCGACCGGGACCGCAGCGGCTTCATCGAGCGGCAGGAGTTCCTGACCCTGCCCGGCAAGCTGCGCGACGGCGAGTAGACGGCGGCCGAAGAACCTGAAGCCGGTCGTCGTGCTGCGGTAGAGTGATCACGATCCGTGATGCCATCGGTGACCTATTGAAGGGAAGTGCGACATGAAGGTCGATGCCATCCCGCGTCGGAGCAACGCCATGTTGTTCCTGATGATCAGCGTCGCCATCTCGGGGGCGGTCTTCGCGAACGCACAAACCATCGAATGCGAGGATTACGCGAGCGGAACGGTGGAGCCGTTTTATCGTTTGGACATCAGCGATTGGTCTTGCAAAGGCGGGACCTCGAGATACCGCATCTACGGCAGCTACTATTCGGAGCCCGGTTACGTCAGCAATTCGAGCCGGCTCTATGACGCTTCCGACCCGGCGCATCCCGTCATCGTCGCCGAAGGTGGCGGCGGTGGGGATCCGTACTACGACTGCCCGATCGGCGGGGGGATCTCGTCATTCTGGGGTAATCGATTCCTCAGCACATCATTCGGCGGGTGCCACTACTCGGCAAGCCTGTTCGAAATCGATCCGGTGAACAATTTGACTTATGTCCAGCTTCCGTACGGGACCATCAGGGGAAATGGCCGGTACGTGTGGGTCGATGTCTACATCGAGTATGGACTTCCGACGGGGTTGAGACTCTACGATGCCGTAGATCTTTCCGCTGTGACCGAGATCGCCCTGCCGGAGGGGATGGTCCTGCCGGCGGTCGTCCACGAAGATGTTGCGCTTCAACGGGAGGGGGAAACCTGGACGGTTGTGGACCTGCTCGACCAGGATGGCCCGACGCTACGCGGGACTTTCCATCTGACGGGCGATCCGGATGATCCCTTCGCTATGGAGACGGGAGTGGCCTCGGGCAATGTGTCGTACCTCTATATCAGCGATAGCCTCGGCGTAAGGCTCCATGCTCTGGATTTGTCGGACCTCGATCATCCCGCTGTTCTCGACTCCCTTCCGCTGCCTTCGTTTGGTCACCTCGTGATTGGCGACGGGCTGCTCTATTTCGTAGCCGATGACGGCTTCTGGATCTACGACGTCCACGACCCGTCGCACGTTTCGCTAATGGCCGGTCCCCTCGGCAACGGCGAGGACTGCGTTCAGGTCCTGCCGCGCGGCCACCTGCTGTACGTTCGATTCTGGAGTGCGCTGTCGGTGTACAACGTCGCCGATCCCGCGAATCCGGTGCTGGTCGGCACCTCCACCATCGAATCGTATGACAGGATCACCTCCGAAAAACGCGACCTGCACGCCGCCGACGGCTGGCTCGTTTCCGGCCGCCATTTCTTCCACTACGACTGCGACGACCCCCTGTCGATCGATGACCCCGGAAACCCGGCCGACCCGGTCGCTCCCGCCGATTTCACCCTGGGCCTGACCGCCATGAAGTCGTACGGCGGCACCCAAGAGGTCCGCTTCACGCTGGATCGCCCCAGCCCGGTGGAGTTGTCCGTCTACGATCCGCTGGGTCGCTGCGTCGCCATCCTGCACTCGGGACCCCTGTCCGCCGGCTCGCACATCAGGCCCTGGGACGGCCGCGACGACAGCGGCCGACGCCAACCGGCCGGTGTCTACCTGGCGCGCCTGCAGGCCGAGGACCGTGTCGCCACCTGCAAGCTGCTCCTGCTCCGGTAAACACGAGTTGCAGCCTCGACCTTCCGGGCGTGCCCAGCCGGGCCGGAATCCTTTCCGGCTCGGTGGACACAGCGACTGCCAGCGCCTATCCTATGGCCCAACTATCATTGAGAAAACACGAGGAGGTGGCATGAACGCCACGCACCGACGCGAATTCCTCGCGACCCTCCCGCTGGCCGAGCTGCACCGCCACTTCGACGGCGCCATCCGCCCGGCCACGCTCTGGGAGATGTCCGAGAAGTACTACTCCGCGGTGCCGGGCCTCGACTTCGAGGCCTTCCGGCACTACTTGCAGTGGGACGACGCCCAGGACCGGTCCCTCATCGACTACCTGGACAAGTTCCACGTGCCGCTGCAGTACACCCAGTTCTACGACACCATCAAGCGCGTGGCCTTCGAGATCGCCGAGGACGCGTACGCCGACGGGGTGCGGCTGCTCGAGCTGCGGATCAACCCGCTGATCCACCGCCGCGCCGGGCTGTCGAACCGCCAGGTGTTGAACGCCACGCGCAAGGGCCTGATGCGCTTCGCCGACGCGCACCCCGACTTCCGCTGCGGCATCGTGGTGATCGCCATGCGCAGCCACGGCGGCAACATGGCGAAGATCCTGCTGCGCGAGATCGTGGGCGAGAAGGAGCAGTACCACTCCCGCGTCGGGGTGGTCGGCTTCGACATCGCCGGACCGGAGTCGCCGTTCCCGCCCGTGCTGTTCCGCGAGGCCTACGAGCTGGCCGAGCGCATGGGACTGCACCGGACCGTCCACGCCGGCGAGAGCGAGGGCCCGGGGCGCATCTGGGAGGCGCTGGACAACCTGGGGCCGCAGCGCATCGGCCACGGCACCTCGGCGGGGCAGGACCCCGAGCTGATGCGCCGCCTGGCGCGCGACGGCGTCTACCTGGAGGTCTGCCTCAGCTCCAACGTGCAGACCGGAGCGGTCGCCGACCTGCGCGACCACCCGCTGCCGCGCTTCCTGGACGCCGGCGTGAAGGTCGCGCTCTGCACCGACAACCCCACCGTCTCGAGCACGACCCTGTCGCGCGAATACGAACTGGCGATGGATCTGTTCGGCCTGACCGAGGACGACGTGCGCGCCCTGGCGAAGATGTCCTGCCGCGGCACGTTCCTGGGCGAGGGCTGCCACTGCTACGGGTCGGCGGACTGAACCGCCGGGAAGGAAGGACCGACATGGCCCGCAAGAAGAAGATCGCGATCCTCACCGGCGGCGGCGACGTCCCGGGCCTGAACGCCTGCATCAAGCAGGTCGTCTGGCGCGCGCTGCAGGAGGGCTGGGAGGTGCTGGGGCTGCGCCGCGGCTGGGAGTCGCTCTCGGGCTACAAGCCGGGCGAGCCCGAGTGGAACGCCCGCTGGCTGCAGCCGCTGACCTGGAACACCGTGCGCACCATCGACCGCACCGGCGGCACCTTCCTGCACTCCTCGCGCACCAACCCGGCGAAGGTGCGCGAGAAGGACATGTTCGAGCACGTCAAGCGGGCGGGCATGACCTACCCCGCCGACATCACCGAGCACGTGCTCGCCGCGCTCGAGGACATGCAGGTCGACGCCCTGATCCCCATCGGCGGCGACGACACCCTGAGCTACGCCGCCCGCCTGCACGAGACGGGCTTCCCGATCATGGCCGTGCCCAAGACCATGGACAACGACGTCTACGGCACCGACTACTGCATCGGCTTCGGCACGGCGGTCACGCGCTCGGTCGAGGCGATCACGCAGCTGCGCACGCCCATCGGCAGCCACGAGCGCATCGGCATCGTCGAGCTGTTCGGGCGCAACAGCGGCGAGACGGCCCTGATCGTCAGCTACCTGGCCGGCGTGGACCGCTCGATCATCTCGGAGGTGCCCTTCGACATGGAGCGGCTGGCGGAGCAGTTGGCCGGGGACAAGCGCCGCAATCCGAGCAACTACGCCATCATGACCATCAGCGAGGGCGCCCTGGAGATCGACGGCACGATCCACCAGCAAGGCGAGGCCGATGCGTACGGCCACCAGAAGCTCGGGGGCATCGGCAAACACACCGCCGACACGATCAAGAAGCTGACCGGCGAGGACATCATGTACCAGTCCCTGGGATACCTGATGCGCTGCGGCGCTCCCGACGCCATGGACCGCATGGTGGCGATGAACTTCGGCAACCTGGCCATGGACCACCTGATCGCCGGCCGCAGCGGCTACATGACGGCCCTGCAGAACGGCATGTACACGGCCGTCGACCTGCCCTCGATCGTGGCGGGGACCAAGCGCGTGGACGTCGCCAAGTACTACGACACCCGCGAGTACCGCGCCCGCATCCATGACGTCGAGGGCCTCCCCATGTTCCTCACCTGATCGTGTCCTCCTCAGAGGCGGCGAGTCGGTCCCGGTTCGTCGCCTCTGACGAGGGTGGCGACCAGGTGCAACATGGGGCTGGCCTCGACATGCGCGGACGGCTACAGTCCCACACACGATCGCACCGACACCGTGCGGTTGCGTCGCACACGTGTCACACCGGACCGTGGGCGGCGTCTGGAGCGGTCCGTAGCCAGGATGGCGAAGGACCGCGGAAGTCGAGCGAGCCGCCGGCAGGAAGCCGGCAGCGAGCGCCCGCCCACGGTCCGGTGTGACACGTGTGCGACGGAACGGGCGGTTGTCGGTGAGATCTCGCGTGTGGGGACTCGTAGCTGCTTTCGCCGTGCTGACGGCCGGCGCCGCGCTGCTGTGGGGCTACCAGACCGACGACACCTGGATCCACCTGCGCTACGCCCACAACCTCGCCGAACGCGGGGAGTTCGCCTTCAATCCCGGCGAGCCCACCTACGGCTCGACCGCCCCGCTGTGGATCTTCTCCCTGGTCTTCCTGATGAAGCTGGGCCTGGCGCCGCTGGCCGCGGTGCGTCTGCTGGGGCTGCTGTCGGGCGCGGCGCTGCTGCTGACGGCCGACCGGCTGCTGTCGCGGCTGTCGCTGCCCGCCTCGTGGCGGCCCTGGCTGCTGGTGCTGGTCGCGGCCGACGCGTGGTTCCTGCGCTGGACGATGTCGGGCATGGAGACGCCGCTGGCCGGCGCCCTCTTGCTGGTGCTGCTGGGGCCGGCGGTCGCCGCGGGTCCCACCGCCTGGGTCGCCTGGGGCGCGGCCTGGGGCCTGGGCACGCTGGTGCGGCCCGAGATCGCGGTGCTGGCGCCGACGGCGCTGCCGTGGCTGCTGTGGCTGCAGCGGCGCCGGGACCCCGGACGCGCCGCCGCCGTCTCGCTGGCGCAGGCCGCGGCGGGCTGGCTGCTGGTGGCCGGGCCGTGGTTCATCTACGCCCGCGGCGCGTTCGGGCGCCTGGTCCCGGGCACCGCCGCGGCCAAGAGCTACGCCCCGAACCTCGACCCCGCCAGCCTCGCCAGCCACCTGACCCGCTCCCTGGAGCAGATCGGCGTGGTGCAGGGGGCGCTGTGGCTGGGGCTGCTGTTCGTCGCGCTGCGCTTCGCGGCCGCGCGGCGGCGCGGCGAGGCCGGCGGGGAGGGGCCCACCTTCGGCCCCCGCGCGCTGGCGCTGGCGGGCATCGCCCTGACCTGGGCCGCGGCGCTGGTGGGCGGCTATGCCGTGAAGCAGGTCTGGACCATCTCGCGCTACCTGTCGCCGCTGCACGCGCCGCTGCTGCTGGCGGGCGCCGCGCTCGCGGCGGCCATGGTCCGCCGCATGCCCGCGCACGCCGACGCCGCGCGGCGCGTCCTGGCGGCGACCGCGGCGCTGGCGCTGCTGGCCAACGGCGCCCTGCTCGCGGTCAAGGTGCGCCCCTACGCGACGACCTTCACCCGCGGCATCGAGGAGTGCTTCACCGCGACGGGGCTGTGGCTGCGGGACAACACGCCGCCCGACGCGGTGGTGGCGGCGCTGGACATCGGGGCGGTGGGCTACGCCAGCGAGCGGCGGGTCATGGACCTGGCGGGGCTGGTCAGCCCCGAGGTGCGCTCGCTGGGACGCGACATGGGGTTCGAGGCGATGGTCGCCAGCGGGCGCTGGCTGGAACTGGAAGTGCCGGACTACCTCTTCGACCGCACGCTGGGGCCGCCGCGCTGGGCGGGGCGCACGGTCGGCGGCGTGGACTTCGAACTGCTCTCGACCTGCGGGATCGCCTCGGTCGGACTGGGCGAGGCCGAGCCGTGGACCTACGCCCTGTACCGACTCGTCGAGCGCGGCGACTAGTCCCCGACCTGCTGCAGCGGCGAGGTCCGCCGCGACACCGCGTCCAGCACCGACTTCGGGCTGTACTCCCGCTTCGTCAGGCGCCGCACCACGAACACGGTGACGTCGTCCTCCCAGGGCGCGCCGGCGCCGAAGAGCCGCACCGACTCCATCAGCGCCGCCACGATCTCCGCCGCGGAGCGATGCACGTGGGCCTGCACGGTGGCGATGATGCGACCGACGCCGTACTCCTCGACGTCGGGCGGGTCGGCGTCGGGGTCGCGCCGCTTGCGCTCCAAGAGGCCGTCGGTGAACATCACCAGCACCTCGCCGGGGTGGATGTTGGCGAAGCTGCGGCGATAGACGGCGTCGGGCAGGGGCCCGAGCACGGGCCCGTTGCCGGGCAGCTCGAAGACCTCGCCGGCGGTGCTGAACAGCAGCGGCGGGCAGTGGCCCCCGTTGACGAAGGACAGGCTGCCGGTCTCCTCCAGCTCGCCGTAGAACAGCGACACGAAGCGGCTGACCAGGCCGCTCTGGTGGATGACTCGGTTCAGCTTCTGGACCGTGGTGCTGATCTTGTGCTCCTCGGTCATGCCCATGCGCAGGCCGGTGACGACGTCGCGGGCCTGCAGCGCGGCGGGCAGGCCGTGGCCGCTGGCGTCGGCGATCGACAGGCAGAGCACGCCGACCTCGACCTCCTGCGCGTCGTAGACGTCGCCGCCGACCTCGTCGGCGGGGATCGAGAGGGCGGCCAGGTCGAAGCCCGGCAGCTCGGGCAGGCGCCGCGGCAGCAGGCTCTGCTGGATCTGCTGGGCCTGGCGCAGCTGGTTCTCGAGGCTGCTCTGGCGCAGCTTCAGGCCGACGGCGGTGCGGATGGTCTCGAGGATGAAGTGCAGGTCGCCGTCGTCGTCGCCGCGGCGGATGCCGAAGCTCAGGATGTAGGCCGGCGACTCGCCCACCAGCACGGCGGCGTAGTTGAAGTGGCTGAACCGGTACTCGATCTCGGGGTCGAAGCCGGGGGACTCCGGCGAGATCATCACCAGGCGGTGCTGGAGCAGCTCCTTGATGACCGGGTATTCCCGGGACACGGCCAGGCCGGTGATGCTCTCCCCGTATTCCCCGACGCTCTCGATCAGGGTGAACTGGTCGTCCTGTTCGCGGTAGAGGCGCCCGCTCTCGATGCCGTACTGCTCGGCGCAGACGGCCACGATCTCCCGCAGGGTCTCGCGCAGCATGTCCTCGGCGGAGCGGGAGGCGTCGATGCGGCGCAGGACGTCTTCGATGTTGCGGTAGAACTTCTTGTCCACGGCGTCTCCAGGTTGGGGGCGCCCCCAGGATCACCGCGCGCGGCCTTTGCTGCAACCAGGAATTCGGTGAAAAATCGGCGCGGTTGAGACGTGGCCGTTCCTCGCCTACATTAAGGCGGCCAGGAACCGGCGCGCCGCCGGCGCCGGCGCGATCCCCGACCCTGCGGAGGCGATGGTGGACCAGAGCGCGCGGATCGACGGTTTGCTGCGGGCCAGCGAGGACCTGCGGCGGGAGATCGGCAAGGTGATCATCGGCCAGGGCCGCGTCGTCGACGAGATGCTGATCGGGCTGTTCGCCGGCGGCCACGTCCTCTTGGAGGGCGTGCCGGGCCTGGCCAAGACGCTGCTGATCGGGACCCTGGCCCGGGTGCTGGACCTGTCGTTCTCGCGCATCCAGTTCACGCCCGATCTCATGCCGGGCGACATCACCGGCTCGGAGATCCTCGAGGAGGACAAGCTCGCCGGCCGCCGCAACTTCCGCTTCGTGCCGGGGCCCGTGTTCGCCAACCTGGTGCTGGCCGACGAGATCAACCGCACGCCGCCCAAGACGCAGGCGGCCCTGCTGCAGGCCATGCAGGAGCACCGCGTCACCGCGGGCGGCCTGACCCACGACCTGCCCGCGCCCTTCTTCGTGCTGGCCACCCAGAACCCCATCGAGCAGGAGGGGACCTACCCGCTGCCCGAGGCCCAGCTCGACCGCTTCCTGCTGAACATCCTGATCGGCTACCCCGAGCGCGACGAGGAGATCGCCATCGTGGAGGCGACGACCGGGGCCGTCCCGGCGACGCCCGCGCGGGTCCTGGACGCCGCCGGCGTGCTGGACGCGCGCGCGGTGGTGCACGCGGCGCCCGCCGCCCAGAACGTGGTGCGCTACGCGGTGGCGCTCGCCCGCGCGACCCGGCCCGACACGCCGGAGGCCGCCGCGGTGGCGCGCGAGTTCCTGGCCTGGGGCGCGGGCCCACGCGCCGGCCAGGCCCTGCTGCTCGGCGCCAAGACGCGGGCCCTGCTGGCGGGCCGCCCCACCGCCGCCCTGGAGGACGTGCGCGCGCTGGCGCATCCGGTGCTGCGCCACCGGCTGGTCGCCAACTTCCACGCCGAGGCCGAGGGCGTCGCCAAGGACCGCATCATCGACCGCCTGCTCGACGAGGTCCCCGCGTGAGCCTGGCGACCGTCTCGCCGGCCGAGTTCGCCGCGCTGGGCCGCCTGGACCTCATCGCGCGCCTGGTCGTCGAGGGTTTCCTGGTCGGCCTGCACCGCAGCCCCTTCCACGGCTTCTCGTCGGAGTTCGCCGAGTACCGCGCCTGCTTCCCCGGCGAGCCGGTCACCCACGTCGACTGGCGCGTCTACGCCAAGAGCGACCGCCTCTACCGGAAGGTCTTCAGCGAGGAGACCAACCTGCGCGCCACGCTGCTGGTCGACTGCTCGGCCAGCATGGGCTACGGCTCGGACGCGGCCCGGCCGACGAAGCTGGCCTACGCGCGGCTGCTCGCGGCCAGCCTGGCGCGCCTGCTGCTGCGGCAGAACGACGCCGTGGGGCTGGAGCTGTTCGACAGCCGGCGGCTGGGGTCGGTGCCGGCCCGCGCCGTCCGCCGGCAGCTCTTCGAGATCCTGAAGCACCTCGACGACCTGCCGGCCGGCCGCGGCACCGCCCTGGGCCCGGTCCTGCACGAGGTGGCCGAGCGACTGCCGCGTCGCGGCCTGGTGGTGCTGATCTCCGACCTGATGGACTCCCCGGCGGAGGTCGCCGACGGGCTGCGCCACTTCCGTCACCGCGGGCACGAGGTGATCGTCTTCCAGGTGCTGGACCCGCGCGAGCTGGACCTGGACTTCAAGGGTGAGGCCCGCTTCCGGGACCTGGAACGGCCCGACCGCACCCTGCGCCTGGAGCCGGCCCACGCCCGCGCGGCCTACCGCGAGCGCTTCGAGGCCTGGCGCGGCGAGGTGCGCGGGGCGTGCCGCCGCGAGCGCATCGACCTGGTCGAGACGTCGACCGACACCCCGTTCGACCGCGCCCTGCTCGCGTACCTGTCCAAGCGGCGCCGGCTGGCCTGATCGGAGCATGACGACGTGCCGCTGACCTTCCTGAACCCCGGCCTGCTGTTCGGCGCCGCGGCCGCGGCCGTGCCGCTGCTGCTGCACCTGCTGCAGCGGCGGCGCGTGCGCGAGATCGCCTTCAGCGACCTGCGTTTCCTCGAGGAGGTGCAGGCGCGGCGCTCGCGGGCGCTCGGGGTGCGGCGCTGGCTGCTGCTGCTGCTGCGCATGCTGGCGATCCTGCTGGTCGTCGCCGGGGCGGCCCGGCCGCGACTGGGCGGGCGGGACGCCTCGACGACGGCGCCGGCGGCCCTGCTGGTGGTGCTGGACGCCAGCGCGAGCATGCGCGTCGAGCAGGACCGGGGCACGCGTTTCGCCGCCGCGCTCGCCGCCGCGACCGACGCCGTGGCCGCGCTGCCGGCCGGGGCCGTGGTCCAGGTCGTGCTCGCCGGGCCTCGTCCGCGCGCCGTATTCAACGGGTGGACCGGCGCGGGCGCCGGGACGGCCTCGGCCCTGCGCGCCCTCGCGCCGACCGACGGCGCCGGCGACCCCGCGGCCGCGCTCGCCGAGGCCGCGGCCTGGGTCGCCGACGCGCCGCAGCGGCCCGTGACGGTGCTGCTGATCTCGGACCTGCAGGTCGCCGCCTGGGACGACGCCGCGCTCGCCGCCGCGGCGCGGGCCCTGGCCGCCGCGGGCGGCGCCCGGCTGGCGCTGCTGCCGGTGGGGGAGCCGCACGTCGCCGGCGGCGTCACGGCGGTCTGCACGCCGCTGCGGGCGCTGCGGGCCGGCGAAGCCGTGCAGATCGAGGCCGACGTGCGCGTCGGCCACGCCGGGCAGGTGTGGCGCCTGGAGCTCGACGGCCGCCTCGTCGCCGAGGCGGCGAGCGGGGCGTCGCCCGGGGAGACCGACCGCCTCGCCTTCGCCTTCGCCGCGCCGGCGGCGGGCCTGCATCGCGGGCTCGTCGTCACCGCGGCCGACCGCTTCCCGGTGGACGACGCGCGCCCCTTCCTGCTCGAGGTCCGCGACCGGATCGAGGTGCTGATCGTCCACGGCCCCGACGCCGGGACGGCCGGGCGAGGCGGCTGGCGCTACTGGGCCAACGCCCTGGCGCCGGCAGGCGGCGCGACGGTCGACGCGACGGTCGATGCGACGGTCGACGCCTCGGGCATCGACGATCTCTTCCGCGTGCGCGCCCGCGACGTCGCCGACGTGGCCGACGGGGACCTGGCCGACGCCGACGCGATCCTGCTGGTGGACACGGGCCCGCTCGGCCGCCGCCTGCAGGAGGCGGTCGTCGAGCGCCTGGAGCGCGACGGCGGCGTTGCCCTGTTCGCGGGCGATCCGGCCGACGCGACGGCTCCGGACCGCACGCCGCTGCCGGCGCTGGGGATGGCCGGCCCGAACGCCTCCCGCGCGCACGGTCCCGCCGGCGCGCAGGAGGCCATGGTGGTCGCGCCCGCGCACCCGGTCTTCGTCGGCCTGCCGGCCGACGCGCTGGCCACGCTGTCGCGCGCGACCTGGCGGCGGTACCTCGTCCTGCCCGACGCCGGCTACGAGGTGCTGCTCGCGACGCGCGACGGCGACCCGCTGCTGGCCCTGGCGCGGCGCGAGCGGGGGCGGCTGCTGGTCGCGCCCTTCCATGCGCTGCCCGATGCCACCGACCTGGCCCACAACCCGATGTTCCCGCCGCTGGCCCGACGGCTGGTCGCCTACCTGGCCGGCGGCGGCCGAACCGTCTCGGGCGAGGTCGGCGTGGCGCCGGCGGTCGCGTTGGCGGGCGCCGCCGCGGCCGGTGCCGGCGCGAACGGCGCCGACGCGAACGGCGCCGACCTGCTGGCCGGCCCCTCCCTGCACTACCGCGCCCGGCCCGGCGCGGCCGCCGAGGTTCTGCCCGCCCGCCTCGGCTGGCGGGGCGGGCGCGCGTTCGTGACCGGGGAACCGGCGTCCCGCCAGGGATTCTACACGTTCGTGGCGGGGAGCGACACGCTGGGCGACGCGGTCCTGGCGACTCCGGCGGCGGAGGGCGATGCGGCGCTGTCGACCGCCGCGGAGGCCGCGGCGCGGCTGGCGGCGGCTGGCCTGCCGCTGGCCGAGGTGCTGGCCGCGGCGCCGGATGGCGGGATCGCCGCCGGTGCGGGCGGCCGCGAGCTCGCGCCCTGGCTCCTGGGCCTCGCCGCGCTGATCCTGCTGGCCGAGACCAGGCTGTCGCGCCGCGCCGCCTGACGGCCCGCCCGCGGTCTTGATTCCCGCAGGCGATGGGTTACCCTTGTCCGGGGACGGGCCCGGTCCTGATTGGCGGCCCGTCCGCCGCCGCCAACGCGAGGTCTACCGCCATGTGGGATTACTCCGAGAAGGTCCTCGACCACTTCATGAACCCCCGCAACGTGGGCGCGCTCGACGACGCCGACGGCGTGGGCGAGGTGGGCTCGATGGCCTGCGGCGACGCCCTGCGCCTGTGCTTCAAGCTCGGCCCGGACGGGCGCATCGTCGACGCCCGCTTCCAGACCTTCGGCTGCGGCAGCGCCATCGCCTCGTCGTCGATGCTCACCGAGATGCTCAAGGGCCTGACCCTCGAGCAGGCGGCGCGCATCAGCAACGAGGACATCGCCCGCGAGCTGGACGGCCTGCCTCGCGAGAAGATGCACTGCTCGGTCATGGGACGCGAGGCGCTCGAGGCGGCCATGGTCGACTACTACCGCCGCCAGGGGCGCGACGTGCCCTGCGGCCTGCTGAGCCAGGACGTCGAGATCTGCCACTGCTTCCAGGTCAGCCGCGAGACGATCGTCAAGACGATCCGCCAGTACCGCCTGCGCGAGATCGAGGACGTCACCCACTACACCAAGGCCGGCGGCGGCTGCACGTCCTGCCACCACGACATCCGCCACCTCATCGAGGAGGTCTGGCAGGAGCTCGAGGCCGCGCCCGCGGGCCTGGTGCAGGTCGAGATGCCCGCGGCCGGCGACGAGCGGTCCCGCCAGATCCGCGAGGTGCTCGAGAACGACATCGCCCGCGCCCTGCGCACCGACGGCGGCGACATCGAGCTGGTCGCGATCCGGGGCCGCCGCGTCCACGTGAAGCTGACCGGCGCCTGCGCCAGCTGTCCCTCCTCCGGCGCCACCATCAAGGGCTGGGTCGAGCAGCAGCTGCGCGAGCACGTGAGCCCGGACCTCGAAGTCGTCGAGGAGAAGTCGTGACGTTCAACCTGCAGGATGGTTTGCCGCCGCGCCCGCCGGACGGGGTCTACCTCGACAACAACGCGACGACCCGCGTCGCGCCGGAGGTCGTCGAGGCCATGCTGCCCTACCTGTCCGGCAACTACGGCAACCCCTCGAGCATGCACGCCTTCGGCGCCGCGGCGGGCCGCGCCGTCGACCGCGCCCGCCTGCAGACGGCCGCGCTGGTCGGGGCGGCGCTGCCGGCGGAGATCGTCTTCACGGCAGGCGGCTCCGAGAGCGACAACCTCGCGATCGTCGGCACGCTGCGCGCCCACCCCGGGAAGCGCCACCTCGTGACCACGTCGGTGGAGCACCCCGCGGTGCTCGGCCTCTGCCGCGAGCTGCAGAGCCGGCAGGGCTACGAGGTCGACTACCTGCCGGTGGACGCGCGCGGCAACCTGGACCCCGACGACCTGCGGCGCGCCCTGCGGCCCGACACCGCGGTGGTCAGCGTCATGGCGGCCAACAACGAGACCGGCGTCGTCTTCCCCATCGAGGAGATCGGCCGGATCGTCAAGGAGCACGGCGCCGTCTTCCACGTGGACGCCGTGCAGGCGGTCGGCAAGCTGCCGCTGGACATGTCGGCCTCGACGGTCGATCTGCTCTCGCTGTCGGGGCACAAGCTCCACGCCTGCAAGGGCGTCGGCGCGCTGTACGTGCGGCGCGGCACCAAGCTGCGCCCGCTGATCGCCGGCGGCCACCAGGAGCGCGGGCGCCGCGCCGGCACCGAGAACGTGCCGGGCATCGTCGCCCTGGGCCGGGCCTGCGAGCTGGCGGCGGCCGGGCGCGAGGTCGAGCAGGTCGCCGTGCGGCGGCTGCGCGACCGCCTCGAGCGGGCCGTGCTGGCCGCCGTCCCGGACTGCCGCGTCAACGGCGACCCGGACCGCCGTCTGCCCAACACGACCAACATCAGCTTCGACTACATCGAGGGGGAGGGCATCCTGCTGCTGCTGGACCGCGCCGGGGTCGCCGCCTCGAGCGGCTCGGCCTGCACCTCGGGCAGCCTGGAACCGTCCCACGTCCTGAAGGCCATGGGGGTGCCCTTCATCGCCTCCCACGGCTCGATCCGCTTCTCGCTCAGCCGCTACACGACCGAGGAGGAGATCGACTACACGGCCGCCGCGTTGCCGCGCATCGTGGAGAGGCTGCGGGCGATCACCCCCTTCGGGAAGGAGCGCAAGACGTTCGGGGGCTGAGCCGCCCTCCGCCGTCGCCTCACCATGCAGACGCACGACACCGACACCGCCGCCGGCCTGCTCGACGGCCCGCTCGCGGGCGCGGTCCCGGCCGGCCGGCTCGACGCGCCGGTCGCGGCGTTCGCGGCCGCGCTGGCGGCGTCCCGCGACGGCCCCGCACGCCTGCCGGTCCTCAGCGGGCTGCACGGCTCGTCGGCGTCGCTGCTGCTCGCGGACTGGTTCCGGCGGGAGCGCCGCGCGGCGCTGGTGGTGGCGCCGTCGCGCGACGCGGCCCTGCGGCTGGCCGACGACCTCGAGGCCTGGCTCGGGCCCGGCGACGTCGTCTACCTGCCGCAGCAGGAGGTGCTCGTCTACGACCGCCAGTCGCCGGACGCCGAGCTGGTCGGCGCCCTGATGGCCGGGCTGGCGCGGCTGGGCACCGGCGCACCGGCGCTCGCGGTGACCTCGCTGTACGGTCTGCGCCAGCGGGGGCTGTCGCCGTCGCGCCTGGCGGCGGCCACGCTCGCGCTGGCCGTCGGGGGCCGCCACGACCGCGAGGGGTTCTGCGCGCGGCTGGGGGAGCTGGGCTACGCCTGCGTCGGCCTGGTCGCCCGCACCGGCGAGTACGCGCGGCGCGGCGCGCTCATCGACCTGTTCCCGCCCGGGGACCACCCGCTGCGCGTGGAGTTCTTCGACGACGAGATCGTCTCGCTGCGCACCTTCGACCCCTCGACCCAGCGCACGCTCGCGAAGCTCGAGCGGATCGACGTGCTGCCGGTCAGCCACCTCGTGCTGGACGACGAAGCCGTCCTGGAGGCGCAGCTGCGCGTCGAGCAGCTCGTCGAGGACGGGGAGCTGGCCGACGACGACCGGCTGGACCTCGACGCCCGTCTCGAGGAGCGCGTCCACGCCGCCGGCCTCGAGGCCTTCCTGCCCCTGTTCGGCGCGACCGCCCTGCTCACCGACCACCTCCCCCCCGACGCCTGCCTGGTCTGGAGCGACCCGGCGGCGCTGGCCGCGCAGTCCGAGCTGCTGGACGAGGAGATCCCGCGCCTGCGCGAGACGCGCCTGCGCCACGACCCCTGGCTGCCGGACACCGCCGAACTGGTGGCCCCGGCCGGCGAGCTGGCCGCCCTGGCGCTGCCCCAGGCCGCGCTGAGCGGCGGCTGGGTCGGGGACGACCCCGTGCGCTGGCTGGAGCGCGACGCCGTCGAGACCGCGCGCTTCGACACGCACCGCCCGGGCCTGCGCGGCGGCGACGTGGCGCGGCTGGCCGCGGCGCTGTCGGCGTGGGAGAAGGAGGGCCGCTTCGCCTGCGTGCTCTGCGACAACCAGGGGCAGGCCAGCCGCCTCGCCGAGCTGCTGCTGGAGCAGGAAGGGGCCCTGCCCGCGGCGATGCCGGTGGTCGGCCGCCTCGCCGAGGGTTTCCTGTGGCCGGCGGCCGGACTCGCCCTGGTGACCGACCACGAGTTCTTCGACCGCTACCAGCGCCCGGCCCGCGCCCGTTTCCGCGGCGGCGCGGTGGTCAAGGACTCCGGCAACCTGCAGGCGGGCGAGTACGTGGTCCACGTCGAGTACGGCATCGGCCTGTACCGCGGCCTGCGGCGCATCACGGTCCAGGACGCCGAGCGCGAGTGCCTGCTGCTGGAGTACGCGGCCGGGGACAAGGTCTACGTTCCGGTCGAGAAGATCGGCCTGGTCGAACGCTTCAGCAGCGATCGCGCCGCGGCGCCGGAGCTGAGCCGCCTGGGCACCGCGTCCTGGGCCCGCGTGACCAAGAAGGCGCGCAAGGCGATCCAGGCCATGGCGGCCGAGCTGCTGAACCTCTACGCCGCGCGCCAGAGCCTGCCCGGCTTCGCCTTCCCGTCCGACGGCGACCTGCTGCGCTCGCTCGAGGAGTCCTTCCTGCACGAGGAGACGCGCGACCAGCTGACCGCCATCGCCGACGTCAAGCACGACATGGAGCGCGCGCAGCCCATGGACCGCCTGGTCTGCGGCGACGTCGGCTACGGCAAGACCGAGGTCGCCATGCGCGCCGCCTTCAAGGCGGTCGAGGCGGGGCGCCAGGCCGCCGTGCTCTGCCCCACCACGCTGCTGGCCCACCAGCACGGCGAGACCTTCGCCGAGCGCTACCGCGACTTCCCGGCCCGCGTGGCGGTGCTGAGCCGTTTCCAGTCGCCCCGCGAGCAGCGCGAGGTGGTGCGCCGCGCGCGCGAGGGCGAGCTGGACGTGCTGATCGGCACGCACCGGCTGCTGTCCCGAGACGTCCGCTTCCAGCGGCTCGGCCTGCTGGTCATCGACGAGGAGCACCGCTTCGGCGTGCGCCACAAGGAGCGGCTGAAGCAGCTGCGCAAGGAGGTGGACGTGCTGACCCTCAGCGCCACGCCCATCCCGCGCACGCTGTACCTGTCGCTGATGGGCGCGCGCGACATGTCGCTGATCACCACCCCGCCGCGCGACCGCCTGCCGATCCACACCGAGATCTGCGCCTACAGCGAGGAGGTGCTGCAGGAGGCGATCCTGCGCGAGCTGCACCGCGGCGGCCAGGTCTTCTTCGTGCACAACCGGGTCGAGACGATCCAGGCCACGGCCTCGAAGGTCCGCGAGCTGCTGCCCAGCGTCCGGGTCTGCGTCGCCCACGGCCAGATGGGCGAGGACGCGCTGGAGCGGGTGATGGCCGCCTTCCTGGCCCAGGAGTTCGACGTGCTGGTCACCACGACGATCATCGAGTCGGGGCTGGACATGCCGCGGGTCAACACGATCGTCATCGACCGCGCCGACCGCTTCGGCCTGGCCCAGCTCTACCAGATCCGCGGCCGCGTCGGCCGCTCCAGCCAGCGCGCCTTCGCCTACCTGATGACGCCGCCGGGGGAGGCCCTCTCGCAGGACGCGCGGCGGCGGCTGTCGGCGCTGCAGGAGTTCCAGGCGCTGGGCTCCGGCTACCACATCGCGATGCGCGACCTGGAGATCCGCGGCGCCGGCAACATCCTGGGCCAGGAGCAGCACGGGCACCTCGAGGCCATCGGCTTCGACCTCTACTGCCGCCTGCTGGACGAGGCCGTCTCCGAGCTGCGGGGCGACGGGCGCGCGACGGCGCTGGACGTCAAGATCGACCTGAAGCTGCCGGCCTACCTGCCCGACGACTACATCGGGGACCCCGAGCAGAAGATGGACCTCTACCGCCGCCTGGTGCGGATTACCGACGACCGCGGCTTCCGGCTGGTCGCGGACGAGATCCGCGACCGCTACGGCCCGCCGCCCCCGCCGGTCGCCAACCTGTTGCAGATCGGGCGGATCCGGGCCCTGGCGGCGCGCAACGGCGTGGAGGAGATCCGGGTCGGCCGGCGGGAGCTGAGCCTGTTTTTCGCTGGCGGGAGGGAGCCCTCCCCCCTTATACTCCGCGGTTTGATGGGAACCGGTCCCAAGGGGCTGATGTTCAGGGCCGTCGACCAGCTCGAGCTGAAGATCCCGGCGACCCGCGACGACGCCCCCGCCGCGGCCTACCACATCCTGGACCTCATCGATCGTTTGCGCGAGGACGCGGGCGGCGATCCGGCCGCCGCCGTGCCCTCGAAACCCCTGAGTCGAGTGAAGGAGACGTCATGACCTCGAACGCACGCAGGTTCCTCGCCGCGGCCGCCGCGACGGCGGCGCTCGCGCTGGTCCTGGGAGCCGTCGGCTGCGGCGGCAAGACCGAGAAACCGGCGGCGGGCGCCGACAAGGAGGACGGGCGCGTCGTCGTGAACGTCGGCGAACGCAAGGTCACGGCCGGCTACTACCAGTCCCGCCTGCAGAAGATGGCCGAGAACGACCTGCCCCGCGACGCGGCGGGCAAGGCCTTCGACACCGCCACCCCGGCCGGGCGGCGCGCGTTCCTGGACGTCATCATCAACAAGGAGTTGATGGTGCTCAAGGCCAAGGAGCTCGGCTACGACGAGCAGGAAGACGTCAAGAAGCTCATCGAGGCGGTCGTCTACTACCAGTCGACCCAGGTGATGCGCACCGACCTGATCCAGAAGCCGGGCGAGGAGGTGTCGGCGGAGGAGATCAAGGCCTACCACGACCGCCGCACGCAGGTCCGGCACTTCGAGTTCATCATCTGCAACTTCGAGGCCGACGCCGCCAAGGCCCGCCAGGCGGTGCTGGACGGCGGCCTGTGGGAGACCGTCGCCGAGGAGTACAACGACGGGTCGCGCGGTCCCAGCAACGACTACCGGATGCAGCTGCAGTACGGCACGGCCGACGACCTGTTCGAACGCCCGCTCTTCGAGCTGGGGGTCGGCGAGGTCAGCCGCCCCATCGAGAGCGTCTACGGCTACTGGGTCGTGCGCCTGGACAGCGTGGCGACCGTGCGCGAGCGCCCCCTGGACGACGAGTACCGCGAGCGCATCCGCGCGACCATCTCCCAGAAGCGCGCCAAGCTGCGCGAGGCGACCTTCATCAAGGAGAGCCGCGAGCGCCACGAGTTCAAGTACGACGACGCCGCGCTGTGGATCGTCTTCAACGGCATGCCCGAGGAGGAGCCCTACCTCGACCAGGCGACCCAGAAGCCCGTCGAGAAGGAGCGGCTGCAGCGCCTGGACGTCCCGGCCTCGGAGCTGGGGCGGTTCTTCTTCAGCTTCCGGCCCGACCCCGACCAGGAGCCCCAGGTCTGGACCATCGGGGACTACAAGGCCAAGTACGACGAGATGAGCGTCTTCCAGCGGCCGAAGCGCAACACCCTGCTCGGCGGCGTGAAGAACAAGCTCTTCGGCGACATGGTCGACCAGGCCCTCTACGCCGCCGAGGCGCGCGAGCGCGGCTACGACAAGGACCCGCGCGTCATCGCCGAGGCGGACGAGCGCAGCGAGCAGCACATGCTGTCGCTGTTCCACGACGAGGTCGTGAAGTACGACGAGCACGTGAGCATGGAGGCGATCCGCGCCTTGTACGAGGAGAACCCCGCGGTCTACCGCGTGCCCGAGGAACGCCGCGGCCGCATCATGATGTGCGCGGACAAGGCCGCCGCCGAGGCGGCGGCCGCCGACCTGGCCGCCGGCCAGCCCTGGAGCACCGTCTTCGCGACCCGCAACAAGTCCACCGGCGGCACGCCGGAGGGGCAGATCACCATCAACGAGTTCGCGCAGTCGGCCGACCGCGACCGGCTCTTCGCCCTGACGCGGCCCGGCGAGGTCAGCGCGCCGTTCGCGTCGCACGACCTCTGGTGCCTGGTCATGCTCGACAACGTCACGCCCGGGCGGCAGAAGCAGCTCGAAGAGGTGATCAACGACGTCGGGGCGAGGGTCAAGCGCAAGCGCCAGGACGAGGCCCTGCAGACGCTGCTGGCGCAGTGGCGCAACGAGTACCCGATCAAGATCAACGACCGCGTCCTGGACTCCCTGCCCTCCTGGGAGCAGCTGCAGGCGTCCACGCCGGCGACCAGGTAGCACCGGACGCCCAGGGGTGTCGCGGGCGCCGGGGGGGGCCTCTCCCCGGCGCCCACTTTGAAAGGAAGCAGGCATGATGGCAGCGCGGCGATGGATGGCGACGGCGGCCCTGGCGCTGGCGGCGGTCTCGGCGGCGGCGCCGGCGGCCCGGGCCCGGGACGCCGCGCTCCCGGCGGCGCCGGACACCACGGCGGCGACCCCCGAGCTGGTCGACCGCATCATGGTCGTCGTCGACGAGGAGGCGATCCTGCAGAGCGATCTCGAGCGCGAGATCGCCCTCTACCACCTCGAGGCCAGCAACATGGGCGCCCCCGACGACAAGGACGAGGCGACGGTGCGCGCCGAGGTCCTCGACCGGCTGATCGAGAGCAAGCTCATCATCGCGGCCGCCCGCCGCGAGGAGATCGAGATCGGCGAGGAGTCCGTGGAGCGGGAGGTCCAGGCGAACGTCGACCAGCTCGTGCGCTACTACGGGTCGCAGGCGCGGCTCGAGGCGGAGCTGGCGGAGAACGCGATGACCCTGGACGACTACCGCCGCCGTTCGGCCTCCCAGCTGCGCGACCAGCACTACATGCGGGCCGTGGTCAACCGCTTCATCCGGCCGGGCATCGAGGTGCGCGAGGAGGAGGTCGAGGCCTACTACGCGGCCCACCGCGACGAGGTCCCCGCGGCCCCCGACACCCTGGCCCTCTCGGACATCCTGGTCGCCGTGCAGCCCTCGCCGGAAGTCCAGCGCGATCTGCAGGCCCGGCTCGGGGCCGTGATGCAGGAGCTGGGCCGCGGCGACGCCTTCGGCGCGGTCGCCGACCGCCACACCGCGGGCCCCGGCGCCGGCGCCGGCGGCCGCATCGGCCTGGTCCGCCAGGGCGAGCTGTTCAGCCGCGCGCTGGAGGACGCCGTGTTCTCGCTGCAGGAGGGCGAGACCTCCCAGCCCGTGGTCACCGAGCGCGGCCTGCACGTCGTGCACGTGGACAAGGTCGGGGAGGAGGGGCGCGAGATCAGCCAGATCTTCTTCCCCATCGAAGTGACCGAGGACGACGTCGCGCGCGCGCGCGCCGAGGCCGAGGCCGCCCACGCGCGCCTCGCGGCCGGCGAGCCCTTCGCGAAGGTGGCCGCCGAGGTCAGCGTCGATCCCGGTTCCGCCCCGCGCGGCGGCGAGCTCGGCACCTTCGTCCTGGACGAGCTGTCGCCGACCATCCGCGAGCACCTGGCCGACGCCGCGGCGGGCGCGATCACGCCGCCGTTCCTGACCCCGGCGGGTTTCTACATCTTCCTGGTGCGCGAACGGACCGCCGGCGCCCGCGCGGGCTTCGAGGAGCTGCGCGACCAGGTGCGCCAGGCCGTCGAGTCCCAGAAGCTGCAGGAGGCCCTGGCCGTCTACGTCGAGGGCCTGCGCGCGCGGTTCGCGGTCGACCGCAAGGACTGAGAGCCGGCGCCCGCCGGCAGGGAGGCCGTCGCTTGCTGCAGCGCTTCGCCGGACGTGAGCCGGTAGTCGGCCGCTTCCTGGACCTGGAACGGTCCGGGAAGCTGGGCCAGAGCTACCTCTTCGTCGGTCCCGACGGCAGCGGCAAGGAGCTCACCGCGCTGGAGATCGCCCGGCTGATCAACTGCGCCGACCCCGAGGCCTGCCGCCGCGAGGCCGCGTGCGAGAGCTGCCGCAAGGCCCTCGGCTTCCAGCATCCCGACATCCAGTGGATCTGCCCCGCGCCGGCGTCCCTCGCCGACGCCGAGGTCGGCGAACTGCTGGCGGCCAAGGCGGAGGACCCGTTCCACCGCCCGTCGTTCGCCGGTTCGAGCGAGGTGCTGATCGGCGACCCGGATCGGCCCGGACCGCTCACGATCCGGTCGGTGCTGCAGTTCCTGCGCCTGAAGCCGTTCCAGGGCCGGCACAAGGTGGCGATCGTCGGCGACGCCCACCGCCTGCGCGCGGGCGCCGCCAACGCGTTCCTCAAGACGCTCGAGGAGCCGCCGCCCGGCACGCTGATCCTGCTGCTGTCGAGCCTGCGCGGCGCGGTCCTGCCCACGATCCTCTCGCGCTGCCAGCGCGTGGCCTTCGAGCCCTACCCGCGCGAGGAGCTGGCGCGGCTGCTGGTCGACCTCTACGACCTGCCGCCGGCGCAGGCCGCGGACCACGCCCTGGCGGCGGACGGGGACGCCCGCCGCGCGGCCCGTTCCCGCCTGACCCTGTCGCGCGCGCTGCGGGCCTGGGCCCGCGGCCTCGTCGCCGACCTGGACGGCGGCCGCCTCGGCACGGCCCAGATCGCGGCCGAGATGCTGCACAAGGGGGCGGTGCCGGCCGAGCTGCTGGCCGAGGCCGCGGACGGCGCGACCCGCCCCGGCGTGGCCAAGGAGCTGTCCGAGCGCCGTGACCGGGCGATTCAGCTTTGCGAGCAGATGCATCTCCATTACAGTGAAATCCTGGGCTGTGCCGCGCGCGGCGACGGCTGGGAGCCGCGCCTGCCCCGCGACGCCGCCCTGATCGCGGACCTCGCGGGCCGCCGCACGCCCGCCGGCCTGCTGCGCGACATCGACGCGGTCGAGCAGGCCCGGCGCGAGATCGACCAGAGCCTCAATCTCGGCCTGGTGATGGCCGTGTTGTTCCAGGAGCTGAGCGACCATGTCCGAATGGATCGAGCCGCCGCTCGGGCCTGAGCCCGACCACGCCGCGCCGCCCGACGCGTCCTGCGATGCGCCGCACGCCGCCGCGTCGCCGGCGCCCGATCCCGACGCCCTGGTCATGGTGCAGTTCAAGGGGCACCGCAAGGCCTGCTACCACAACCGCCGCGCGGTCGGTCTGGGCGTGGGCGACTACTGCATGGTGGAGGCGGACCGCGGCCGCGACATGGGCCGCGTCTGCTACGTCGGTCCCGGCAAGGAAGTCTGGCGGCGCGAGGCCGCGCGCCAGGGCGTGCTGGCCACCTGCGGGCCGGACGACCTGAAGCGCCTGCACGAGAACCGCGCCGACGAATGGGAGTGCTACGACATCTGCCTGGAGAAGATCCAGGAGCGCCGCCTCGAGATGGAGCTGGTGACGGTCGAGCGCCAGTACGACCGCAACAAGATCACCTTCTTCTTCACGGCCGAGAAGCGCGTCGACTTCCGGCAGCTGGTCAAGGATCTTGCCGCGATCTTCCGCACGCGCATCGAGCTGCGGCAGATCGGCGTGCGGGACGAGGCGAAGATCAAGGGCGGCATGGGGATCTGCGGGCGCGAGCTGTGCTGCAGCAGCTTCCTGGGCGAGTTCAGCCCCGTCACCCTGAAGATGGCCAAGGGGCAGCAGCTGCCGCTCAGCCCGAACAAGCTGTCGGGCCTGTGCGGGCGGCTGCGCTGCTGCCTGTCGTACGAGCACGAGGGGTACCTCGAATCGCTGGCGCGCATGCCGCGCGTCGGCGCCCGCGTGACCACCCCGCGCGGCGAGGGGCGGGTCCGCAAGCTCGACCTGCTGCGCGAGACCGCCACGGTGCAGCTGGACGAGGGGGCCCAGACGCTGGTGCTGGGCGCGGCCGAGATGACCTGGGACGCGCGCCAGGACCTGCCGCGCAGCCGGCAGCGGCGCCCGCGCAAGCCCTGCCACCGCGACGGGCCGACCGAGCACTGACCTCCCGCCCGCCGCGCACGGGCCCGGATCCATCACCGCCCGTCGCCGGAGGACGCTTGTACACCGACACCCACCTGCACCTGGACCGCCGCGAGTTCGCCGGCGAGGTCGACGCGGTCCTGGACAGGGCGGCCCGGGCGGGCGTCACGCGCCTGATCAACATCGGCTACGACCTGCCCAGCAGCGAGGCCTCGGTGACGCTGGCCCGGGGCGACGGCCGCCTGCGGGCCGTCGTCGGCGTCCACCCGCACGACGCGCTGGCGATCGCCGACGCGGACGGGGCGGTCACGCCGGACGGCGAGCGCGCCCTGGCGCGCCTGGCCGAGCTGGCCGCGGACCCGCGCGTGGTGGCGATCGGGGAGATCGGCCTGGACTTCTACCGCGACCTGTCGCCGCGCCCGGCGCAGCGGGCGGCGCTGCGGGCCCAGCTCGCGCTGGCCTCGCGCCTCGACCTGCCGGTGGTGCTGCACGTGCGCGACGCCAAGGACGACATC
>Ga0172375_10000402_pt1 | contig 70376 bp, 49 predicted proteins | sample LakKiv1m_FD_114537 | JGI IMG/M metagenome (GOLD analysis project Ga0172375, IMG submission 114537) | Freshwater microbial communities from Kabuno Bay, South-Kivu, Congo - kab_092012_11.1m | ecosystem: Environmental > Aquatic > Freshwater > Lake | place: Democratic Republic of the Congo... | reverse complement strand
GCTCCTGCTCTTCGGCCAGTAATCGAGCTTCTTCTGCTTTGCGAATACGCTCCTGCTCTTCGGCCAGCTTTCGAGCTTCTTCAGCTTTGCGAATACGCTCCTGCTCTTCGGCCAGTAATCGAGCTTCTTCTGCTTTGCGAATACGCTCCTGCTCTTCGGCCAGCTTTCGAGCTTCTTCAGCTTTGCGAATACGCTCCTGCTCTTCGGCCAGCTTTCGAGCTTCTTCAGCTTTGCGAATACGCTCCTGCTCTTCCAGTTTGCTTTTATTCTCCGCTTCCGCCATCGCGACGAGCATCTCGTCTTCCCGGGTGCCGGGCAGGGGAAATAGTTTAAGATTGATGATATTTCCGGAAATGCTGCTTTTGTAATCCACTTTAGCACGCAGAAAGAAAACAACCCGCATGGACGGATCGGTCTCCGATTTAGAATCTTCGATCTGAGCTTTAATAATGATGTTGCTGTTTTCTGGGATGTACCCATTCGAGATTGAGTTGCTGGTGTTGGACAGTTCTACAACCAGTCTTTCAGGTGAGGACATCTGGAAGACAGAAAAATTAGTTTCCTTATTGAGCTTGAATTGAATCTCCAGCCATTGCCCCATTTTATCGGAGTTCGCTTCAAGAGATTCCAGGCGAGCGGGTTCGGCTGTCGCCGCCATAGTCGGCATCAGTAATATCAATATCAGAACGAATAAAAAAAACTGTTTGCGCATATGTATGACTTATATATTGATTATATCAATTTTTCTATAGCACGATTGAGCTGTTTAATGCAAAAATTGTGCGCATTTTCAGCGTTTGACTTACTTAAAGTGTGGATTTATACTCGCATGAATTTCAAAGGCGCAATTAAAAGGTATATATGCTTATAGACATCACAATCGCAGTATTTGCTTTTATCCTCATGGTGATTGGATATTTCGCCGGGGCGCTGATACAGATAGTAAAAATTGCGGCTCTGGTCTGTTCGTATTTCATCGCCAGTTGGAGCGCGCCCATACTCAGCGCCATCATGGTAGAGCAGCTTGGTCTTAATTTCATGGCGCATGAAATGGTTTCCATGGGTGTCTGCTGGACCCTGTCGTATTTTATTCTGGTGATGATTGGTAAAGCATTTGCAGAAACCATAAACGACAATTCCGAAAGCTTTTCCAGCGCCGATCAGGTGTTGGGTCTGCTGGTGGGGCTTCTGAAGGCGGTGGTTTTTGTCGTTCTGATGGTTTATGTGATCGGCATGTTCAAGGAACAGATTTTCAAGTACAGGCCGGAAGTCAGGGAAACTTTTTCCGAGTCGTTGGTAATGCAGGCTTTGTCAAAGACTTCACTGGTTGAGAAATTTCTGCCGGACGAAATGGTGGGACTGCTGCATTTAAGCCGTGATATGTCTGACAAAGTGAAGGCTAAAAGAATTCAGGAGAGCGATGAGGCTCAGAACCTTATTAAAAATCCTATAATCAACGAGCTTCTCCAGGATGAAGCGTTTCAGAAAAAAGCTCGTGAAGGTGATGTTCTGGAGCTCATGAAGGATGATCGCCTTATGAAAGCATTACAGGACAAGGAAGTAGTAGATTTGCTGAACAAGCTTGGCAGCGGTGCTGTTTATAACCAGAAAAATGATTGAAACTGCTTGTGGCTGCGGTTAGTATTACCGTCCACAAAGTTTGTAGGAATTAAAAAAAGGATATTCAAGGCGAAATACAATGAGTACTAACGGTAATGCCGGATTTATGGATAGATTCAGTGATGATGCTTATCAGAGCAGCCTGCCCTGGTGGCAGAGTCGCGACTTCATACTGGCGCTGCTGATATTTATCTTCGCGCTGACTATTTATATGTACAAAATATACAGCTACCCCTTCTGGGATCCCTGGGAGCCGCATTACGCACAAGTGGCCATGGAAATGGAACAGAACGGTGACTGGCTGGCTCCGCATTATCGCCATTCTACCAACTGGTTCTCGAAGCCGATCATGCTCCTCTGGATGATTCGAGCCTCCTTCGCCACTCTTGGTCAGTCCGATGGCGCAGCACGCGTACCAGTAGTAATATTCGCCGCAATCGGTCTGTCTCTGTTCTATCTTTTCACTTCCAGGCTTTTCGGCTGGCGGTCAGGCCTGTTTTCTGCTTTAGTACTTTCAACATGCCCTCAATACTACTTCCTTGCCCGACAGGCTATTTACGACTTGCCTTACGTCGTATTCCAGATGTCGGCGCTGGGCTTTTTAGCCGTAGGTCTGTTCAAATATGAGGATAATCCGCGCTGGCAGTATCCATTCTGGATATTCTCGGCTCTGGCCATGCTTACCAAGGGTCTGCTCGCCATTGCTGTTCCCGGTGTGGTTGTGCTTACTTTCATAATTGTTACCTGGGACTGGGCGGTGCTTAAACGCATGCGCTTTGTCAGCGGAACGCTGATTTTCCTGGCTATCTGTCTGCCCTGGTACACATATATGAGTGTCAAATACGGCAGCCGCTTCTTAAATGAATTTTTCATCTATCATCATTTCAAGCGCGCCATGGGAGAAATCTCCAAGCCCAATGCAACCTTCGAACTTTATGTACAGCAGCTTTTCTACGCTGTTTTCCCGTGGATAGCTTTCCTGCCGATGGCGCTTATTAGATTCATGGGTTGGGGTGATGTTGATTTCAAAGGAAAGCGCGGACTTCGTCTCTTCATCCTTTTATCCTTCATAATGCCGTTCCTGTTTTTTGAAGTTCAGTCCACAAAATTCAATCATTATATCTTCCCGGTAATTCCGTTTGTGGCTGTTATTATCGGTACTTATCTGTCAGAGTTGATAGACAGAAAGAACAATTCCTTCCTGAAGCTGGAGATGATACTGGCGCTGTTGCTTTTCATCCTCATCGCCAAGGATTTCATGACCTCTTACAAGCATTTCATTCATCTCTGGATTTACTATTATTCCCGCCCGCTGCCCACAGGCATCAATCCCAGGCCGCTGTATTACGCCTGCTTCATTCCCATGGGCGTTGTGATTGGACTGCCACTTCTAAGTATGGCTTTTGAGCGCTGGGTTTTAAAAAGAGATCCCCATGACGAACTGTCGCGCCTGCGGCATTTTTCGGTATACAACTTTGCTCTGTTCTTTGTGCTGGCAGTGGCCCTGGCCGGTGTCAACAACTATTGGCTGGTTCCGCGCGTTACCCAGACCTTCAGCCAGAAAATTCTATGGGATACATACCAGAAGCAGGCTGTTAACAACGAGCCCATCTGCGAATACCATTCGTGGGAGCGCCGTAGCGCCAGTTACTATTTTAACAACCGTAATTTCTATATCGATTCTCGCAGACCTACCAGACTGGACTCCTTCTTTAAAAAAGAAGGCAAGCTGTTCTGTATGGTAGAGCGCAGCGATTACAACAAGCTGCGCATGAAGGTCAAAGAGAAATACGGAAAAGACCTTTATATTGTAGAAAACTCGCATCCTTCAACTTATCTGGTTGTTACCGAGCAACTGGCTTCGCAGAATGTTCCGTCAGGCGAGTACATATTAAAACAGAAGCCGGTGCAGGCCGAACCAGCCGATGTTACCTGGGATAACAGGATCCGACTGGTGGGTTACGAAATTGACAAGCAGTCCTACAAAGTCGGAGAGCAGATGAAACTGACGCTGTATTTTGAGGCGCTGGAGGACATCGTCGACGACTGGGAAATTTTCCTGCACATGGAGGTAGCGCGCGGAGGCCGCACGACTGGAGATCATCTGCCGGTTGACGGCAACTATTCGACCAGTCGCTGGAAAAAAGGCCAGATTATCAAGGATACCTGGAAGGGGCGTATTTCCGAGCGTCTGGCGCAGGGACGCCTGGAGTTATGGGTAGGCTTTTTCAACAATGATCGCCGCCTGGAAATCAGCGCCGGTCAGGATGACGGTGAGAGCCGCACAATGGTCACCTCAGTTACTCTGCTGCGTGAGGATTGATAAGCTACAGCCAGTTAAAAAGATAAAAGGGAGCGGCGTCATCTGGATTCCGCTCCTTTTTTTATTCTGCCATGAATAAAAAAAGAGCGATGTTTTTCAACATCGCTCTTTCGCAATTGTGTCAGTGAGGCCCTTATTCTGCGTCCTTGAACTTCAGCCAGAATCTGCTATAGCCAGTTTCACTCGGAACAAATTCAACCGCTAGGATTTCAGACGATTTCATATAGGCATTCTGGCTCAAGGGCTGCACTCCGCCGACGAATTCAATCTCATCAAACTCGTATCCTGATGGAATGTAGAAATACATTCTGTAAGTAAAAGGAGCTTTCACTGTGGGTACTGCAACATCCGCCAGAACGTCCATTTTATTTTCATCTGCCAGCCAGTCAGCTTTGGTCAGCAATGTGCCGCCCATGCTTATCTGACGGTTCCATCCTAAGAACTGGGGATTACCAGTTGGAGAACGTAATGCAATCACACGAGCCGAATGCGCCGGAACGCTGACTTCCAGTTTGTCGCTGAAGCGTCCGAGGAACTCTTCTGTCCAGAATTCGTAAGCCAGGTATTCGTTGCCTTCCGGCCTTCCAAGCATGCTCACAGGATCGATGGTGAACGACTTGTCCTCGCTGCTGTCTGGAATTTCCGTGTATGGATTTGTCGAGAGGTCCCAGTTCAAACCCCAGTTGAAGAGTCCTAGGACATTCCACTGTTCATCGTATCCGTTCAATGTGTATGAAACATCGAGATTCCAGACTTCGGGGAACTCGCGGTAGAACAGATCAACAGGCGAAGCAGCGCGTGGATATGCCGGCAGCAGCTTGCGAACACTGTTTATGGCATCGGCGTCCATATCAGGCAGACGGTCACCGATTTTTACTATTCCGCCGGAAAGACCTACGAAAGATGCAAAAGCCTGAGCCTCATTAAGCGTAACGCGCGGCCAGGTGTCATTACTGGTATTGGAGCGGAAAAGCAACAGATCGGGATGATTGACCCAGACATTGTTGTTCAGGAAGAAACGCCGGGCGGCGACTCTGACGGTCGGTTTAAATCCCTGCTGCTGGTTTTTAGCCGTGGCCGGTACATCCGGTTCCCAGTCCCATATGGGGGCATTGTCCTGGGTAAGTCGATGGCCGTTACTGATGCCGTAATGTATTCCAACCGGGCCAATGGTTAAAAGGAAAGTATCTTCGCCAAGTTCTTCCTTAATGATATTAAGCGCCGCTCTGTATGCTTCTTCGCGGGTTTGCGTGTCGTCGTAATAATTTTCTCCCAGCAATGCCCAGTAAATGAAGTCGGCTTTTACCCAATCGAGTTTCCATTCATTCTTAAGCATATTGAAAAGCTGGTGCAACCATTCCTTAACTTCGGGATTGGTAAGATCCAGCAGATCATAAGATTTCGCCAGCAGTGTGCCTTCGGTGGTTTTGTCCGCCAGCCAATCGGGATGTTCCTGCGAAAGATTAGACTCCGGGCGCGGCGTGAATGGAGCTATCCAGACTCCTGTTTTGAATCCTTTTTTATGAATCTGATCGAAAATGTACTCGGGGCCATTGGGGAATTTGTCGCTCTTCCATTCCCAGTCGCCGTATTCAAGCTGATAACCATCGTCGATCTGGAAATAGTCCATACCCCAATCCTGAAATTCCTCATCCATGATATCGAGGCATTGCAGGATTAATTCTTCGCTGATGTCGGTTCCAAATCCTCCGGTAGTGCCCGAACCTGTCCAGGAATTCCAGCCGTTAGGCAGGCTTCTGGTCTTATCATGCTCCAGCCAGGGTACGATGCCGTTTTCCTTCTTTATCATACGAGCGTAATGCGTAAGGCCGTCAAAGGGATTCTTTTCCGCCAGATTGATGTAGACCGTCTCGGAATCAAATCTCTTGCCCGGCTCAATGGGTTTGGGTTTGGGCAGGTAAGCCATTTCGAAGCCAAAAAGTCCGAATCCGGGTCTGCCGTCAGGTGAAAGCAGGACATCGGTAGCGTTATAGGACAGGTCAACTATTGTCGAAGCTGAATTAAAGCTTAGGCTTCCGGCAATCCATGTCAATCCGCTGTCGAGGTCATAAACAGCATGGTTCCAACTGGAAGCAGAGTTGCCTTCATAGTCGCCGGGAGTGGCACTGGCCATGAATTCATCTTGCGGCACATCGCCGGGACGAATTTCCACTATTGTGTCGAGCATTATGTAAGAACCATTCTCAAGGATACGATGACGAGCGGGATCTTCACCCAGGAACAAACCGCCATCTGATGCATCGGTACGCAGAGGAATGGCTTTGGCCAGCAAAGCTTTTTCGCTGCCGTCATTTTCGATTCTAAGTTTAAAAGTATAACCCTGTTCATCGGGATAGTAGTTGATTGTCCAGATGAAAGCTGGTGTACTATTCGTAGCAGCCATCTTTATTTCGAGGCGTTTGACAACTCCAATATGGTCATGCGTTTCGGTGTAGGTCGTTTCACGTTCAAGATCGTCGCGGCTCGAAACCAATAGTCCTTCATCACCGCTGTCGTTCAGTTTGATTGCTGCGAAACCCTGTTTTATTACAATTCTGCCATCGGCATCGTACAGGTCAAATGAACCAGTGTCATTTCGAAAAATAAGGTCCGAATCCTCGCCGCCCAGGTCATAGCGGACAGTCTGGGCTTCAGTGCAGATTTTATCTTTGCAGATGTAGCCGTCAGAGCAGTCGACATCCTCGATGCAGGGTCTGTCGCCGTTTTCGATTTCTTCTTCAGCTTCCGAATTTTCAATATCGCCGTCTATCTCTTCGCTTATGCATTGACCTTCTTTGCAGGTCTGGTCATCATCGGCGCAATCGCGCAGTGTCTCCCAGCGTTTACCGTTTGAATCGCAATACAGGACGAAGGTTCCCTCCATCCCGCCACATTTGTATTCACCCGGCTCGCACAGCATTTTATTTCCATCTCCGCAGGCGCTGAAAATCAGCGTGAGAGACATTAACAAAATAATGGATACCAGAGCAGCACAGATATTTTTCATGACCTTCGAACCTTCCACATCAGCTTAGAAGGAAAATACACTAGCATAATTAAACGCCTATATGCATATTTTTCAGCATAAGAGACGATTATTCAGCCTATTCGGTTTTTAAGCATGAAGAGCAGCATTTTCATGTGAGCGGCTGCCGATTCCATCAGGCTGTCGCGCGAATAAACACCATGGATAAACCCGCGCGCCATAAGCGTAAGCATGCGAGGAGCGTCCTTCGAATGCTTGAGGCTGAAGCCACCATCGACTGCATCGAAAAGCTGCATGTGTACAAGCTTGCGAATAAACGGCGGTTTTAAAGCTTCTGCTGTTTCCAGCGCTTTTTCACTGCCTGATGATTCCAGCAGCAGCCACAGCGCGAACTCACATTTGAAACGTGCGGCGATTTCAGCCAGTTTGCTCTTATCGATATTGAAACGTCTGCACAGCCTGCCGACATCCTCTATCTGATGCTTTTCGACCGACAGATAATGCTCTCTGAAATGCAGCGCCAGAATGAGCAATTGAACTTCCGGCGGCGGCAGATGTACACATTTCTGCGGAAAGATATCCGCAGGGTAAATCCCGGCGCGGCCTGAAAAGATGAGCTCTTCAAATGCAGTTTCGTATGCCAGCGGAGCTACCGCCTGATGCAGTTCTACTAATGGGAAGCCGTTACGGTAATAGTGGCAGTGTGAATACGCTCGTGGATGATTAATAATGTCTGAGCTGCGGTCTTCCAGCATTCCTAGTTTCTCAAGTGCGCTTTTTGCGCGCTGGTAATCGCGCTTTCGCACCAGAATATCAAGATCTGTCATCAGACGTCCGGTTGGGTCCTCATACAGGAGGTGACGCAGAAATGCACCTTTAAGCGGTGAAACTGGAATATTTTCAGTCTCAAACGCATTAAGTATTTCATCCAGTGCCTTCTCTGTCATTATGGCATATGCAAATTCAAGTCGCTCATCTCTCACACCGGAGGCCATCTTTTTATCTTTATCTTTCATCCCATAATTGCTTTCAATGAATTACTAATGAGATTATCATTTTCGGCGATGACAAAGAAGCATTTTGCTTAATCGTTTCATGGAACAGGAAATGAATTTATTTAAACGCAGTCTTAAAATACTTATTCTGACCCCGCTGATTATTGTATTAGTTGCCTTTATTGCCTTTGAAATCGTTATGCTTAAATGGATTGACGGCGATATGCGCTCTGGAATTCCGACAGCTCCGCCTCATTTCAGCAGCATTGAATTCAATTCTGAAGACGGCCTGCAACTTTCCGGGTGGATGCGCACACTTGAAAATTGTCGTGGTGGAGTGGTACTGGTGCATGGTGTGGCTGCCAATCGCATGCTGATGCTGGAACAGGCGCAATTTCTATCTGAGAATGGCTGGAGCGTATTGCTTTTCGACCTTCGTAATCACGGCTCATCGGCTAAAGCGCATACCACATATGGCTGGATGGAACGTCACGATGTTGCCGCCGCTGCCCGTTTTCTTTTGAATGCCATCGGTGAAGACAAACCAATTGTTGCCTGGGGCATATCGCTGGGTGCGGCTTCAAGCCTGATGGCAGCAGCCATTGAACCGCGCATAAACGCCGTTATTGCTGAAGCGCCATACGATTCGCTCTCGAAAACTTTTGTGTTGCATGGACGTTTAATGTTTGGAGAGTTTGCGGTTCCAGCATCATGGATGCTGGCGGAACTGCTTGCCATTATTGCTGATTTTAAAACTGCCGATGTTTCGGCGCTTGAAGCCGTTAAAAATTGCAGGGATAAACCAATTTTATTCGTCGTAGGTAAAGACGACCCGCGCACTACACCAACTGTAGTTTCTGATATCGCCGCCGCACATAAGGGACAACAACGCTTGTGGATAGCTAAAGGTTCCCACGCAACGGTCTGGTTTGAGGACGGAGAAGCATACCGTAAAGTTGTTATCGAATTTCTTTCAAGTTCAGGCAGTGTTGCGCCAAACCAGTAATGTTTTTCATCTTGTATCTTTGACTTGTCCGCCAAAAGCTTATAATGAGTGTAGTTCACAGGATGGCGGAAATTTGAATGTCTGATTTCGATAAAAAACTGAAGCGCATACGTGAGGGCGGTTATTCGTCTTCCCAGACGTTGCCTTCACCGGAAGATGAACGTCGCCGCAGGCTTGAAAATCTGCGCCGGATCATAGACACCACTACCACTACTTCAAAAAAGCTGGTCTGCGAAAAACCGCGCCCAGTGCAGATTCCGCCAGTTGAAGACATCATAACCGGTCGAAGAGAGTTTATCGGTGATGTCGAACTATTCATAGCTGGCGATGCCTACGGGAAGGATCATTTTCAGGGACATATACGAATTGGCGACGCTTTCAACAGTGACTATTCCAGACTGACTCATTATCTCCGTGATTCATCCCTGCATGGTTTCGAGCCGCAGAAGGCGCTTTATATTGATACCGAAACTACCGGCCTGGCGGGTGGATCTGGCACAATGGCTTTTCTTGTGGGCGCGGGATACTGGAGCGAAGGGCGCTTTGTCGTCGATCAGTATTTTCTTCGTAAGCTTGAAGAGGAAGCCGCCATGTTGGATCATCTGGCACAACTTGCGGATAAATTCGACTATATAGTTTCATTCAATGGTAAAAGCTTCGATCTTCCGCTTCTAACGGCGCGCTATGTAATGAATCGCCGAGCCTCGCCGTTTTATGGCAAAGGTCATCTGGATCTTATTCATCCCATTCGCCGCATCTTCAGGCGCAGACTCGAAGACTGCACACTCGGCAACCTCGAATGTCAATTGTTGAATCTCGAACGGCACGGTGATGTGCCCGGCTTTGAAATTCCCGAGCTGTATTTCCGCTTCCTGCGCGGCGTATGGGAAGAGCGCATGCGTCTGGTTTTTTCGCATAACCTCAACGACATTGTCTCGATGGTGGCGCTGCTGCCTTTACTGATTGATCGGCTGAACGACCCCTTAAAAAAGATCGAACATGCCGCCGACATGTACGAGGCTGGGAGGCTGTTTGTCCAGCGCGGAAATCCGAGTCTTGGGATAGATTGCCTGCGCGAAGCCATCCGCAAGCGTCTGAAGGGTGAAACCTGTTTCAAAGCCTGTCGCGATCTTTCAACGGCCCTGAAAAGGGAAGGGCGCTTGACTGAAGCTCTGGATTTATGGGAGTGGATGCTTAAACCATTCGGTCATCTGCCTTTTGCATATGTGGAGCTGGCGAAATATCACGAACACAACGGCAGAAACAAAGCGCTGGCAGAAGATTATACACTTAAGGCTCTTTCCTTGGAGAAACTTGACCGCGACACTGCTACCGGATTGGCACACCGTCTGGAGCGCCTGAGGAAAAAAGGCGGAAAAGACAATTTGTAAGTGTAAAGATAACCAGTTTAAGACAGAAAAATCTTTGGCTGTCCAGCTTTTCTGGAATAAGCTGACTGACAATGTTCATGTTTTTTGACAGGTGACGCCATGTCCGACAATGCTGTTCTGCATTCCAATGAATTCAGATGGAGACGTTTCTTTAACTGGTTTCCTCTGGGTCTTACTTACGCCCTTTTATATATGGGCCGCTACAACCTTACCGTTTCTAAAAACGCCTTGGGCGATCTGATGAGCAAAGCCGATTTCGGTGAGATTTTCGGCATCGGCGCAGTGGTTTATGCTTTCTCGTTTCTGGTAAACGGACCGCTGGTGGACCGCATCGGCGGTAAAAAAGGCATGCTCATCGGCGCGCTGGGTGCGGGCATAATGAACATGCTGATGGGCGCATACCTCTATTATATTCTGGGACTCGACGATCCTGCTTCGGCTCCGCTGAAATGGGTTTATATTATACTCTATTCCGGCAACATGTATTTCCAGAGTTATGGTGCTGTTTCCATCGTTAAGGTCAACTCAAACTGGTTCCATGTGCGCGAGCGCGGCACGTTCTCGGGAATATTCGGCATAATGATTTCTTCAGGCATCTTCCTGGCCTTTGATGTAACTACTCGTATTCTCGAATCTGGTCTGGTTAAAGGGCAGGGCTATAATGGTGGCGATGCCTTATGGTGGGCATTCTTCTCTCCGGCGCTGCTGCTTTTCCTCTTTTTCGTCATAGAAGCAATTATTCTCAGAGACACGCCGTCTCAGGCCGGTCACAATAATTTCGACACCTGTGACGCTTCCAGCGGCGAGAATCTGGAAGAAAAGATAACAACGATGCAGCTTTTCAAGCGCATCTTCACCAATCCAGTAATTATGACGGTTGCCTGTATCGAATTCTGTACTGGTATTCTTCGTAACGGCGTCATGCACTGGTTTCCGATTTACGCCAAAGAACAGATAGCCACTGGTGTTACCGCCGGATGGGAATACACTCTGGCCAACTGGGGATTGCTGCTATGGATAGCAGGCTGCACTGGTGGTATTATCGCTGGAGTAGTCAGCGACAAAGTATTCGGTTCGCGCCGCGCGCCTTCGGCAGCACTGTTTTACGGAATGCTTATCGTCTGTTCAATCGGTATGATCTTCTCACTGACGAACGGCTGGCTTCTGGCCTTCATCACCTTTATGATGTCCATTGCCGTTATCGGCACGCATGGTCTGCTTTCCGGCACCGCAACTATGGATTTTGGCGGGCGTAAGGGCGCGGCTACAGCAGTTGGTGTGATCGATGGTTTCGTGTACCTCGGAACAGGCGTGCAGTCGATCTGTCTGGGTTTTATCACAAGCTGGAACTGGCAGTTCTGGCCGGTGTTTCTAATTCCATTCGGCATAATCGGATTCGTGATGCTGCTTAAAATCTGGAACGCGATGCCGACCGGTAAAAGAGCTGCACATTAACTATTCTTTATTCTGGAGATTGAAATATGGCGAAACCGATAAAAACAGTTCTGTTGCTGGCGTTGCCCGCTTCGGGCAAGTCGGAAGTCCGTACCTACCTCGACAGTCTCTCGCCTGCCGAATGTCTGGAGCATTTCCACATCGGTCATACTGTGCAGCTTGACGATTATCCATATGTGCATCTAATGCGCTGCATAGACGATGAAATGGCGGCGTTGGGACAGGATCGTGTTTTCTTTCATGCCGGAGACAAACCTTTTCAGAATTCAATCGACTGGGGCACGCTGATAGCCCTTGTTAATATGGACTACGAAGACCTGCTGGCGGTTCGGCGCATTAAGGCCTCATCCAGCGGAGCCTGGCTATTTGAACGTATGGATGCAGCACGTCAGTCAGTCGGTGGAAAGCAAATATTCTCGACTTTGAGCAAAGGCACATTACTGGAACTTGAAGCGCGTCTACGCGACGAAACCGACAAGCTGCTGTCTAATAAGAACAACGGCATTGTGGACAGTCTCGAAGGCAAAACCGTCGTGATTGAATTCGCACGCGGCGGAGCGGACGGTTCGAAAATGCCGCTGCCGGATTGTTACGGCTATCAGTATTCTCTAAGGATGCTCTCGCATGAAATTCTTAAGAACGCAGCGATCCTGTATATCTGGGTCACACCCGAAGAATCTCGCCGCAAGAATTTTGCACGCAGCAAACCCGGTGAGCAGGGCTCGATACTTTTCCACGGTGTGCCTATAGATGTGATGATGGGTGATTACGGCTGTGACGATATGGAATATCTCATCAGCCGCTCTAAACAACCTGATACCGTCACCGTCATGAAAGACAATAAAGAATATCTGCTGCCGGTGGGGCGTTTTGACAATCGTACCGACAAAACCAGTTTCATCCGCGATTTTGCCAGAGAGAACTGGCCTCAAGGCGATCTGAAAAAACTGCGCGACGGACTGAATGCTGCTTTCAGCGCACTGCTGGATCAGCATACTAGTCTGCACGGCTGAGCTGTCTTTGTATCTGTGAAAATCTGAAAGGCCCCGCTCGAAAAAGAGAGGGGTCTTTTTTATTGGTTTGGTGAAGCGTTTGCATTATCCTTTTGAGCAATACTCTATGTTGATGAAATGAGGCTTTTCATGCGGAAAGAATATATCGATGGGCAAAAGCGCGAACATGGCCGCAAGGTTGTGATAAGCCTGCCTATTCATTACCCGAAGGAGATCCTGACGGCTCTTGACATCCTCTCCGTGGAACTGTGGGGGCCGCCCGGCGAAGTGCTGGGATATCAGGCTGGGCGCATACAGACCTATGTCTGCCCATTGGTGCGCAAAGCTCTGGCTTTTATTGCCGGTGGTTACGCTTCGAGTGCGGATGCGCTGCTTTTTCCGCACACCTGCGACTCTATACAGGGATTGGCTTCGCTGATTCCCGACTTTGGTGGTTGGGATGGTCCCATCCTGCGCTTCATTCATCCCAAGGGAGAACGACGCACCAGTTCGGAAGCTTATCTGGCGAGGGAGATTGATGACTTTATCGCTCAGGCTGAAAAGCTGGCCGGAAAAAAGCTGGAGCCAAAGCGCTTCTCGGATGCTGTAAGGCTGCATGTAGAAATCGATGCACTGCGCCGCAGAATTATTGAAAAGCGTCGCAACATCGACATGCGCGATGCTGAACTGTATGCCATTTTAAGGCGCGGCGAATGGCTCTGGCCTGAGGATCATCTTATTGAGCTCAAGGAACTGGCCGCGAAAATTGCTGACAAACCGCTGAAAAAAGGCGTGGCTCTTATGCTATCCGGCATTGTGCCGGAGCCCATGGACATTTTCGAGACGCTGGAGAACGCTGGAGCTTTTGTAGTGGCCGACGATTACGCCGCTATTGGAAGACGTATCCCAGCTCCGATTGACAAGCTGCCAGATGATCCGAAGCAGGCCGTGATTGAGCGCTATTTTGCTTTGCCGCCTTGCAGCACACGCGCTTCGGATCTGGCCGGGCGCGTTGAGTATTTGGCTGCGGCATACAAAAAAAGCGGAGCAGCCGGTCTGATTCTGCACAATGTCAAATTCTGCGAGCCGGAAATGTTTGATGTCGCAATGATTAAAAAACGCTTTACCGCAATGGGTGCTCCTCTGCTTTACATGGAAACCGAGCTTGAGAAGCAGCTTTCAGGACAGCTTTCCACACGGCTGGAGGCCTTTGTCGAAATGGCGTCGAAAGGCGGTAATAAATAATGATTACCAGAAAAATACAATATCAGCTCGCGAAGAATGCTGTCGGGCCTTTCCTTATGGCACTGGATAGATGGCAACAGGCACAGAAGCAGCGCAAACGCAAACCCCGAGAGACGCCTTTCGGGCCACCACTGGAGGCTGTGCAGAAGCTGAAAGAAATAATGACGCAGAATTATTTCGAAGGACGTTATGCCGATGGCGCAGTGCCGGTAGTATGGGTTACAAGTGGATTCCCGGCGGAAGTGTTTTTTGCTCTGGGTTTCCATGTGGTTTACCCCGAAAACCACGCAGCCCTGTGCTCTACGCGGCATAAAGTTACTGAAATCGCCGAGTTCGCCGAGCGCGATGGACTTTCGCGTGATGTTTGCAGTTACGCCCGCACCGATATCGGCAGCGTGATTTCGGGCAAGACACCGGTAGGGCGTCTGCCAAAGCCGGATATGATCGCCTGCTGCACCAATATCTGCCAGACGGTGCTGTACTGGTATCGCAACCTGGCTGAATATCTTAATGTGCCGCTGGTGCTGGTGGATACGCCTTTCATGTATGGCGGCACCAAAGAGCATCATCTGGCTTATGTTTCCGATCAGCTTGGCGAAGTTATCGAATTCGCCGAGAAAATCAGCCATCGCAAAATGGATTCCGAAAAGCTGGCGCGGGTTGTCGAAAACGCTCGCGATGGCAGCCGTCTGTGGGGTGAGTGTCTGGCCATTTCTCAGGCGCGACCGGCTCCATGGACGGGCATCGATACTTTCTTTCACATTGCTCCGATTGTAACGATACGTGGAACCGAGGTCTGCAATGCTTATTATCGCCTGCTCAAAGACGAGCTTACTCAGCGTGTGGCGGCGGGCATAGGTGGCATAAAGAATGAAAAACATCGGCTCCTGTGGGACAATCTGCCCATCTGGTTCAAAGTCCGTGAGCACTCCACTATGACAGCCGAACGTGGATTCAATTTTGTCTGCGCTACTTATTCAAATGCCTGGGCCGAAGCAGGTGATCTTATAGACCCGGCACATCCGCTTGAGTCGGCGGCTAAGACTTATACTTATGTCTATCTCAATCGTGACCTGAATAACCGCCTTAAAACCACGGTGGATCTGGCTAAGAGTTTCGGTGTCGACGGTGCGGTGCTGCACTCGGATCGCTCCTGCAAACCGTATTCTGTCGGGCAGGTAGATGTGAAGGAACGCCTGCAGAAGGATATGGGAATTCGTGTGCTGCTACTTGAAGCCGATCACGCTGACGAACGTTCACTTTCAGGCGAACAGGCTGAAATGCGCCTGCTGGCTTTTATGGAGAGCTTCAATGAGTGAGTGCGTCGCCATTGGAGTAGATGTCGGTTCTACAACCTGGAAAGCTGTCGCTATCGACTCAAAGGGCGAAATACTAGCAAGTATAGTGGAGGAAGCTGAGCCTCTCATAGACAAGCAGACTGAGCGCGCGCTTGCGGAATTGAAGTCAAAGCTTGTAATCAGCGATTCAATGAAGACAGGCGCTACAGGATATGGCCGCAAGCGAGTCAAAGCAGACCTGGTTTTAACAGAGATTACCTGTCATGCCCGTGGAGCTTTTCACCGCTCGGGAAAGGGTGGAGTGCTTATAGACATCGGCGGGCAGGATACCAAGGTTATTAAGATCGGGAAGGGCGGAGAAGTTCTGGATTTCTCCATGAACGACAAATGCGCCGCAGGAACCGGACGTTTTTTAGAAGTGATTCTGAGACGTTTGCGCGTACCTTTTGAAGAAGTCTCACTGCATTTCAACAAAGCCCGGAAAGCCGTTCCGGTCTCTAATACCTGTACTGTTTTTGCCGAAAGCGAAGTTGTTTCGCTGGTAGCCGAAGGTAAGGAAATAGACGAGATCGTTAAAGGTCTGCATCAATCGCTGGCATCTCGTGTAGCTGCTTTAGCCGGTGACATCGCCCCAGAATCGGAAGTGTTCATGAGTGGAGGTGTGGCACTGAACGAATCCATGGTAAAAGCACTTTCGGAAAAGATCGGAAAAAACATCCGGGTTCTGACCGATCCGCAGCTTATAGGTGCGCTGGGTGCGGCTCTGGCTGCAAGATAAGGAATCGCTTTTCTCCACCTGTTGACGCAGCATGTCATTTAGCTTGACTTTTTACGCTGCAAGTGAAGAATGTTCCTATTAAATTGGCCAGTTGGGTCTGGTAGTTCATTTTAAACATGCAGTAGTGAGGATGTATCAAGATGTTCGAACACCCCTTGGACAAGATTATCAATCCTGCTTCAATTATCGTTGCCGGAGCAAGCAACAATGTCATGAAAATGGGCGCGTTGCAGTCGCTGAATCTACTCAACTCCGGTTATCAGGGCGAAATCATTTTCTATCACCCAAAAGACAAACAGGTTCTTGGCAGACCGGCTTTCTCACGTACTGAAGATCTGCCTTTCGTTCCCGAACTGGCTTTGCTTATCACGCCCTGTCAGGTTACTCCCAAAGTGCTTGACGACCTCGGACAGGCCGGAGTCAGGCATGCCGTCATCATTACCGGCGGTTTCAGGGAAGTGTCTTCAGCAGGTGCAGCACTTGAAAATGAGCTTTTAGATGTTGCCAATAAGCATGGTATCCGCTTTGTCGGCCCCAACTGCATCGGTATCATAAACGCTCACAATCGCATGAACCTGACCATGTTCCCATACCATGATCGAGCCGGCGGTCTCTCACTGGTCAGCCAGAGCGGTTCTTATGTAACCCTTACGCTCTCATGGTTGCGCAACAGAGGCATCCGCATGTCGAAGTCCATCAGCGTAGGCAATTCGGCCAACACCGATATAGTCGACTGGATTGACTATCTGGGAGATGACCCGGAAACAAGAGCCATCGTGCTTTATATTGAAGGTTTGAGTCGCGGGCGCGAATTCATTGAGACCGCCAGGCGCGTTTCACGGAAAAAACCGATTGTGGCGCTTTTTATCGGCGGTACGGAATCCGGTTCACGGGCCGGGCGTTCACATACCGGTTCGATGGGCGGACCGGATCTGCTTTATGATGGAGTATTCGAGCAGGCTGGCGTAATCCGTGCATCGACTGTGGATGAACTGTTCAGTTGGGGACATACTCTAGCAAATCTCGACGCCCCGGCAGGAAAGCGCATGGCCATTGTAACTCAATCCGGCGGACCGGCCTCGTCAATGGCCGATCAGATTGAACGCTGTGGATTGGAACTACCGATGCTGAGTGATGAACTGCAGGCTGAAATCCGCAAATACAGCGAGCCAACTGCATCTACACGCAATCCTATCGATCTTACTTTCTCGCTCGACCACGAGAGCTTTACAGATGTTATTCCAGAAATATTAATGAAAAGTGGCGAGATAGACGGACTTTTCATTCATGGTCTTATGGGCACCGGATTTGTAGACGAGATATACTCCAGCCTGAAGCGGGTTGTGGACGTACCCAAAGAAATGATTTTGCAACAGGTTCGTTTTGACATGACTAAAATCATCGAACTGCCGCGTCGTTTCGGCAAGCCGTTGGTATCCTCAACTTTCCAGTTCGCCGACCATGCTTCGGAAGCTCTGCTCGATAACGACATACCGTTGCTGCCCACACCGGAAGGTGCGGTAAAGGCTATGGCGGCTCTCTACAAATATTCTCAGATAAAGCACAGCCTGAACGGTTCGGCTGCACAGACAGAAACGACTGAGCGCGTTGTCGATAAACTGCCACTTTCCATAGACGGCATAATTAACGAATTCGACGCCAAGAAGCTTCTGGCCTCATATGGAGTGGCAGTAAGCCGCGAGCGGTTTACTCATTCTCTGGCTGAAACAAAAGCTGCCGCTGCGGAAATCGGATATCCCATAGTGCTTAAGGGACTGCCTGATGGCGTGGCGCACAAAACCGAAGCTGGTTTGGTGCATCTGGGAATAAAGGACGAGGCAGAGCTTGTCATTGTCTGGAATAAGATTGAGGCTTCGTATCCGGGCTGTGCGCGTCTGGTGGCGGAAATGCTGAAGGGTCAGCGCGAACTTATGATAGGCATGACGCGCTTTGATGGTTTTGGCCCGGCGGTAATGCTGGGTGTTGGCGGAATATTTACTGAAGCCATTAAGGATGTGGCTTTCAGAGTAGCGCCGCTTACTCAGGAGCAGGCCGAGGAAATGATCGAATCTCTAAAGCTGAAAAAGCTGTATGGCGAATTCCGCGGACTTCCTGCTGTAGATCGCAAAGCGCTGGCAAAAGCATTGATAGGTGTCGGACGTCTGGCGCTGGAGCATCCCGAAATTGCTGAAATCGATATTAACCCGCTTATTATCTGCGGGGATAGACCTGTTGCCGTTGATGCTCTGATTGTGACTCGTTAACAGAAGCCGAATTTGCAGTTGAAATTAATCGGGCGGGCCTTACGGCCCGCCCGATGTGTTTTAATCGCTGAAATCTTCCATCTGGTCTACGAAGTCGGGGCGGTCTACAAACGGATTGCGGTTGTGCTGGTAATATTGATCAATATCGTTGTTGCGTTCAATCTCATAATCGTCAGGAGGATCGTCCCAGTGCCACTCACGCAATACCGCTTCCTGAGTTTCCGTCAGGAAATCGTCATCGTTTATTCCGTTGTAGCGCACTGCCATGTAAAAAACGGCGCGGGCGGTATCGCCTTTATGGTCGTCGCGCACTTCGAAAACAGTTTCTCCGGTTTCACTTTCACCCTTGAGGCTGCCACCCTGCTGCCAGTCTATTTCCCCCACTACATATCCAAAACGATAATTTCCGCGTACTGAGTTGGCATTGCTTTCGGTCGGGAAAAGATGATGCAGGTCTGATTTGGCAGAGCCTGAATCGGCGCCATAACTTTGTGGCCAGGTGTGCTCGGCATTTATAATTAATTTCATATCGAAGCATATGCCGGTGTAAACACAGCATACTTCACCATTTACATTGTCCAACTCGTTATACATCTTATCTTTGGCTCCGTTGTATCCCAGGCTGGTATGACCGTCTATCAGGTTGTGCAGGCAATTTCTTAAAGCGGTGTTTGTCAGTTCGTTGCAGGATGAAAAAGAGTTTTCATCCACATCGTAATCGTGTTCGACTATATCCGGGTCATCGTCACCATCCGGCATGTCATCGCCGTCTGGTATGTCATCGCCATCTGGTATGTCATCGCCGTCAGGGTTGTCATCGCCATCAGGATAATCGTCTCCATCTGGTATGTCGTCGCCATCTGGAGTGTCATCACCATCAGGATAATTGTCGCCGTCCGGAGGAACATCGCCCATACACTCACCGTGATAACAGATCTGGTCGGATTCGCATTCGATTGTTTCCAGGTATCCAGCGCCATATTCATCACACAGTGCGGCAGTGCGATCATCAAAGCAATCCCATGTACGCGGAGTGCATATATAATTGTCCGGCAGGTCTCCATCTTCACCTGATGATTCTTCCGAATCTTCACCGGATGATTCCAACTCGAAGTCGCCGTCCGGGCTGTTATTGAAATCGCCATCTGTGCCGTCCTGAGCATCTCCACCGCATGAAGTCAGAAAAGCGATAAGTAAAATCGAAAGAAATAAGAAGATTGAATTTTTCATTATGAAGACCATACTTCCTGAAGGAAAAATAAAAATCAGCTAAACGAGAGTTCTTCCAACTATGCTGCATACTGCGGCGATATCTTTTTTCAGCTTAAGGAAAGTCTCATGAGTCAGAGCCTGCCGGCGGTCGCATAAAGCCTCGTCCGGACAGGGATGAACCTCAAGCATCAATGCGTCCACCGAGAGAGCAGCAGCGCTCAGCGCCAGTTCCGGTACGCCGTAAGCTTCTCCAAATGCGTGTGATGGATCAATGAGTATGGGCAGATGTGAATGATGCTTGACGTATATGGCCGAATTGAGATCGAGGGTGAAACGGGACGATTTTTCATAAGTGCGGATGCCGCGCTCGCATAGAATAACGTTGGGGTTGCCTTCCGAAAGAATAGTGTCCGCCGACTCCAGCCACTCGTCAGTGGTAGCCGAGAAATTGCGTTTGAGCAGCACAGGCTTGTTCAGACGTCCGCAGCGTTTCAGAATCTCATGGTTGAACATGGCCTTCGAGCCGATCTGTATAATGTCGGCTACGGTGGCTATATCTTCGACATGCACCGAATCGTATATCTCGGTGATGATCTTCAGGCCGAAATCACGTTTAACTGCGGCAAGAAGCTTCAACCCTTCGCGTCCGAGCCCCTGAAAACTATAAGCCGAACTGCGTGGTTTAAAAAGACCGGCACGCAGTACTTTGATATCCAGCGATTTCAGATACTGTGCAGACTTATAAAGGCGGGCTTCGCTTTCAGCGGCACATGGACCGGCGATGAGAACGGTTTTATCACTTCCAAAAACAACGCCGTCGCCCAGATCTATTATTGTGTTCTCCGGTTTGAGGGCGCGGGATGAAAGTGGCCAGTCGTCCACCGACTTGAAGAAACGTACTATCTTATCGCCCAGGGTATCCTGGTTTATATTCATGTCATAGTAGTCGCTGACGATTACGAAGCGGCAACCGTTGAATTTGCGTACATGCCCTCTGGCTTCAGCAGCGAAGTCGTTTATGAAGCTTTCGGGTATTTCAGACTTGAATTCGATAATCATATGAAATCCATAAGAACTCAGCCGTTTTAAGAAAAGCCCCTGCGGCTTAACGACACAGTCTAGTTTATGTTTTAGCTTTGTCAAACGCAATAAACAAAAAACGCAGTCGGCTTTTTATTATTAACCCGGCAATTATAAACCAGCGTTTCCGTATTCCTTAGGAGGTGGGCCGCCCTTCGAGACACACGCCTGTGGCGTGCTCCTCAGGGAAACGGCCCACCGTCTCGAAGGACAGGAAACGCTATGAAACAGTCGCAGGGTTAATATCTGCAGTTTCTGGATGGATTGTCTGTTATGGAGAAATCAGGCGTCTGGTTCCAGAAATCCGGGTTTTAATATCAGGCAAATTGCGGGTAACAGCAGCAATGTGCAGATTAAACAGGCGCTTGTGCCTGCAACAACAATGATTCCGAAAGATCTGATCAGCGCGAAATCGGAGAAAATGAATACCGAAAATCCCGCAATCAGCGTCAATGCACTGAAAAGAATGTCTTTGCCGCTTGTCGCCAGAGTTGTTTTCATGGCTTCGGTTCGGTCCAGCCCACAGGTGCGCCATTTCTTATATCGCCATAAATAATGAATGCTGTAGTCAATCCCGACTGCAATTGATATGGAAGAGAGCAGGGCGGTTGACATGTTCAAGGTTACATTGATATGCCCCAGACTTCCGAAAACCAGCAGAAGAGAAAAAACAGGCGGGATAACTGCAATTATGGCCGCAATTGGAGACCTGAACAGAATCCCGATACCAATTCCGGCTATCAGTAATGCTATAAAAATACTGCTTATCATACCGCTTTCAATTTTATCCGCCATGTCGGCAAAGGATGCCGCTATGCCACCCATCATAACGAAATGACTATCTTTATCCTGTTCAATATACTTGTTTATATGGCTGACAATGCTATGAATCGAGTTTGTGTCGCCGTCATTGATTCTGACTGTAATCTGAGCATGCTGGTATGAGAAATCAAGCAAACGATTAAAGTCACTGGCATCTCCACTTACGGAATGCTGCATGAAATAGTTGGATATGGTTTCCCGGTCGTCTGGAATGCTGTTAAAGAGACTATTACCGCCGTTCATGGTCTGATTCATGCTCCGCACCACTCCGGCAATGGACATCGTACTGCCAACACCAGGGAGCTTCTTCAGGTCATTTTCGAATTGATCAATCTTTTTCAATACAGTCGGATCTTTTATATCTCCGCGCACCAGAATGGACAGCGAAGATGATCTGTTGAAATTCTTATTTATCTGATTATTGGCTTCGATTATTGGTGATTCAGGGTTGTAATAATTTTCGGGATTGGCGTCGAAATCCAGAAACTGAATGCCTGTTCCCAATAAAGCGGTAAGAGCGGTAATCGCAATAAATATTTTCAGCGGATGCCCAATGACTATCGATGAAATTTTACGAAGAAGCTTGTCGCTGCCGGGAAAGACGACTGTCGGTCTGGGACGCGGGAGTATGGACAGCCAGGCGGGAATGAACAGCAAGCCACCCAATAGAGAAAATGCCGTTCCCGCCGCCGCCAGAATTCCCATTTGCCAGGCAGGCGTTATTACATATGAAAGCAGACTGAAAATGCACAATATTGTGATTATACCGCAGGTAATTGAAGGTGTGCCGATGGAAAGAAGGCTTTTTTCTGCAAGCTCTATATTGCTGAGACCTGCACCGGGAGTATTTTCTTCCTGGTAGCGCGATACCATATGAATTCCTGAACCACAGCAGACGGCTATAATCAGTCCGGGTAGAAACAGGGTAGCCGTCTGAATATCCCAGCCCAACAGAAAAATAAGTCCCCATGCCGGAATTACGCTCAAGATCAGAATCGAGATGGGCAAAATTCCACTGCGGAATTGGCGCATTGTTAGAAAAAGGACAATCAGCATGAACAATAAGCAAATGGGTCCGAATATTAATATTATTTCATCAATCATATCTCGAACAACTCGATTTCGCAGCATGGGAAATCCACCAACAGTGATTTCTTCAGTGCCGGGGCAGTTGCCAAGTATTTTATTGATTTTGCCTTGAACCACTTCATCATCGGCTCTCCTGTTAAGATATCCGATTATCGCGGTATGTTTAAAATCCTCAGTCACTACTTTCTCGTGCGTAGAATCTGTTCCTCGCAGAGCATTTCGCAGGCTTTCACGTTGTATTTCATCCGCCGGAATTTCTTCTATAAAAGATTCCACCAGCATTCGGCCATCGGTATTTATAATGTTTTTAAGCGTGAAAAGGCTGACCACTTTATCGAAATCTTTTACAAGCTCCAACTGTGACGAGATCTTCTTTATCCGCTCCAGTGTAGCCTGATTCAGCACATCGTCAGTACTCAGGATAATCGTTATTGAATCGTTACCGCCAAAAAGATTCTCAATGTGATGAGTGTTCAGAATTGTCCGACTGCCGCCCTGCAACTGGTTATTTCGTTCCCCATTGATATGAATCAGAGGAATAAAGGCGGCGAAAAACAGGCTTATTATTATGAATCCTGCGATGTAAAACCAGGGACGCCTGAACACGGAACCTGCAATTATGTTTATCATGGTAATCATTACCCCTGAACGCCCAGTCTGGCTGCTTTATCTCCTATGGTTCCGAAAAGAAAAATGCTGGAGATGTAATCAGGGAAGTAATCATAAAAATCATTTTCAAACTTGTAACAGAACAGCGACTCTACTATAGGTCTTAAAAGAAAATGCATAACAATCATTCCGCCTAGAGCCGGACCGCTTATAGATGGTATGAATCGCTGATTTGATTGTTTTTCAAGAACAGGGATTATTTTGTACACCAACAGTTCGTTGATGATGTTTTTCATCTGCTGTCCCTTGAATTCAGCGATTTCGGGGATGTCGATGGGAAATTCAGTTACGGTCACTTTCATAAGGTCGGTATTGTCGCGGCATAAGATTGTAAGGTCTTTCACATAGCTGCGGATGATTTCCTCAAGATTCTGAACGGTCAATTCCTGATCGAAGGATCTCTTTATAATAGCCTGAAATCTGTCGAAGAAATCTTCCATTATTTTTTTCAGCAGATTGGCTTTCGAGCCAAAGTAGTAATTTATCATGGCCAGATTTACACCGGCCTCAAGGGAGATTTCGCGCATTCCGGTGGCCGAGTAACCCTTTCTGGCGAAGAGACGGATTGCCGTGTCCATTATCTGCCTGCGTTGATTTTCACCTTTTACGGTATGGCTTGTCATTTAAGTAAATACTTTCATTTGTTTATGTGAATTTAATAAAATCAAATAAACGTATGTATAATTATATTCAATTGAATACAAATTGTCAAATTTTGGAATAAAACAATCGTTCAATAATTCATCACAAAAAAACCACACAACATACAAAGATAATGGCGTTTTTATTCAAAATATCTTATCTTTCCGGTTAATTGTACGGATTAAAAACATTTTGGGATTGGGTTACAATGTTCAAACGTATTGCAATTCTGGGGTCGTTTTCTGTAGCCTTACTGGCTTCCGAGATCGCGCTGACTAAAATATTCAGCGTAATATTCTGGTATCACTTCGGATTTTTGATTCTTTCAACTTCCATGCTGGGTTTTGCTCTGGCTGGATTGTTTATGCGCATTTACCGCGAAAGGCTTTCTCAGATCGATCCCGACAAGTTTATAGCATACGGTATAGCCGCTTCGGGCTTCCTGCTGGTGATTTCCTTGAGTTTGATTACCAACAATCATTTCTCGCCATTATCTGTTTCTACCAGTCTGGCCGACATGCTCAAGCTTGTTACCGCTACCCTGGTTCTATTGCCTCCTTTTGTTATGATGGGCATGGTAGTGCTCTATATGCTGCAGAAATGGGACGCAGAAGTAAGTCGTCTTTATGCCGCCAACCTGCTGGGTTCTGGTCTGGGTTGTCTGGCTGTTCTGTTGCTTATGGACGCTGTTGGCGGCCTGTATGCCTATGTGATCGTTGCTGCTCTAATGCCGTTGATAGCCGCCTTCGCCAGTTTTTCGTGGAATAAAAAACTGAGTCTGGTTTTTGCCGCACTCGCTGTTCTGATTGCCTCAAGTTTGATATTCAATACCTTTATTTATCCGCTCAAACAGCCAAACGACAAAGTTGCCGCTTGGGCCAATGAGAAAAAAATAGTATACAGCGACTGGACCAGTCTGTCGAAAGTGGATATTTTCGAAGCGGAAAAGTTCCATTCAACAGGTATCGGATTGTGGGGTCTGTCACCCAAAAATGACAAGCCTCTGCCGGAGCGCCTGGGTGTGGTAATAGACTACTGGGCTTACACCACAATCATCAGACATAAGAATCTGCAGGGTTATTACGACTGGTATGATTACATGCCCATGTACATAGCCTACCAGCTTCTCGACAAACCTGAAGCTCTGGTCATCGGCTCTGGCGGAGGTATGGATATTCGCGGAGCGCTTTTAAATGGTGCATCCAAAGTAGATGCCGTCGAGATAAATCCCGCCATATATGACGCCATGATGAACAGCCTGGACACATATTCAGGCGACATCTATAAGTTGCCGAATGTAAAAGCTCATCTGGCCGAAGGTCGCCGTTTTGTGGAATCGAGCCATAAAAAGTGGGATATCGTGCAGCTTTCGGGCGTCGATACATACTCAGCCACACAAGCTGGAGCCTTTGCACTGTCGGAGAATTTCCTCTACACAAAGGAAGCGCTGAGGAGCTATTTGAACCATCTTAAGGAAAACGGCATACTGACTCTTACCCGCTGGTATATCCCCAGCAAGAATGGTTTGCCTCGTTTCTCAATGCGTCTTTTCACTCTGACCATCGAATCGCTGGCCGATATGGGATACAGCGAACCATGGAAGCACATACTTTTCATGCGTTCTGGAGACTTTACAGTCATTCTCATTAAGAACGAACCGTTTAACCGCAAGCAGATTCAATTTGTAGAAGGGGAATGCGAACGGCGCGGTTTCATGTTCCTCTATCGTCCAGATATACGTCTGAGCAACGTCCCGCTAGCCTATCAGTCGTATATAGATACTCCAGACCGTGCGCTGTGGCGCGACAAATACCCATTTAACGTAGATCCACCAACTGACGACTCGCCATTCTTCTTCGAGCACCGTAAGATGAAAAATATCTACGATCGGGAGTCTTTCGTTCACAGACTGCTGCACGGTTTTGATGGTCAGACCATTCTTGCCATACTGCTACTCGAAATGCTGCTGGTCTCTCTTACACTGATGGTAATTTCATATAAACTGCGCTCAAATGGAGGCGGGCGACCACTTGGTTGGCTGTATTTTGCCGCCATAGGTCTCGGTTTCATGATGTTCGAAGTTACTTTCACGCAAAGGCTGGTGCTGTTTCTCGGTAATCCGGCCAATGCGCTCAGCGTTGTAATGTTCAGTATACTGGTATTCTCCGGTCTGGGGTCAATGCTGGGGAATCGAATCTGCGCCAAAGTGCCACTGAGCGTGATTCTGCTGCTGGTTGTCGTAGGAATGATTTTGTGGGCAGCAGGCGGCGGGCCGCTGCTTAATGCTCTTATTGCCATTCCAAAGTTTCTGCGCATAATTACAGCCATTATACTTCTGGCTCCAATATCTTTCCTTATGGGAATGGCTTTCCCGCAGGCGGTCAAAAAGCTCAACGACAGCGGCGAGCACGATCTAGGCATATACTGGGCCTGGAACGGTGTCGCTTCTGTAACGGCATCGGTACTGGCGGTTATCATCGCAATGGGTGTCGGTTTCAGTCTGGTGCTGTGGCTGGCGGCAGTAAGTTATCTGCTGGCGGCGATTGTTGCACCGCGTCTGTCACGGAACGTATGAAAAGGTACTTTGGTATTTGCCTGCCTGTCTGATATGCTGAAACTCCTTTTTAATCATTGACTGGAGTATAAGCCGTGACATCTCCATTCAGATATCATGTCTTCATTTGTGGACACAACGGACCCGATTGGCTGTCGAGTTGCGGCGGTTCGGGTGGTAATGCGCTACTGGAGAGTTTCAAGCGCGAAATCACAGAACGAGGACTCGAAGATGCCGTGTTCGTTGGGTCATGCTCCTGTACTGGCTTGTGCGAACGCGGTCCGGTCGTAATAATAACGCCACCTGGAAAATGGTATACGCGAGTTGCCCCGGAAGATGTCCAGCGCATAATAGATAGCCACATCATAGGAGGTAAGACGCTCGAAGGACGGGACGATCCTGATTTCGACACATTGAAAAACAAAATGAGGGCATCGCGTAAAATCTCCGCTGAAGAATCTGAAGAGCAGCGTCATGCCGGTTTTCTGCCTGCTTCTCTGGACTCGAAGATTACAGGTTTCATGCAGAGTCGCATTATTTTAAGTGCAGTCGAACTGGATATCTTCGGCGCTCTGCGCGGAAAAAGTGCAGGCAGTGAAGAAATTGCAGGCCGACTTGAGCTCGATCCCCGTGCTACAGATATTCTTTTAAACGCTCTGTCTGCCATGGGGTTGCTTAACAAGAAAAATGGCTTGTTCAGCAACAGTGAGATGGCAGCAGCGTTTCTTTCCGGTGAATCATTTCGTGATTCCAGAGCCGCTTTGATGCATCGCATTCATCAGTTTGACAGTTGGAGTCGATTGAGCGAAGTTGTTCGCAACGGTTCGCCTTCCGGATTCGTGAAAATGCAGGATCGTCAGAAACAATGGACGGAAACCTTTATTGCCGCAATGCACAGAAATGGTTCCTATAGGGCCCGCAAAATTGCAAAGATTCTTGATCTTGACGGCATTGAGAGAATGCTGGATCTCGGCGGCGGTTCAGGCGCTTATTCGATAGCCTTTGCGCAGGTTGCACCGGGATTAAAATCGGTGGTTTTTGATATCCCCAACGTAACTCCAATAACTCAGAGATATATTTTGCAGGCCGGGCTTTCTGACCGCATAATCACTGCTGATGGCGATATGCATTGCGATGACTACGGCTCCGGTTTCGATATGGTTTTCATTTCAGCAATATGTCACATGAACAGTCCGGAAGAAAATATCGAGATATTCCATCGCAGCGCCCTAGCCCTGAAAACGGGTGGTCGTATTGTCGTGGGTGATTTTATTATGAACGAAGACAAAGTCTCACCGCTGACAGGGTCGCTGTTTGCCGTTAATATGCTGGTTGCGACTAAAGCCGGGAACTCATACAGCTATAAGGAATATTCCGACTGGCTGACGGCTTGCGGTTTCGATAAAATCAGGCGCATAGATATTGCCGCCCCAGCAGGGCTTATCGAGGCAATTAAAGTGGTCTGATTCTTACCAGTGCGCTTCGTGATCTTCGCAGACACCTGAAACATCGCTGAAGCGAATCTCTTTCCCATCGACTCTGAAAAGTCCTTTGTATTTGCCGATTGGTTGGTGGAAACGACTGTTGAAAATTCCAGCACTGAAATTCTCCCAGCGCTCACCATAGGGTGTAAACTCCATCTCGACCATGTTGTCAACGGTTGTGACAGTCCAGGGTTTAAGGATATCTTTCTTATCGAAAGTATAATGAGCCTGACCGACCGGGTAGCGTTTGCCGTCAACCCAGATGGCATTTTCCGTGAAGGTTGGATGGTGAACCGGCGAAACCAGATTCAATCCGATGCGCAGTCCGTTTTCTGCAAGGCCTCCCAATGCTGACCAGTACCAGACCCAGTGATAGTCATGATATCCCGCAGTGTGGTCTATGCATGCAAAGGTGTCTTTAGCGTCCAGTCTGATATTCTGACCAGGGAAGGAAACACTGGCTGAAGCCGGAATTCCGGCGGTTTTATGTGTGAAAGCAAAAGAACCGCCCGGAGTAGGCGTAATAAGCTGGTGCGGGACTGCGTTTTCATCTGTCTCTGCAAAATCCGCTTCAATAATAAGCCTGCCGGAAGCCAGTTTAACATCGACTTCGACCTTGCTGGTATTGTTGCCCAGACCATAATAAAGCCCGATACGGTTATTGCCTTTCTCGAAGACAGCTTCACCGCAGACTGTACTGTCTGACATGGTCACCGCGCGCCCCAGTGGACTCTGCGCTTTGAATTCGTATATGCGTTTTTCCTTCATATCGAAGGCATAAGCGAAGGCAGTTCCTACATAGCCGGCATCCACTACCGCCATGCCACAGACAACATCACGCGAGAACAGGCCCACAAAACGCCAGCGTTTGGCACGCAATGGCTTCAGAACAGAATTGTTCCATACACCGGGCAGTTTATAGGGTGCGAGATCGATGTTCTTGATTTCGCCGGTATAAAGTCCGTAAGCGGGTGAGCCGTCGGGGCGCAACAGATCGGAACACATGGCCATCTCCTTAGAAAATTGCAGACGGCTTCGATTCTATTCGCAGTCTTAACTTTTTCCAAACATGAAGAATGATTTAGAAGGAATATTCTACTTCTTGACTCGAATATAGAATTCAATCCAGCTCTGGCCGAGCTGATTCTCGACTCCGTTGTCGCGCACTATAACCCATACCGCGTGCAAATTGGGATCAGTGCGTGGATCGACGCTGTCAAGCTCGCTCTGATCGCTGAAATCACCAATGGGCTCAATATATTCCGGCACTATCAAGTCGCGCTCTGCCGTTGGCAGTTGTTTGAATTCTCCAGCGTTGGATATCCACTGATAAAGCAGTGCGTCTTCCAGATCTCCTTCATCCTCAACAGTGATAGTGAAATGCAGGCGCAGGTTCTTTTCGTACTTTACTTCGAATGGATTTGCCGCAGCCTCGGCGCGAGCGGCTGGGATGTTATCTGAATCGTTGGTAAGGAATGTCAAGTCCTGCGGCACGGCATCTTTTATCGCTGCGCTGGCGGCTGTTATGCGTGGGTTGCGGTTAGTATCGCTTCTGTTGCTAACAACCAGTGTGCGCAGTGCCAATTGTGCCTGACCGGAGTCCATCATTTCCTGAATTTTGTCGGCGATGTCTTCAGTCTGTAATTCTGCCGGATCTACTCCCTGTGGGAAGAAAATCAGAGTAAGCAGTTGTGGGGCCAGCCCGGCTTGGTTGAATGTGTAATCGGAGCCAGGATAAGTGTCGAAGCTGAATACCGGCATTATACCAATGTTCTGCATGTCCGGCATTGCTGCATCGGTAGTTTCGGAATCGCCGTCTACATTGGCTGAATCCAGACTACCATTATTAGCTGCGCCGGAAGCGAATGCAGAAGCACCTGGTTCTGCCAGCATCCATAACTGTAAAAGTCCTCCGTTTACAGGCGCTTCGCTTATTACGCCGAACTGGTCGGCAGCAAGGAAACTGGCCTTCACGGTGGCACCGGGAGCCGCTTCTGGCGGATCAAGCGTTATGGCAATAATTTCAGGTTTCATCAGAATGGACTTGGAGTCATCATCGAAAGTCGGACTGCATGCAGATGCGTTTATTAATGCAGCCAACAGCAGCATAACCGTTGCTACAGAATTGAATTTGTGTTTGATGTTGTGCTTCATGTCTGCGCCTTTCTGCCTTTAGAATTCCGCTTTGATGCCTATTGATGGCAGTATTGGTAGCATTTTCAGGTAACCCTGTTCAGTGTAATCGTAGTTGTAAACCACACCGACTGGATTTGCGTGATAGTAAACGCTCTGTACGTCAAGATAGGTGTGTAGTATCCATGTGTTGAAAACCCATTTCTTATCCAGTCGCAGGTCAAGCTGATGGAATGGCGGACTGCGTTTCTGATTTTTCTTGTCGGAGTTGTAGAGCGGGATATAGGTTCCATTGTCGGAGTTGTATATGCTGCCAAGAATATCCGTATACGGCTCGCCTGAGGAAAAGCGGAACCGCCCTCCGATAGTCCAGGTTTTCAGGAAATTGTAGCTGGCTACAACTGTAAGGTTGTGCGTCTGGTCGATATCGAACAGACGGTATGGCGTGCCGGGGCCGTCGTTGCGCATCGAACGACTGATTGAGTAGCTGATCCATCCGAAAAAGTTGTTGGCAAAGTCGTGGCGCAGCAGAATTTCTCCGCCGTAAGTATAGCCATCCGCACCGTTGTCGTAATATTTATCACTGGAGCTTGCTGTCGTATCGTCTATAGCGTTTACCAGATTGCCCTGATACTTGTAGTAGCCCTGTACATCGACGTTGATATTCTCGGTAATATCCCATTCCAGTCCGCCGACAGTATGCACCGAATATTCGTAATCCAGCCCCGAATTGCCGTATGGTTCGTAACGTTCATCCGGGTCTGGCACACGGTGATATAAACCTACCGCCGCTTTCAGTGTCAGAGGATCGATTACGTTATAACGGATATTTGCGCGCGGGCTGATGGCGTATTCTTCCATATTTGTATTGTGTTCGAAGCGCACGCCTGGAATGAACTGCACACGCCCGAAAGTCATTTCATCCTTTACATACATGCCAGAAGTAAGTTCACCTTTGGTGGTCGAGACCGCCACTTTCTCGGAGTTCGAAAACGAGAATTGGACATCGCCTTCTTTGGGTGGGCGAGAGAAACTCGAACTGATCGAAGCCCATCCTGGTTCTAGTTGCATGCCGAAAACAAGGGTGTTGTTATCGGTAACTTTTAAGCGCATGTCTTCGCGCACATCTAAACCGTAAAGATCCAGTCTGAAAAAATAATCCCCTCCGAATTCGACATCGATTACGCCATAAGTGAAGCCGGGCGAGAAATCGGATTCAAAACGGTCGGTCTTGTAGTTGTAATGCATAAAAATGCTATGGAACATGGTCTTGAAGCCGACCTGGCCATTTGATTCCGGTACGCCGTCGCTGATACCTGCGGATACGAGCTTGAGCTTGTCGAGACCGCCGTACCAGTCGATGGTTATTGTATTTTCGTCGTTAAGCTTGAAATACCATTTGTTCTGGTAGTCGTAATATACGGGCAGGGTGGTGAATTCAAGCTCCTCGGATTTGGGCATTGCCAGAAAAATTAGGTCAATGACCGAACGTCTGAATGAAAATGCAAAACCGATGTCTTTGGTAATCGGGCCTTCCACCATAGCAGTGAAATCCACCAGCGAAGAATCGACGTACCCGCCCCAGCGATCCAGGCGCGGTTTGCGGCTTTTAAGTTCGACTATGCCGCCGGTGGCGTTGCCGTATTCAGCGCCGAAGCCACCGGTGTAAAGGTTGATTTCATTCAGCAGATCAGAATTGTAAACAGATTTGTAGCCGCCGAAGTGAAAGAGCAGGGGAATTTGATGACCGTCCAGCAGAACACGGCTGTCTTCTGCATTTGAGCCACGAACGACAACGCCCATTGTACTGGCTGATCCGCGAGCGACTCCAGGCATGTTTTCTACAACCTTGACAGCGTCACCCTGAGTGCCGGCAATTACTCGCGCCTCATCCATTTTTATGACCTTGCGCGAAACTTCCTTCTGAATCTTTTTGCCGCGCACCACTACTTCAAGCGTTCCGTAGACTTTAGGCTCCAGATAATAGGTGACTTCCGTAATCTGGCCTTCGACTACTATTTCGTCTGTCTGAAATTTCTCGTAGTCAAGAGTGGGAACATTTATTTTGTATTCAGCCGGCGGCAATGAGTAGAACTCGAAGTGTCCTTTGCGGTCACTTACTGCGGTGTAGGGTGTCCCCTCTATATACAATGTGATGTCAGTTAACGGTTTGCGTGTGCCGCGCTCTTTTATATATCCCTTGAAGTTTGAGATAAGCTCTTTCTGCACTCCATCTTTGGGCGAATTCGATTCTTCATTGTATTCGACTACAACACCGTCTTCAGGGTCTTCATATACTTCCTCATAGCCTTCTTCTATTTCGCGTTCTTCACCTGTGGCAGCAGCTTCAGCGGGCTGTATTGCAGGAATTTCTTCCTGAGGAGCTTCAATCGTAGGAGGCGAACTCTCATCGGATGAGTTGTTAACTGGCTGTGAGACAGGCAAAACTTCTTCCTCAGCCATAGCACTCTGACCTGGTTGAAGCAACACAAGCAGGAATGTAAATAACAGCAATGTATTTAAAACTAAACACCTCATAGGGCGTATCCTCCGGCAAATGCTACAATTCGCTTTATCTGGCATGATCGACTTTGTGCAATCAGCACTCTATAAACATTAATCTGGCGTTCTTTCAGCTACAGTCAATACCAGAATGTATAAAAATGCCATAAAAACGAATAAAATGACAGATTAATAACGCCGTTTCGGTCAACTGCCATCCATTGAATATAAAGTAGTGTAAAATCGGGACACTAGGAGAACTTAAAGGCTTTTAAATGCGCCAGCCATAAAAATTAAGGCTTCAATTTTGAAAAAGGCTTGCAATTTTCGGTCTATGGTGATATCAAACGCACTCGGTTTTTAGCCGACGAACAAGTGGAGAGGTTTATAAAATGTCGAGAGTATGTTCAGTTTGTGGAAAAGGCCCGGGCGTCGGCAATAAAGTCAGCCACGCCAACAATAAATCGAGACGCCGTTTCATGGCTAACGTTCAGAAAATTCGCGTATTCGATGAAGGCGGCGTAAGACGCAAATATGTCTGCACACGCTGCATTCGTTCCGGTTTTGTCAAGAAGGCTCCAGTTAAGTCTTTCGGCAACATCGAATAAACAAAGAACGTTTCTTCTGAAGCGACAGCGGGCATCCCGTCCGTAAACGCCTCACACCTTTTCAAACCTGTTCCTGATCCTTGATGGGTCTTATGGACAGGTTTTCTTTTACCCCGGCGAATGTTTTCCTGTGCAGAAAGCAGGGGCCAAGTTCTTTCACGGCCTTGCGATGTACTTCCGTTCCGTAGCCTTTATGCTTTTCGAATCCATATCCGGGATAGAATACCGCTGCGGTTTCCATCCATGCATCGCGGACTACCTTCGCGACAACTGAGGCTGCCGCTATGTTGGATGATTTGCCGTCACCGCCGACTATCGTCTGCTGTCTGCGGTCACAAGGCATGCGCTGATTACCATCCACAAGACACAGACAGGAAAAATGAGGCAGTTTTAATTCGGTTTGATCTACCGCCTGCATCATGGCTTTGAGCGATGCGTTGAGAATATTTACGCGGTCGATATCTACAGCAGAAATAAAAGAAACGCCAATGCATAATGCATTGGCGTTTATCTCAATATAAAGTCTTTCTCTTTCCGACTTCTTAAGCTTTTTCGAGTCGTTGAGTCCAATTGGAATGTATCCGGAAGGCAGACTTACTGCTGCTGCAACTACCGGACCTGCCAATGTACCACGCCCGACTTCATCGACGCCTATAATAGAAGTCGATTGTTGACTCTCCAGATTGCGCTCTATACAACCGATCTCTTCATCGGGTGTTTCAAACAGCGACAGATCTGGTCGTCTGTTTTTCGTCACGCCACGAAATTAATCGTTGAAAGTGCGGCGCTCCGAAATACGAGCGGCTTTACCTCTGAGGTCGCGGAGATAATACAGACGGTTGCGGCGAACCTTACCGTGCTGAACCAGCTCGACCTTGTCGATAAGCGGAGAATGGGTGGGGAATGTACGTTCTACGCCGACGCCGTAGGAAACTTTACGGACGGTAAAAGTAGAACGGCATCCGCCTTGTCTGGTGCGAATGACATCACCCTGGAAGACCTGGATTCTTTCCTTGTCTCCCTCTTTGATTTTGAAGTGTACCTTGAGACGGTCGCCTACGCGAATTTCCGGGAGATCCGTTCTCTCTTGACTTTTTTCAAACGCTTTAACTAACTCGTGGGCTTTCATTGCTGCCTCTCAATATTTCATAGTACTCGCAGGTTGAGAAATACTAACGATTATTCGGAAAAATGCAAACTTTTTTGCGGTTATTCGAGATTATTTTCAATTTCCTTGCGGTCTTCCTCCGTCAATTTCAGCTTTGCGAACAGATCCGGTCTGTTACGCATGGTTTTTAAAAGTCCCTGTGTACGTCTCCATCGGTTTATCTGAGCATGGTTGCCGGAAAGCAGAATCTCCGGTACTTCCATTTTAAGGAAAATCCTCGGTTTGGTGTACTGTGGATATTCCAGCATGCCGGCGCTGAAGCTTTCGTCCTGGCTTGACTGTTCATTGCCAAGTACGCCTGGAATGAAACGAGCCGTAGCATCGGCAATGACCAGCGCCGCCAATTCGCCGCCGGTAAGCACATAATCACCAATGGAAAATTCCTCATCGACGTATTTCTGACGAATGCGTTCGTCTAATCCTTCGTACCGTCCACAGATTATAATGAGATGCTTTTCCGCCGCCAGTCTGCGGGCATCTTCGTGTGAAAAAGTACGTCCCTGTGGACTCATCAGCAGCACTCGGGCTTTTTTTCGACGGTTTACGGACTTGATGGCCCCGGCTACTGGTTCTGCCTTCATTATGAGGCCGGCTCCTCCGCCATAAGGGCTATCGTCCGCTGTTTTGTGACGGTCAGCAGCGAAGTCGCGAATCTGCACGGCGTTTATCTGAATCAAACCTTCTCTACAGGCACGGCCTATCATGCCTTCCTGAAGGTAGGATTCCAGAAGCCCGGGCAGCAATGTGAGAATATCAATCCTCATAGACTTCAGCCAGTCCCTCCGGCAGTTTGACTTTAACGACTCCACCTTCCAGGTCGACTTCAACAACTACATCGCGGGTCGCTGGAATTAATATTTCTTTGTCGCCGTTCTTGATTTCCCAGCAATCGTTTGCTCCGGTTTCGAAGATATCGCTGATAACTCCGATCTCCGTGCTGTTATCGACATCTATTACACGTAAGCCGAGCAGGTCTTCGATGTAGTTTTCGTTTTCGTCGATTTCGGGTAGAAGATCGCGTGGATAATAAATTTTCTGCTGATACAAAGCTTTAGCGTCCTCGCGGCCTGCAAATCCGTCGAGGATAAGGCGCATACCCTTTGGAAGATCAGCGACTTCGACTATTTCGTATTCTTCGTATGCGCCGTCTGCCGATTGTATGTAAACTTTAGTTCCGGGAGCGAAAAGTGGCGACTCGGGATTGTAGGCACGTATTCTGACTCCGCCATTGATGCCATGAGCGCCGGTAATCTCGGCGATGGCAATGAATTCACGCTGTTTCACTTCGTTTACCGCTTTCAACGTAAAAAAAGGACAAACGGAAAACCGCTTGTCCCTTCAAGGTTCAACCATTCTCCCAGGAACGCCGACCAGTTTGCTCTAAAGCCTTATACCTACTCGATTATTTCCAGCACTACCCGCTTTTTAAGCTTGGCTGCAGTGGCGTTAAGCAATGTTCTGGTGGCCTGGGCTATACGGCCTTCTTTGCCGATGACCTTGCCCAGATCTTCCTTCGCAACAGAAAGCTCAATTACGGTAGTATGCTCTCCCTCGACTTCGCGTACTTCCACTTTGTCGGGATTGTCAACCAGAGCTTTAGCAATCTCCGAAACAAGAGTTTTCAGCATTTCGCAGCCTCCACAGTTAAGCACTGACTGTAGAATAACCCAAAAGCGGATCTCACGCAAGAGAGTTCAAGCGCAGGCTTCAATCACCGAAGAGCGACTTAGCTGGCCTTTGCGGCTTTCGAAATGAGATTTTTCACCGTATCGGAAGGGGTGGCACCTTTATCAAGCCAGTAATTAATTCTATCCTGCTTGACGGTTACGCCGCCTTTTTCCTGCATCGGATCGTAAGTACCGACGTTTTCGAGCACGCGACCATCGCGGGCATAACGCGAGTCAGCTACTACGATTCTGTAATACGGACGTTTTTTAGCTCCAATTCGTGTCAAACGTATCTTAACACTCATCTTTAAATACCCCTTTCTCAGGCAGCGCAAAGTAGCAGAACATATATTGAAAATCAAGTGAAACTTTTATTTTTTTATCCTCTTTTTCGCGTTATACTGCTGCGCGAAGCCGGTCTTTTAAGCCGGAAGCAGTGATTATGCCTGAAAACATTGAAAATACAACAGAAAAATCCTGTTGAACGACGATAATTCAATAAAGAGTTCGCTCAAGGTCGCGAATTCAAATCTGGAAGGAAGTAGTTATGAGCCCCAGAACAGTGCCTTTTCCCCCTTATATTTTCGATAAGAATACCAGAAACATGATGGTTTTCGCCCATCAGGACGACGAATTACCATCAGCCGGTGTTATCCAGCGACTCGGACCTGACAGTCGATTCATCTGGGTCACAAACGGTGATGGTCTGGCACCTTTCGTCGGCGAAGATCCGAAGACTTACGCCGAAACCCGCAAGAAAGAAACCGACAACGCCATGTCGACTCTGGGGCGAAAAAAGGAAGAGTGGGAGTGTCTGGATTCTTCCGAGATTGAAAATTACGATGCTTTTCTGGATATCCGTAAAGGCGGGGCCAAAGCGGAAGAACGCTTTGATTATTTTTATGAACTGGGATGTAAAGTTTACCATCAGGTAAAAGACTTCAATCCCGATATCGTCTGGACGCTGGCTTTTCAGGGCGGACAGCCGGAGCATGACCTGACACACCTGCTGACTGCATTGGCTCTAAAACAGTTCGAGCAGGAAAGCGGACGAAAGCGCCTTTTCATTCAGATACCCGAATACGAATACATAATTCTGGTGCCGCTGCGCTTTAACCCATTCTATAGAGGAACCCGCCACAATATAGACCTTAGCGATGAAGAATTCGCCCTGAAAATTAAAATGGCGCGCACTTATCCAAGTCAGGATGAACTTCTTGAAAAATTTCAGAGTGTTATCAATTCATTAGGCAAAATTCTGAGCCTTTTCGGTAAGAAGGTCAACTTCAGAAGCTATCTTGGACGCGAGCAGTTCGGGCCGGTACCGGCGAGCATAGATTATTCGAAGAGTTTCCACTTTTTCGAATGCGCTAATTACATAAATGAAAAGCACAAGGGAGAAAAAATCACTTATCGCCGTCATATCGCACCAATATGGGAAAACTTGAGAAAGCGACGTTTTGAATAGGCAGATTTTATCCGTCGCTGTCGCCACCGAAGGCAGCAGGATCGTATTCACATGAGGCTTTAAGCAGATCGAAGCCATTGTCGCAGGTTTTTTCCTTCATGCAGTCAACCAGGCGGCGGCTGTAGTCCATTTCCCTGCAAAGATCCAGACAATTATCCCAGCGAGGGTCGCTGACTGTAGGATTACAACTGCGCCATATATCGCAGAACTCGTTGCAGACAAATGGATCATCATCAACACAGGCAGTTGAGAAGAACAGAAGCAGAAATGTCAGAATTAATACACGCATGAATTCCCTGATATCAAACCTAATATTTCAATTCTAGCCAGATCCTCAGGCTTTCGCCAGTTTAGTATCATTTCATTTAGCTTTTCCAGACGGAAGAGGAAGATTTGAACTATAAATAGGATATGAAAATCCTTTGGATTGCCCGGCTTTTTATCAAAAACGAATAAAAGTTTCTGTGGGTAAATTATAGCATCCGGTTTTAAAATCTCTGTTTGAAATGAATATCACAATCAGGCTGAAAATGCTGCACTGACAAGCTGACATCCGCTTGACATGAAACGCTGCTGAGGTCATACTGAAGAAAATATCCCTGAACAGGGCAGGGCGATTCGACGTTATCAGAAAATATTGATTCAAAACATCTCTTTCGGAGAGAAACCATGTCTATACACAATAAACTCATGGCTGCATTTTCGGCGCTGATTCTGCTTGCTTCGTTTTCCTTTGCCTGCACCGCAGGCGACGGAAGTATAAACGACGGTAACGGCGACAGTGATTCGTCAGGCGATTACGATATGGATTTTTCCGGAACTCAATGCGGTGACGACACGGAATGTTCGGCCAGTGAAGTCTGTTATGGAAATTACTGTATTCCATGGGAAGAGAATCCGTGCTTCGAAAATGGTCAATGCGTATCTGATAATGACTGTCGTCAGGGTCAGCTCTGTAATGATGAATGTACCTGCGTCATAAATGAAAATTCATCATGCAAAAGGGATGAGGACTGCGGTGCCGGCATGATCTGTTATGAAGGCGTATGTTACACCGACAGCGAAAATCCCTGCGATGGCGCTGGTGGTGACTGTGTCAGCGATCTGGATTGCGCCAATTATAATCTGTGTGACGATACGTGCAATTGCTCCAGCGAAAATCCTGATGGGGATCAGGATGGAGAAGATAATCGCGGTCCTAAAGTCAGTGTTCCGGCAGAGCTGAAATTCGGAGCTGTCATTCTCGATCACGAAGTCGAGAGCAGTTTTACAATCACCAGCGCTGGAGATGAGAATCTTCAAGTGCTATCAATCGAGTTGGAAAACAGCGAAGATCCCGAGTTCACTCTGGTTGATCCGCCATCCAGTAAATTCGCACTTGCCCCCGGAGATACATACAATCAAGCCGTAAAATACAGGCCCATCGATCCAGGTGTGGATAATCGCAACGTTCTTATTGCAACCAACGACCCGAACCTGCCGATTGCACGTATAGCTTTGGTAAGCGAATACAAGGGTGATGCCAATGTTCAGGTGCAGCCGGAGGAAATAGACTTTGGTCTGGTTGAGGTACAATCCGGCCAGGAAACGGTTGAGGTGACAATTACCAATATTCCAGGCAACGTTGATGACAATATGCTGCTGGAAGTCTGGAACATTCATCTCGGTTCTGAAGAGACCGTCGATTTTTCGATTGATTATGACGTTATTAACGAGCGTTTTTATTTGGCACCGAATCAATCCAGAACATTCAATGTCAATTTTCACCCCAGAAATGAAGGCGAATTCTCTGAAGTTCTGATTATTCCGAACTCGGATACGCAAATACAGATTCCTCTTAATGGAAAAGGGGCTACACCTCTATTATATGTCTATCCTCTCGATGAGGATGGCAAAATAAATTTCGGACAAATCAGAATCGGACACAGCGTAAACAAGCCGCTTACACTCAAAAACATGGGCCAGATGCTGCTCTTCATAAATTCAGTATATCTTGACGAAGAGGGCGATGAGCAGTTCCTGCTGGATGACAACGACATAAACGCTCAGGGTGTGGCGCTCCAGCCGAATGAAGAGATTACGGTAACGATTTATTATGAGCCTACCGAGCAGGAGGCTAATGTCAGTATTCTGCGTATAGTATCCAACGCATACGATGGTAATGTACGCAGTTTCCCCATTGAAGGACAGGGCATAATTTCGAAGATAACCACCGAGCCGACAGAAGCGGAATTCGGCGATGTTCTTATAAATACTACCGAAACAATGGAAATAACGCTTACCAATTCCGGTGATGCCGAATTGACATTGCTGGATTTCCTGTTGCCGCAGAACGAGGAAGACTTCAGCGTTCAGCAGGATGCTGTTGATCTTATCGGCGTGATACTGCAACCGGGCGACAGCGAAACATTCACAATTGAGTATACGCCACTGTCGGTCGAAACCGATGCTTCGACGCTGACCATCGTTTCTGATGATGAAGAATCTCCGGAATATTCTCTACCATTATCCGGTCGTGGTGTCGGCCCCAAACTGCGTATACGCAGACTGGATGATCCCAGCTTTACTGATACGGTATATTTTGGTGAAGTCAGTCTTAATGATATACGTGAAGTTGAGCTTCGTCTGGAAAATATCGGTCAGTGGGATCTTGATATTACCTCGCTCGAATTGACCGAAAACAGCTATTACGATGAATTCGCCATCGATAACCCGGATGCGACATACACCATTGTTCCCGGCGGACATGAAGTTATCACGCTTACATATGCGCCCGTAACTTTCCCAGGCCCGGACAGCGGAGAATTTATCGTTCACTCCAGTGATTACGAAAACCCGGACACACTGGTATACATGGACGGCATGGGCTCGAATCCGCGCATTACAGTAACTCCGAACAGTTGGACTTTCGCTGACACACTGCCGCTCGGAGACCGCACTCAATCATTTTTCATCAGCAACACCGGTCTTCTGGGTGAATTGGAAATCAGCCGCATACTTATTGGTGTCGGCACTGATTACGCCTTCTCGATCTCGTATATCAGTCAGGCTCTGCCATTTGTTCTGGGTGAGAACGAATCGATGGAATTTCAGGTAACATTCCATCCGTCGGATCTTGGTTTATATGAAAGCACCATTGTAATTGAGAGCGATGATACACAGACGACGCTGAAAACCGTTCCGGTATCAGGCGAGTGTGTACCTTGCCCTGACGGTTGGTGGGATATCGACACTAACCACAATCAGTGCGAATACCATTGCATCAAAACTGTTGATCCAGCCGAAATCTGCGACGGTGCGGACAATGACTGCAACGGACTGACCGATGAAGGAGCTGATGTCACAGACAATTGTGAGAATGCCCAATACTCAGATGTATCCTGCGTCGATGGTGAGTGCGTTTATGAATGCATCGATGGTTTCCACAGTTGTCCGGATGAAGGCTGCGTGTATTCCGGAGCATCTGATCATTGTGGCTCGGCTAATTGCGAACCCTGTCCTCAGCCTGAAAACGCACTGGCTGTATGTATCGCCGGTGGTCTGGATTACGAATGCGATTTCATATGTGCGGGTGGTTACATTAAAACCGATGACGGCTGCGTTGCGCCGGGTGACCCTGATCATTGCGGACCTGATGAAGAAGTTTGTCAGGCTCCTTCCAATGGCGTGGCGCTTTGTGTAAATGAGCAGTGTGATTATGCCTGCAACATCGGTTATCATGACTGTCCCGACGATCCGCAGGGTCCCTGTGTGGCGTCTAACCATCCGGATCATTGCGGAAGCATGTGTGGAGCTTGTCCGATTCCGACAAATGCGACCCCTTTGTGCCTGGCGACTACAGGCGGCTATATGTGCGATTTTCTGTGCAACACCTGGTATCACAAAGAGGGCAACGAGTGTGTACTCAACAATACACCTGACTGCTGCGGACAATCGTGTCTGTCATGCGGCCCGGATCCTATCAACGGCGAGATATCGTGCGAATATTTCAGTTGCGATATATCCTGCGACAGCGGATTCCACGCTTGCGGCAATGTCTGTTCCAACAATCTCGATCCGCTGACCTGCGGCGCACGCTGTACTGCCTGTCCGGAACCTTCCAATTCTGACGCCACCTGTGATGGAACTTATTGTGGATTTGTCTGCCATACTGGATTCCATAAAGAGGGCAACGAATGTGTCTGGAACAATCTCAATAACTGCTGCGGCCCGTCTTGCAGTGTATGTTCTGCACCTGAACATGCTACACCTTATTGTAATGGCTATTCGTGTGAATTTACCTGTAACGCTGGATACCATCCGGTAGGCAATCTGTGCGTTATCAACGGTGATGTCAATAATTGTGGTCCAACCGGAATTGTCTGTCCGGGCAATCCGCCTAACGGCCAGTATTTTTGCGATGTCGATCATTGTGAACTGGCCTGTGATGCTGGATATCATGACTGCGAAAGTGCCTGCCTGTCGGATACCTCAGTTGATCACTGTGGCGAATCCTGTGATGAATGTCTGTATCCGCCGCATTCCAATCCGACATGTAACGGCTTCGACTGCGATTTCGAATGTCATGTCGGCTATCATCTTGATGGCGAATATTGCGTACCCAATGCCAATACCGATTGCTGCGGTCCGGCCTGCCTGCAATGCAGTGCACAGGATAACGCCATTGCGGTCTGTAATAATGGTGTCTGCGACTTTGTTTGCGAAGAGGGCTATCATGAATGCGGTGATTATTGCGTAGATGATTTATCCATCGATCACTGTGGAACCTCCTGCCTGGCCTGTCAGCATCCATCCAACGCTTCAGCCTCATGCAACGGTGTAGCCTGCTCGTGGGAATGCGATGCTAATTATCACGAAGACGAAGAACAATGTCTGCCTAACAATACCTCCGATTGTTGCGGGTCTGCCTGCAATATATGCCCGACGCTTCAGCATGGAACACCAGCCTGCATCGGTGGCGTATGTTCATTCTTCTGCGACAACGGCTATCACGCCTGTGGCTCGGACTGCGTTTCTAACCTGAGCGTAGATCATTGCGGACTTTCATGCTCAACCTGTCCGAACATCAGCAACGCTGAAGAGACATGCAACGGGGTATCCTGCGATTTCGAGTGTTATCAGGGCTATCACGAAGAAAATGGTGTGTGTGTACAGAATACGACAATAGATTGCTGCGGTCAGAACTGCATGTACTGTCCTGATATCTATACCAATGGTTCTCCAATTTGCCAACAGCTTGGTCCGGAATACTTTGTCTGCGATTTCGTCTGCGATTCGGAGTATCATAAGTGCGGTGATTACTGTCTGTCGGATGACAGTGTCAGTTCCTGCGGCAGCAATTGTATTCCATGCTCGGCTCCTGCAAACAGCAGTGCCTTCTGTGACAGCAGTGAGAAATGCGATTTCACATGCAACAATGGTTATTACGAGCTCAATTCTGCCTGCCTCACTTGCAACACTGTCAACAAATGCGGTCCGGAATGCATTCAGTGTCCGTCTGCGCCTCTTGGCGGTACGGCAATTTGCACCGGAACTTTTGGTGATCCCTGTGACTTTACCTGCAACCCCGGCTATCATCGCTGTACCGATGATTTAGGCCAGGAAGTTTGTGTGCTTAACAGCAGCATCTATACTTGCGGATCAAGCTGCGAACCCTGTAATGAGCCCAGCAACGGCTATGCAACCTGCACTGGCGGAACCTGCGGTATAGTCTGCAATGAAGGATACCATCAGGTTGGCAGCAACTGTGTGGCTAACAACACGCTTAATTGCTGTGGCGATGGCTGCGTAGTATGCCCTGACTACAGCAACGCAGATGAAACGTGTACATCAGGATCTTGTACCTATACTTGCCATCAGGGATATTATAAAACTGCTAACGGATGCGTGGCATGCGACGTAGTAGATCATTGTGGACTTAACTGTTCTCAATGCAGTTCACCTGATAACTCTTCTCCTTACTGCAGCACTTCTTCGGGTAACCCGATCTGCGACTTCTCGTGTTTCGGCGGTTATCACGAATGTCCCGGCAATAGCGTTTGTTTCGCTGACAGCGATCCTCTGCACTGTGGCACTGGTTCAGGATGTCTGCAATGCACCGTACCCAGTGGCAACGGAACTCCGCTGTGCCTGAACAATCAATGTTCAATTCAATGCAATACTGGTTATCATGAAGAGTACGGAGACTGCGTGCTGAACAACAACCCGGACTGTTGCGGTGTTGACTGTGACGGTTGCTGGAAACCTACATATGGGCAATCATTCTGCGATTCGAGCGGCAGCGAGCCTTTCTGCGATTTCTATTGTGCAGTGGGATACCACCGCTGCCATACCGGCGCTCCGGCAAGTCCTACCGGTGACGACTGTGTAGTCAATTCGAGTGTCAACACCTGTGGCTCAAGCTGTACACCCTGCTCAGGTCCCGAATCAGGAACATCAACCGGCACGGCGACGTGTATCAGCGATGGTTACGACTGGGTCTGCTCGTTCACCTGTTTGCCTGGCTACCATAGAGTAGGTAATTCTTGTGTACTTAACCAGGATCCATGGTGTTGCGGTGCTGGATGTCTGACTTGTACAGCTCCGGAAAACGGTACGGCCTTGTGCTCGAATGGCCTGTGTGATTTCACCTGCTATGAGGGTTACCATCGTTGCGGTTCGCAGTGTGTAACCAATTACAGCGAAAACACCTGCGGAAGCAGTTGTGCGCCTTGTACTAAGCCGCTTAACGGTTTCGCTACCTGTGATGGTGTAAGCTGCGGAGTGGAATGCTATCCGGGATATCACGAAAACAATGGCGCATGTGTGGCCAACAGCACTGGCGACTGCTGCGGTCAGAACTGCGAAACATGCACCGGCCCCGATAACAGCACTTCAAGCTGCGTGAACTCCAGTTATTGTTCCTGGAGTTGCAACAGCGGGTACCATAAGTGTGGCGATGAATGTCTCGATAATGAAAGCGTAGATAGTTGCGGCAGTCTCTGCAGTTCCTGTCCGGAACCTGATAATACGGTCGCCTACTGTGAGGATGGAAGTTGCGCCTGGGATTGTCTCGAGAATTATTTCAACTCCGACGGCAACGCTTCGAACGGCTGCGAATCCTACTGTGTGGCGTCTGGTGGTACGGATTATCCGGACGATCAGTTTATCGACAACAACTGCGACGGGCTTGATGGTGAATGGAACAACGCAGTCTTTGTAGCAACCGACGGCAACGACTCTGATGCTGGTACCGCAGCAAAACCCAAGCGCACTATCCAGGCTGCTCTTAATGCCGCCTATTACGCCGCTCCCAAGAAATACGTAATCGTTTCGCAGGGCACCTACTACGAATCGATTTCTCTTAGAGATGGCGTAAGCGTCTACGGTTCTTATTCAAGGGCGCACAACTGGCTGAGACAGAGCGGCTTCAAGTCGATAATTTCCGGTGGTACTACAGCCGTCAGCGCCAACAACATTGCGGAGTTTACAATTATTGATCGCCTGTATGTATACAGCGCCGATGCCAGCGCGGGAAACAACTCTCATGCCTTATATATCAGCAACTCGAGCAATGCGCTGTTGTTGAAGAATCTCATTATCAGTGCAGGCAAGGGAGGAACCGGTCAGGACGGGCAGGGTGCCATAACGGTAGGAACTGCTGGCGCAATCGGAGGTAATGCATCCAATCGTACCGGCGGTGTCGGTGGATTCAGCGCCTGTGCAATGGGAAATAGCGGTGGCTCCGGTGGCTCTGGTGGTACAAATGGATCCAATGGTACCGGACCTTCTGCCGGCACTGGAGGAAGCATGGGTGCATGGAATCCATTTGATTGCTGCAATGGCTGTGACTCTGGCACGGCTGGTGGCGCAGGTGGAACAGGTGCTGTTGGTGTATCTGGAAACGATGGCACTACTACCGGCTCTGTCATAAGTGGCTACTGGAAAGGCCAGAACGGTACTGACGGTGGTAATGGTAGTGCCGGAACTGGTGGTTCTGGAGGCGGTGGTGGAGGCGGTTGCAAGAGCTGGAGTTTCCTCTTTAACTTCTGTCCGTCTGAAGACGGCGGCGGTGGTGGCGGCGGCGGTGGTGCAGGTTGTGGCGGTTCTGGCGGTTACGGCGGAAAACCCGGTGGCGCTTCCTTCGGAATATTCCTCAACAACGCTTCTCCTGAAGTCGTTGAGTGCGATATAAGTACTGAAGGTGGAGGTGATGGCGGTTCGGGCGGTGCGGGAAGTTCCGGCGGTTTAGGTGGTGATGGCGGCACATTTGCCGAAGGTACTGGCGAAGCCAAGCATGGTGGACGCGGCGGACGCGGCGGAGATGGCGGACGTGGTGGTAACGGCGGCGGTGGTTCCGGTGGCGTGTCATACTGCATCTATCGCGCCGGTACTTCCAACCCGGAACTTGATACTACCAACACTTACAGTCCGGGTCTGGGTGGAGTGGGTGGCAACTTCTCGGCAGAAGCCGAATCGGGAGACGTTTACTGAGTCTGTAAAATACAACGAAACTCCGCTGCAACAAGTGCGGCGGAGTTTCTTTTTATTAAAAAACGTCCGTAGCAAGAATATCGTTTCAGTTTTTATTGTTCTTGAATACAGGTATTAAATTTTTCAGGAGTACAGTTCACTTAATATGGAATCTGATAACCTTAAAAAGAATGCAGGATCAATAGTATTTAACGGCAAGATGCCGATTTCACGCATGATCGACCAGTCACTTTCTCTGTGTTTCAGACAATGGCGATTATTTCTTCTGCCAGCTTTACTGTATGGACTCGTCATCACCAGTTTCAATTATCTGACTTCTCCAGGTATCAGCGAACAGCTTGATTTTATGAAAAATCTGATGGGTGGCGCAGACGGTGGTTTAAATGCCGATTCGATTCAGGAAGTCCTGCTTTCTAATTACTCTTCCGATATCGTTTCAGGGCCTATAAGCAGCATTCTGTCCGTTTTCCTTCTTGGGATTATGGCGGCCTTCTTTACATATGCGATTAAGCTTCTTAATGACAGGAACAGGCTGAGTATCTTCGAAGTTTTGAATGCACTGAAATCGGACCTGAAAATAATAGTTGTTACAACAGCAATGTGGATTCTCTTTTTCGGCCTTTTAGCTGTAATTGCTTTCCCTCTGGCGTTGCTTCCCATGCTGATAGCCTGGGGTTTATCGCTACCGCTTTTCTTTTCAATTTTTCTGTCTTTTATCTCTATTTCAGCGGCGTTATGCCTTGTAGTCATCTTTTTTGCACGGCTTCTGCTGGTTCCAATGGTAGTCGCCGATACAAATATTTCCGGGCGCGAAGCGCTTAAAAAATCCTGGTCAATCACTGCAACACTGAAAAATCAGCCTGTTATGGAAAGGCCAGTTACCCGTTTAACGGTATTGCTGACTGTCGTTACGCTGGTCACGGCGTTTTTAAAATCATTTGGCAGTACTCCGACGGATATAGGCTATATGGGTTTGGTTTCCCAGATGGGCAGCAGCCTGATGCAAGGCGGGGTTATGGATGTCTCAAGCGTTCTGGAGCAGCTTGCTCCGCCATCTGCTTCTGCCATTGTTGCGGCGTTTATTCTTCAGGTGTTGCTTGAAGCTCTTTCGACGGCTTTCATTCTTTCGGCGTTGACGCTGTTTTATTTCGATCTGAAGGCCAGATTGGAATTGTCAGACAAGACTCGTTCGATAGTATTTTCAACAGGACAAGGTTTGACTTGAATATGGACGAATGCTAACTTATTCTTCCATCCGGCTATATGAAGGTGATTGATGCCAGGAATAGGAGTCATAAGCAATCCGCGTTCTCGCCAGAACCTGAAACACCCCGACAGGATACGTCATCTGGCGTACATACTGGGGCAGGGTGGTTCTTCGAAGGCCACTAAGAGTTTTGAAGAACTGGATCAGGTAGTCGAAGAATTCAAGAGACAGGATATAGATATTCTGGCGCTGAACGGTGGCGACGGAACCAACCATGTAGTTCTTACCGCCATGATGAAAGCCTATGGGGACAAGCCGCTGCCTAAAATCGCCATGCTGCGTGGCGGAACACTGAACACCATCTCCAACGCCTGTGATATTAAGGGACGACCTTCAGGCATACTTTTCAACCTCACCGAGAAATATTCCAACGGCGAAACATTCGAAATAACAGAGCGCGATCTTCTTAAAATCGGCGATATGTACGGTTTCATTTTCGGCAATGGTCTGGTTGCCAATTTCATGGAATCATACTACGCCAGCGGAAATCCGTCACCGGCTGTAGGAGCTCTGACGGTTTTGCGCGGTATTGGATCGATGTTTATTGGCGGTCCGACTATTAAAAAATGGATGAAGAAAGTTCATGCTAAAGTAACGGTTGATGGAGAAGTTCTGCCGATCAGAGAATGGGTCAGCATATTCGGTTCAAGCATACGGGAAATCGGGCTGGACTTCAGAGTGTTTCATCGTTGTGAGGAAGAACCGCATTCTTTTCACATGCTGGGCTTGGTGAGCCATCCATTCTGGCTGGTTTGCGACTTGCCGCACATTTATTTCGGCAGACCGCTGCATCCCAGAGTCGGTTACGAAACCGTAGCTAAAGATGTACTTATCGAAGCCGAGCACCCATTCGGATATACTATCGACGGTGATATGCACAAGTGTGAATCGGGAGTTTTAAGGCTGTCTCCCGGTCCACGACTGCAACTGATAATCAAATAAGGCGAAACGGGCCTGTAGATGTTGAAATTGAAAATCGTTCACGCTGGTTTTACACATGTGGGAATGAAACGCGACCACAATGAGGACGCTTATGTAATAGATCCAGACCAGGGTTTATATATAGTTGCCGACGGCATGGGTGGCCACAATTCAGGAGAAATAGCCTCTAAAATGGCAATTGAAACGGTGGTGAACTTTTTCAAAGCCACCAATGCCGATAATGAGGTTACATGGCCGTACAAGTATGATCGCAATAAAGATGAGGCAGAAAACCGCTTGATCATTTCGGCTAAACTGGCCAACAGCCGTATCTGGGAGATGTCACAGCGCAATGACCTTTATCGTGGAATGGGGACAACGCTGGTACTGCTTCACGTATACAACGGATTGACTTATCTGGTGAATGTAGGAGACAGCCGCGCCTATCTTTTCAGAGACGGCAAGCTCTCACAGCAGACCGAAGATCACAGTCTCTTGAATGATTACCTTAAGAGCGGACGCATCAGTCCGGAAGAAGCCGAAACTTTTCCTCATAAGAATGTCATTATCCGGGCTTTAGGTATAAAAAAAGAAGTTCAAGTGGATATTTTCAAAATTCCACCGCACCGGGGCGATGTTTTCATGATGTGTTCGGATGGTCTCAGCGACATGGTTCCGGTGGATGCTCTTGAGGATATTCTTATAACCACGCCTGACATCCGTACTGTATCCAAACTTTTAGTGCGAGAAGCCAATCAGCGTGGCGGCAACGATAACATTACAGTTGTTCTCGCTCAAGTGGTCTAACCATAAAAGAAGACGGTTTTTCCTATTTCTTTTTCTTTACCTGTTCAAGCTGAAGCTTCTGGCTTTTCTGTATAAGTACACGGTTAAGTTTACTTTTATTTCCAATTTTGGTTCCGGGGAAAATTATCGAATGATCCAGGCTGCTCTGCTTGCCAATGCTGACTCCGTTACCAATAATGGCGTAAGGGCCGATGATTGCTTTGTCCATGATCTGTGAGTTGTGACCGATTATTACCGGAGGGATAATCTGAATTTCGTTCCCGAGTTCAACGTTTTCACCCAGACAGACCAGTTCCAGCTTTTCTTTGGCCGGCTTGAGTTTGAAGTCGGCAAGTGGGTCGATGTGACTGAGACTGATTTCCCGGTTTAGGATTTTCATGTTAGCCTGATAATAACTTTCAGGCGTTCCAAGATCCTGCCAGAAATGACCTTCCATCATGTAACCAATAACTTTTTCGCCATTCTGAATCATTTTAGGGTAGGCATATTCGTTTATGCACGAATATATATTGGGCGGTATGTACTGAAACACAGCCTGTCCCATAATGTGCAGTCCGGTAAAGACCCCGGCGCTGCGCGGGCTTTCGCGGATATCTTCCAGGCGACCGGCTATGTTGCGTATATTCATGCTTTCATCAATTTCGACCGCGCCGAATTTTTTAGTGTCAGCGTTCTTTGTCAGAACCATTGTAGCTGCGGCCTGATGTCTGCGATGAAAATGAATTACATCTTCAAGATCCACATCTATCAGAATATCGGAATTGATGAGAACGAAATCTTCCTCACCATCGAAGAATTTCTCGACCTGTTTGAGTCCACCGCCTGTGCCCCATAGTTCCTTTTCGCGGGAATATCTGATGTTTACGCCCAGCGCCGAACCGTCGCCCAGCTCCATTTCAAGTTGTTTGCCCAAGTGCCAGACGTTTATCATAATATCGATGATGCCGTATTTTTTGAGCAGTTCTATGTTGAAGCGGATAAGTGGAATATTAGCAACAGGAAAAAGGGGTTTGGGCAAAACCTTCGTCAGCGGTTGCAGACGCTCTCCCTTACCGGCGGCTAATATCATTGCCTTCATTACTTCAACCTCTCCTCATGTGTGGCAAGAATTTTACGCAGGCCATCGAATTCAGGCAGCCTGTCGAAAGCCCATTTTACATAAGAAAGACTGTTAGGGATAAATTTTAAATATGAATCGTTATGTTTTACACGGTCTATGAAAACAAATCTGCCTGAATCTTTAAGCTTCCGCTGCAGAGTCTGCAGGTAAAATGCCTTCAGGAATGCCTGTCGGTCTATGGTGGTGTTGAAGGTCTTTTCGTAAACGTCACAGTAATAGGTTATCAGTTCGTCGAGCAGTTCATCGTCCAGTTTTACATACGAATCGCGAAGAAGAGCCACTAAGTCGTAAGGCCATGGGCCCATTAAAGCATCCTGAAAGTCTATGAGAGCGATCTCTTCATCAGGCAGCACCATCATGTTTCGACTTTGAAAATCACGGTGTACTAAAATCTGTGGAAGAGAAGTCAGTCCGTTGCAGATGCGTTCGAAATACTCCCGAATTTGACATGTTTGAGATTCCACAATCTTTTTATTATAGAGCGCCTCAATACCCCATTCCACATAATGATAGCACTCCCACATAAGCAGGTCATAGCCGAAACCACGATTGAAACCGATGAAATCTTTCAGCTCACTGCGGCTGTTGTGCAACTGGAATCTGACCAGCAGATCGATGGCTTTGCAGTACCATTTTGTGCGGGTAGCGTTGCCGGAATCTTTTACCAGGCTCCCTACTTGAACATCACCAAGATCTTCAAGGAAAACAAGACCAGCGCTGATATCCTGATGATGCAGCGCCGGGACACGCAAACCACCATGTTCGAGATACTTTAGAACGCTGATGAATGGAAATTCTCCTGCCGGGGCATCACCGGCGGCTGCCTCTTCAGACTTGCGGGCACTCTGCGGATCGAATTTCATAAGTATGATGGAATCCGCTCCATTCTGTACATCGTTTAAGAATATTCTGTAATACTCACGGCTGGAAGCATCTCCCATCAGTTTTTTTACTTCGAAACGCGGGTCTGGTGCACCAGTGATTTTCTCAATGTATGGTTTAAGCAGATCGGTAAGCATGTTTCATGTTCCTGATAAATTCATACGGTTTTTAATATCAGATTTACAAATCATCTTTTGATAGTTTTTCAACCAGCTTTTTTACAGCCTGAGCTTCTTCACGCGGAATTATAAGTGTTCTCTTGCCTGCACGCACAATAATAAGATTGTCGACATTTACCAGCGCAATAAGCTCTTCCGGGTCTTCGCTGTATATAAGATTCGATCTGGATTCGTGAACCTGTACTCTGCCGTGAATGCGATTGTCGTTCTCGTCGCTTTCCATGATGTCATTAAGCGCCGACCAGCTGCCGATATCATTCCATTTATATGTGGCTTCAACTACACGCAGGCGGTCGGTTTTTTCCATTACGCCATAATCTATTGAGATACGCGGAACTTTTTCGAAGCGCTGAGCAAGCTCAGTTTCCCATTGTGAACTGCAGTCAAAATCTGCCAGAGGAGCAAGCTGTGCGTAATGCTGAGGAAGATATTTTGCTGTTTCCTCCAGAATAACGTCACTGCGCCATACAAACTGACCGGCATTCCAGAAAAAGCGGCCGGTTTTGAGATAATCCTCGGCGCTTTTTATGTCGGGCTTTTCCTTGAAGCGTACAAGCTTATACTGATGCACTCCATCTATGTTTTCCAGCGTTTCACCTTTTTCGAGGTATCCGTAGCCAGTAGCCGGAAAAGTTGGATTGATGCCGATGGTATAAAGAGCTTTGTCTTTTGAAGCACCCTCTGCGGCGGCTTTTATGGTGCGGCGCAGTTCATCATCGGGACTGATATCGTGATCTGACGGTAGTACGGCCATTACGCAAGTGCCGAAACGCTTCTGGGCGATAACAGCCGCTAATGCCACTGGAGCAGCGGTGTCACGCACCAACGGTTCGCCGATAATGTTGGCTGAAGGAATTTCATCCAACTGTTCGCGTACCAGCGGAGCAAACTCGTGGTTTGTCAGAACGATTACACGCTCAGGCGAAGTCAGCGGCTTAATGCGTTCGTAGGTTTGCTGTAGCAGGGTTTTCTCGCCGGTTAAGGCCAGGAACTGCTTGGGGCGGTTGGACGTGCTTAGAGGCCAGAATCTCGTGCCTTTTCCTCCTGCCAGTATTACAATACACATATTGTTGATGTCTGCCATTACAACCACGCTTTAAAACCGGCTTTCTCTTAAGTGCGGTTTTCAGTAGGTTAATAATATTTCGATTTGATGCGCATGCGGCATCAATCAGATATTCTAAATGTATTTTATCGTCTGTGAAAGTTATTTCATGTCGAACGAATCGACAAAATCGTTTCTGTGCGATGCCATGCTGGGTAAGCTGGCCACCTGGCTTAGAATACTGGGCTATGATGCCGCATATATGGACAGCAGTCATACAGGCGCGGCGCTTGTAGAAAAGGCAATTCGCGATCAAAGAACGTTGCTTACTCGCAATATGCAACTTCTCGAAAGACGCACTCTTAAGGAATATGGTAAATATTTGTTTATTCGCGAGGATTATTTCAGATTGCAGCTAAAACAGGTAGTAATGGTATTCGGACTCAAGCCTGATGCGGCAGGTACGCGCTGCAATCGTTGCAATGTCAGACTGGAGGAAATAAGCCTGTCCGACCTTTTGCATATTCTGCCGCCCTATGTGGCAGCTACTCAACGTGATTTCAAGCGCTGTCCTGAATGCTGTAGAATCTACTGGCCTGCTACTCACTGTGAGAGTATGCAGAACGAAATTGCAGATATATTCGATGCGGAAGATAAGAAATAATCAATCGGGCAGGGGAATCTTTGCCGGAACTGCGGCAAAAGGCATTTCAGACCAGGTATCGATTAAGGTCATATTGTTTGTGCTGATTCTCTCGATCTGTCGCCGATATACAAGTCGTGCAGTGACCAGACGTATCAGTTTGCGACTGTCTGGAATCACCAGTGCAGGAGCTTCCTCGAGTTCTGCATTGCCTTCCAGTTCAGGGGCTTCCTCGAGTGGCAGCAGATAATCGATGCTCTGTTCTATCCACTGTCCGACACCGCTTTTTACCACGAAACTGTTGTTTTCAAGCGATGTATCATAAATGCATCTGTACTCGCTGTCATCCGAAAGCAATGCTTTCAGCCAGATGCCTTCCAGCAAGCTTGCGGGAACTTTAGCAATAGAAACCGCACCGTCACCGTAAATCGGCTGTATGGCTGCAATTGTTTCCAATTCAGCAGCCATCAAAGATAACCTGCCTGCCTCTTCTTTGAATTCATCGCCGATGGAGGCAATATTACTGGCTGTATCTTTAAGATGTGCTGCGGTACTGTTGTATTTTTTCGGCGCTGTTTCAATATAAGCTTCTTTAATAATGGACTTGGATGCTGTATTTGTTTTCTGCACTTTTCCATGTTCAACACAGAAAAGCGACATGGCGAGATTCTCTCTGTTGCTTTCATATTGTGTTTTTTGCTCTGGCAATTCGAGTATTTGTTTTTCAACAGGTTCAGTCGATCTTTTATTCGATCTGATGTCCCCAGAAATCATGGCTAACAGAGAAAGCGGTATATGTTCGACATCGTTCAGTGGTCTTGAAAAGTCGCCCAGAGTGCGACGCAGATTGTCCCTGAATGCAATTCTGATTTTGCTGTCGCATAAATCAGTATCACGCCCCAGCGGCAGATGGCGAGCAGCATCCTGCACTTTTTTCCAAAGGCTGAAACTCTCTCCGAACAATATTTCTGATTGGCCCATGTAGGTCCGCCAGAGCTTATTCAGGTTTGGAGTGGTCTTTAAAAGGTGCAGAATCAGAAGGGCTGTAACTCTGTCGCCGTCCTCGTCAAGCAATAGAGGATTTTCATATGCATACAGACGGGCTTTCTCACCGGGGTAGCCATTTTCTCCAGGCAGAAGATTGTTTAAAAAATCAGAGTTTTTTAAGCCTGCGTTCTGTCGCAGGTTCTCGAATGTGTTCATTCGAATATGCACTGATTTTTCGTAGAAAAGCTTGTATTCATCCTGCGGAGCGTAGAAACGGTGCATCACAGCGAATTCACTAATAAGGTCGCCCAGCGCGGCGTTCAGCAATTCATCGCTGTTACGCCAGGCATAAAGACGTTCTTCCAGAGCTTTAAGAAAGGCGGTGATCAGTCTGACCTGAGTGTTTTCTATGGAATTTTCGGCGATACTGTTTATGGCATTTCGTTCTGCCGCTGCGGAAGCATACAGAATAAGGTCGCTGCTTAAAAGTACAGCTTCGTTCTGTGGATCATCCGCATTGCTTAATATAGCAGACGGCGAAGAGCTGGCGTTTCTGTCTTCAGCATACGTAAATTGCGGTGCGGCTGATGACAGCAATGCCACGGTAACGATAATTGCGCATGTCGTGCAGGCGCGGATTCCAGCAATGTTTATTAAGCGCATTGTATCAGCGCATTACGGTTTGGGGTTAATGGTTTTAAGGTCCAGTCCTCCGGTATAGGCGTATGAAACAAACGCCGAATAACCATAAAGATAAAGACCTATGGGCTTGGTTGCGCTTATGGTGTGCGGGCCGTCGCTTATTTGTGCGCGGTAATATTTATAATCTACATTAATCCAGGTGAAGGTGTTCGAATCGTAGGTGGTGGTGTCAAGCGTGATGATTGTATCCGGCGGAGCCACCAGAGTCATGTAATCGTACTTGTAGTCTGGCGGAACCTGGAAAATGTATTTCTGCCTGAATTGCTGATCTGGAGCCAGCAGCATCATGGCCGGGTCTCCAGCTTCGGGAGAGCAGGCGTAACCACAGGCTGCACAGCAAATGTATTTAGTCGGGCAATCTGCGTCGGTGTCGCATAGATCGCCGAGTGTAAACCCAGTGGCGTCCTGCCCGGCCAGAAAATGTGCAACCATTATCGGCTCGCTGGATGTAATAGTGAAAGTGGAAGTTGTCGCGAAAGTGAAAGTCTGACCGGCGTTCAGAATCTTTGGACTCTGACCGGTTGGGTCCGGCGCGAATACAATGCTGGTATTGTTGATGGCGGCAACTATCTTGTAATAGTCCTGTTCACTGCCGCGTGGCTGTGTGCGCACTACCGAGAATTTTTTGCCCCAGGTATCAATCGGGAAAAGCTGATGTTCGAGATGATCCGCCGCCCACTGATTATAGGGGATGAACGTGCCGCGATGCCCACCGTATACAGCAATTTTCTTATCAGCTACGATTTTTGTGCCGGAAAGATCCGGGCCGCTACAGAAAACATCTACACCATCTTCTTGCACATCCGAACAGTTTGTACCGCCGGATTCCAAATTGAGGACCTCATAGCGCTGTAAAATGTAATTCTGAGAAGCACCAGCAGACGCCGCGGTAACGCCGTCGCCACCCAGTGTGGCGCAACTGTAATTTATGGTTACGCTGGTTGTTCCTTCTTCAGTGGCCACAATGGTAAGTGTACCGGGAGAAGTACTGACTTCATCGCAGATCCATGATCCAAGACAGGCAAAAAGCCAGAAGTCGCAATAACAGTATTCTCTGCGCCATGTCGGCCACGTCAGACCGTAATATTCGGTACTCATGGCACTTTGCGGAATAAGCAGAGATGCATCGTTGCTGTATATCAGCACGTTGCCGTATGGGTTCATCTGTGTTGCTGTTACCGGAGCGTCGCTTTCGATGTGGTAGGCTTTGTATGATTTGGTCGGTCCGGTTATGCGCTGTGTGCTTCCAAGCTGGATTATTTTTAATGCTCCCGGAGAAATCTGCTGAGTTGAAACAGTCTGAGTGCTGTTTTTCACTGTTATGTTAACAGTAAAGGACTGTGGGTTCGATACTATAACTCCGAATTGCCCTCCACTGTCTCTTCCAGAGTTTTCCATGTCAACCGGCCAGTAGTGGCAGCCGACGTAACCTTTTTCGACTTCGGCCACTTCGCACAGGCCCAGGCATTGTCCTTCTCGGCACTCTTCTTTCGTATCGCAGATTTCGATGTCATCCCACGCGGAGCCGCTCTCGTTGCATTCTTTTACGCCCTGCACATCGCCTTCCATGCATGTCTTTGCTCCGGGTGTGCAAATCTGATCGATACAGGTGCCGTCGGCACAGATGGAGTCTGCCGTTTCGCAATCCATCACCAGATCCCATGCCGTACCGAGCGGATTGCAGTAATATAGCTCGCTGCCTTCGCATTTCCATTCACCGGCCTGACAGATGAACGGCTGACAGCCGTCTTCATAGCAGGTTGTTCCTCTGGGACAATTTTCGGTGTAGTAGTCGTTGCCTTCTTCGTTGCATATTTTAACTGTTTTAGCATCTATGCAGCCTATACTTGCGCCGGGGGAGCATGTTATTGCCTTACATCCATCTCCATCCAGACAGGCGAAATGCTCCGGGCACATTTCTTCTTCCCATCCGGTTCCATGCGAGTTGCATTTGAAAACGAAGAATTCACTTGAGCAGTCGCCAACTTCCAGCGGTGTGCAGACTTTGGTTATGCAGGTATCAATCAGACATACAGTGTCTTCCGGGCATTCTTCGCCATCCCAGCGCGTGCCATCCGAACTGCAGGTGTCGAGAACGTTGGCATGACAGATGACTTCATCGGCTTCGCAGATTACAGGAAGAGGATCTTCTTCTGCGTATTCTTCGTCTGTATCTCCGTTTTCATTTATACATTTGCCTTCTTCTTCGCTCCAAACTGTTCCGTCCGGGCAGGAAGAATCGCCATCAGGTTCATTTTCTGGAATGCAGATGTAGTCTGCACATTCATAGCCAGTGCGACATGGATGTTCATCATCGCAGTCCGCGTCACGGCAAGTGCCGTTATCACAATAATAACCATTACCGCAATCTTCATTGGTCTGACAAGGCGTATAAGCGGAATCGTCGGAGTCGTAATCTCCATAATTCGAATTGTCGCCATCGCTGGCGCTGTTACCGCTTCCGGCGCAGGCAGCGATCATTGCTGATCCACATATAAAATACGCCCAAATAATTATTCTGAAGCTGGACATCATACCCCTCGCTTCAACTGAAATTGTAATCATTACTGTCTTTCAGTATACAGGATTTACGGTATGAGGTTCAACTGATTTTGCGAATATAATCAGGGTATTTTTCCGGTGACACTTTCGGCGCTTTTAAGTATTTCGCCATTTCTAATCATCTTAAGAATTTTGCGCTGATCCGGATAGAGCGAGCGGTCTTTCGCCATGAAGGTGACTTGTTTTCTTATCGTGTCAAGTACTGCCGAGGTGGCATTGGCTGGAATCAGTGGTTTTCTCAAGTCAAGCGCCTGACATGCTACCAGCATTTCGATGGCAAGTATTTCCTGTAAGTTATGTACGATAGCGCTGAATTTGCGGGCCGCAATTGTGCCCATACTGACATGATCTTCACGTCCGGCTGAAGACGGAATTGAATCCACACTGGCCGGATGAGCCAGCGATTTGTTTTCGGATACAAGCGATGCGCTGGCTACCTGAGCAATCATAAAGCCGCAGTTCAAGCCTTCTTCCTTAATAAGGAAAGGCGGCAGGCCGGAAGATAAATGTGGGTTTACCAGTTGTTCCACGCGACGTTCTGAAATATTACCCAGTTCAGCGGCGGCAATGCTGCCAAGGTCGGATGCTATAGCCACCGGCTGACCGTGGAAGTTACCGCCTGAAATGATGACATTATCGTCTGGAAAGAGCAGGGGATTATCAGTGGCTGCGTTGGCTTCGATTTCGAGTACACGACGCAAATAGGCGAAAGCATCACGGCTGGCACCATGAACCTGAGGCATGCAGCGCAGGGAATATGCATCCTGTACTTTATGACAGTTTTTATGGCTTTTAACTATCGGGCTGTTCTTTAATAGTTTACGCAGGTTGGCGGCACAGGTAATCTGACCGGGATGTGGACGCAATTTATGAATGCAGTCCTGAAATGGTTTTACTGAGCCGAGCATGGCTTCGCAAGTAATAGCGCCGACTATGTCAGCTATTCTTGCGGCATCTTCCGCTTCCAGAAGCGCCAGAATCGCCACAGCGGTCATTACCTGTGTGCCATTGATAAGCGCCAGACCTTCCTTGGCGACAAGTTTGACTGCCTTAAGCCCCACTTTTTTAAAGGCAGTATTGCCATTTACTATTCGTCCCTTATATTCTACCGGGCCTTCGCCAATCATGCCTAAAGCCAGATGTGATAGAGGAGCAAGATCGCCGGAAGCACCTACGGAACCCTTTTCTGGAATTACCGGATGTATTCCCTCGTTAAGCATATCAAGGAGATGCTGTAATGTTGAAAGTCTGATCCCAGAATGACCTTTAGCCAGTGTATTTGCCCTCAGCACCATTATGGCCCGTGTAGTGATGCGATCAAATGGCTCACCGACGCCGATTGAATGGCTGTGAATAAGGTTACGCTGTAGTTCTTCAACTTTATCTTTGTCGATGCTGACTTCGGAAAGTGTGCCGAATCCGGTATTGATGCCGTATGCAACTTTTTCCTGAGCGACTATATCTTCAACTTGTTTTCTGGATTTGTTGACTCTCCTGGTAGCTTCAGAGCAGAGCTCCACTTTCTCTCCGAGCGCAACAGTACGAACCTGTTCCAGAGAGAGCGTTTTTCCATCCAGTTTGATTGTCATTCTTCATGTCCTTAAAAAAAGCCCCCACCATAAGGTGGGGGCACTGATTTAATTGGTGTCTGGTTTTACTTGTCCAGGCAGATGGTGTCGTAATCGACTACAATGATGGATCCGGCGCCCGGAGGATCATCTGCCGGGAAGACTATGGAGTTGGTCTCCTCATCGTAATCCCAGTCGAAATTCGGCGTGCCATTGACCTTTACCGCGATGGTGTCCGGGTCAGCCAGACGTGAGAGGTTGAACTGGTTGCGCAGCGCAAAGAGGTTTTCGGCCAGCATGTCGTAAATAGGCGCATAGCTTTCCATGCAGATCGATTCCCAGTAAGTCTCGTTCGGGTTGCAGGCTTCGGCCACATCAATGTAACGTTTGCCTGCTGCGGCACCGCCTTCGGGGTCTGATGGATCTTGACAGCCGCCGTCCTTATCACCGCAGATGGCATAAACTTCGAGCATGTTGACGTTATGCATGCCTTTGATTGAACGATAGAAATCGATGTAGAAGGGGATTTCAGGTACGGACTGATCTTCTTCGTCCGACAGGAAAATGACCGACAGCTTGGCATCATCGCGCAGGAAGCCATCATTTACACCATCGATAAGCGGAGCCGTCAGCGCCAGATGTCCAGCTTCCAGGCCGGCTTCCTGGTTGCCGTCGCAACTGGTTCCGAGTTCGGCTCTGTCTTCGAACAGGCTGATAAGCTGATTGTTTGGTAGAGCATCCGGGCCACGGTTTTTCAATACTGCCGGTGAACCCTGGAACTTACCACTATGATCCGCGGCTGCAATATCGCAGGATGTTAGTCCGATATGCAGGTCTGCGCTCCAGGTAATTGCAGTGCTGATGAAGTCTTCGAAGTTATCGGCAAGATTTTCCTGTTCATCCATCATCGAACCGGAACAGTCGACTATCCAGAGAATATCAACCATCGGGTTTTCAGGCTGTCTGAAAGTGTCCTGCTGGTGAGGCATGTTGGAGCCTGAGCCTTGCAGCGGAACGACGAAAGCGGCACCTTCCATGTCTGACTGGATCAGAACCGCTCCGGTTGCATCTTCTTCACTTTCAGCGCAGAATTTGACTTTAAAGGCAACATGGTCGGCGTTGCCGACGCCGCCGATTGTTACCGGCAGAGTTGAATCAACATAGGTGATCTCGAAGCGCGGATCCGAGCCCGGATCAATTTCAATGGATTCAATAACCAGCGGCATATCGCCTACGTTGTATACCTTAACCTCTTCGCGCTGGCTGCAGCAATCGACTGTAACCACTCCGAAATCAACTTTAGACGGCAGAACCTCAAGGCCTCTGTTTGCTCCATAGCCGGAAACACCGAACTGATAGGCCTGGTTGACATCAACTGGTGCGGCGTCAAGCCATTCGAGCCATTCGGCATTGGAATAGAAAAGGAAAGCTGAGCTGTAAAGAGTTCCTTCGCGAACCGGCAGGAAAGTCATGTCGATGTAAATGGATTCCAAGCCCTGGATTGTAACATTGCCAAATTGTCCCGATCCCTCAAAGAAGGCGCGGGCTTCACCCATGGGCTGATCGAGGAAAGCGTTCTGCCAGGCCATTCCACTGATGGTAAGTGGCAGGTCGCCGCAGTTGTGAATTTCAATCTGGCGGGTTGAACCAGTACCTACCTGAGTATAACCGAACTTGATGCCGGGGCCGGGGTTGTCGCCCATTCCCATCCAGCCGAGGCTGCCTTCGAGCGGTTTGATATCGAGGCAGGGCGGATCAAGCTCGCGAACCATGCCAACCAGTTCAACAGTAACATTCTTCTCGGTTGCTGCATTTTCGGGATCAACCCATGTAATTTTAGAAGAGCCAATAAGAACGTCACCGAAATCATGTACACCGTCGATAGGCTTGAAGTTTATGGTGTAAGCAGCAGAATCGCCGGCTTCAAGCACCAGTGGCGGCTGAATTTCAGGAGTAAGAATAAGCGTGTAGGCTCCTTCCTGATCGTCTGTAATTACAACACCTTTTATCTGTCCGGCAGCATCACCCTGATTGACACACATGAAGTAGTCTGTTTTGTCTTTTCCTGGCGGTTGCGAACCGAAGTCGAGGGTTGTAGGCGTGCAGACGATGTCGGGTTTGGCTTTCGGCTGATAGGACATGCCGATGTTTATAACCGGGTTATAAGTGTCATTGGAGAAAACGACTATTTTTCCGGTAGTTTCCTCTGCTTTTGTTGGAGTAGCCTTTACCCAGAGCTCCATGTCTTTACCTTCCTCGATGGTGATCGGGAAGGTTAAATCTGCCAGGCCTATGAAAGTGAAATCGGACGGAGTGTCTTCAGTAAAGCCGATGTAAGCAATGCTGAGTGGATCGGAACCGTCGTTGCGGATAAGCGTTGAGGCATCTTTGTCGTCGCCGACTTCAACGTTTCCGAAACGGATGAAATCAGGATCGACATCAATAGCTGCATTGTTTTCATTCTGAGTATAACTCAAGTCGAGCCAGCAACCGCCTTCACAGTTCAGGTTGATATCGCCGCCTTCTGTGCCGGTTCCGGTACAACCGTTCTCAAGTGTTACAACGTCTCCATTTACGTTGCCGTTGTAAGTTTTACCATCATAGAAAATAATGATCGTGCAGGTTTCAGTGTCTACCGATACCCAGGCATCGAATGTTTCGTTGCTGCCACTGCAGTTGGTGTCGGCCTGATAGAAGCCGCTTAGATTGGTGCAGGTTACGCCGTTTTCTTCATCGCCGTCTTCACCTTCACCTTCACCTTCGCCGCCGTCGCCGTCACCACCGCTCCAGATGCAGAGCTTGGCGTCGGTGTCGCAATACCACGAGTCGTCATACCAGCGTTTGCACTGATCGTTGCTGGTGCACTCTCCCAGTTCGATGCACTTTTTGGCGGCAACATTGCAGGCCCAGTTTTCGCCATCCTTCATGCATTCTTCGTTGGTTGTGCATCCATCGCCGCCGCTGCTATCGCCATCTTCTCCGCCATTGTCGCCTGACGAACTCTGGCAGCCGGAAAACGATAAGACAGCCCACAGGGCGAGAACTAAAATCAGACTTGTTCTCAACACTCTACTGCTCATGACACGGACCTCGTTATTTTTAAGGTTAGCGTTAAGTACTTGATTTCAAAGTCTTAAAAACCGGATTGTCTTTTCAATGGTTCTGTATTCGCAATACAGTTTATACCATATTTCTATGTGAGTTTAAATATGATGCATATAAATGTCAAGATACAAAACGAATACCAGACCATAAAAAACGTGTGTATAAGTTAACAATATATCTATGGATTTAATTCAAACAGGGTGTCACTTGAGTGTACCTGGCCGATATCAATATAATCATTCTAAAAATGGTCTTGTAAGAGCATTTATTAAAATTCGTTTCAACCGTTAACTTCTGCTTAAGTTTTTATACTGCAGGCTTTCTTAATATTTCCCTTCGTTGTGGATATTGGCCGGTGGTATGATGCGAAAAATCGATTTACTTGATTAAAGGGAGAACCAATGGCTGACGGAATTATTGATCTGAGATCCGATACAATCACGCTTCCTACCAGGGAAATGCGTGATGCCATGTATAATTGTGAAGTCGGAGACGATGTCCTGCGCGAAGATCCGACTGTAAACGAACTGGAACGCTATGCTGCTGAATTGCTTGGCAAGGAAGCCGCGCTGTTTGTTCCATCGGGTACTTTTGCCAACCAGTGCGCCATAATGACTCATACATGCTCATCCGATGAGGTTATTGTCTGCGAAGATGCCCATATTATTCAGCACGAGGCAGGCGCTTCTGCTCTTCTTTCCCGTGTTCAGTTGCGTGTCATCGTTCCGGAAAACAGAAAATATATGTGTGCCGGTGAAATTGAGAGGCGCATTCGGGTTGGAGATGATATTCACTACCCGCGTACCGGATTAATCTGTCTTGAACAGGCGACCGCCTACGGCAATTTGTATCCTGTGGCTGAACTGAAGAAAATACGCAAACTGTCCATAAAACACGGTGTTCCGATCCATATAGACGGTGCACGGCTTTTCAACGCCGCGGTTGCACTTGGCGTCGAAGCCTCTAAATTGGCGGCCTGCACAGATTCGGTTTCGGTTTGTCTGTCGAAAGGATTATGTGCGCCAGTGGGCTCGTTGCTTGTAGGAACAAAGGAGTTTATAGAAAAAGCCCGCCGGAATCGCAAGATAATGGGCGGTGGAATGCGTCAGGCTGGATTCTTGGCTGCCGCAGGTCTGATTGCCTTGAAAACTATGACAAAGCGCCTCGATGAAGACCACCGGAATGCGCGCCTGTTGGCTCAACTACTGGCTGGAATTGAAGGAATAAGTGTAGATCGAACTCCAGAAATAAACATGGTTTTCTTCAGAAATACGAGTGGCGTGATTTCCGATGCCAGATTGTTTAATGCGCTGACTCGCAAAGGGATTCTTACATATGCACCGGAAGCCGGCGAATTCAGATTTGTCACCCATTATGGCATCAGTGAAGACGATATTAGCTCGGTTGCGGGGATGATTACTTCGATAATGTCGCGAAAAATATAACGCAAGCTCCCTCATTCAGGCGCTTTGACTCCGTTTCTTCATGGAGCGTCTCACTTTTCCGGAATACAGAGGTAGTATCAGCAATAAAGTAAGAGCACCGCTGATCCAGAGCGGCATGGCATAACCTTTGGTTTCTCCAAGCGGGCTGTATATCAGTGATCCGGCAATCATGCCGAGCATGGTCGTCATATTCATCAATCCGGTGTTTCCACCGCGTCGCTCAAGTTTGAACAGCTTGAAGATTCCAATATAAAACAGCACGAAAACCAGCGAGTCGCCAACTCCATGTATAAGTCTGAAAGTAAAAGACAGCCAGACCGGCTCGAAAATCATGCCTATATGTCCCACTCCTGATGCTGCCAGACCCCATACTGCATAGTGCCACAGCGAAGTATCCGGCCTGTATTTAATGGCAACAAATGCGAATGTCAGTGCCATTATGAGATATTCGCCGCCGGTGTACAAGCCTATGCCGGTAAAATCCAGTCTTAGATTTTCGCGCAGGAAAAGCCCGTAACAGGTCATCTCTGCACCCCAATGTGTCGAAAACATAAAGGTCCAGGCGGCGAAAAACAGGACAGTCGGATTCGAAAAGTCGGCTGTATAGTCTGACAATTTTACTTTGGAAAGAGGCCTGGCTTCAAGTCCTTTAACAATGAAAAGCAGCAGGAAGATAAAAGCACCAGCCATGAACAAAGTAACTTCAAAATCGAGATATTTAATTAGAAAACCAGCCACGATCGTTCCGACAAAAGCGCCGAAGAAGCGCCACGTCAGATACCAGCCAAGGCTGGATGCGGTTTTTTCTCCCTGTTCGTTCTTGAGCACATGAACATCAATGCTAAGGCGTAAAAGCATGTTGGCTGAGTTCCAGACAAAGAATATCAGCAGATAAAGCGGATAAGCTTTTACTGTGCCCATCAGAAAGAAGAAAACAGACTGTACCACAAGGCTGCCAGCAATGAGTGCTCGACTGCTTACGCGGTCGTTGCCCATACCGGCGGGGAAGGTGACCAGCACGCCGGTTATTGCCTGTATCGAAAACAATACGCCAATCTGACTGCCCGAAAATCCAAGTTTTTCTTTAAAGAATACTGCCAGAAAAAAAGATGTTACAGACGTGGCGAACAGGTGCAGAGCTACCAGCAGCCAGGCGCGATGTCCTTTACTGTTGTTGTTTATATTCGCCGTGTCGGAAATAGAATTCATTCGTTTTATCCAGTCAGAGTAAAATAAACAGAGCGATTATGAACATTTTGCGGACGTATTCAAGTTATTCGAAGTGAATTCGAGAGAATAAATCAGCTAAGACTGCAAAGTCAGGTTATTTCATTCCCTGTTTTTCCAGAATTTCTTTAAGTCTGGGTGGTTCCCAGTCAGGCGATTTAATAAGCTTGCCTATTTCGTTAACCTTGTAGCCATCCCGGAACTTGGTCATATTCGAGCGCTGGATTTCGCGATAGCATTCACCGATGTCAATTCCAAGCGCGTTGCACATGCCGTAAACGACGTAAAGCAGATCGCCCAAAGCATCTGCACACTCTATAAGGTCAGTCGGACCGGTTTTATCTAAACCTTTTTCGGTGAATCTGCATCCTGAGGCCTGCACAAGCTCGCCGAATTCCTCGTGTATGAGATTGAGATGCAATTCCAACTCTTCTACAGGAATATCGACTGGCCTTTCTCTTACATTCTGCTTAGAATGCACACCTTTCTGTCTGGCTTCATTGCCAACTCGAAGCATGAATTCTGCATTATCATTCTGATTAGGATCACTCCAACGCGGCATTTCCAGTCTCCATTAACAGGTGAATCATTGCGTCAATATAATAAATATACCTGCGTTAAACTAGCTTTTTCAGCCCATCAAGGCAAGCGGATTATTTTTGATTCAATGTTTCATTGAAAGTCATTATCGGATAAAATAAAAAAATATGTTCGATTCTGAATACGAAAATATTTACCATCACAACGACTGAATCCTAAAAATCAAGAGGGGTTTATTTATGGACGACGACAGACTGAGCAGTATCCAGAAACAGATAGATGAATGTGCCCGAAGAAGATCCAACGGAGAACCGGGAACGCATAATTGTTTCGAAATGATGAAGGGCGAGATCCTTATGCTCTGCTCTGCCTACGAAGATCGTTTGTCTCAGCAGTATAGACTGCTTGAAATAACCAACGCCATCAATTCTGGCTTCACATTGGAACAGACGCTTGATCTGATATTTGACAAGTTTGATTCACTGATTCCATACGACCGTATCGGTTTTTCCCTGCTTGAAGATGAAGGTAAAAAACTTGTAGTTCACTGGGCGCGTTCACGCGCAGAAAAAGTTTATATGTCCGCAGGATATTCTCGGCCTATGACCGGCAGCAGCTTGCAGATAATACTGGAAAATGGCAAACCACGTATCATAAATGACCTGGAAGATTATCTGGAAAACCATCCAGATTCAGATTCTACTCGAATAATAGTGAAGGAAGGCATCCGTTCAAGTCTAACCTGTCCTCTTGTGGCGGAAGGTAAAAAAGTTGGATTCATCTTCTTTTCCAGTATGAAGCCGGCAACCTATAAAGATGTACATGTTGATGTCTTTTTACAACTCGCCGCTCAGTTGTCCATGATAATTGAGAAAGGCCGTCTGGCGCAGGAACTGATAAACCTGAATCAGTTGAAGAATAAGTTTCTGGGAATCGCGGCCCACGATTTACGTAGCCCGATTTCAGTTTTCAGAAGTTATCTGGCTTTATTCAGAGACGGTTATCTGGGACCAACTACCGAAAAGCAGGAAGATATATTCCGCAAAATGGACAAGGGTGCAGCCGCTATGCTGGCGCTTATTGACAACGTGCTTGATATCAGCGCTATAGAATCCGGCAATCTGAATCTGAATAGGAAACTGCTTAATCTACGGGAGTTTCTATTGGAAACACATGAAAACAACAGTCTTCTGGCTAAGGGCAAATCGATTGTTCTCAACCTGGAAATTGATGATGATTTACCTGAAGTAGAGATTGACACAGCACGTATGACTCAGGTCTTGAACAACCTGATCTCGAATGCCCTGAAATTTTCTCATCCAGGAACCACAATTACAATGAGTGCCCGGCGTGCAGGTAATGAAGTTCATATCGCTGTTAAGGATCAGGGACAGGGCATCCCGCCAGAAGAACGCTCGAAGCTTTTCAACGCTTTCAGCAAAACCAGTGTCAAGCCGACATCCGGTGAAAAAAGCACAGGTTTGGGTTTGGCTATAGTAAAGAAGATGGTGGAAGCACACGGCGGTAAGATATGGTTCGAGAGTGAGGTCGGTCAGGGCTCTACGTTCGTTTTCTCTATTCCATTAAACTGATTTGTTTATTCACCTTCTTCAGGTTGTTGTGCATCTGGCGGATTTTCTACACTGGTGTGCTTTTTAAGTACGGCAGTGAAAGTCGTTCCGACATCCGGTTCCGACTCTACGGTGACATCTCCCTTATAAAGATTGCTCAGACGCTTAAGAATCGAAAGCCCCAGGCCGCTGCCGGATATGTTCTGCGTTTTTTTATTTTTTATGCGGACAAATTCGCCAAATAGATGCGAGACTTCTTCTTTCGTCATACCTATACCGGTGTCCTTGACCGCAATTTTTACTGTTTCACCCATATCGGTTATATCTATGAAGACCCTGCCGCCGTCGCGATTGTATTTAACCGCGTTAGATACCATATTGTTCATGATGATTTCAATTTCGCCGGTATCAGCAATCATCATCAGTTTCTCCGGTGCATTCAGATTGATTTCAATCTGTTTTTCTTTTGCAGCCGGAGTGGCTGTTTCTATTGACATGCGAACCGGCTCCAGCATATCGATTTCTGACAGCGAGCGTTTTTTCTGACCGGACTCAATGCGGGTCAGATCCAGAAGATCGAATATCAGTTTGCGCATTCCCACCAGGCGGAACTGCATACGGTCAACAATATGATTGTAGTTGACCTGATTACTCAGAAGCGAAGGCTCTTTCATAATATTAAGATAACCTTCAATGGCCGCCAGCGGTGCTTTCAGCTCATGGGATACAACAGAGATGAGTTGGAAGCGCATCTGTTTTTTTTCCTGAGCCAGCTTTTTCGCATGATGCTTAAGAATCAGATGTTTGGCAGCTTTGGAAATTAGACTTTTAAGTTCTTCCGGTGTAAATGGCTTGGCCAGAAAATCGTAAGCTCCCCGACGAGTGGCGCTTACTGCTGTTTCAATCGAAGCGTAAGCAGTAACCATTATGGTCAGAATGTCGAGCTTATCTTCATGCAGTTTCTCAAGTACCTCAAGTCCTTGTAAGCCGGGCAGCTTATGATCCAGAAGCAGGATGTCCGGCATCTGTGCGGCTATTTTTTCAAGAGCAATTTCACCGGTTTCGGCATCGTCGAATTCGAAACTGACGATTTCGTTTACGTCTGAAACTTCCACCTGGAAATTTCTGAGGGCGCGCAGAACCCCGTGACGCATTCCCGCCTCATCATCGACTACCAGGATTCTCAAGTGCTCCATTTAGTTCAACTCCTGTTAAGCAGCTTGTGGACTTCCTTAAGAAGCTGTTCCGATCTGACCGGCTTGTCCATGAGGATATCGGCTTTGACCCAGGAACGTTCTTCATGTGTGGTTGCATCGAATTCCATTCCGGTTTCGGAAGTAACTGCTGTAAGGATAATGACCGGGGTTTCGGGATGAAGTTTTTTGATGTAGTGGCAGATAACGAAACCGGAATCCATGTTTTCCATCATAAGGTCCAGAATCGCCAGATCGAATTTTGCATCCTTGAGTATTTCGAGCGCCTCTTCCTGGCATCCGGCGGAAATTACATTGTAGTTCGCGCCTTCAAGCTGGAATTTAAGCTGTTCGAGAATGTCGATATCGTCATCCACGGTCAAAATAGTCTTTTTTACATCAGTCATTTTATTTACCTGTCTTCGATTTGACTTAAAATTCCTCGTGTCTGCGAGGCAATGTTATTGTGAAAGTTGTTCCTGTCGGGCCTTTCGATGGATCGTTGTTGGACTCCACATCGATTTTTCCACGATGCATTTTGATTATTCCATAAGTCACTGAAAGGCCCAAGCCAGTGCCTTTGCCTATCTGTTTGGTGGTATAGAAAGGCTCGAATATTTTTTCTATGTTTTCCGGGGCTATACCGCAACCTGTGTCTTTTACCTTTATTTTTATCCGGTCGCCTTCTTCTTCGGTAATAAAGGTGAGTTCTCCATTGCTCTGCATTGCCGAAACGGAGTTCGAAACCAGGTTGGTTAAGACCTGAGTAATCTGATCGGGGTCGATGTCCGCTTCCGGATCGGTCATATTATTCTGGAAGGCGACTTTAATGGTGTCTGAAAGTGGGAATACTTTGATTGAGTGCTCAATGAGTCTGGCTATGTTGATCTTCTTGAAAAACACTTTATTCTTGCGGGCAAAATTCAGCAGACCGGAGACGATCTTCTTGCAGCGGTCGGCCTGTTCAACTATGGTGCACAAATCCTGAAACTGCTCGGAGCCTTTATCGGATTCATCCATCATTATGTGAGCATACAGCAGAACCACGCCAAGCGGGTTATTGACTTCATGTGCTATGCCTGCTGCGAGCTGGCCCATGCTGGCCAGCCGTTCCGACTGCATCAAAGCCTGCTGTGTGCTGGCAAGCTGTTCGTGGCTTTCCGCCAGGTCTTCAATGGCTCCCCGCAATTTGGTGATAGTATAAGGCAGGCACATTTCAATTTCAGCCAGCCCTTTATGAATAGCTATGGCGTGTTCACGACAGGTATCATAACCGCAGGCTCCGCAGTTCAATTCATCGACACTGCTCTCTTTTCCTATCTTACGCAGTATTTCTCTGAGCTCATCTTCGGATGGAACCGACATGCGCGTGTCTTTTGCTGTGTAGCTTCTCGATAAATCCAGAGACTTCATGCGATTGCTGGCTACGTGCCACTGGTTGAAGTTCAACTGGTCAAGACGCGTGCGTACATATTTGCTCACTTCAGCACGGCGTCTGAAAAGCGGAGATGAACATGTCATGCCTGCTCCGGCGATACAGCCACCGTCACAGCATAGAATCTCAAGCAGCTTGGCGTCCAGGGCGCCGGATTCAAATTCCTTTATGGATTCGATGAAATTTGTGCGTCCGTCGGTGGCTATTACACGGCCTTCAATGAGGTCTTCCTTTATGTCCGCGGCCTGAAGTATGCCACGACTGATGGGGAAAAGAGCTCCCAGTCCCGGATATGGCGGGTCGAAATCAGCCGACTCTACCTGGTCTGGGGTTACTTTATCCTCTTCAAATATCTGTCGCAGTTCTTTAAAGGTGATAATCGCGTCAAGGTCGCCTTCCAGATGTTTGCTGTCGCCTTCAGCTTTTTTCGCAATGCATGGTCCGATGAAAACAACTCTGAGATTCTCGCTATGCATCTGGCGCAGTGCACGAGCTTCAGCCACCATGGGTGATACTATCGGAGCCAGACTGTCTACCAGAGAAGGATGATATTTTTCGATATAGTTGATTATGGCCGGGCAGGTCGTGGCAATATATCTTCTGCCGTCGTGCTGATTGACAAGCTTTCGGTATTCCTCAGCAACAAGATCTGCGCCAAAAGCCACTTCGTTGATGAAATCAAATCCCAGCTTGCGTATCATTCCTACGAAAAGACCGAAGTGAATGTTGCCTATTTCTGCGGGGAAGCTGGGAGCAACAATTGCTGCCACTTTATCGCCGGATTGAAGCAGTTGGCGTACGCGGTCGATTTCACTGCGCAGCGTTTTGGCCTTCTGAGTGCATACTCTGATGCAGTTTCCGCAGCCAATACAGCGTTCATATACTACTTCTGCCTGGCCGTTTACTATCCGGATAGCCTTGGCTGGACATTCCCGAACGCAGGTATAGCACATCCTGCATTTTTCGGGGATGGTAGTTACAAGCGGTTTGGGCTCTGCATGGTTCATGTCTGCACTCTTCCTGTTTTCAGATTAGAACGTCACGCTTGCCGTAGGATGTATGCAGCAGTTCATGGCTGCGATGACCGAGCGGCTCACCCAGATATTCTTCGTACAACCTCTTAATTGCCGGGTTGTCGTGAGACTGTCTGAGATGCTCGTCCCGATCCAAATCATAGAGAACTTTCATACGTGCTTTAAGTGCTTCGGGGTCCGAGTTCAGAGGCTGTCCGCCGCCGGCGATGCATCCGCCAGG
>Ga0172375_10000401_pt1 | contig 70388 bp, 52 predicted proteins | sample LakKiv1m_FD_114537 | JGI IMG/M metagenome (GOLD analysis project Ga0172375, IMG submission 114537) | Freshwater microbial communities from Kabuno Bay, South-Kivu, Congo - kab_092012_11.1m | ecosystem: Environmental > Aquatic > Freshwater > Lake | place: Democratic Republic of the Congo... | reverse complement strand
CAACATTACTTCTACACTTCCGCTGTTGAACTTAGTCAGACTGGAAGTGCTTATATCATAGGCAGCTCCGATCCGGAATCCCTTGAAATTAACTCCGGCCAGTATGGAAACAGCATCCTGTATACGGTATGCCAGCCCACCATAAAATTTATTATTATATAGTAAAAGGGTAGAAACATTCAGTTGGAAGGCTGCCCCGTCAAATAAAAATAAAAGGGAAGGCTGAAGCTCGAATGCAGGATGATTTGGAATTGTCCATTGATAGCCTGCCGTCAAATAATAATGTCGCCTAAGCTGATAATTTGTATTTTTCCCTTGTGACTGTAAAAGCTGATCGGATGACAAACCAATATAGAACTTGTCGGGAATCTTATAAAAAAGTCCAGCCGAAATATCAAACAACATATCACTTTTACTCTCTTTTTCCCTAAGAAGTGGATCATTCTCTTCGGCGGGATTAAACTTTGAGAAATCTATTTTGGGATTCTGAAATCCGAGTTGAACGCCAATGGAAAAATCACCCGAACCGAGTTCCATTTTAAAGGCATAGCCTACCTTTACTGCAAGAACTTGTTGGTTTGCAATTTTATCCTGATAAATGGATCCCCCGACACCGCCATGCAGCGCTTTTATTGGTGAATCAACGGTAAGTAAAAATGTCTGTGGGCTAAGATTATTTCCATCCACGTCCTTAAATACTATCCATTGTTGCCTGAACAGACCTGTTGCACAAATTCCACCGCTATTTCCGGCAAAGCCGGGATTAAAAAACATGTTGGTGAACATGTATTGGGTGATCATAGGTGTCTGTTGGGCAAATGATGAGAGATCCAAAATCATCAAAATAAACAGGATCACAAGTTGATGTGAACCTTTTAATAAAAGATTATGGGACTTACGGAAATATAGCGTCAAGGATCGTCTTGTTAGGTCAATAAAAGTGGGATAAAAGTACTACTTTTTTACTACATAATATAACGGATTGAGATAATTTCAATTGTGTACAAAAAAATATCTTTGTATATTGAAAAAGTTCATTAACACTTAAAGCTATGGCATTCTTTTTATTAAAAGAAAAACCATTTACAAAAAAATGGTTTATTTCTTACAGCCTGATTGTTGCCGGTTCCTTCATCCTGGCTTCAAGTTTCGTCCTGTTTATAACGCCTTATAAAATCGTTCCGGGAGGTGTTTACGGGATTTCAATTGTTTTACATTATTTGTTCGGAACGCCGGTAGGTCTGGTGGCCCTTTGTTTTGACATCCCTCTTACCTTACTTGGGATAAAATTCCTGGGACCCCGGTTTGGAGTGAAAACCGTTGTTGGGTTTTCATTGACCGCCATCTTCAATGATACTCTGACTATTTTCTGGGGATTCAGGCCTCTCGTGGAAGGAGATACACTTCTTTCGTCAATCTTCGGTGGCGTTCTTGCTGGTGTCGGATTGGGATTTATTTTCAAATCGAAGGCGACATCCGGAGGTAGCGATATCATTTCAGCCATCATTGCAAAATATACCAGACTACCACTTGGAATGCTCATGATTTATGTCGATTCAATAATTGTTTTAATCGGTTTGCTCGTTTTTCGTGACTGGAAAATTCCTCTGTACTCGTGGATTGTGATATTTATAACCGGAAAAGTCATCGACATCGTGCTTGAAGGTGTCAGTTACGATAAAAGTCTGTTTATCATCTCGGATAAACACGAGGAGATCCGTGACAAGATCCTCAATAACCTCAATCGCGGAGGAACTTATATAGATGGTAAGGGTATGTACAATTTGACGGAGCGAAGAATCATTTTTACGGTCGTCAGCCGGCGTGAACTGGCCATTCTGGAAGAATATATTCACCAGATCGATCCTAAAGCATTTTTGACCGTGCTCGATGCCACCGAAATCCTTGGAGAAGGGTTTAAATCACTGAAAGAAAAGGTGACAGAGTGAACTTGTTACTTAAACAGCTTCATTATATCGTTCCCGTTCGCAAATAGCAGCAACGCGAAAAGGATTGCCATTCCAACATACTGTGCATATTCCATGAATTTGTCGCTCGGTTTGCGTCTGAAGATGATTTCGTAAAAAAGGAACATAACATGTCCGCCATCAAGCGCCGGGATTGGTAAAACATTCAGAATTGCGAGCATAATCGATAGGAAGGCGGTCAGAGACCAGAATGCCTGCCAATCCCATGTAGAAGGAAAAATACTGCCAATGCTGATAAAACCGCCAACAGATTCATAGGCTTTTTCCTGAGAGAACAACAGCTTTATCGATTTGAGATAATTTCCGACCCCGTCATATGCTTTACTGAATCCGGCAGGTATAGCAGTTATCAGGTTATATTGCTTTTCTTTGAGGATAAAATAATTGGACGGGCCTTTGGGATAAACGCCAATCAGACCCTCATTGGGAACAGTGACAGGTATTTTCAGGGTGTCCTTGCACCGCACCACATTAACTAGTACATTCTTATTCTTGAATTGTCCTATGATTGAACGAAACTGGTCAAAATAGCCAAGAAGAGAATCATTAATCCCAATGATCTTATCATTAACTTTAAATCCTGCTTTTTTGGCAGGCGAGGTTTTAGTAAAGTCCCCTACTTCGAATGGAATCCTGAAAGAGATAAAATCAGGCGATTTTTGGGATATGAGTTTGCTGATGATGCCATCGGGGATTCTGATGTTGACATTCACACTATCCCTGACTACCTGTATAGTTTTGGCTTCCTCAAGGATGATAACTTTAGGAATCGCTGCAAAGTCGTCAACAAGTTTATTATCGATGGATAAAATCTTATCTCCATTTCGCAATCCCATCTTGAAGGCAAGTGAATCAACCGTGATGCCATATTTTACCTCTGAAGTAGGGAGGTACTGTTCACCTATGGCTGACAACATAACGATATAAATTAATATCGCCAGGAGGATATTAACTGTTACTCCCCCCAGCATTATGATCAGCCTTTGCCATGCCGGTTTGCTCCTGAACTCCCAGGGCTGCGGAGATTGTTTCATTTGTTCTCTATCCATTGATTCATCTATCATTCCCGAAATCTTAACGTATCCTCCCAGGGGAAGCCATCCGATCCCGTATTCCGTTTCGCCCTTCTTGATTTTAAATAAAGAAAACCATGGATTGAAAAAAAGGTAGAATTTTTCAACTCTTGTTTGAAAAATTTTGGCGGCAATAAAATGTCCCAATTCATGAAATATTACTAGTATGGATAAGCTGAGTAAAAGTTGGATGATTTTTATAAAAATTTCCATTCGGGATGTTTTTGGTGTTAGTTTGTTTTTATTTTATCGATCAATTCTTCAGCCCTGATCAGCGTTTCCCTATGAGTATTTACATAATCGTCATAGCTTGGTTTTTTAATAAATTCAACCGAATCCATACATTGTTCAACTATATCAGGCATTTTTAAAAATGCAAGCCGATCATTGAGGAATCCCTCAACTGCGACTTCATTTGCAGCATTCAGGATACATGGAACATTTCCTCCGCGGCCGAGAGCCTCATACGCTAATGAAAGATTCCTGAACAGTTCCTTATCAGGTAATCCAAAAGTGAGTTCCGGGTAGTCAAGGAAATTTAAACGGACAAAGTCAGAATGTGTACGTAATGGAAAAGTCAGTGCATAAAAGATTGGCAACTTCATATCGGGCAGTCCCATCTGTGCTTTCATAGAACCATCCACAAACTGAACAATGGAGTGAATTACCGATTGGGGATGAAGAATTACTTCAATTTGTTCCGGCTTCAGGTTGAACAGCCATCGCGCTTCAATCACTTCAAGGCCTTTATTCATCAAAGAAGCGGAATCGATGGTTATTTTATCCCCCATTTTCCAATTGGGATGTTGCAGGGCTGCTTCCTTTGTCACTTTGTGCAGATGATCTTTTTGTTTTCCACGGAAAGGACCTCCCGAAGCGGTAAGATATATTTTTTCGACGGAGTTTGATGTTTCTCCGGCCAGGCATTGAAAAATAGCCGAATGTTCAGAATCGACAGGAAGAATATTACATTTGTTCCTGTGTGCCTCTTCCATGATCAGATCACCCGCAATAACCAATGTTTCCTTGTTGGCCAGTGCAATATTCTTTCCAGAACGGATTGCGCATAAAGTGGGTTTCAACCCTGCATAACCAACCAGGGAACAAAGAACCAGATCGATGGTTTCCATAGTAACAATCTGACCAAGCGCCTCTTCTCCGGCAAAGACCTTTACCGGATATGATTTAAGAGCATCGGCAACGATTCGATAGTAAGACTGGTTCCCAATGACTACCGCGTTTGGTTTAAACTCCATTGCCTGCTGGATGAGAAGGGATGTGTTGTTCTGTGCCGAGAGGACTTCAACTTCGGCCACTTCCGGGTGTTTACGAACGACATCCAAGGTTTGGGTACCTATGGATCCCGTCGATCCTAATATAGCGATTCGTTTTTTCAAACCTGATGCCTTAAAAGTTAAAAACTGATATAGTCTTCAGGATTAACAGGACTTCCATCATTCCAAAGTTCAAAGTGGAGATGAGGGCCCGTGGTAAGTTCTCCTGTTTGACCTATGATTGCAACCGGGTCACCCGATTTCACCAGGTCACCTACCTTCTTCAGAATGGCTGAGTTGTGTTTATATATGGAAACGATATTCTGATGGTGCTGAATGGCAATAACATATCCGGTTTCAAGAGTCCAATTGGTAAAAATGACCGTTCCGTCAAGGATCGCTTTTATGGCCTCATTTTCCTTTGCAACAATATCAATCCCAAAATGATGTGTTGCCGGGTTATATTCATTGGTGATTACCCCTTTCAGTGGAGAAAAAAACAAAACATTTCCAATCGAGGATTTCAATACGTTTTCTGCTTCCATCGATTCCATTTTATATAGGGTGTATTTCCCCTGGCTTTCTACTTCAAGCCGGAGAAGAGAATCTTCTTCAGATCTCTTGATATGTATATCGCTGTACCGTTTTAAGGTATCACGCGGTACAGGAACATCCTCCTTCAAATCTTTACCGTCTACAATGTCGCGAAGATTGCTGATATACCGGTCCTTATAAGCAAGATCCTTTTCTATGGAATCAGTTTTGAGCTGAAGCTCATAAAGCTTTTTCTGAAGCCCTACATTGGTATAACCCGGTATGTACTCACGCAAGGGGGTAAAAGCGATCAGAATGGAAGTTAAGAAGATAAGTACGATGGTAAGCGTGCCAAGTGCAACAAAAACATTCAGACGCGATAGGCGGAAGGTAAACCGCTCTTCCAAAGTATCATCGATCATTAATACCAACCGGTATTTAGTCCGTAATTTCTCTGTCCATTTGATTTTTTTCTTTTCGCGTCGCTCCGAGACCATGCCTTCCCGATATTCCTGAAAACGCTGCAAATATCGGAAAATTATGTCAAATGACAAATTGTCGTGGTCTTAGGACAATTTCGAAAATTTAAAATATTTTTGCAAAAATTAAGTTATTAAATAATAAGGTGTTTTTAATATTGAGATCGACGAAAATATACTCCCTTCCCGGACTGTTTTTGGTTTTCATGACATTACTTTTGATCGGTGCATGCTCGACCAAAAAAAATACTTTTACCCGCCGGGCCTATCATAACCTGACTTCACACTATAATGTTTACTGGAATGGGATGGATAACTTACGCCAGGGTATAAAGGAGTTCGAATCAGGAGTTAAGGATAATTATTCACTGATCATTCCTGTTTATAATTTTGGTGATAAAATCTCTGCGGGAAAAATATCGCAATACGCCGATATTTCTATCAAAAAGGCCTCAAAAGCGATCAACAAGCATTCGATGATCTTCAACAGGAAGGAATACGTCAATTGGATAGACGATGCCTATTTCCTGATAGGTAAATCCTATTTCTACAAGCAGGACTACCCTATGGCAAGACGAACGTTTGAATTCGTCGTCAAGACTTATAATCAGAATGAGATCAAATACGATGCAATGCTCTGGCTGGCCCTGGCAAACGTTCAGATGGGTGATTTTAACAAGGCAGAACCTCTGCTTGATATGATGCAAAGTAAAATCAAGCAGGGGGAAGCGCCTGAGAAATACGAAACAGATCTGAACCTTATCTATGGCCAGTTTTATATCCTGCAGAAGAACTATGCATCAGCTGTTCCTTATCTTGAACATGCACTTGAATTAAGTCCTGTGACAACCATGCGAACCCGGTGTATGTTCATACTTGGACAGATATATCAAAAAGATGGGGATCAAGACAATGCAACACTGATGTATAAAGCCGTAATAAAGCGTGGTCCTTCCTTTGAGATGGAATTCAATGCCAAGATAAATCTTGCACAATGTTATGATGCAAAAGGCGGTAACCGTGAATTTATCATCAAAAAGCTGATACGGATGTTGAAGGACGACAAAAACAAAGAATTACTTGATCAGATTTATTATTCCCTGGCACAGGTCTCACTGAAAGATGCTGATACTGTATCTGCCATCAACTACCTCAAACAATCGGTCAGCTCAAGCAAGAATAATAATTATCAGAAAGCCATTTCTGCTCTGCAATTAGCAGATATTTTTTTTAAGATCCCGAATTATACCAAAGCACAGGCATATTACGACAGTACAATGCAGTTCCTGCCCAAAGATTTTCCAAATTACAAAGAACTCAAGAAAAAGACAGATATACTCACTGATCTTGTGTTTAACCTTCAGGAAATAAAAGTTGAGGATAGTTTGCAACTTCTTGCTTTAATGAGCGAGGATAAACGTATGCAGATCATTGATGGAATTATCCAGGCTGTTGTTGCCGAAGAGGTAAAAAAGAGGCAGGAAGAGGAGGAGAAGAGGAATAATCAGAATCTTTTTGGTCTCAATGTGGAACAACAGGAGATGGCCGGATCAAAAGAAGGTCGCTGGTATTTTTATAACCCTTCAACCATGGCCAACGGTTTTTCCAATTTTGTCAGAAAATGGGGCCGAAGGCAATTGGAGGACAATTGGTTTTTAAGCGATAAGAATGTAGCATCTCTGATATCAACTGAAACGGTGGATACCACCGGGTTGACTTCGGGTTCAGATACATTAACTAAAAGTTCAAAGGGTTCCGGGATAAAAAGATCCCTAAATAAGAAAGAACGTGATTATTATTTGCAGAATATCCCATTTACAAAGGACCAACTCACTGCCTCGAATAATAAAATTATCCAGGCATTTTACAACTCCGGTTTCATCTATGCGGAAAACTTATACGACTTTGGCCGGGCTATTGAAACCTTTGAAACTCTTTTAGAACGATTCCCCGAGAACAAATTTAAGGTACCGACAAATTTCGAACTTTATCAGCTTTATGCAAAGCTTGAGAATAAACCAAAAAGCGATACCTATAAAAATATCATCCTTTCAAAATACCCGGAAACGGATTATGCCAGGTTGTTGATAAATCCTAATTACTATCTGGAATTGACTTCAAAACAGTCGGAGGCGTCAAAGCTATATGAGGAGACTTACAAAGCCTTTACAAATCAGCAATATTACATGGTGATTAATAATGCTTCAGTTGCCAGGAATAATTTCAAAACCGATTCGGTACTTATACCTAAATTCGATTATCTCCGGGGGCTGGCGCTTGGCAAGATCGAGGTCGTTGATTCGCTTGCTGCCGCAATGTATCAGATTATAAAAGATTACCCGAAAAGTGAAGTTAGGGTTTTGGCTCAAAACGTTATTAATTTTCTTGGAAATCAGCGAAATTCCCAGGGACAGCCTATCGTAACAGATTCCACTACGTTGCTATCACCAGGTATGAAACTCTATAAATATGATCCCAACGCCGTCCATTTCTATGTTATAATTGTCAATGGCGACCGTGTTGATGTAAGCGCACTGAAAATTAAAATTACCGATTTCAATGCAAAGTTTTATGATCTAGATAACCTGCAGGTCAATAGTATAATATTTAATAACGAACTTCAGATATTAACTGTTAACAATTTTGAATCTGCTGAAAAAGCAATGAATTACTTCCTAAACATCCGGGACAGCAAATACATTTTTACAAAACTTGAAACCACGGGATACTATTTTGATTTTGTCATTTCAGTCGAAAATTATCCTGTTCTGTATCGTAATAAAGATATTTCTCAGTATATTCGCTTCTTTGAAAAGAATTACCCGATACAAAAATAATATCTTATGGCGAAGAACAGAGAGCCGGAAATGCCTGCGATTAACCTTCTTGGCGTGGGAACCGTTGTGAAAGGTGAGATCAATGTGAATGGCGATTTCCGTATTGACGGGACCCTGATCGGGACTATTCAATGTAAAGGAAAGGTAGTAGTCGGCCCAACCGGATCTATTGATGGAGAAATCCGTTGCCAAAATGCCGATTTTTCAGGCGAAGTCAAAGCAACAGTTAAGGTGACTGAATTACTTGCCCTGAAAGAATCTGCCCGGTTCAGTGGCGATATAACCACCGGTAAATTAGCCATTGAACCCGGCGCTAAGTTTTCCGGAACCTGTGCGATGGAGAATCCGGTATCCGGTTCAGGAAATCTTACCATCCCGAAAAATGATAACCGATCCCAGGAAAAGCCTGCCTAATTATGCCCGATACTCTGGAATGGCTTTCCAGATGCTCGTAATTATCCTGGCAGGCGTTTTCGGCGGGTTTAAAATGGATCAATGGCTTAATACAAAGCCCGTCTTCATAATTATCATTTCCGTTCTTTCAGTTTTTCTTTCAATGTATTTTGTAACAAAGGATTTATTAAAGAAAAAGAAATAATGATGAAATCAGCATATTTAAAATTCCTGGAACACCTTCTGATCTATTCAGCAATACTTGGCGCCGTTGCCATTATTTTATATGTGTTTTTACCAAAACATTTCATAACCCCGGTTCTACCGTTTTTATTCTTCTTTTTCGCAGCCATCACACTAATTTCCAATTATATCCTTCTCCGTTCCTTAAAGTCGAAGCTAAGCCGTTTTATTAACACATTTTTGATAATGACTATCGTTAAACTTATACTCTATGTTGGGATTATGATCATATATGTGTTACTTAACCGCTCCGATGCTGTACCGTTCATGATCACTTTCTTTATTCTTTACCTGTTTTATACCATTTTTGAAGTTGTGAAAATGATCAGCCTTACCAGAAGCCAAACACAGGAGAAATAATTCATACCTTTGCAACAAATTTTGTCATGATTACGATTACCCGCAGGGAACATTTCAGCGCAGCCCATCGACTTTTTCTTCCGCACTATACTGATGAAGAAAACCTGAATGTTTTCGGACAATGTTCCAACCCTAACTGGCACGGACATAATTATATCCTTTTCGTTACTGTGAAAGGAGATCCCGATCCTGAAACGGGATTGATCATCCATCTTCGTCACGTCAGCCAATTGATTGCAGACAAAATCCTTAAAAAAGTCGATCACAAAAATCTTAACCTTGAGGTTGATTTTCTGCAAGGTAAAGTCCCGACAAGTGAAAATGTGGCCATTGGTATCTGGAATGAACTAGAGGTGGAAATTCAACAACTTGGAGCAACGCTTCATTGCATCCGGCTGGAACAATCAGAGAATAATATCATCGAATACTTTGGCTCTTGACCGGTAATTTTCATTATACATATGACAGAAGAAAAACTTAGTTACGAAAAATTTGAGGACTACAATCCTGAACGGATTGAAAAATTAAGCTATCATTACCGGGAAATCCTCCGGTTAATCGGGGAAAATCCTGACCGGGAAGGCTTGCTGAAAACCCCAATCCGGGTGGCTAAATCGATTCTATTTCTTAACCAGGGGTATAACCTTGATCCTGTTGATATTCTCAATTCGGCAAAATTCCGGGAAGACTACCGGGAAATGGTGATTGTCAAGGATATAGAAATTTATTCGATGTGCGAGCATCATATGATCCCCTTTATCGGAAAAGCCCATGTGGCTTATATCCCCGATAAGTATATAACCGGTCTGAGCAAGATTGCCCGTGTGGTTGAAATTTTTGCACGCAGGTTACAGGTACAGGAAAGGCTCACCATGCAAATTAAAGATGCCATCAATAACTCATTGAAACCACTCGGAGTGGCAGTTGTAATTGAGGCACAACATTTGTGTATGTCGATGCGCGGCATCCAGAAGCAGAATTCTGTCACAACGACATCCGACTTTGTAGGAGCATTCGAACGTGACAAAACCAGAGCGGAATTCCTGCATCTGATCAGCACTAAACTTCATTAATAAATAGTGAAATCTGCCTGCCGAATGGCAGGTAGTGAGATGGTGAAATAGAAAAATTTAACGGATTTGAGTTTTGAATTAAATTAATAGGAGAAAATAAAATGTTTGAACAAACCGATAACCGCGGATATTTTTCCGCTCAGCAGGGAAACCAAACCCTTACCGTGACAAAAACATTCATGGCACAGGTTTTCCTTTGGATGACATTTGCCATGGTTATTACTGCCGTTACAGCTTACCTGTTCGCAGGAAGTCAAAGTCTTATCAATAGTTTGCGAAACCCGGGAACAGGGGGACTTACCGGCCTTGGCTGGGTCATAACACTTGGGCCTATTGGCTTTGTGCTGTTAATGTCATTTGGTTTTCAGAGATTATCACCTGCCGTGATGACATTATTGTTTATCAGTTTTTCCGTGTTGATGGGAATGAGCTTGAGCTTTATTTTAATGGCTTATACTGCCTCATCGGTTTATAAGACTTTTGCCATTGCAGGAGGAATGTTTGGCATAATGGCTGTTACCGGCTATACTACAAAGACCGATCTGACAAAATTCGGCAGTTTCATGATGATGGGTGTGATCGGTTTGATGATTGCCATGCTTGTTAACTTCTTCCTGAACAGCAGTACACTTGAGTACCTTATCAGCATTATTGGAGTACTCGTCTTTACAGGACTAACGGCCTATGATGTTCAGCGGTTGAAGAAAATCGGCAGTGGGGCTGGCGAATATGGTGAAGCCAATGCCAGAAAATTGAGCATCCTCGGAGCTTTAACACTCTATCTCGATTTTATTAACCTGTTTCTGTTCTTACTGCGTTTCATGGGAGACAGGAAGTAATGGTTGCATACGTATTCCCGGGCCAGGGCGCCCAATTTGTCGGTATGGGAAAGGATCTTTATGAGAAATCTGCCCTTGTTAAAGATCTTTTTGAAAAGGCAAATGGAATTTTAGGCTTTCGTATTACAGACTTGATGTTTGCAGGAACCGATGAAGAGCTGAGACAAACAAAAGTGACACAACCGGCTATTTTCCTTCATTCCGTCATTTTGGCAGCTTCGATGGGATCATCTTTCAAACCTGATATGGTCGCAGGACATTCGCTGGGTGAATTTTCGTCGCTTGTCGCAAATAAAACTTTGTCGTTCGAGGACGGTTTGCGTCTGGTTTCAGCCCGGGCTCTGGCCATGCAAAAAGCTTGCGAAATGTATCCATCCACAATGGCAGCAATTATTGGCCTCGATTATAAAGTTGCCGAAGAAATTTGTCGTTCCATTGAGGATGTTGTTGTACCTGCAAACTATAACAGTCCTGGTCAACTTGTAATTTCCGGTAGTATAAGAGGGATCGAAATCGCTTGTGAAAGACTTAAAGCGGCAGGAGCACGGCGTGCGTTACCCCTCAAAGTAGGCGGCGCTTTTCATTCCCCGTTGATGGAACCTGCCCGCGTTGAGCTTGCGGAAGCAATAAATACAACGACCTTCAACCAACCAGTTTGTCCTATCTATCAAAATGCCACGGCAAACCGGATTACCGATCCCCAGATCATTAAGAAAAACCTCATCAACCAACTTACGTCCCCGGTTTTATGGTGTCAACTCATTCAGAATATGATCACTGACGGTGCTAAGACATTTATCGAAGTTGGCCCTGGTAATGTCCTGCAGGGATTAATATCCAAAATCGGGAAAGAGGTAACAGTTTCAGGAGTATAAGATGAATCCGTTAAAAAGCCTTGCCATATCCAGTCGTGTTATTTATCTCTTATGATACTGGTTTTCGTAGTAATTCTGGTAATCTCCTGAGGTAACATTATTCATCCATTCCTCATTCTCAAGGTACCAATCCACTGTTTTTTCCAGTCCTTGTGAAAACTGAAGTGACGGCTTCCATCCCAATTCCTGCTGTACTTTGGTAGAGTCGATGGCATATCGCAGATCATGACCGGCCCGGTCTTTGACAAAAGAGATCTGGCGGGCGGAAGTGCCTGACGGCCGATTAAGTTTTTTATCCATGATCTGGCATAAGAGTTGTATCAAGTCAATATTTTTCCATTCATTGTGTCCGCCAATATTGTAAGTTTCTCCGTCCTTACCTTTGTGGAAAATCAGGTCGATAGCTGCCGCATGGTCTTCCACATAAAGCCAGTCGCGGATATTTTCTCCCTTGCCGTAAATCGGGATCGGATTTCCCTTTTTCAGGTTGTTTATTGAAAGTGGGATGAGTTTTTCCGGAAACTGATAAGGTCCATAATTGTTCGAGCAGTTTGAAATCACCACGGGAAGACGATAGGTATGCCAATAGGCTCGTACCAAATGATCGGAACTTGCCTTTGAAGCGGAGTAAGGACTTCTCGGGTCATAGGTAGTCGTTTCATAGAAAAAGCCCGTATCACCAAGAGAACCATAAACTTCATCTGTGGAAATATGATAAAAACGCTTTCCCTCAATATCTTTCCATACTGCACGGGCGGCGTTGAGCAGATTTACGGTCCCGACAATGTTGGCAAAAATGAATTCCATCGGACTACTGATGGACCGGTCAACATGCGATTCAGCTGCGAGGTGGATAACACCGTCAAAATGGTATTTGGTAAAGACACTGTTCATCGAGCCGGCATTAATAATATCGGCTTTAACGAATTCGTAATTCGAGGCTGTTTCAATATCCTTCAGATTAGAAAGGTTCCCGGCATATGTTAGCTTGTCAAGATTGACGATTTTGTAATCAGGATAGTTTTTTACGAACCTCTTTACAACATGAGAACCGATAAATCCAGCCCCTCCGGTAATCAAAATTGTCTTCATATTTTAGATTTACAATTTTAGATTGTAATTCATTAAATATCTCCTATTTCCTATCCCCGATCTCTTTACTCTTTGCATCCAGCGCTAGCTCCCACTGCCAGGCCGAATAGGTCATCTCATCAAGTGTTTTTTCGGCTTTCCAACCCATTTCTTTGTTGGCATATTCCGTATCTGCCCAAACCTTTTCAACGTCTCCGGGTCTTCTTTCCATGATCTGATAGTTGAGTTTAACACCGGTAGACCGCTCAAATGATTTGATGACCTCCATCACTGAAAATCCATTTCCAGTTCCCAGATTAAATATTTCGACTTTTTTCTTTGTCTTTTTGTTCAACATACGTTCAACCGCTATCACATGAGCTTTTGCAAGGTCGACGACATGGAGATAATCACGGATTGCAGTGCCGTCGGGAGTGTTGTAATCATTTCCCCATACCCGCAGAAAAGGATGTTTCCCGATTGCAGTCTGAGTGATATAAGGCATTAAACAATTAGGAACCCCGATTGGTAATTCTCCTATAATTGCCGAATCATGAGCCCCGATTGGATTGAAATAACGTAATAGTATAGCATGAATGTCGGTAGTAACACTGGTATCTGTTATTATTTCTTCTGAAATTTGTTTTGTATTCCCATATGGGGATAAGGCTTTTTGTATCGGGGTATCTTCATGGGCTGGAAGTATTTCAGGTTGTCCGTATACCGTACACGATGAAGAAAAAACTATATCCTGGAGATTGTTTTCCTTCATTCCCACAAGGATGTTAATCAGGGAAACAAGGTTGTTATAATAATATTTCAATGGAAATTCTACCGATTCACCTACTGCTTTGTATGCTGCAAAATGGACAATGGCGCCTAAATCATTATTTAACCTGAAAAATTCTGACGTTCTTTCGGAATCAGTAAGATCAAATTTTTCAAAAAACGGCTTGATCCCGGTTATTTTTTTAATGTTATCGACGACTCCGACAGAAGAGTTGGAAAGATTATCGACAATGACTACGTCATATCCTTTGGCCTGCAACTCAACGACTGTATGTGAGCCGATATATCCAGTCCCGCCAGTAACCAAAATCTTCATTAGTAGAAATTTTATTAAAACTTAATTTCTTTTAGAATTGGATGGTAATCCCCTTTTATGCCGGTGGGATCTTCATTTCTGATCTGATGGACTATCTGGATGCTTTGCTTGGAATCCATAATTCCAAAACCTCTGCCTGCTAATATCTCCCTGTACATCTCGGTATGAAGGTCGGTAAACCCTTCACTGAATTCGATCTTTTGTCCATCCATAACAAGGGAACGGTAAGTGCGTTTTCCTGTTTTACGGATTTCTTGTGGAATATCTTCCTGATCGATACTTAAAAACCATCGGATAGTGGCTTTTTCAAGATGAAGGAGACCTGCCCCTTTCCTTTCAGTTAAAAGATGGACTTTGTTTTCTTTGACATCACCAAAGATCCATGAAAGCATATCGAAAAAATGAACCCCTATATTAGTAGCAATGCCACCCGATTTGGGAATATCACCTTTCCATGAACGTGAGTACCATTTTCCCCTCGAAGTTATATAGGTAAGATCCAGGTCATAAATTTTCGTTTTCGGGCTTTTTTCGATTTTTTCATGTAATGCTTTTATTGCAGGATGGAGCCGCAATTGTAAAATCGTATAAACTTTTTTTCCGGTCTCTTTTTCAATAACCTTTAAGGCGTCCAGGTTCCAGGGATTAAGTACAATAGGTTTTTCGCAGATTGCGTGGGCTTCATTTCGCAAAGCAAGACGTATATGAGAATCATGCATGTAGTTAGGAGAACAAATACTGACATAATTAACTTTCAAATCATTCATTCTCCTTTTTGCAGAAGCCAGGCGACGTAATTTATCCAGATGACGGTCAAATCGTTCGGGTTCAATAAAAAAATCGGCATCAGGGAAATAACTGTCGATTATCCCCATCCCATCATATGGATCAAGTGCAGCAACCAGTACATTCCCGGTTTCTTTAATTGCCCTCATGTGCCTTGGGGCAATATAACCTGCTGCACCGACCAATGCAAAATTATATACTTGTTTTTTTTCTGTCATAGTCTATTTTACAAGTTTTATTACTTTTCCATCTTCTCCAAGCCGATACAGATCATGTCCCTCAGGACAGGTGGCAATTCCTTTGTCATTAAAGTGTAAACGGTGACCATGTTCACTCATCCAGCCTACGAGACGACCTGGATTTCCAACGATCAGAGCATAGGGAGGGACATCTTTTGTAATAACTGCTCCTGCTCCAATGAAAGCAAACTCACCTATTTCATTCCCGCAAACTATGGTAGCATTTGCACCGATTGAAGCCCCTCTTCTGACAAGGGTTGGTTGGTACTGATCACGACGGAGGATATGGCTACGTGGATTTATGACATTCGTAAAAACCATTGAAGGTCCTAAGAAAACATCATCCTCACAAATAACACCCGTATAAATAGAAACGTTGTTTTGAACTTTGACATTACGACCCAAAACCACTTCAGGCGATACAACTACGTTTTGACCAAGGTTACAGTTCTCACCAACAACACATCTTGTCATTATATGTGTGAAATGCCATATCTTCGTTCCCTTTCCTATCTTGCATCCCTCATCAATCACAGCCGTTTCGTGGGCATAATATTCTTTTTCCATGGTCAGTGTTGTAAAAACTCAAGTACCGATTGTGTGATAAAATTCAATTGTTCCGGATTCAGTTCGGTATGCATTGGGAGAGAGATCACTTTTTCTGAAAGATACTCTGTTACTGGAAAATCGCCTGGATTATACCGTGGATCAAGATATGCTTTCTGTAGATGAAGCGGTACAGGGTAATAGATCATTGCTGGAATTCCTTTGGAGGCAAGATAATTGATCATCTCTTTCCTGTTCAAATCTTTTGTAACCAGCGTGTACTGATGGAATACATGACTGGATTTCTTATAACGGAATGGTATTTTCAGTTTAAGATTATCTTTAAATGCATGATCATAAAAATCGGCTGCAGCTCTTCGTCTGGCTGCATATTCATCGAGATAATTTAGCTTCACTTTTAAAATAGCCGCCTGGATACTGTCGAGTCGTGAATTGACCCCGACATGATCGTGATAATAACGAACTGTCATACCATGGTTCACGGTGCTACGAATTAGTTTTGCCAATTCATCATTGTTAGTGAAAATGGCTCCACCGTCGCCATAGCATCCCAGGTTCTTTGAAGGGAAAAAAGATGTACACCCGGTGTGACCTATGGTTCCTGCTTTTTTTGTCGAACCATCAGTTAAAATATAATCCGATCCAATGGCCTGGCAGTTATCTTCGATGATAAAGAGGTTATGTTTTTTCGCGATTTCCATGATTTCTTCCATGGGAGCACATTGCCCGAACAGATGAACCGGTACTATTGCTTTTGTTTTTGGGGTAATCGCTTTCTCAATGGCCTTAGGATCAATGTTAAATGTATCCGGATCTACATCGACCAGGACAGGAGTCAGGTGAAGTAACGCGATGACTTCAGCAGTGGCAATAAATGTGAAAGAGGCAGTGATCACTTCATCTCTGGGTTTTAATCCCAAGGCCATCATGGAAACCTGTAATGCATCAGTACCATTGGCACAAGGGATCACATGTTTGATGTTCAAGTATTTTTCCAGAGCTTCCTGGAAACTTTTAACGGTAGGACCGTTGATAAATGCACAGGAATTAATTACCTCCTGGATGCCCTGATCAATTTCATTTTTTATATGCTGGTACTGACTTTGTAAGTCGACCATCTGGATTTTTTTCATCAGGTGTAGTTAATATGAGTTCTTTAAGATAGTAAACAAATGCAAATTTAAAATTATTGCTTCTCACATACCAATTTTTTTTAATTTTAGGAGGTTGTTTTATACGGACATAAAGACCTCTCCCCATACCCCTCCTCTTGAAGGGGAGGGGTTTTAGAGATGGGATAATAAATACATTAACCTATGAAAAAATTTGCAGTTGTTTTAGCAGGTTGTGGAGTTTTCGATGGTGCGGAGATCCATGAAACAGTTTTGACCCTTCTGTCTATAGAAAAACTCGGCGCCACTTATCAGTGTTTTGCACCTGATATGAAACAATATCATGTTTTGAATCACATGACAGGGAAAGAAATGAATGAATCCAGGAATGTGCTGGTAGAAGCCGCCAGGATTGTAAGAGGAAACATTAAACCACTTTCCTCTTTTCATGCTACCGATTATGATGCACTTATCTTCCCGGGTGGATTCGGGACGGCAAAAAATCTTTGTTCATGGGCATATGAAGGTGATCAATGTAAGGTCAATCCTGATGTTGAAAAAGCAATAAAAGCCATGTTCGAGGCTAAAAAACCTATCGGAGCCATGTGTATTGCCCCAGTTATCCTGGGAAAATTATTTAAAGGAACGAACCTTACCACGGGTCAGGATTCGGCTTCCCAGTCTTTTATAGAAAAGTGTGGCAACAAATATACTCGAACTACCCATGGTGAAGTTGTAGTTGATCCTGTCCGCAAGCTTTTCAGTACTCCATGCTACATGCTCGAAGCCAACATTGTTCAAATCCAGCAAGGGACTGAGAATATCGTCAGAGAAATGTTAAAAGTCATTGGTACTCTTTGACTTCATGTTCGCCGCGGATCACCATCAGTCCATTAATTGCCAGGGCTCGCATTTCATCTTCTCCAGGATAGACATGGACAGGGGCAATTTTATAAATGCGTTCCTGTATCCAGTTGACAAAATTCTTATCATAGGCAATACCTCCGGTAATCAAGATGGCGTCCACTTCACATTTTAGCACGGTATACATTTCTCCAACCATCTTTGCCACCTGATAAGCCATGGCATGATAAATGAGTTCGGCTTTTGAATCTCCGGTTTCTACCATTTTTTCGACTTCCGCGGCATCGTTCGTTCCAAGATAAGCTACCAAACCACCTTCCCCCTTGTTCATTTTCTGAACCTCTTTCAGGGAGTATTTCCCGCAGAAACAGAGGCGGATAAGTTCCCCTACCGGCAGTGTACCGCTTCGTTCAGGACTGAAAGGACCTTCACCATCGAGTCCCTGGTTTACGTCGATAACTTTTCCTTTTCGATGTGCTCCCACGGTTATACCACCTCCCAGGTGTACAACGATCAGGTTTAGATCGTCATATTTACGGTGAGTGGACTTCGCAAAATCACGGGCAATCGCTTTCTGATTCAATGCATGGAAAATGGATATTCTTTGAAACAATGGATGTCCGGCGATACGGGCGATATTATCCAACTCATCGACTACGATCGGATCGACAATATAAGCTTTTGCGTTTGGCAGGAATTTGATAAGATCATGTGCAATGAGTCCACCCAGATTACTCGCATGTTCTCCCAGCGGACTATTTTTCAGATCATGGATCATAGCTTTGTTGACCTCATAGACTCCCGAAGGGATTGGTTTCAGTAACCCCCCTCTGCCCATCACCGCCAGAACATTATCCAATTGTATGTCGGCTTCTTGTAATTGCTGCAGAATGATATCTTTACGAAACTGGAACTGATCCGTAATTTTAGGGAAATGAGCCAATTCTTCCGGGGAATGCTTGATATTTTTCAGAAAAATAGGGTCCGTGTTCTGATAAACAGCAATTTTAGTCGAGGTAGAACCGGGATTTATGGCAAGAACCCTGGCGTCTTTCATATCCCTTATTCTTTATTAGGAACATTATATCGTTTTTGAAGCTTACTTTTCCTGATCCCGTAAGTAAAATAGATCCCAAAACCGATGGCCATCCAGACAATCAGACGGGCCCAGGTGTCAATGGGTAATGAAAACATCTGCAGTAGGCAGAATCCTGCGCCTAGAATCGGGATTAATGGAACCATCGGTGTTTTGAACGGGCGCGGGATTTCCGGTTTTGATTTCCTTAAGATAATTATGCTGATACAAACAATGGTAAATGCAAGGAGGGTCCCAATGGAAACAAGTTCTCCCAGAATGCTGATCGGTAAAATCCCGGCAAAGATCATGGCGACGAATCCGGTAAGGATTGTGCTAACCCATGGGGTTTTGAATTTTGTATGTACCCTTGAGAAGACAGGTGGCAGTAATCCATCTTTCGCCATTGAATAAAAAATTCTGGGCTGTCCGAGTAGCATGACAAGGATGACGGAACTCAGTCCGGCGATTGCCGCAACTTTTACTATCGGTCTTAACCAGAAGAGCTGTTGCCCCATGGCATCTACTCCTACGGCAACGGGATCAGGAACGAGAAGAGCCGGGTATGCTACGATTCCGGTAAGTACAATGGCGACAAGTATATAAAGTATGGTCGAAACTGTCAGTGACCCCAGTATCCCGATGGGCATGTGTTTTTGCGGATTCTTAGCTTCCTGTGCTGCAGTGGATACGGCATCAAAGCCTATATAGGCAAAGAAAATCACCCCGGCTGCCCTTAGGATTCCCGACAAACCAAAATGTCCCCATTGCCCGGTATTCTTGGGAATAAAGGGGTGCCAGTTTGCACTCTTGACAAAGAAAAACCCGATAATAACAAATATTATAATAACCCCAACTTTTGTGATGACCATTACGTTGTTAAACCCGGCTGATTCTTTAATCCCGATGACGAGAAGTGCAGAAATTGCGGCAATGATAAACATGGCCGGAATGTTGATAATGGCGTCGGTCTGGGGAAGACTTTCCGGGTTTATCCCTTCACTCAATATGTGTTTGATCAGTTCCGGGGTTTTTGGCACCCAACCAAGATCATGTTTAATCAGATCGGTTCCTGTGGCATAACAATATTCCATCGGCAGGGAAATACCGAAATCCTTAAGAAAGCTGACGATGTACCCGCTCCAGCCAACGGAAACGGTTGAAGCTGCAAAAAGATATTCCAGGATCAGGTCCCAACCTATGATCCATGCCAGGAATTCCCCGAGAGTAGTATAGGCGTATGTATAAGCACTACCTGCAATAGGAATCATCGAAGCAAATTCGGCATAACATAATCCGGCAAAGGCGCATGCAATTCCTGAAATGATAAAAGAAATTACAATCGCCGGTCCGGCATATTGTGCTGCCGCCTGCCCGGTCAGGACGAAAATCCCCGCACCAATTATCGCTCCAATCCCAAGCGTGGTAAGGTTAGTGGCAGATAACGCTTTTTTAAATCCATGTCTGTTATCTGCCGCCTCATTCAGAAGCTCCTGAATCGGCTTGGTAATGAACAATTTATTGGACATAATGAGGGGTTTAGTCTGGGTTGAATAATATCATTTACCTGGTCCTGGATTAACGATTTAGCTGATCTTTAGTTGACGTATTCAGGCAATAGCGGCAGCCATGATTATACTGGCTTGCTTGGATTCCTCAGTATCCGACCGCGAGGTCAGCACGATGGGTGCAGTTGCTCCAAGCACGACGGCAGCCAGTTTCGCATTAGCAGAAAAACCAAATGCTTTATACAAGATATTTCCGGCTTCAATATCGGGAACAATAAGCAGATCAGCATCACCTGCTACATCGCTGACAATCCCTTTATGTTTTGCACTTTCTTTGCTCACTGCATTGTCATATGCGAGAGGACCGTCGATGATGCAGTTTTTGATCTGGCCACGCTGATTCATTTTGGAAAGCATTGCAGCTTCAAGTGTAGCAGGCATCGATTCGTTTACCATTTCAACAGCTGCAAGTATAGCGACTTTTGGCCTGGCATAACCTAATTTATTCATGAATTCAACGGCATTGTTGATCAATGCTACTTTAGTTTTGAAATCCGGTGCAGGGATCATAGCTGCATCACTCAATCCAAGCAATTTATGATAAGTCGGTACTTCAAATAATGCAAAATGAGAAAGCACATCTCCTTTACGAAGTCCATTCTCTTTATCTAATACTCCCCTCAGGAAAGTCGCCGTTGGGACATTTCCTTTCATCAAAATATCAGCTTTTTTGTCCTTTACTAATTTAACCGCAAACTTTACGGCATTTGCATCCAACTCTTCGTTGTAGATCTTCATTCCAGAAACATCCAGCTTAAGTTTGATGCTTATGTCTTTGATCTTCTTTTCATTGCCGACAAGTATGGCTTCAACAAGTCCTAATTTGTTGACGGCACATATAGCTTCCATGCAATGTTCGTCATGAGCAACAGCGACAACAAGTTTTTTCTTTCTCGATTTTTTGGCTAATTCATAAAGATCCGTTAGTTTAGTCAAGTTGTTTTTTCCTGTTTCCTCCTTGATTGTAGTCATGGTAGTTTTCCTCCCAGAGTTTTTTTGGTTAATTATCTGATTAAGCTCTTTTCTTCAGGACAAACCTACATGATTTTTATCAAATAGGCAAGGAGCATGGAAAAAAAGTTGGGTATGAAAAAAATTTTAACTTTGCTTGATTATTTAACAAAACCCTTATGAAGTTACCTTTCGCAGAATCATACAGGATTAAGATGGTTGAACCTATCCGAAAAAGTACCCGCAAGGAACGGGAGCAATGGATCAGGGATGCTAAATTCAATCTTTTTCAGCTGAAAAGCGAACAGGTTTTCATCGATCTGCTTACCGATTCAGGTACAGGGGCCATGAGTAACATGCAATGGTCGGAAATGATGCTTGGTGATGAAAGCTATGCAGGCGCTTGCTCATTTGAAAAAATGAAAACTGCCATTCGTGAAATTCTTGGTTTTGAATACTTTTTACCAACCCACCAGGGAAGAGCTGCTGAAAATGTACTTTTCTCCGTTCTCGTAAAGGAAGGTGATATCGTACCGGGAAATTCTCATTTTGATACTACCAAGGGGCATATTGAATTCAGGAAGGCCTTTGCATTGGATTGTACCATTGATGAAGCTTTTAATACTTCAGTAGAACATCCTTTCAAAGGAAATGTGGATCCGATAAAACTGGAAAAAGTCCTTATAGAAAATGGCGACAGGGTTCCTTTTATCATTGTTACCGTTACATGTAATTCATCAGGAGGGCAGCCTGTATCTCTTGAGAATATGAGAATGGTACGCCGGATCGCCGATAAATATGGCAAGTTGGTGATGGTAGATGGCGCCCGGTTTGCTGAAAATTCATATTTTATCAAACTTAGAGAACCCGGGTACAAGAATAAATCCATTAAAGAGATAGTGCAGGAATTTTTTTCTTGTGCAGATGTTATGACTATGAGTTGCAAGAAGGATGCGATCGTGAATATGGGAGGATTCATTGCCATGCGCGATAGGACACTTTGCTGCAAAGCGAGCGTTTTCAATATACTGTTCGAGGGTTACATTACTTACGGGGGAATGTCGGGTCGTGATATGAACGCCGTTGCGCAGGGACTCTCTGAGGGAATCGATTTTGATTACCTTGAATCCAGGATAAACCAGGTTCATTATTTCGGTAACCGTTTGATCGAATTTGGAATCCCGATTCAGAGACCAATTGGAGGACACGCAGTTTTCGTGGATGCAAAGCGTTTCTTGTCTAATCTGCCAAAAGAAGAATTTCAGGCTCAAACTCTTGCTATTGAACTATACCTCGAAGCTGGTGTCAGGGCGGTGGAAATCGGTACTCTACTGGCCGACCGGGATCCTATAACCCGTGAGAACCGATATCCTGTTCTTGAATTCATGCGACTTGCTATTCCCCGAAGGGTATATACAAACAATCATCTTGATGTTGCTGCAGTTGCACTTAAAAATATCTGGCATCGTAGAACTGAAATAAAGAAAGGATATAAGATCATGAAGGAAGCACCGATTATGCGTCATTTCACGGTCGAACTTGATTTAGCCTGAGTTCAAATGACAACTTTGAAAAAAAATGCCCGTTACGAGCGACTTTATGAACAGCTGGTAACCCTGATGCCAAAATCAGAGGACATGGATGCACGGATGGCTACCATTGTCGCTGTTTTACATTATAAAATGGAAAATTTTTTCTGGACCGGTTTTTATATCCTGAAAGGTGGTGAACTCACAGTCAAGACATACCAGGGACCACTTGCCTGTCAGATTCTTAAAAAACATACCGGCGTTTGCTGGACAGGGATTGATCAGCATAAAACCATTATAGTACCTGATGTACATAAATTCAATGGGCATATTGCCTGTGACCCTCATTCAAAATCAGAAATTGTTGTTCCTCTCCGGAATCAGGATGGTGAAGTGATCGGGGTACTCGATATCGATAGTGAGATATTGAATAATTTTGATATGATCGACGAAGAATGGTTGGAAAAGATTGTTAAGCTGATTTGGTAAAAATACCCTTGTGCGTTTACCACCCTTGCCACTGAATTTATTAATCATCCTATGACATTTCTTGAAATTTTCTTTATTAGTCTTGGCCTTTCCATGGATTGTTTTGCCGTTTCACTCAGTTTTGGAACTACCCGTCAGTTGAAATGGAAAGATACTTTACGAATGGCATTTTTTTTCGGATTTTTCCAGGGCTTAATGCCCCTGATCGGCTGGCTTATAGGTCAAAGTATCCAGTCGCTTATCTCCTCATTTGATCATTGGATTGCCTTTGGGATTCTGGGATTTATCGGGATCAGGATGATCATTGAATCATTTAAGATCGGAGTAGAAAAGAAATTTATCGATATAAAAAAAACATCAGTTCTATTGAGTCTTTCTCTTGCTACAAGCATTGATGCATTAGCAACCGGAGTTAGCTTTGGTTTTATCCATGCCAAAATCTTTCAGGCAATCCTGACAATCAGCATCATTACTTTCTTTAGCTCAATAATCGGAGCCCGCTTCGGGGAAAAATCCACCTTTATTCCTGCCAAATGGGCAGAAGTTGTTGGTGGTATAGTTCTTATCGCAATCGGCGTTAAGATCCTGATCGAACACCTTGGTATTCTTTAAGTGAAGCGCCGGCTTGCAGAGCAAGTCGGCGCTTTTTAATATCTTTGTTAAGAAATATCCATACAAACATTGTTCATGCAAAACGCAAATGATGATAATGGATATTCGATCTGATCAATAAAATATAAAATTATTAACAGATGAAATTAAAGAAATGAACCGGATCCGGGTAACGAAGCAATTCAGATTTGAGACCGCTCATGCATTGAAAGGTTATGACGGAGTATGTAAAAATGTACATGGTCATTCCTATGAATTATCTGTCACGATTATCGGATCTCCCACAATTGACACCCAATCCTCAAAGTTTGGGATGGTGATGGATTTCAGCGACCTGAAAAAAATGATCAACAAATACATTATCGATCCATTCGATCATGCCCTGATCCTCTATTCGGAAGACGCTTCTAAAGAATTACAAAAGATGGGTGAACCTTTTACGAATGTTGTTCTCGTACCGTACCAACCTACGAGTGAAAATATTCTTCTGGATTTTGCCTTCCGGATCCGTGAATTATTACCCGCTGGAATTAGCCTTCACCACCTGCGGCTACGTGAAACGGCAAATTCATACGCTGAGTGGTTTGCCAGCGATAATAAATAATATGTACTATTGATTTATTTACCGGGTATGCCAGGTTCATGTACCAGGTGTACATCAACTTCCATGTCCTCCGATTTCAACTCAATGAGATGAGCATCCTCAGAACCTTCATGCTGGTCATACCAAGATGGTTTATAGTTCTTATTAAACGTAGCGTTTGATTCCGGGACAATTCTGAGGAGATAATTTCCAGGTGTCACATTAATAAATTTGTAGGACCCGTTATCATTAACAACGGAAGAACTATAATGTTTGACTGAGTCGTAAGGTTTGACTTTATCTTCAACTTTGAAAAGATAAGCAGTTCCCCTGATAAGCCTTGTCTCACCTGCGTATGCATGACCGCGGATAGTCCTGTGATTGCCATATGCAATCCATATGAAAAGCAGAAACAGAATTGCCACAATAGCTGCAATACCGGCAGAAAATCTGAGAAACCGGGAATTTTGCGGCATCTGTATGATTCCGGTCCAGAATCCAATATACCCTGGTTCGGGATGAAGAACACTCCGGAGGTATTCCCATGTACTTTCGGGGGGAGTCCGCTCAAAATCGTTAAACGATTCCATGAACTTATTCTCCAGATGTTGGTTTTCTCTCATGCTATAATTCAATGATTTAACTCGGCTTCATCTTTTACCCTTAATTTTTCCAGCTCCTGCTGAATGGCATTCCTGGCCCTTGAAAATTGTGATTTTGATGTATTCTCGGAAACTCCAAGAAGAGTACCTATTTCCTTATGTGTATATCCATCTATCACATATAAGTTGAAAACGGTCCTGTATCCAACCGGTAATTCACGAATTATTTTTAATAACTCTTCCACTGCTAATTTAGACAGTCCATCATCCTGATTGGTTGCAAAGGTAATTGTCTCGTTAAGTTCGATCTCCTTTTGGAATTTAAGTTGCTTCTTATAATAGTTTATGGCCGTGTTCGCCATGGTGCGTCGCACCCAGCCTTCAAGCGAACCTTCATACCGGAAATGATGAAGGTTTTTGAAAACGCGAATGAATCCCTCTTGCAAAATATCTTCCGCTTCCATTGGATTCCCTGCATATCGCAAACAAACGCCAAACATTCTTCCAGCAAAATGACGGTAAAAAAGCTCCTGTGCTTTGACATCATTCTTCAAACACAGTTCAATGATCTCTTTATCGTTGTTCATGTATGTTCCCGGGGAGATATTTTGGTGATTAAAAGTACAATGTTTTTTTAAACCACCAAATAAGCTATTTAGGATTCGCGGCTATAAGGATACGGAAAAGCTTTGCAATCACAGAATTAATGATTCTGCTCAACAGGTATAACTCAATGGATTTGAGATAGAACCTGTCAGTACTTTAAAAATTTTCTAGAATTGATCAGGGTTCCATCTCCGGAATGAATTAAAAGGAAATAAAATCCTTTTGACAGATAGTTGACTTCTATGGAAACCGGTACCCTTCCAGCATCTGCTTCGATAGTTCGGGTATACCTGATCTGCCCTGTGATATTTATAATATCGATGATCAGGATAATATTTTCCTTAGATATAACATCAAACCGGAGTCTATTATCCACCGGATTTGGATAAAGAGTGCTTATTTCAATTGATTGTACAAGTTGATGATCCACAACACCAGTGACATCATGGTTAAACACCTCAAGGATAACACTATCGGCAACAGGATGTTCAATATCAAGGTTAATGGTTGTAATCCTTGAATAATGTCCGGGTATTTCAACCTGTAGATTGTAGGTGCCGGGAGGAAGCCCGGGAAATTCAAAATTACCGGTATAATCCGTAAAGGTGAAAGTCAGGGGATTCATCTGACCATTGTATAATAACACTTCAGCAAATGATTGTTTAAGTGAAAGAAGGTTTCTGTCGCCATCAATAACAAATCCCCGGATGGCTGAAGCTCCGTTGAGCGAATCAACGGTAGGAATCAGATGGATATCTGAATGGTAGGAGTTGCTATCGGTAAGATTGGCAATATCTCCAGATTTCCAGTTCAAGTTTTTACTGTAATAAGATGGGAAATAATGGTAATAATTTGCCGAGCCCTTGGTTAACTCCGCTCTCAAAATGTACGAACCATTCAGCTTTTGCGGAAAAGCGAAATACCCATATTGGGTGAATCGTGCTGTGTCAATCCCAGTGAGATTGTCGTTTTTCATCCGATAAAGATAAACCAGGCCTGTATCGCCGGTACTTAACGGATTATTGATAGGAAAATTACCTGCAAACAAATGCCCTCCAAGATCGTAATAACCCGGAGTAACTATATCCTCGCATATGGAATCATAACAAAGAGTCCCGGTTGAATCTGTTTCAGCGATCAAGAGACAGATATGGAATTCTCCTGAAGTTGCAAATTTGTGAACCGGATTTTGGTCGGTGGATAAGGAATCATCCCCGAATAACCATAACCAACTGTCCGGATTACCAGTGGATTGATCATAAAAAAAGTAAGTGTTTGGATCAGGATTCAGGGAGTCCAAGACTACGGAAAAATCGGCTTCACAATCGTGAACAATATTTACATATATCGTATCGCAAAATTTATCCCAACAATAATTGGCAGTATCCGGGTTTGATATCATTAGACAAACCGTATATAGGCCTGCAACGGGAAATAAGTGTGACGGGTTTTGAATGTCTGAATAGGTACCATCTCCAAAACTCCATAACCAATCTGTGATATTTCCGTTTGAATGGTCTTGGAAGTGAAGGAGGAGGTGGTTTTCAGGATCTTCACTAGAGGAATAAAATGCCACGCAGGTTGAAGTGTCTTTAATTATGTCCTGCGCTTGAACATTCAGCGATAAAATTGCCAGAAATGAAATAAAAAAGAAAGGTAACTCTATTTTCATGATTACCTGTTTAGTTTTCCAAAATTAAATTGCAATCCAATTCCCAACCCGATTGAGTTAGCGTTTGAAAATGTACCTTCACCCGGAATTTCAATGGCCTTGAATGTGTACTTATAAGTTGGTTCTGCGAAAACGCTTATCATCTTATTAATCCGGTAGTCAATCCTCATGGATAACCACAATTGCCAAGAAGTTGAAATCCGGTTAGGAGTATTATTTTCAATCCGGATGATCCGGGCATTAGGATAATCGACATAAGGTTTTGCTTCCCTCTTTCCAATTAGGAAGGAAACTGCCGGGCCGGCAAGAACAGTGATCCCAAGACGTTGCGTTTCCATAAAGCGGTACCCCAGCAACACTGGAATCTGAAGATATGTATACCGGTTCCGTGTTTGATCATCGGCAATATGCTGAATACTGTCATAGACATTTTTAAGTTCTGTAGTATAGCTAATTTCATTCGGATTCAGAGGGTTCACGGTAAATCCTACCACACTTTCATAATACCCGATACTGTCTTTACTCCGGTAATCTATCAGGTACTTCCCATCATCAAATACATAACCGAGTGAAATTCCAGTCCCCACCGAGAACCTTGAGAAATGATAAGATGCTCCAACATTCATCCAATAATTTACTTCGGAATTTGAACCTGTGGTGTTGTATATGGAGAGTTCAGGTAAAACACTCAGGCTTGCGGAGTAAAAGTTTGGTGTCGGGATCTTGTCTTTTAAAATTAACAGGACACCGTTTCCCGAAATTGGGAACCTTAGTGTATCTGTCAATACTCCGTCTGTCAGATCAGGTGCAGGCTGTGAGCTCATAAAAGCAAGCAGAGTAGTCTCTGAAGGAGTCGATTCAAGATATTCTGTAACAAGCCGCTCTTCCGCGATTGGTTCTTCCAGTGAAAGGACAATCCCTTGAGAGACCGATGAGGAAGAAACCGCAGTTGCCGGGGAGGATTTTTCGACAACAGGATTTGCTATTGGAACTGTAACCGGAGTATTTAAACTGGTACTACCGGTAATAGGAATCGAAATAATTCCTTTTGAGGATAAAGTAGAGGAAGAAGGATCTCCCGGTCTAATGAAAAGATAAGCGGTAACAGTGATCAGAACCATCACGCAAGCGCCGCCAATCCAGCTCAGTCTGGAAAGATTCGTGAAATTGAAGTGTGACAGTTCTTTCCACATCAATTTACGGTTGATACTTTTCCATACCCCGGAAGATGGCTCAATCTGGTGATCAGACAAGTTCTCCCTGAACATTTTGTCCATCATCCGGTCATCATCGTCCTGATATTTTATATTATTTTCCATGTATCAGTGAAATATTTTTCATAAGATTTAACTCGGAAAGCCTTCTTCTCAACATCCTACGAGCTTTCAGGAGTTGCGTTTTAGAGGTGTTTTCAGAGATGTTAAGTTCTTTTGCGATTTCTTTATGAGTATATTCTTCAAAAACATATAAGTTAAAAACCATACGATACCCTTGTGGCAGTAATTTTATCAATGATAAGAGGATTTCTGCGGAAACAGGTTCATGATGCCCGGAAATATCCTCTTTATTTAGTATTTCCTGTTCATTGATTTCATCTATATCCTTATGAAATGGCATTTTTTTGTTTTTCCGATAATGATTAAGAGCATGGTTGATCATAATACGTTTCATCCATCCTTCGAAAGAGCCCTCTCCACGGAATGTTGCTATGTTATGAAATATTTTAATAAAGGCTTCTTGCAGAATATCTTCTGCTTCATCCCGGTTTTGAGCATATCGCATACAAACCGAAAGCATCATAGCTGAGAACTTCCGATAAAGGGCATTTTGTGCACTGCGCTTACCTGCAATGCATCCCTCAATTATGGATTCGTCGATTATCATTCAACGGTCCTGTCAATTAGACGTAAAGCCATTCAGATAGTTGCCTGAAACCCTCAAAGATAAGGAAAACCTGAACTTAAAATTGGGCTATTTTTGACTGCTTTTGATTTTTTCGAAGTTGGCTTCAAAGAATGTTCTTCCTTTATGACTGAGTATCCCCTGGAGGTTATAAATAAGGATCTCCTGGAAAACTTTACAGGAGGTTAACTCCTCCATCGAAAAAATATCATTAGTAATCAAAGTCTCGGTTCGCGAAACATGAAGCTTTGCAATAATTGATGCAATCAGATCCTTCCTGTATAATCCCTCACGCTTCCCTTTCACCATATTGTTATAGGCTGCGGTATACATACGTTTACGCCTGATCTCCTTAATCCATGTAAAAATATCCGGGTAATATTTCCGTATGTCATATTCCATTGAAGGATTATAATCCTGGCACATCACATTTATTATCTTATATACCTCGAATAACTCTTCGACTGCATTCAACTTTTTCGTTAAAATTTCTTCGAAAAATTCGTTGATCTTTTCTTGCTCCTGAAGCAAAACCTGCCTGACCAGATCTTTTTTATCTTTAAAATATTCATATAAGGTTTTCTTGGACATATTCAGGTGCCTGGCAACATCATCCATGGTTACGCTTTTTATCCCGTAACTATGGTATAGTTTCCCGACTTTTTCAAGAATCTGAAATACCTTTTCTTCCATTCTGTAAAGATACGACAAAATGGAAACTTTTTTTTATTAAATAGTTTTTGAACCCGGACATTTGTTTTTTTCCTTTTCTTCATATATTTGAAAAATAAACACTTCCTAAATAGTTTGATTATATTCCTGTGCCCATGAAAAAAGTACTTTTCCCCTTAATTACAACAATTATTGTTATTGGCATTATTGTCTTAGTATTCGTTATTGGGAAGAAAAAAGAAAAAGGCAGCCGACCGGATGTGCTTAGCGACATCCCCGTAAATGTTTTCCAGTGTAAGAAACAATTGATGTCAAACCTTGTAAGCATGGTGGGAGTGATAAATCCCAACAATGATGTAGATATCATTTCCGAGGCCCAGGGTATTGTCAGAGCTATTCATTTTAAGATTGGTGACAATGTTCGTATTGGAACGCTTTTGTTGGAAATTGATGACCTTGTGCGAAAGTCGGATATGGCCCGTTCTGAAATTAATTATTTCAAGGCAAAGCGCGATTTTGAACGTAACAAAACGCTTTATGAGCAGAATTCGATATCTGCTTCCCAACTGGATCTTTCCAGGCTGGATATGCAATCGGCTGAGAATGATATGACCCGTTCACAGAAAGCGCTTGATGATACACGAGTCAAAGCGACCATCTCAGGTACAATTAATTCAAGGAAAGTAAATGAAGGTTCATATGTACAGCTGAATTCAACCATCGGGAGTATTGTCGATATCTCAACCCTGAAAGTTGCAGTAAACGTCTCTGAAAAAGATGCCTTTATGCTAAAACCCGGTGATTTGGTAGAAATTTCGACCGACGTCTATCCGGGAGTGATATATATTGGCCGTGTGGAAAATATCGCTTCCAAAGCCGATGATGAACATACCTTCCCGGTTGAAATCAAACTCCCCAACCCGCAGGAAAATCCTTTAAAAGGTGGCATGTTCGCCAGGGTTAATTTTACATCCATAGCTTCAAGGAATGCAATCGTTATTCCCCGTGAAGCATTAATCGGAAGTGTAAAAAATGCCCAGGTTTTTGTAATTTCCCGAAATATTGCCTTGCTTCGCACCATTACCCTCGGGCGTGAGTCTGATCAGTTTTTCGAAGTATTGAATGGCCTTAAAGAAGGTGAATGGGTGGTCATTAGTGGACAATATAACTTATCGGACAATGTCAAAGTTGCGATAATCAAATAAATCTAAATCTTTCTATGTCCTTTACTGAATTAGCAATCAAACGACCTTCGTTTATCATAGTAATTTTTCTGGCGCTTGGAATGATTGCAGTTTTTGGGTATTTTCAATTGGGCTATGAACTGCTGCCAAAGATCGAGGCGCCTTATGTTACAGTTCAAACCATCTATCCTGGTGCATCGCCCAGTGAAGTGGAAAATAGTGTTACCCGGATTATTGAAGATGCCTTGTCGGGTATCGAAAAGGTGAAGAACATTACCTCCGTATCCTATGAGGGATTATCCATCGTATTCATTGAATTTTACCGTTCCGCTACAATCAACACCGCTGTTCAGGATGTGCAGCGAAAGGTGAATGAGATTATCTCCGACCTGCCAAAGGATGTTAAAACTCCTTCCCTTCTGACTTATTCAGCCAGCCAATTGCCGGTTCTAAGGCTTTCCCTTACTTCCAAACTTACATCTGCACGATTTTTTACTCTGGTCGAAGATCAAATAAAGCCAACTTTATCCAGGGTTTCGGGTGTCGGCAATATAAAAATTATCGGCGGGTTGAAACGAGAAATAAAGGTTAATGTAGATGCACAAAAAGTACGTGCTTATGGTCTTTCCATTAGCCAGATTGCCAATTCCATTTATTCTGCAAACCTTGATTTTCCAACAGGTAAGTTAAAGGATCCTTCCCACCAGTTCGTAGTCCGTGTTGCCGGAAAATTCACTTCGCTGGATGAAATGAAAAACCTGGTTGTCGGCCGTTCTGCCAAAGGAGGTGAGACACGACTTAAAGATATTGCTGAAGTCCAGGACGGGACTGTAGATCCCGTACTGGTCAGCCGGTTTAACGGGATTAATGCACTAGGATTGGAAATCCAGAAACAAAACGATGCCAATATGGTGAAGGTCTGTGAACTGGTTCGTAAGGAATTAACACGTCTGGAATCCGATTACAAAGATATCCATCTCCATTTCGACATCGCCGACGACCAGAGTGTTTTTACCATGGACGCTGCCAGGGCCGTTATGGAAGATCTCGGCTTGGCTATTCTGCTGGTGGCTTCAGTAATGTTTCTCTTTCTGCATTCTTTCCGGACTTCCTTAATCGTCATGGTGTCGATTCCATGCTCCCTGACCACGGCATTCGTGGTTATGTGGATTTTAGGAATGAGCCTGAATCTTTTCACTCTACTGGCCTTGTCATTAGTTATAGGCATCCTGGTGGATGATTCTATTGTGGTACTGGAAAATATTTATCATCATCTCGAAAAAGGGGAGGAAAAATTTACTGCTGCTATCAAAGGACGCACAGAAATCGGTTTTGCAGCAGTTTCGATCACCTTTGTAGATGTTGTGGTTTTCGTTCCGCTGGCTTTGACTACCGGTCTTATCGGAGATATTGTCCGTGGTTTTTCCGTTATTATCCTGGTGTCGACTCTGACAAGCTTAATGGTTTCATTCACCGTAACGCCAATCCTTGCTTCACGTTTTGCCAAACTTGAATCTTCCTATTCCGATTCGCTGCTTAACCGTTTTGGCCGAATGTTCGAACGAATGTTCGGCTATCTTACAACAAAGTATGTTTCGCTCCTGGGATGGAGTCTTCACCATCCTTACAAAGTGCTATATCTTGTGGTTGCAGGCTTCATTATAATTTTAATGATCCCGGTTTCAGGACTGACCGGGTTTGAATTTATGAAACAGACAGACCGGAGTCAGTTTTCAATGGCGCTTGAATTTACTCCAGGAACTACTCTCGATTATAATAACCGGCAAACCCAAAAAATCGAGCGGCGGATCGCCTCATTACCGGAAGTTACCAGCATCCTTACAAACGTAGGCAAAGGTGGTGACGGGGTAGCCACAGATAATCAAACCGAGATTGTCGTCTCTCTCTGTCCAAAAGAACAGCGCTCTTTGACTACGGCCCAATTGGGGCAGAAAGTAAAAGAGTTGACGGCAGATATTCCCGGAGTAAAGGTTTATATCAATCAGATTGGTTTTACCGGTGGTACAAGTTCCGCTCCGGTGAATGTGGAAATTACCGGTGTGAACCACGACAGCATCATGAAATCAGCAGGGTTGGTCGCCAGCAATCTGATCATGACACCGGGTGTGACTTACCTGAAACTCTCAGCAACACAAGGGAATCCTGAAACCAGGGTTGAAATTGACCGGCAGAAAATGGCAGCCCTCGGTTTGACTGTAACCGATGTCGGTACAGCCTTACAGGTAGCGCTTACAGGCAATAACGATTCAAAATACCGTGAGGGATCGAATCAATATGATATCCGGGTGGCCCTTGACAAATTTGATCGCACCAATCCCGATAATATCGCGCATCTGTCCTTTGTCAATTTTAAGAGAGAAATAATAGAATTACAGCAATTCGCAACTATTTATCAGTCGTCAGGACCTACCAAGCTGGAACGCAAGAACCGCAATGCAATGACGACGGTCAGCGCCTATACCGACGGATCGCCGAGTGGATCCATCATACAGGCATTTGCAAAAAAAATGGGAACCTTGAAAGCACAGGGAACCCGGATCAATTTCGGCGGGGACCAGGATGAAATGGTCACCTCTTTCCTAGGACTATTCGTAGCGCTCATTGCGGGTATTCTATTTGTTTATTTCATCATGGTGATCCTGTATGATTCGTTCCTTTACCCCTTTGTTGTACTATTCTCAATACCGGTGGCGCTAATCGGCGCTATTCTGGCGCTTGCACTGACTGGAAATACAATAAATGTTTTCTCCATTCTCGGAATTATTATGATGGTAGGACTGGTGGCGAAAAACGCTATACTCATTGTCGACCGTGCAAACGACCGGCGCAAAGCAGGTGAAACTATTTTCGATGCCCTTATCGATGCAGGGAAAATGCGTATCCGGCCTATTTTTATGACCACTTTTGCCATGATTTTCGGAATGTTACCTATTGCAACGGCTTCGGGTGCGGGCGCTGAATGGAAAAATGGACTTGCCTGGGTATTGATTGGCGGTCTAACCAGTTCAATGTTCCTGACACTCATTGTGGTTCCCATCATGTATGATAAAATGGCGACCCTCCTTGAAAAGAAAAAGAGACGGTTGCCGGAACAAAGAAAAAAACCAAATCCAGCGCCTCCCTCTTCAAAAATTTTATTGGTCATTATTTTGATAATATCCATGGCAGGAATCTTTTCTGTCAATGCCCACTCGCCGGTGAAATTCAAAACCGGTTATGTAACGGTTGCAGTGGTATATGACGGGCCTGCAAAAATTAATCAGGAATTTCAATCCTACCTGGTTCAGGAAGTGAAAGGTCTGATGGCCGGCCAGGTTGATGTTGATTTTCTTGATCCAATGCTTACCACCGGTTCGTGGACGATGGAACGAGTTAAAGCGATCGACACCCGACTGCTTGCCGATACCAGTATCGATATCATCATCGGAATGGGAGTTCTGGCCTCCCAGGATCTGGCATCGCGGAAGGGATTAATGAAACCTGTTATCGCCGGATTAATTATCAATTGGGAGTTACAGCGACTTCCTAATTTCAATGGTGCGAGCGGAGTTCCTAATCTCTGCTATATCCAGTTTAAACCCTCCCTCGAAAATGAGTTTAAGGAATTGAAAAAAATCGTTCCATTCAAAAACCTGGCGTTTGTGATCAGCAAGGATTTTTTCGAGGTCCTGAATCCGGAACACCGTACCACTGCTAATTTTGATACCATCGGTAATGTAAAAATCAATCTTATTCTTGCGGATACCTCGGCTGATGAGATTTTAAATGCAATTCCCCGCGATGCGGATGCTGTTTATCTGGATGCGATGTTCCGGTTACCCATTTCTGAGTTCACCCGTTTAATGGATTCCCTGACCACCCGAAAATTGCCAAGTTTCGGGTTCGACCAAACCCTGGTTGAAGAGGGTGCTTTGGCTTCCGTTTATCCTCGCATTATCTTACGGCTATCGAAGCGCATTGCGTTGAATATTCAACAAATTCTGCTTGGACAAAATGCTTCTTCTCTGCCGATTGAACTGCTGTTAGGTAGGGGTGTATTCCTGAACCTTGGCACATTTGCTAAATTGGGTTTAAAACTGATCTCATGGGATCTATTTACAGAGGCAACCATTGTCGATCTAAGGAAACGGGATAACTCCGCACGCTTTATTTCTCTTCCCGATGTTATGACGCTGGCTCTGGATAGCAACCAGGATCTTGTTGCGAAAAAATTTGAAGTGATGGCGGGTTCCAAAGATATCAATATCGCCAGGTCTGTTCTGCTGCCGTATCTTGATGTCAATGCAACAGGCATGCTGAATGACAAACAGAATTATCAGCCTCCGCAAATGATCACTGCCAATGCCAATGCTTCTCAGATACTCTATTCCGAACCTTCCTGGGCCAACCTGAAAATTGAAAAATCCAGGCAAACAGCGCGCGAGGAAGACCTCAATTCCCGAAAATTAGATATCGGGAACCAGGTTGCTCATGCTTACCTCAATATTCTCGAATCCCGTAATAATTTTTATCTGATGATCAACAACCTGATGATCAGCAGGTCAAACCTTGAAGTATCACAGATGAAAAAGGAAGCCGGTTCTGCCGGCGAGGATGAAGTACTCCGTTGGCAAGTGGAAGTCGCCAAATCGAAAAGTAATGTGATTACTGCGTTTTCATCCATTTCACAGGTTTCTTATCAGTTAATACAATTGGTTCATGTTAAAAACCTGACAGCCTATGATCTTGACGAATTCAACCTGGAAAGGTCCGGGCTTCTGGTTGCGGATTCCGGCTTTTTTGAGATCCTTGATGATCCTATACGGTTGCAGACGCTGAGTAATTTTCTTGTGAAAGAAGGGATTCAAAATTCACCTGTTATCCGTCAATATCAATTTCTGATTGAAGCTCAGGAACGTTATTATAAATCCTCCAATATTTCCCGGTTCATTCCTACTACCACTGCCTTTGGAAATTACTCTAACCGGCTATACCAAACTCCGGTTGAGATCCAAAACGGAATACCGGTTTCATATGCTACTTATTCTTGGTCAGTCGGGGCAAAAGTCGAGATCCCTTTATTCACCGGATTAAAAAATAATGCGGTCATGCAGCAATCCAGGTTGTCGCTTGCCCAACTTAAAAGCGAACAACTTTCTTCTATAGATAAGCTGGAGTCTACCATCCGCTCCAACCTTTCTACACTGATGTCGACCTATTATGACTATAAACAAATGAAAATTGCTGAATCTTCGGCAAACAAAAATCTTGAAATTAATAACAACCAGTATCTTCTTGGGAAGAAAAGTATACTGGATGTCCTGGATGCCCAACAGCAAAATCTATCAAGTAGTCTGTCGGTAAATACTTCCTTTTACAATTTCCTCAAAAATTATTTCAACCTGCAGCAATCCTTGGGAAGGTTTGATTACAAGATGTCGGATCAGGAGAAATCAGATTTTAAGAAACGACTGGTGGAGTTTATGCAACGATAATGCCAATGGATTTCTCCGGAAACTATGTTCCCTTGAATAGTTTTTCCCGTCCGGAAAATTTGGTATCTTTGCGCCTCATTTCAAAAACAAGAGTTCAATTCTGATAATAAATTGGTATGAAAAAGTGGATTTTGATCGTCGGTTCAATTATATTCCTTATCGCTTGCAGCACAAAGGAAACCGATAAAAAGACAAAGCTTGAGCAACTTAAAAAAGAGCATGATAAACTAACCATTGAAATCCTTAAACTTGAAAAGGAACTTAACCCTGCCGGGGCCGTGGAAGCCACTATCGTAAGTGTAAAATCCATTAAAAAAACTCTTTTTGAACATTACATTGAAGTCCAGGGAAGAATCGATGGCAATGAAAATATTGGTGTAAGTCCGCGCACTCCCGGTGTTGTCACGAAAATACTGGTCAAAGAAGGTGACTATGTTAAAAAGGGACAGATATTGGCAGAGCTGGATGCCGAAGTTTTAAAGCAAACAATGAAGGAGCTTCAGGCTCAGCTTGATTATGCATCCGATTTGTACAACCGGCAGAAAGCCTTATGGGATCAGAAGATTGGGTCCGAAGTACAATATTTGTCGGCAAAGAATGCCAAAGAATCACTTGAAAACAAGATCAACACTCTTGAGGATCAGATACTGATGTCGAATATAACCGCCCCGATCGACGGGACAATCGAAGAAATTCCTATCAAGGTCGGACAGATGGCTTCCTCCTCTTCCCCACAACCGGCGTTTCGGATCGTTAACTTTTCAAAGGCCAAAGCCCTTGCAGATGTTGGAGAAGCATACTCTGCAAAGATCAAGACTGGTGACCCTGTTAAAATTTACCTGCCTGATGTGAGGATTGAACAAACACAGTCGATCACGTTTTCCAGTAAGTATATCAATCCAACTAACCGGACATTCCAGGTTGAGGTTGACCTTCCTCCAAGCAATATAATGTACCGTGCCAATATGATTGCAATACTCAGGATCAAGGATTATGCGAATGTCTCCACAATTGCAATTCCACAAAATTATATCCAAACATCTCGCGATGAAGGTCAATTCGTATTTATTGCATCATCGGAAAATGGGAAAAAGGTTGCGCGGAAACGTACCGTAATCCCATTCATCAGCTATAACGGCCTCACGGAAGTAGTGACCGGACTTAATGAAGGCGATCTGATCGTCACGGCCGGATACAAAGACCTTTATGATGGTCAGATCATCGACTATACCAATCCCGGACAATGATGAAAAAGAAAGAATTTAGGCTTAAGGAATTTTTCGCAACCAGTTGGGCAGTCGACAATAAAACAAGCATTTACGTACTGGCTGTATTTATTTCTGTTCTTGGATTTATGTCGTATCTGAGCATTCCGAAAGAACAAATTCCCGAGATCGTTATCCCTACGATCCTGGTCAATACGGTGTACCCCGGGACGTCCCCAGAGGATATGGAGAACCTGGTGACCAGGCCGATTGAAAAGGAATGTAAATCATTGGCAGATGTCAAGAAGATCACAAGTAATTCCATCCAGGATTTCTCAACCATCGTGGTGGAGTTTAATCCTGGAATTGCCGTTTCGGAAGCAAAACAACGGGTAAGGGATGCTGTAGACAAAGCAAAGACCAATCTCCCCAACAATCTTCCGAAGGACCCGGATATCAAAGAAATTGATCTTTCCGAGATACCCATAATGAATATCAACCTTGCCGGTGATTATGACTTGCAACGCCTGAAGAAGTATGCCGACGAGGCGAAAGACAAGATAGAGACCCTGAAAGAGATTACGCGCGTGGATATTGTCGGAGCCCTGGAACGCGAAATACAGATCGATGTAGACATGTATAAAATGCAAGCGGCTAGTGTTTCTTTCCGTGATATCGAGAGTGCAATTTTTGCTGAAAATGTGACGGTTTCCGCCGGTACGATCACTTCCTTCGGAACCAAATACACCATACGTATAACCGGGCAATTCAAATCGCCGGACGAGATCAAGGAAATAATGTTGAAGTCAGCCAGTGGCGCGGTTGTTTATATCAAAGATATTGCCGATGTAAAAGATTCCTTTAAGGAACAGGAAAGTTTTGCCCGCCTCGATGGTAAGAATGTAATCACCCTGAATGTGATCAAAAAAAGCGGGGAAAACCTGATCAATGCTTCTGATGAGATCAAAACCATCATGGATGAAATGAAGAGCGCCAGTTACCCTCCCGATCTCAAGGTCACCATTACCGGCGATCAATCGCGATTCACTAAAAGCACACTCGAGGAACTAAACAATACCATCCTCATCGGATTCATACTGGTGACGATTGTACTGATGTTTTTTATGGGCTTAAATAATGCTTTCTTTGTAGCCCTGTCGGTGCCGTTATCCATGGCTGTGGCTTACCTGATCATGCCCAGCCTTGGATTTACGATGAATATGATTGTAATGTTCGGATTTATATTCGCCCTTGGGATAATCGTTGACGATGCAATTGTGGTAATTGAAAACACCCACCGGATCCACCGTAGTGAAAAAAATATTGTCAAAGCGGCCAAAAATGCAGCCGGGGAGGTTTTCCTCCCCATCTTGTCGGGAACTCTGACAACGCTGGCTCCTTTCTTTCCACTCGCTTTCTGGCCGGGAATTGTCGGGAAATTCATGCATTATATGCCGGTTACTTTAATCCTGACTCTATTTGCATCACTCTTCGTCGCATATATCATCAATCCTGTGTTTGCCGTTACATTTATGAAACATGAATATGATGTTACCGAACACCGGGCAAACAGGAAACGGTTAATCATTGTCAGCGGCATCTTTCTCCTACTTGCAATATTTTCTTATATCTCCGGCAGCTTTGTTCTCGGAAATATTTTCATATTTGTTCTTATCATGAATGCCCTGTACCGGATTGTCCTCAAAGACGCCATTGCAAAATTTCAGACCATCGTATGGCCATGGGCTATGAAAATGTACGAAAGAACTCTGGTTTTCTTCCTGAAAGGCAGAACTCCCTGGTATTTGCTTGCCGTTGTGACTATTCTTTTCTTTCTTTCAATATTTTTTACCGGCATTGTCAAGCCCAAAGTCGTTTTCTTCCCGAATAATATGCCAAGCAGCATAATGGTTTTTATAAAGATGCCGGAAGGAACTGATCAGACGGTGACCGACTCCGTTACAAAACTGGTTGAGAAACGGGTATATTCTGTCCTTGGAGAGAAGAATCAGCTTGTTGAGTCGGTAATCACCAATGTGGGATTTGGCGCAGGAGAAAGCATGTTCGACCGGAGTGTATCTTCCAACATGGGGAAAGTCACAATCAATTTTGTCGAAAGCAGGTACCGGGGAGGTGTTTCAACTCAAAAATATTTGGATGATATCCGGGTCAGGCTGAAAAATATCCCGGGAACAACGATAAGTGTCGATAAAAACAAGATGGGACCCCCTACCGGAAAACCTGTCAACATTGAAATTGCCGGGGAGGATATTGAAGACCTGATCGTGACCTCCAATGAGTTTAAAAACTATCTTGATTCTTTACGTGTTCCCGGAATTGAGCAGCTGAAATCGGATTTTGAAAAGAACAAGCCTGAGATCATTATCGATATCGACCGTGTCAGGGCTAACCGTGAAGGACTTTCACTCGGGCAGATCGGTATGGAACTTCGTACGGCCATTTATGGGAAAGAGGTCTCAAAATACAAGGAAGAAGAGGATGAATATCCGATCCAGCTAAGATATTCCGACCAGGCCCGAAAAAATATCAACAAGGTCATCAACGCCAAGATAACCTATCGTGATATGAATACAGGATTGTTACGGCAAATTCCGATTTCTTCGGTTGCAACCATTGATTATCGGGATACATATGGCGGTATCAAACGTAAAAACCTTAAACGGGTTATCACATTATCTTCCGAAGTATTATCAGGCTACACCGCCAATGAAGTGGTCGCCAGTATCAGTTCATCACTTCCCGGTTTCAATCTTCCGAAAGGGATCGAGATCAATCTGACAGGAGAGCGGGAGGACCAGGCTGAAACTATGGCGTTTCTTTTGAAAGCCATGGTTATTGCGATCGGCCTGATATTTTTTATCCTCATAACCCAGTTTGGCTCATTAAGTAAATCATTCATTATCCTTAGCGAAGTAATTTTCAGCGTGATCGGTGTGCTGTTCGGTATTATCATTTTCCAGATGACCATCAGCGTGATCATGACCGGATTGGGAATCGTGGCGCTGGGCGGAATTGTGGTGAGGAACGGTATCTTGATTGTTGAATTTGCCGATGAATTAAAATTCCGCGGGTTAAAAACAAGAGATGCGATTATACAGGCCGGTAAGACCAGGATTACCCCGGTTGTTCTCACCGCGACCGCAACCATGCTGGGACTGGTTCCTTTGGCTGTCGGAATGAATATCAATTTCGTGACCCTCTTTACAGAGCTGAACCCGCATCTCTATTTTGGTGGTGATAATGTAATGTTCTGGGGGCCGCTTTCATGGACCATTATTTTCGGGTTAAGTTTTGCGACCTTTCTGACCCTGGTTTTTGTACCGGCTATGTTGCTCATCGATGTGAAAATGAAACTGAGATGGCGTCGCAGGAAGTCAAATTAAAATTTCTCAAGGAGCCTGCTAAGCCTGATCTTGTTACGGATCAAATCAAAAATCGATTGCATGTAATCGCTGTTGGCTGAGAGGAACTGGTTGTATTTTTGATTAAGATCGGTGCTGGAAGATATACCTTGTTTGTACTTCATCGTGGTTTTTTCGTATATCTTGAGTGCAGTTTCGAATCCTTTTTGTTTATTCTGGTAGACAATATACGAGTTATCAAAATCTTTTTTGGCTGTTTCAACTTGCAACTGCACCTGTGTTTTCACTTTTTCATCCAGAACTCTCATCTTGTATAGGTTCAACCTTGCCTGGTCAACTCCATATTTCCTGCTGCCACTGCTCCAGATAGGGATTTGCATTGAAACCCCGAATGTGGCAGCCGTGAACCATGGTTTTGAAGTATTAAAGAAATCCCATCCCTGCCGTTGAGCATTTGTATTGGCCGTTAGATAAGCTGTCAGGGTTGGCTGATAAGTTGTTTTTGATAACTTGAATTGCATCTCGGTCAGGTGTTCCTGTTGCTTGAGCATTTTGTAATCAATATTGTAATTATAATCAAACGGTTGATTAATTAATTGATCACGGTTAATCTGGGCCAGGAAAGTGTTAAGGTCATCGGTAAGAGTTATCTCCTGATCTTCTTTAACACCCAAAATAAATTTAAAGAAATTGTAGGCAATTAACTGCCTGTTTCTTGTATTTATCAGGATTGCTTCCAGGTTTGATTTGTTCAAAACAAGTTGATCTACATCGATATCTTCAAGCAATCCATATTTAAATGCCTGTTGCGCTTCATCCACCATCTTGCTGACGATTTTATAGGTCGAATCCAGAATCTTCGTGCTTTCCTGGATTACCAATAAGCCGACATAGTTTTCAGCAACCAGATCACGTACATCGACCTGATCTTTGATGTTTTTCTGCTTAACTGTTTTAAGATAGGCTTTGATTGTTTGTACCCCAACAAGATATTGTCCGCTGTAAATAAGTTGCGAAAGAGTCCCTTTCAAGGTCATATTATAAGTAGCGCCAAATTGAACCGGTACCAGAACGTCATACCTGGGTGGTTGGGAAAATATATCCGGGATCATCTGGGTCGGCATAAGGAAATAATCAACATAGTCAAGGCTCCCGTTGAGTTGCGGTAATCCGATGGCAATATTCTGGTTAACCATCTTTTTGGCTATCTCTACATCGTATTCTGAATTCTTCAGATCATAATTATTTATATATGCATAATCCTGGGCCTGCTGAAGCGAGAAAGGCATGGGGGTTTTTCTCCCTGTTTGTTGCTGTGCCAGAATTACGATTGGATGTAAAATTAAAATTCCGATAACGATAAAAAATCCGATGCTTCGAATTCTGTGTTCCATTTAGTTGAATCTTTTAAAGTTCACTTTCCGTTTTTGTTTTTCATAGTAACCGATCCCGTTTTCATTGGCAATACCACGGATAAAGTTGTCAAACATGACATCGAATAGGGTCTGGAAAGAAAATTTCTCAGCCGGAAAAAACTCAGGATTATGCAAGTCGATCAGTCGCCGGATATATAAGCGGGCAACAAGTTCAATACTCAAATCATCCCGGTACATTCCCTGACTGATCCCTTTCTGGATGTTGATCTGAATCTTTTGATAAATAAACTCTATACGTTCATCAATGTGCTTATGATAGATTTCCGGGTAGTATTTTTTTAAGTCAAAGGTCATGGAGGGACTGATGTCCCAAAATCGCTCACCCACCTCCCGGCTGACCGTCAAAAGTATGTCAATCGCGTTCACACCATCGAAATTATGGGTCGAGAAAATGATCTCAAAATTTTCCCGTTCAAGTTCCAACAGTTTTTCTACCAGTTCATTTTTACTGCGCACATAATGATAAAGCTTTTTCTTGGAAATTCCTATATCCCTGCAAATATCATCAATTGATACACTTCGCACTCCGTATTTGAAAAAGAGTTCGCGAACCCTTTCGAGAATATCAACGAGTGATTTTTCCATTGAAAAAAATAAAATTAGAAGTCGTTTCGAGGTGCAAATATAGAAAAAAATGACTGTCAGAAACAAAACGAATCTAAATAGTTTCTGTGATAGAAACCATTCATTCGGTTCATTTTTCATGGTCAGTTGATACGATTTTTTCACTATGTTTGGCGCTTCCATATTTTTAAATGAGATGAAAAAATCACTAACTCTGGTACTATTGATTTTCAGCTTTCATGAATTATTTTCTCAGGGAACTGACTGGATAACCCCTTATGAGAAATCCGGTGGATTGGAAACTCCCCATTACCAGGAGACAGTTGATTTTCTTAAAAATCTGGCAGGATCCTCCTCCATGCTTACCATGACATCCTTCGGTAAAAGCGCTCAAGGGCATGACCTACCATTATTAATTGTCGATAAAGAAGGACTGAGTGAACCTTATGCCATTCATGCTACCAGCCGTACCGTCCTGCTTCTTCAGGCTTGTATCCATCCCGGAGAATGTGAAGGCAAGGATGCAGGGATGATGCTCATCCGCGACTTGGTAAAATCATCTCTTCCCACCTCTTCTCTTCTTGAAAATGTTACAATTTTGTTCATACCCATTTTTAATGTAGATGGTCATGAACGGTTTGGTCTGTATAACCGGATCAATCAGAACGGTCCGAAGGAAATGGGTTGGCGTGTGACCGCGAATAACCTCAATCTGAACCGGGATTTTCTGAAAACTGACACCCCTGAAATGATCGCCTGGTTGAAATTGTTCAATGAATGGATGCCTGACTTTTTCATTGATTGCCATACCACCGATGGCGCCGATTATCAATATGTTTTGACATATCTTATGGAAATTTTCGGTGAGATGGATTCACAACTTACTTCCTGGTCACGTGATGTTTTTCTTCCCCAGTTTGAAAGTACCATGGATAAAGCCGGTTATCCGGTTTTTCCATATGTAGATTTCCGACGCTGGCATGATCCCAGGAGTGGCCTGATCACAGAAGTTGCCCCTCCGATGCTATCCCAGGGCTATTCTGCATTACGGAACCGGCCCGGGTTACTCATTGAAACACATATGTTGAAACCATACAAGCAAAGGGTCAATGCAACATATGAGTGTATTAAGACGTGTCTTGAAATCCTGAACCGGGAAAACAGTAATCTGCGCTCTATGATCCGGAAAGCTGATCAATTCTGCACCTCCGAAGAATTCCGGCAAATCCCTTTTCCACTTCAGTTTGAAACCCTGGAAAATGACAGTATAATGGTCGGATTTAAAGGAGTCGATTACACAATGGAAAATAGTAAAATCAGTGGTGGGAATTGGGTTAAATATACCAATATTCCTATGATCTTCGACCTCCCCTATTTCTGTAAAACCCGCCCAACTCTAACCATTAAGCTACCCTATGCTTATATAATTCCAGCGGAATGGAAAGCAGTGATCGACCGTTTACATGTCCATGGAATCCAAATGAAACTCATTCAGAAAGGGATCTCAATCCGAATCTCAACATATAGGTTTAAAGCCCCAAAATGGCAATTAAATCCATATGAAGGACGACATCCAATGACCAATATTGATTATGATGAAATTACCGAGAATCGCTGGTTCCCGCCCGGATCAGCTATTGTGGAGGTAATGCAGCCGGCGGCCAGGATTATTCCCCACATCCTTGAACCGAAGGGAAACGGATCGTATGTTTACTGGGGATTTTTCGATGCGATCTTTGAACAGAAGGAGTACGCTGAATCCTATGTACTTGAACAATTGGCAGATAAAATGTGCAAAGAAAACCCGGCCCTGCTGGTAGAACTGAATAACAAAAAAATCAATGATACTTCCTTTGCCGGAAGACCGGATCTGATCCTGAACTGGTTTTATAACAACTCTCCCTATGCTGATCAGCGGAGAAATATTTATCCGGTGGGAAAAATTTATGACCGGACAGTCATGGAAGGGCTTCTGAAGGAATAATCTTTTATTTTTTTACAAAGATTGCAGGATTTCCCTTTACGATCTTTCCAATGACCTCTGCTTCTTTATTACCTTGTTTCTGTAACTCTTCGATAATGGCATAAGCAAATTCTTTCGGCAGGGTAAGTAACAATCCTCCGGAAGTTTGAGCATCGGCAAGAATTGTTTTAAGAAGTTCGGGAATATCAACATCCCAATGCGTTATCGGCCTGACAAAATCTGCATTATTTAATGTAGCGTCCGAAATACAACCCGCCGCCGCATATTCCCAGGTTCCCGGTATTACCGGGACTGCTCCGGCATGGATTTCAGCTACGACTTTAGAACCTTCAATAACCTCTTTCAGATGACCCAGCAGTCCGAACCCGGTAACATCCGTACAGGCCGATACCGGAAATCCTGCCATAATTGTTGCTGCCTGGAGATTAAGTTCTGTCATCACCTTCACAGCGTTACCAATGACCTCCGGTTCTGCAAATCCTTTCTTTATCGCTGTGGTGATAATACCCGTTCCGATCGGTTTTGTGAGAATGATCGCATCTCCCGGATTCGCCGAAGAATTGCGTAATATTTTTCCCGGATGAACTTTCCCGGTAACTACAAGTCCAAATCTTGGTTCTTTTTCGTCGATGCTGTGTCCGCCAATGATACTAATTCCGGCTTCTGCAGCTTTATCACTGGCCCCTTTCAAGATCTGTTGCAATTCCTCCAGGGGAAGTTTGGAAACAGGAAAGCTGACAACGCTTAGCGCAAAAATAGGTTTCGCTCCCATGGCATATATATCGCTCAGTGCATTTGCCGCTGCTATGGTTCCAAAGGTATAGGGATCATCAACAACAGGTGGAATGATATCGACTGTTTCAACAATACAATTTTCCTCATCTAGCCTGTATACCGCCGCATCATCGGATGTTTCATGACCGACAAGAACCGATTTGTCATGTGAAAGTGGTAATCCTCTCAATATCTCCTCAAGTATCTGAGGCTTGATCTTACAGGCGCAACCCAGAGAATGGGTGTGACCGGTCAACCGGATTCTCCCGGCTTTATGACTTTCCCCTGTTAAGCGTTGGTATGCTTCAACAATAATCTGAATTGCCCTATCGATATCTTCGGGGGTCGTCATTCTGCCCACAGAAAACCGGATGGTTCCCATGGCATATTCTAAAGGTACTTTCATTGCATTAAGCACATCTGAAAGTTTGTTCCTCCCGGCATGGCAGGCCGCGCCGGCAGAGGCCGCAATTTCTTTCATTTCATCCAAAAGAACAGAAGCTTCTGCCCCAGGAAATCCCAGGCTCAGAGTATTCGGTAAACGGTCGATAGGATGTCCGTTCAGTCCGACCTCCGGAATTGCCTGTTTGATACCCTGATATAGCTTATCGCGCAAATCCATCAAACTCTCTTTATACCTTATTTCTGATTTTTCACTCGTAACTATTTCAGAGGCTCTCCCGAGTCCTGCTATTTGCATAACGTTTTCAGTACCCGCCCGCAGGTTTTGTTCATGATCAGCTCCATGGATTAGTTTTTCAAGTCTTACACCACGTCTTACAAACAACGCACCGACTCCCTTGGGCGCATAAAACTTGTGACCCGCGATGGAAAGCAGATCGACTTGCAATGTTGATACATTTACAGGAATTTTACCTATTGTCTGAGCAGCATCGGTATGAAAAAGGATGTTGTTTTTTCTTGCTATTTCCCCTATTTTTTCAATAGGTTGAATGGTTCCAACTTCGTTGTTTGCATGCATAATTGTGATCAGGATCGTTTCGGGACAAATTGCAGCTTGTAGTTCCCGTAAATCGATTTGGCCGAATTCATCAACAGGAAGATAGGTTACCCTGAAATTCATTTTTTCAAGATAACGGCATACTTCGGCTACTGCAGGGTGTTCAATGACAGAGGTGATGATATGATTTCCTTTCGCCGATCCCGCAAAAGCAACCCCTTTGATGGCAAGGTTGTTTGCCTCAGATCCGCCGCTTGTAAAGATAATTTCATCAGAGTAACATCCAATCAGGCCGGCAACTTGTTTTCTGGCCTTTTCGATTGTCTGTTTTGCTTCTACACCAAAAATATATGAACTGGAAGGATTGCCAAATTTTGATGTCAGAAATGGAATCATTGTAACTGCAACGTCAGGATCGAGAGGCGTGGTTGCATTATAATCAAGGTAAATGGGATTCATTTTAAATAGATATCATAAAAAAAAGTTATAATTTTTGATGCATTTGATTCGATGTTTGATTGATCCAATTCAATTTTGTAAATCGTTTTATTCATTCTGCGTTCAATAGCAAATTGGTATGCTTTATCATAATGTGAAAGAACAATGCCAGCTACAATATCGTAACGATGTTCATCCAGCGCCTGTAATGCTTCTCTGGTGCGGGCGCCTCCAATCCGGTGGCGCAGCCTTAGTACTGCTTCAGCAAGTTTTGTATTATCGAAACAGGAATATTCCTGAACCAAACGATCAATTCTCATTGAAATTGGTACTTCTACCTTAACCAATATCCCTGAACTGATTTGGTCGATCAGTGGGTCGGGAATGGTTACATTTCCGATCATTCTGCTTTCATCTTCAATCCAGATCGGTCTTGAAAGATCCAATTCTCCCCAAATAGCATAGAGGTTATTTTCAAATTGTTCATTCGTCGGCTGGAGTGTTTGCCCTAAGGAACCGAACACGGAACCCTTGTGACAAGCTAACTTCTCGAGGTCGATTATCTGTTCCCCATTTCTGGCAATTCCTTCAAGCAATTTTGTTTTACCACTACCGGTATATCCTCCCAACACCACGACCAGGGCTTTATTCAAGAATTGTGAACGGATATATCTTCGATAAGATTTATATCCGCCTTTTAATATGGATACTTCATATCCGGTCGCATTAAATATTTGTGCCATTGAGGCGCTGCGCATCCCACCCCTCCAGCAATGTATAAGAATCCTTTTTTCGCTGATCAGAGATTTTATCCGGTCGACATAATCCGAAGCTTTATCGAGAACAATATCAAGCCCCTTCATTATTGCCAGATCACGGCCTGATTTGTTGTGTATAATGCCGATTTGTTCTCTTTCCTTATTATCAAATAATGGAATATTAATTGCCGTGGGAATATGGCCTTGTTCAAACTCTCCCGGAGATCTGGCATCAATCACCGGGAGAACTTTGGAAAGTTCAATAAATTCATACTCATTAACAGTACAAACCATACTGCAAAAGTACGTTAAAAAATGTTGTACCTTTGCAGTCCATTTTACAATCAGTTCAATGAGCGATTCCATCCAGCACGAATGCGGTATCGCATTGATACGACTTCTAAAACCTCTAGAATATTATCTGGGAAAATACGGGACACCTTTCTATGGGTTGAACAAGTTGCATTTATTAATGCAAAAGCAACATAACCGCGGCCAGGATGGTGCCGGTGTTGCCTGTATAAAATTCGACCTTGAACCCGGGAATAAGTTCATTAACCGGATCCGGTCAAACGACAATGCGCCGATCCAGTTTATTTTCAATAAAATAAGCAATTGCCTGAAAGAAATTGAGGAGCGGTGTCCGCAACGGTTAAATGATATTCAATGGCTTAAGAATCATGTGGAGATGGTAGGGGAGCTCTATCTGGGGCACTTGCGTTATGGTACTTTCGGGAAAAACAACATCCTGAATATTCATCCCTTTGTCAGAGAAAACAACTGGTTAACAAAGAACCTTGTTCTTGCTGGAAATTTCAATCTCACCAATGTTGATGAACTTTTTGAAAAGCTGATCGATCTGGGACAATATCCGGTTGAAACTTCCGATACGATAACCATCCTTGAAAAGATCGGACATTTCCTTGATGAAGAGAATGAGGAACTTTATCAGAAATTCAAGCGTATTGGTTTACCTAAACGGAAGATAACTTATGAAATCGCCAGTAACCTGAATATCCAGAAGATCCTGAGACGCTCGGCCGAAAGCTGGGACGGGGGATATGTTATTGCCGGACTATTCGGTCATGGTGACGCTTTTGTCATGCGCGATCCTTCCGGGATACGGCCGGCTTTTTACTACAAGAATGATGAGGTCGTCGTTGTAACTTCGGAAAGACCGGTTATCCAGACTGCCTTTAACCTTACAGCGGAGTTCATTCATGAACTTGAACCGGGAAATGCTTTGATCATTAAGAAAGATGGGAAAGTGAGTGAAAAATCATTTCATAAATCCATGGAGAGAAAATCCTGTTCGTTTGAACGTATCTATTTTTCACGCGGAACCGATATTGATATATACAGGGAAAGGAAAAATCTCGGAAAATTTCTTGCTCCATCGATCCTTGAAGCAATTGACTATGATCTTGAAAACACTGTATTTTCCTATATTCCTAATACGGCAATTGATGCTTACTACGGTTTGATCGAAGAAATTGATGCCTTCTGCGACCGTATAAAAATTGAAAAAATTCTTAATGCCGGACCGCCACTTACACAAGAGAAATTGGATTCTATTTTCCGGTTGCGTCCCAGGGCTGAGAAAGTTGCCGTGAAAGATTTAAAGCTGCGAACTTTTATTACACAGGATGCCCAACGCGATGACCTTGCAGCCCATATTTACGATATAACCTATGGAAGTATCCGCCCGGATGTTGATAATCTTGTGGTCCTTGATGATTCTATCGTGCGGGGAACTACCCTGAAACACAGCATTATACGTATTCTCGACCGTCTTGGACCCAAAAAGATTGTGATTGCTTCCTCAGCTCCGCAAATACGGTATCCGGATTGCTATGGTATCGATATGGCAAAGATCACTGATTTTATTGCATTTATTGCTGCAATTGAATTACTTAAAGACACTCACCAGGAACAGATCATCAATGAGGTCTACAAGAAATCCAAGGCTCAGGAAAAACTATCAAAGGAAAAGATCGTAAACTGGGTTAAGGAAGTTTACAAACCCTTTTCAACAGTAAGGATTGCTGAAAAAATATCCGAGTTACTCACTCCGGCTTCCTGCAATGCCAGGGTCCAGATCATTTACCAGACCATCGAGGATCTGCATGCTGCCTGTCCCAATCATAAGGGTGATTGGTATTTTACCGGCGATTACCCAACTCCTGGAGGCAATAAAGTGGTAAACAAAGCTTTTATTAATTATATTGAAGGGCGTAATGTAAGAGCCTACTAAGAATTTTCGATTTACGATTTACGATTTAATATTTTCACTATTATATTTCGGCTGAAATTTTTCTTGCAATTTCGGTAAACTGTTCAGGTGTGAACTTCAGTTTGGGCCTCCTAAAATCCATGTCATATATGCCTTTCAGTGGGATAAGGTGAATATGTGCATGAGGAACTTCAAGTCCGATAACAGTAATCCCGATCCGCTGACAGGGAATGACTTTACGCATTGCAAGGGCAACCATTTTTGTAAAATGCCACAACCCTTTATGCAGTTCATCCTCGACATCGAAAATATAATCCACCTCTTTCTTAGGGATGATAAGGGTATGGCCTTCGGCTAAAGGATTAATATCCAGGAAAGCAAGATAGTTTTCGTTTTCCGCGACCTTGTAACAGGGAATTTCACCATTTACTATCTTAGTAAAAATACTTCCCATACCTTATAGGTTTTGTCTTTTAATTTCGATGATTTCAAGTGCAATTTTTCCAGCAGGAATCGTAATTTCGACCTTCTCTCCGATGGTTTTTCCAAGAAGTCCTTTTGCTACCGGGGAGTTGACGGAAATTTTTCCCATTTTAACATTGGCTTCATTTTCAGGAACAAGGGTGTAAGTGACAATTGCGTCATTTTGAGTGTTCTTAAGCTTGACTGTGGAGAAAATCAGGATTTTTGTGTTATCCAATTTTGATTCATCTATCAGACGTGCGTTGCTTATCATATCCTGTAATTTGGAAATTTTTATTTCCAACAAACCCTGGGCTTCTTTGGCAGCATGGTATTCGGCATTCTCTGATAGATCCCCTTTATCACGGGCTTCAGCAATCTGTTTCGATAGCAAAGGACGTTCTTCAGATACAAGCTGATTTAACTCCTTTTTAAGTTTTAGAAGTCCTTCCGGCGTATAGTACTTGATTTCCGACATTGTTGGATTTGTTGGTTTTGAAGTTATAATAAGGCAAAAGACCCTTTTTAAGGGTCCTTTCACTCAAAAACGAAGTTAGTGATTAACTTGTTACGAAACGATTAAAAGTTAAGTTTAATACCAATACTATGAGTACCAGAATATGGATTGGTAGATCTGTAAGAGTAATCGATGGCAATACCTGTTTCTTTTTCCTTACTAAACGGAACAGAAACGGTCAGACCGGCATGTAATCCTGTAAATACAGTGCCACGGTCTGTGAGATTACCACTGAACATTCCGTTTTGATAAGTATAGCCGGCCCTAATCTGGAAGTAGTACTTAATTGCATATTCCAATCCCAAAGTAAATTGATCTTTTGAAAACGAATTCGAAGCAAAATTACCTGCAAGGGTAATCCGGTGCATTTCACCAATTAAAAAATCATAAGAAGCGCCGATCCTTAATGTTGCCGGAAGTTCATAGCGTGCCGAACGTTGCTCAACTGTGAAGAGGTCGTTGTCGTTTCCATGGCTTGGAATTATACCTTGGAATGAAAGACCATCACCATTGAATTTCATTGGCGCTCCGACATTTTTCAGAGCGATCCCGAATTTGATCTGATCTTTTTCTCCGGTTACATATTGGATCCCGGCATCGAGTGCAATCCCGATTGCGCTTGCATCAGAAATAGATTCTGAGATAATTTTAATATTAAGACCGCCATAGATACTGTTCGAAAAAGATTTTGCATAACCCAGGTTAATATTCAGATAACTGGGTTTGTAAGTTCCAAGACCTCCTTCGGGAGAGTTGGTTGTAGTGATCTGGATTTCACCGAACGACATCGACATGATTGCAGCAGTGAGTACTCCTTTGTTCGCGCCAAGTTTCTGACTGAAGCCAAATGCCATCAAATTTACTCCTGATCCCTGGAGCCAGTTGGTATACGTGAAGATGATCTCCGTGCCCTTCGTAAATCCTGTTCCGGCTACATTGGTAAAGATGGCTTCCAAGCCCTGAGTACAGGATGTTCCGACAGATCCCCAACCTGAACTGTGCGCCCATGGATTAATAAGCAGTTCTGCAGCGCCAGCCTGACCCGACCGGTCCTTGTTACCGGCGTTAACCTGATCAAGAGGTATAACTACCAATCCCATCAAGAATATTGCAATTAAGCTGCTGTATATATTTTTCATAATCCTGAAATTTTTTGTTGTTATCTTGTTACAAAAGGTATAAGCCATTACAATGAGTTCATGTCAACAGGTCGCAATATTCCAAACCATTTAAGTGTACGCTCACCCAAATTATCGGCTTTAACGTGGATCAGATAAACTCCACCTGAAATCGGTATTCCGGCAAAATTCTTAAGATCCCAGTCGATAGATGTCTTTGCGTCGGTGTTTTTACCGGCTGTCGAAGATCTTGGTTCCGGGATACCTGTTTTATCAACCACAAACTGCCGGATAAGAGTTCCGCTTAAATCAAAGATAGTAACTGTGCATCGCGATGGAAGATTCACGATCTTAATACGGTTATCCAACCGGTTATTTTCATAATCATCATAGGCATAATAAGGGTTGGGAACAACATTGATCAGATCAAGATCGGTGGTGGCTTGTTCCTGACTGTTCTTTCCCGTAGCGATTGAACTGGTATTAAATTCATATACCGGCCAATAATTGTTATTATTAGCAGAATCCGGATTATCTCCCGGCATCGGTAATGAAAAATACCGTTGGTAAGGTTTCGCAACTCTGAGCTTTATTGTTACATCATTACTCAGCCATTGACTTTCATTACCCGGTATTGCCATTGGAATTGCAGTATAAAGGCAACTAGCATAAACAAAGGTCGCCCAGTCAAGATTGGGATTATCAGAAGTTTTCAGAAGGGTACTCCTTAAATAAGCGCCTGCATCATAAGCCGGGAATGTAAAGATCTTGTCTCCCCGATCGATCGACATGGAACCCATGATATATACATAATGCTGACCTCCGAATAATGGTCGTCCGGTTGAGTCGATGAACCTTGCACTTGGATTCCATAACATGTCGCGTCCGTTATCGGCAACATACCAGGAGTTTTCACCAAACATGATATTGAGACGTTCACCCGTTTCAAAATTGATCGCATATCCCGGGAACCAGCTCATGCCCATTTCACTGATATAATTTGAATTGCTCAATGGATCAGAAGCCGATACACCAGGAACTCCATCGGCGTTAACAGAAGGAGAGTTGCGGATATAATATTTCAATGCATGTCCCTGTGAAAGATTAGTATCAGGACACATTTCAACAACGACACAACGCGTCCATTTTGTTCTGTCCGGAGTCATCACAACATTGACGCTTGCAAGATTATTAATGTTTCCTTTCTTCTTCGAGTAGGAATTGAAGGCAGGTCCCATTGGATTTTGATCTTCGTAAGCAGTCAGCGCATATGGAGCCCAGGTACCTCCTAATCCATAACCCAGATTCCACATTTGGATTTTCTGATAATTTTTATTTGGATCCCAGGCACGACCGACAGCCATATCCCAGTCATAGAATCTTGTATCAGTACCTGCTTTGTATGTTCCCGACCGGATCCAATTAAAATAAGATGCCGGGATATCGTCATCAGGTACTCCGCTTAACCAAACCTTGGTACTGTCTGCATAAATTGCAGACGGAGCTGATAACAAGCCATTCTCAGCAGTGACTTCTCCATTACGTAACGTATCGCCGGGGTAAGGTATCTGATTAATGGTCAGTGCCAATCCGAGATCCAGAAAGAGTTGTTCATAAGGATATACTGTGGTTGTATCGGAACGGTATTTCTTTCCTGTAGTTTTATCCGTCAGTGTCCACTTGCCAAATTTGATATTGGGATTCATGAATGGATTGATAAGTGCCGGATCCAGAGGAGCCATCGAGTCAAATTTCACTTCATATTTTCCACTGACAACATTTAATGGATCGACTACGGTAACTCTCAATGGACCTTTGGAAACCTTGTAGGTCGGATTGTAATCAATCGGATAATCAGGATCGCCGTATTTGTTGTTTACAGAATCCGCAGGCGGTTTCGATAATATTTTGGCAATAGATTCTTCGGACAGTTCAATTGTCAATCCACCATTCCCTTGTCCCTGGATGCGCGTGATCACGGGTCCTTCTCCATATTCCGATTTGACTATAATGCCGGTAGGAATATGAGGGATGGCGGTGTAGGGATATGGTCGTGGGTAGTTTCCCCGACCCCTGAGATATGGTTGTTTCTGGCCATCAAGGGCATCGATACCTGTTATGAGATTTGGATTGAATTTTTTCCATTCATTATAACCATAGGCCACAGCAATGTAATAATATTGTTTATGATTGATGAGCCTTACATCACCGGTGGCAAATTTATCTTCTGTAAGTACGAAAGAGTGGTTTATTCCTTTATCAGCGCCATCAACCATGACTTCCCCGACATTTCCGCCAAGATTGGCGTCAAATGTCCAATTGATCAATTTACCTACGCCATTTTGAATATCGCATTGAGCTACAAGTCTCGATTTCGTTGCATCCTTGAGATCGGCAGCCGATACTGTAGCATCTTTTACCTGGAAGATCTGATATCCCTCAAACCGGTACAGTGAATCATGCCGTCTGTTATGCGGTAAGGTATCAGGATTTGGTATGTTCGGATCATATTCTGAATATTGTTCATGGTAATTATTACCTTTATCATTAACCTTTCTGTTGGAAATATAGATAATTAGCTGTTTATCCAACTCTTCAATGGTCAGGTCAGGTGCATTCGGACCACTTAATACGGCAAAACAGTTATCGAAAAGATTCTGGCACTTATCATCGACGATTCGAAGCAAGCTAACCGATTCAAAAGGAGTTCCTGAAATTGTCCTTGCCCAGGGAATCCCTACTGTGATGTAGTTGCAGGCGCCAGGATTCAAAGTAAACGGACCTGCCGACTGCATAAAGCGGCGGTCGGCCGGATTGTTTCCTGCAACTTCTTCTGTCCAGTATTTTGGACCATTGGGCGGCTGACCGTGAGTTCCCCAGTCACAAGGGTCGGAATCGCCGGGGAACATAAAATCGCATGTAGGCCCAAATGAACTGGGCGGATGGGCAACTCCTCCGTATTGCATGGGCGTATTATCATTCCAGATACCTCTCAGAAAGAGGTAATACTGGGGTGCATAGGCCGGGTCGGTCGCAAAACTTGGTCCGCCGTTGGTATGATATACGAAACGGCGCATCCCGAATCGTTCGTTATCCACTATTCCATCGCCAAAGTTCACGCCGTTAATTGCCATCTGGTCATCAGGATATTCACTGCCAATGATTGAGCAGTCTCCGGAGAATTTAGGATTATCCCGCTGGTCGGGATCAATATAAGGTCCCTGGAAAAAGTCAACGCCAACGGCGGGTGGGTGGGCGCCATAAGCCCAGGGCTGACCGGTACCATCAATGGGTAATCCGTTATAACAATAACCGAGTCCTCGTTTTACATCACAACCCACGAAATCATCGCCGGCAAAACCGAGATCCGGGTCAACCCACTGGCAGAAGTAAGTTCCGGTAAGTTTATAGGTTGACCGGTTGATCAATTCATAAGAATAAAAAGTCATGTTGTTGATTTCATCGTTAGTGGCAAAAGCGAAATACTGGGCCCGGATTTCCATCCCGATGGGTTCACCCTGTGTTTCGGAATGAAAATTACCTTTATCGTTATATACATTCCATAAGGTTTGGTCGCCTTTAAGAACCTGGTCGACCAGGATACCGAGAGTATCGTCGGGCTCACCGTTCCTAAGTTTAGCCCGTTGAACTTTTTCACCGTATTTCAGGTTTTTCGGACAAAGAGTATTTCCAAAATCATAATATGGATAGTCGCCTTTTTTGGGATCATAAGCGCCGTCTCCGTCGGCATCATAAAATGGAGCCATGTACCATGCCTGGCCTTTTGAACGGTCGCCATGGGCCGGCCAATCCAGGATCGATTTGGGAATCTGGTAATTTGGAAAAGCAGTTTTATTGGCTTGCCATGCCTGCAGCTCGAGAACTTCTTCACGGGTCATTGGATACAATTTATCCCATTTTGCGCAGGTCTCTGCATCAATAGCTGCAGTTCCGTCGATAGTCAACGGTCCGGGCCAGAAGTCATTTTTCGTGTGGGGATTTTGTGGTACGGGCCCTTGGCCAAACTTGTAAGCTGCAAGTTTCAGGTTATTGTTAACATCGATGCCTCCGATCCATAATGAGAAGGAGAACATGGAGGTTTTCCTGGAGCCTTTTGGGACTTCGTATTCTGCATTTTCAATAAACCATCCGTTTCCATAAGAATAGATAATAGTTCTGACATTGTTGATGTCGAGGTATTTAAAGTTGGAACCGGGCTCGCAACCGGCGGCAATCTCTTTAGTATCAGAGGAGCTTTTAGTTCCACCTCCCACGTGAACCTCCTCTGCAAGAACGGAGTTAACGACCAAAATGCCGCAGATTGTAGCCACAAAAAAGCGAAGTATATTTTTCATATTGAACTTATTTTTTAATATACCGAAATTATTTTTAGTTACCATTTTATACATACCCTTCATTAAAAGTTAAACATAACTCCCAGCCGGATGGTGCGCGGAGAACTGTAATTATACGGATTTTCATCATACTGGATTGAGTAATAATCCCGGTATGATTGGGGATCTGTTTGTTCGTTAATGGCATTTTGCCATTCAGGAGCTGTCAGGTAACCGTCATCATCTGGTGAACCTGTTGCAGGGTATACAACGGTAACGTTTTTGGTGTTTAAAAGATTGTTGATATCCAGGTATACGTTTATGTTTCCATTTTTCTTTTTATTCAGGGCAAAGTTGAAGTCTTTGTCAATACGGAAATTCAAAAGGAATTGCCAGGGCAAACGTGCGCCGTTAATTGATCCCTTGATTGGACCCATTGCCCCGAAAGGTAATACTTTGCTAGATTTTGTATATGGTGTTCCGGATCCACCTGTGATCGTGACATTTGCTCCGAAATTGGAAAGGAACTGTACCGGTGGTTTTCCGCTCTTTTTTCGATTTATGACCGGGCCGTTATAGTCTTTCCCACTTGCCCAACGGTAGTCAATGCTGATGTTAAACTGATGACGACGGTCGAAATTCAAGGGGTTAAGCGTACGGAGGTTCGGCTGGTCGGACCTTACAATACCTGCGGCGGCATTGGGATCGGAGCCGGTACCATCGGCAAACTGCAGGGTATAGTTAAAACGGATACGAGCATTCCCTGATCTTCTAAGGTCATAGGTAAGGGTTAAACCTTTTACCGTTCCAAAGTCGATATTGGTATATGAATAATAGGTTTTCGGATAGGCTCCGGAAAGGCGGTACTGTTGGATCTGATCGCGCATTTCCCGGTAAAATACTGCCAATTTCAAAGAAGAGGCATTATTGATCTTTTGCTGGAATCCCAATTCATAGTCGATAGTCTTTTCCGGTTTCAGCGCAGGATTATTGATAGTCCCCGAAGCGCCCGTTACGCCGATAAAATAATAAGCTACAGGTTGTACCTGAACTTCAGCAGAGGAAGGACGTTGGGTCAATATATCATAGTGAGCATAGAATAAGGCATCATCCGAGATCGGAAAAGAGAAAGAGATACGGGGCATGTAGTTCGTTTGTGGATCATAATCCTGAAATACAGCCGGACCGATAACCTGGTTGGATGGATCTATAAGGTAAGGCTTTACACCACTCGGGTCAATGATCCTGGGGTCTGTCACCGGCGTACCTTCCTTGTTGTACCAGTTATTTCCGCTACGATATCCTGTTATGGATGATGGGCTGTTTAAATCATCTACATAAACCACATAGTCGCTTCCAATATTACTTGGATGGATAACGGTTTGTCCGTTCATCTGACTAACCTCTCCTGCCGTCTTTGCAGGATAGAAGAGGTAAGGATCCTTCAGTACCATCTGGTTTGCATCGAAACGGTCGACACGGAGACCGATATTAAATATCAAGTCTTTGAATGCAAATTTATCCTGAATATATCCAGCCATGTAAATCGGTTCATAGGCTCCGATCGGACGGGTATAATTTCCATTAGCATCTTTGGCATTGAAAAAATCTTCAAAGGCCGGTTTTCCTTTCAGCTTGTTTCCCATGTAATCATAACCTGCATAGGTTACCAATGGTGAACCGGCATTCAGTAATTCGTCAGCGCTGAACATATCAACGGTAAATAGCTGATCCTGGGCCGTAATTGTATGCAACTGCTGGTTTTTGTCGTAATAATTGATGGAGTTATTACTGAAATTATAAGAGAACAGATCGATCCAGTCGCTTCCATCTACCGGAAGGCCAAGCTTTTTACGAAGATTAATGTCAAAATTCCTTTGCAAAGTAGGGACATACTTCCGGAAATAATTGATGGTATCCATAAACACACCATCCTGGTAAACCAGTTGTGGATTCGTGAGGTCAAGTTCCCGTAACTGCGCGTTTGTCAAACCGTTCATCACTTCCCAGATGGTTGCAGCATTAAAAAAATTATAACCTGAGGCTTTTCGTTGCTGATATTGCAAACCCAACTGGATTTCATGGTTCCCGAAGTCAGCGGCAAAGGAGGCATTGACAGAAACCTGGTCGCTTGTACTATAGCTATAACCAGTGGTCCGGCTTCCGATGTTGGCCATCAGTCCATAAGGATCGGTTGGCTCCATACCGTTTATAAGACCACGGCCGGAGACGATCTGATCAAGATTCTCATAGTGTCCGGTAGGGTCGTCGAAGAAATTAAAATATTGCTGGGTTACATTAGCAGATTCCTGGTTGATATCCGATCCATTAAAGACCACAATGGTATCAGAAGTTCCGTTCTGTAAATGCGCCCACTTACCCGATACGGAGTCATAAGCAATATCAGGTGTATAAGCGCGGATGGTATGGGTGGCAAAACTACCCACATATCCATATTGGAATAAATTATCCTTATGCCATGGATCTTCGGATTTAGCATAACTCCTGGTAAAGTCGGCCCCGATGGAGTAATAGATATTCTTAACAAATGATTTGCTGTCGGCTGCGGTAGGGAAACGTTGGGTGAACCGGCCATTGACGCGCCATGTATATCCGGCAGAGTGACTGTTGTATTTCCAGTTGAGGAGGGAATTGTAATAGCTGAAGTTAGTCTGATCGTACATCTGGAAGGTTCCTCCAAAGGATATGTTTATAGTAGGAGATACACGGAAGTCGAGTTTTCCGGAAACGTTTATATTGTACCCGTTCGAGTTTAGTGAGCTTTTAGTTTTTTCCATATCATTTTTGGTAAGAAACTCCGCATTGTAAAATACGGCCTGGCTCTGACCATAGAGGCGTAAAGGGTTTAGTGCTAGCTCATCAACTTTCGCATCGGTTACTTTGTACTTTTGGAATGCGGCAGGCGCTCCGTCTTTCTGGAATATAAGATCACCGGCAATGAAAAATCCCATGATAGGGGTTTTTGTACCTCGAATGGAATCTTTTTTTGAAACCACCGGACCGGTAAAATTCAACCCTAATCGGTTATATCCGAATGCATCAAGGTATTGGGATGTCTGAAGGTCGATACCTCCCGAAAAATCTTTTGATGGACCTTTTGTCGTAACACTGATGATACCACCGGTTGCATCACCATAACTTGCTGGTGTGCCTCCCAGTATAACTTCAACCTGTTCAATAGCGGATTGAGGCAGTGCAGTACTTCCAACGACGCGCATACCGTCGATATAATAAACCGTACCGGACGAACGCTGACCGCGCATACTGGTGATATTACCGTTAGCATCGGTAGTTACACCTCCTACTGTTGTTGCAACGGCAGTGGCAGATTTATTGGCCATTTTGGAAATTTCATCTGATGTTACGGTACCACCGGAGGTTGTCTGGTCTTTAGAAATTAAAGGCACTTTATAATCAACTACTTCGATTTCCTTCAACGTGGTAGTGGCTGCCTCCAGCTGAACATCCTGGAAGGTGATTTTATCCGGTACTATCACGATTCCTTTATACATAAAAGGCCTGTATCCAACATAGGTTGCTTTCAAATCTACTTTCCCGGGAGGAATTGGTTTGATCTGGAAGTTACCATCAAAATCCGAAGTGGAACCTCCAATCTGTACACCCCCTACTTCAACAACGATATTGGCAAAAGCGATTGGTTCTTTTGTCGCCTTATCTGTGATTTTTCCCTTGAGGGTTCCGGACCCCGTTTGAGAAAATACTAACACGTTGGTTGCTAGTACAATTCCAAATGAAAAGAGTAAATTTCTTAACATACCATATAATTTTATGTTAGATTAAAATGCGCTTTAAAAGGGGGTAAAAGTAATAATTATTTAAAATAAAAGTTAAAAATATTTGAGGCTAAATACAAATATATAACCATTCTAAATTATCCGGTAGTCTTTTATATGACTGCAAAAAAGCAATCGCTGAATCTGGAAAATTGAAAGGTAAATCGACTCATTTTAATGTTTTAATGGGGTCACTTTTTTAGAATCCTTCTTTGTCTCTTTCATCCTTTTTTTTGTATCTTTAGATTGGATCTGTTGGTGTCGTTTTACTGCTTTATCATATTGTTTCTGAGCCTCTTTCTGTTTGTTCCTTTTTTCCCTTTCAATTTTTTTTTGATTAACATGTGCCTCTTGAGGGATGAAAGAAAAAAAGAAAGGAAGGAAGAAGAAAATCAAAATTACTATTTTTCCTGGTTTTAGGATCATAACATAAGGGATAATTTCAGAAATGAATTGTATTAACCGTACACTAATTATATGTATTAGAACGTTAAAAGTATGAAATTTGTATTATGATATCCCATCTCCAATATCAATTTGTTAGGTTGATCCTGTTGACAAGCTTGATATTTTCTTTAATGACCGGTTGTAAAAAAGAAGAACAGCCTACCGATATTCCCTATGTTTATGTCAATTTCAGTTTGAATCCTAATTCTACCGAGTATATCAACCTTAATGTTGTCAATGGATGGGAAACAGTGACCGGAGGGTACCAGGGAATTTTGATTTTCAGATCTTCAATCAATGAATTTGTCGCTTTCGAACGGGCCTGTCCATACGATCCCCTGACTCAAGGAGCCCAGATCCGGGTAGAAACTTCAGGAATCACCTGTTATTGCCCTATCTGTAAATCAAAATATATAATGACCGACGGAACGCCCTTCGAAGGACCCTCTCATTTCCCCTTGAAACAGTACACTGCAACATATGACGGGTACCTGTTGTATATCTACAACTAAGTCCGCAGTGTCTTCAGTCCTCAAGCCTCAGACTTCAGTCTGAATGGTTATATTACTGAATACAGGGAAATCTTAATTAATAATTTGGTATTAGAATTATGCTATTTTATCTGACCATTGTTGACTGCCGACTTGCCAACTATGAAACTAACTCCTGACTAATACCTGTAATGCTCCGGTTTATACGGGCCTTCAACCGGAACTCCGATATAATCAGCTTGTTCCTTGGTTAGCTTTGTCAACTTTACACCAAGCTGTTCGAGATGTAGTCTGGCGACCTCTTCATCCAGTTTTTTTGGTAATCGATAAACATCCACCTGAAATTTATTCGTCCAGAGTTCGATTTGTGCCAGGGTTTGGTTGGTGAAGGAATTCGACATAACAAAAGAGGGATGACCTGTAGCACAGCCAAGATTCACGAGACGCCCTTCGGCCAATAAGTATATGCATTTCCCATCCGGGAATATATATTTATCCACTTGTGGTTTGATGTTGATTTTACGAATTCCTTTAAAGTTATTTAATTGTTCAACCTGGATCTCATTATCAAAATGACCAATATTGCACACGATGGATTCATCTTTCATTTTTGAAATATGTTCGGCGGTGAGAACATCCTTGTTCCCCGTCGTGGTAACCCAGATATTTCCTTCGGTTAAAGCATCCTCCGCAGTAGCTACTTCAAACCCTTCCATGGCGGCCTGTAAGGCACAGATCGGATCGATTTCAGTCACAATAACTCTGGAACCATACGACTTCATTGACTTTGCGCAACCTTTTCCAACATCTCCGTATCCTAATACGACAACAACCTTGCCTGCAATCATCACATCCGTAGCCCGTTTTATGCCATCGGCCAGGGATTCACGGCAACCATACAAGTTGTCAAATTTCGATTTTGTCACAGAATCGTTCACATTAATGGCAGGAACCAGTAGCATTCTCTTTTCCTTCATCTGGTAAAGTCGATGTACTCCGGTGGTGGTTTCTTCCGAAACTCCTTTCCACTCAGCAACGGTGCGATGCCATTTTGTTTTATCTTCTACGTAGACCTCCTGTAATCTTGACATAAATGCTTTCTCGTCGGCATTGGAAGAACCGGTTTGCAGAAGTTCAGGATTTTTTTCAATTTCAAAACCTTTATGGATCATCAGAGTTGCATCTCCGCCATCATCTACAACAAGAGTTGGTCCTTTTCCTCCCTGGAAGGTCAGCGCCTGAAGCGTACACCACCAATATTCATCCAGGGTTTCTCCTTTCCATGCGAAGACGGGAATTCCTTTAACGGCAATAGCAGCAGCAGCATGATCCTGGGTGGAAAAAATATTACAGCTTGCCCAACGGACCTCTGCTCCAAGTTCGATCAGGGTCTCGATAAGGACGGCAGTCTGAATGGTCATATGAAGTGATCCTGTGATCCGAGCTCCCTTCAATGGTTTTGTCAAAGAAAACTTCTTTCTGATCGACATCAAACCGGGCATTTCTTTTTCGGCCATTTCGATCTCTTTTCTACCCCAGTCGGCCAGACCAATATCCGCCACCTTGTATTTCAGGTTCTTCTCAACAGCTAATTTTTGCATAATTTTTTTAGTCTTAAAAATGAATTTGCAAAAGTAGTGAAAAAACCAGAATCTGCAAGAAAGGGAAAATCGTAAATTTGACAACAATTTGCTTCAATTTCATTGCCGGATGCCCTTTCTGAAAAAAATAATTAAAAATAAAACAATTAATGTAGGGGTTTGGAATATTACTGAAACGGAAGAAGAATTGAGGTCCATTTTAAATAAAAACATTCCCTATCCTTCAGCTGTTGATTCATTTAAAAATGAGGCGCGCCGGAAACAATGGATTGCCTGCCGGATACTTCTTACAACTCTCCTGAATGATCCTGATGCGGAGATAATTTACAATGAAACCGGAAAACCATTTATCAGAAACAATCATCACAAAATTTCCATATCACATTCGGGTGATCTTGCGGCAGTTGCCATCAGTTATACTCATGCAGTTGGAATTGATATTGAAAAAATAAGAGACCGTGTGGATCGCGTAGCTAACCGGTTCCTCAGTAAGGTTGAAATGGATTCCATTGGCAAAGAAAACCGTCTTGAAAAATTACATATCTATTGGGGAGCCAAGGAATCTTTGTACAAATTGGCGGGGAATCCGGAAGTGGATTTTAAAAATGATATAATCATACATTCCTTTGATTACCTTTGCAACCCCTTACAGACTTGCCAATCTTCCATGACAGTTTCAGACTCAAAAAAAAATTATACCATATATTATGAGGAGATTAATGAATATATGTTGGTATATACATATGATAAATTTGTATCCAACACGCAATAAACTTATTGTAATTCTCCGTTATCTTTAATTATAATTACTAATGACTAACAACTGACTTAATGACATAATCGTCTACTGATTTAATACCCCAATGTACCCCAACATTTATAACGAAATAAAAAAGCGTGTCCTCGTTCTCGACGGAGCAATGGGAACTATGATTCAACGGTACAAGTTGGACGAGATGGCTTACCGCGGGGAACGTTTCAAGGAATTTGGTTATAGTCTCAAGGGGAACAATGATCTATTAGTGATTACTCAGCCTCAGGTAATACGTGAGATCCATGAAAAATATCTTGAAGCCGGCGCTGATATTATCGAAACAAATACTTTTAATGCAAACCGTATCTCACAGGCAGATTACCATTTGGAAGAGGTTGCCTTCGAGATGAACTATACTGCCGCCCGGATTGCTAAAGAAGTCATCACCAGGTACATGGAACGTAATCCGGATAAACCCAGATGGGTCGCCGGATCTATGGGACCCACAAATAAAACGGCTTCACTGTCGCCGGATGTTCAGAATCCTGCTTTCAGGTCCGTTTCATTCGACGATCTATATCACGCATATCGGGAACAAGCCCGGGGTTTGCTTGATGGGGGGGCTGATCTACTTATCGTGGAGACAATTTTTGATACTCTCAATTCAAAAGCGGCCCTGATTGCGATCTTTGATGAGCTGGAATATCGTAATCCGTCAAATGCTTATACATCTGTGATATCTGACTCCTCCGAAAAAAATTCGATTCCAGTTATTGCGTCCGTTACCATATCGGATGCCAGCGGACGAACTCTTTCCGGACAAACGCTTGAGGCATTTCTATGTTCTGTAGCTCATTTTGATCTTTTTGCAATTGGACTAAACTGTTCGCTGGGAGCAAAAGAATTACGACCTTATCTAGAGGAATTAGCCGGGAAAGCTCCTTTCCCGGTGATAGCCTATCCCAATGCCGGCCTCCCAAACCAGTTTGGTGAGTATGACCAGACGGCAGAAGAGATGGCTGGTTATATCAAAGATTTTTTAGATAACCGGTTTGTAAACTTGGTTGGTGGTTGTTGCGGTACCACTCAAGATCACATCAGGTATTTTGCCGGGCTCGCTGCAAATGCCGACGTTCGTCCTATTCCGGGACGGACTCATGAATTGCGGTTAAGTGGTCTCGAATCCCTTACTGTTTTTAAGGGTAGTAACTTTATAAACATCGGGGAGAGGACCAATGTGAGCGGATCCAAGAAATTTGCCCGGCTGATCCGTGAAGAAAAATATGAAGAGGCTTTATCTGTAGCCCGACAGCAGGTACAAAACGGAGCGCAGGTGATCGATATCAGTATGGATGAAGCTATGCTTGATGCCGAAAAAGCTATGGTGAACTTTTTAAATATGATCGCTTCAGATCCCGATATTGCAAAGGTTCCTGTAATGATCGACTCTTCCCGCTTCAAGGTCATCGAAGCCGGGCTTAAATGCATCCAGGGCAAACCCATTGTAAATTCAATCAGCCTGAAAGAAGGGGAAGAAGTATTCCGGAACCAGGCTTCAAAACTCCGTAAGTTCGGTGCGGCAACCGTTATTATGGCTTTCGATGAGGAGGGGCAGGCAACAACCTTCCAACGTCGGATTGAAATTGCAAAACGGGCCTATCTAATCCTAACACGAGACCTGAATTTTCCTCCGGAAGATATAATCTTTGACCCCAATATACTCACCGTAGCTACCGGATTGGATGAACATAACAACTATGCAATTGATTTTCTTCATACGACTCAATGGATCAAAGAAAACCTTCCTTATTCAAGGGTAAGCGGCGGTATAAGCAATCTGTCTTTTTCATTCAGGGGAAATGATGCACTGCGTGAAATCATGCATTCGGTCTTCCTTTATCATGCCATTCAATCCGGGCTCGACATGGGAATCGTCAATGCCGGTGCTCTACCTGTCTATGATGAAATTCCCAAAGATATACTGAAGCTCGTCGAAGATGTTATCCTTAATCGCAGGAAGGATGCAACTGAACGGTTGCTGGCTTTTGCAGAAATGATGAAAGATCCAGGTAAAAAAATCATCAAAGAGGAAGAGTGGAGGAACCAGGATGTTCGGCAACGGTTAAAACATGCTTTGATCAAGGGAATTACGGAATACATTGACCAGGATATTGATGAAGCCATGCCCCATTTTGATACCGCCCTGAAGATAATTGAAGGACCTCTTATGGATGGTATGAACCATGTTGGCGACCTGTTTGGCAGTGGCAAAATGTTTCTTCCCCAGGTTGTAAAGAGTGCACGGGTGATGAAGAAGGCTGTTTCCAGGCTCCTTCCCCGATTGGAAGAAGAAAAAGCAGAAAATATAGCCATGGCCCAATCCGGTGGAAAAATTCTTCTGGCAACTGTTAAAGGAGATGTACATGACATTGGAAAAAATATCGTTGGGATAGTGCTTGCATGTAATAACTATGAAGTGATCGATCTGGGTGTTATGGTCCCTGCCGACCGAATCCTGCAGGAAGCCCGCGAGCAGAAAGCCGATCTAATCGGCCTAAGCGGTCTGATCACCCCCTCGCTGGAGGAGATGGTGCATGTTGCAAGAGAGATGGAACGTCAGAAATTCACCATCCCTTTATTGATCGGAGGTGCCACAACGTCGGAAATACATACAGCCGTGAAAATCGAACCCGGATATTCGAATCTTGTAATTTATGTAAAGGATGCATCAAAGGCAGTAGGTGTAGTTGCAAATCTTATTTCAGGTGAGACTAGAGGAGAGTTTTCACTTTCCGTAAGGAAAAAATATCAGGAAATCCGGGATAATTATGATAAAAAGGGAGATTATACCTACATAACATTAGGCGAAGCCCGGAAGAACAAACTTAAACTTGATTGGAAAACTGCTAAAATAATCAAACCCCAGTTTTTGGGTAATAAGGTTTTTTATGATTTTCCTTTACAGGAATTACGGGACTATATCGATTGGACCTTCTTTTTTCATGCGTGGAAAATGAATGGGAAATATCCGGCTATACTTCAGGATCCGGTAAAAGGAACGGAAGCCCGGAAATTGTTCGATGATGCACAATGGTTACTTGATCAGATAATTGAGAAAAAGATGCTGATTGCCAGAGGAGTGATCGGTTTATATCCTGCCAATTCGATCGGTGATGATATAGAAGTTTACGAAGACGAAACCCGGTCAGGAATTCTGGCAACATTTCATTTCCTCCGTAACCAGCAACAAAAGGAAGCCGGTCAGTCAAATTTATCTCTGGCTGATTTTATTGCTCCAAGAGAAACCGGAATTCTTGATTACTTTGGATCTTTTGCCGTAACAGCAGGGCTTGGTGTAGAAGAATGGGTAAGCAATTTTGAACAGGAATTGGATGATTATAATGCCATCATGATAAAAATTTTAGCCGATCGGCTGGCCGAAGCCTTTGCTGAAAGGATTCACGAACGGGTAAGGAAAGATTTCTGGGGATATGACAGAGATGAATCTCTTGATATACCTGACTTAATCCGTGAGGCCTATCAGGGAATTCGTCCTGCTCCGGGTTATCCTGCTTGTCCTGAACATTCGGAAAAACGTATACTTTTCGACCTGCTGAATGCCGAAAAACAAATTGATATCCACCTGACGGAGAATTTCGCTATGTACCCTGGCGCTTCGGTTTCCGGATTCTATTTTTCGCATCCAAAATCCCAATATTTTAACATTGGACGTATAAGCAAAGACCAGGTAAGTGATTATGCAAAACGAAAAAATATTAGTTTTGAGCAAGCTGAAAAATACCTAACTACAAATCTGAATTATTAGCTTATGAGAGTAATCGAACTGATCAATAACGCCAAAAACACCTTGTTTTCCTTTGAATTGCTTCCCCCGCTCAGGGGGCATAATATCAACCGTATTTATCACACTGTTGATCCCTTAATGGATTTTAATCCCTCGTTTATCAATGTTACTTATCATCAGGAGGAGGTCGTTTATAAAAAACATAACAGCGGGTTGCTTGAAAAAAAGACTATCAGGAAACGGCCTGGAACAGTGGCTATTTCTGCGGCTATCAAATATAAATATCCTTCGGTGGAGGTGGTTCCCCATTTGATTTGTGGGGGTTTTACAAAGGAAGAAACGGAATATGCCCTTATCGATTTTCATTACCTGGGTATCGATAATATTCTTGCATTGCGGGGCGATTCACCAAAAAATATCCGAACCTTCACTCCTGAAAAGAATGGCCATGCATATGCAAATGAGCTGGTTCAGCAAATAAATAATATGAACCAAGGCAAGTACCTTGATGAGGAGTTGTTAAATACTTTCGCTACTAATTTTTGTGTCGGAGTTGCAGGATATCCTGAAAAACACATCGAATCCCCCAATCTTGCCTATGATTTGAAATATCTTAAGGGCAAGATCGATGCAGGCGCGGAATATATCATCACGCAGATGTTCTTTGACAACCGGAAATATTTTGATTTCGTCGATTCGTGCCGTAAGTATGGCATCACTGTACCAATTGTACCGGGTTTGAAACCCATCTGTACCATAAAAGAAATTAATGCTTTGCCGCAGATCTTTAATATCGATATCCCGGAAGATCTGGTCAAAGAAATTCAGAAATGCAAAAGCAACGATGAAGCATTTCAGGCCGGCATCGAATGGAGTATTAATCAATCCCGAGAACTAATTCAATTTGGCGTTCCGGTACTTCATTATTTTACCGTCGGGATTGCTGAAAACATACGACAAATCGTTAAAGCCGTTTTCTAATTTTCTGATCTATGAGCATATATTCCACACTTTGCAAAGAAGTTCAGTCAAGGAAAAAGAAGTTTGCAGTTCTTATAGATCCGGATAAAACAGATATTGCATCTCTGCAAAAATTGGTAAAAATTGCAATCAAGGGAGGGGTTGATTATTTCTTTTTTGGTGGAAGTTTACTGATTAATGACAATCAGGATGGGCTAATCACCTGCCTCAAGGAAAGCAGCGATATTCCGGTACTTCTTTTCCCGGGGAATAGCTTACAGTTAACAAATAAAGCCGATGGATTACTTCTACTTTCTTTAATCTCAGGCAGGAATCCCGACATGTTAATTGGACGGCATGTAATCTCAGCACCATTTCTAAAAAAAAGTAGTCTGGAAATAATACCAACAGGGTATATGCTGGTTGACGGCGGATCTTTGACCACAGTGGCTTATATGAGCAATACGACTCCTATCCCATGGAACAAGAGTGAAGTTGCCGTCTGTACTGCAATTGCCGGAGAAATGCTGGGACTAAAATTGCTCTATATGGATACCGGTAGCGGGGCGCTTAATCCGGTATCCATGGATATGATAGAAAAAGTCAGGAATAATATAACTCTTCCCATTATTATAGGGGGGGGTATAACCACCCCCAGAAAAGCCCGGGATGTCCTGAACGCCGGAGCTGATGTGATTGTTGTTGGTAATGCCATTGAGAAAGATCCACGACTCATTTATAAAATCGCAGAAATCATCTAACTATGAACAGGATTGTTTTTCTAATGCTTACCGGCATCCTTTTGCCGGTATCATTATTTTCCCAGACACGAATGCTGACAATAGAAGAAGCATCCGGCATGAATCCAGCCCTAAGACCTATTACCCTGCCACAATTGCAATGGATCGGTAAATCAACCAATTTTTCATTCGTGAAAGGCGATGCCTTGGTAAAAGGTTCAGTAAAATCACCTTCCATTGACACCCTCATAACATTGGATGACTTGAATACCAGTCTTCAGAATATGAGAGTGGAAACCCTGAAGAAGATTCCTGTGATCAGTTTCCAGAATGAATCCCAGTTTTTATTCAATTCAGGAACTATCTACCTGATTTATGATCTTATATTAAAGACAGCGAGAAAAGTAAATTCGTGTGATTCCAATGCAACAAATATTGACATTGAGAAATCGACTTTTAAAATAGCATATACCAAAGGGAATAATTTGTTAATCGCCTTTCGGGATAAAGAAACGGCTATCACATCCGAACCAAATCCCGGGATCGTTTACGGTTCAAACCAGGTTCATCGTAATGAATTTGGTATTGATAAAGGAACTTTCTGGTCGCCCAAGGGCAATTTTCTTGCTTTCTACCGAATGGATGAAACTATGGTCACTGATTATCCTCTTGTGGATATTACCAAGCGCATTGCTGTAGTAAATCCGGTAAAATATCCTATGGCCGGGATGGCAAGTCATAAAGTCACAATCGGGGTTTATAACACCGCTTCGGGTAAGACGATCTATCTGCATACCAGGTATTCTGATGAACCAACTGCATCAAATAATACAATCTTCACTGATGATATGGAATACCTCACAAATGTGACATGGTCTCCGGATGAAAAGTATATTTATATCGCATGTCTTAACCGGGACCAAAACCACATGCAATTAAATAAATATAATGCAACT
>Ga0172375_10000399_pt1 | contig 70568 bp, 69 predicted proteins | sample LakKiv1m_FD_114537 | JGI IMG/M metagenome (GOLD analysis project Ga0172375, IMG submission 114537) | Freshwater microbial communities from Kabuno Bay, South-Kivu, Congo - kab_092012_11.1m | ecosystem: Environmental > Aquatic > Freshwater > Lake | place: Democratic Republic of the Congo... | reverse complement strand
CTACTCGCGGCCTTTCTGTTATTTGGGGCCTTTTTTATTTAATGAATTTTTGTTACAATAATTTTATAATAAAGTATAAAAAATAATTTTTTTTACGATAATGCCGAAACTTGCGACTTTCTTTGCGAAAAAACAATTTTTAATTTTGATTTTAATCCTCGTTACGGCGGGATTTTTATTTTATCGAGATAATCTTCGAGATAGCGGCGATCTTTTAAAGTGCGCCGACTGCAATGTCCTTATTGTCGCTTTTGATGCGGAGCAGGCCGGACATGTTGGGGCTTTGGGTTATTCAAAAAATACCAGCCCGGTGCAAGATTCTTTGGCTAAAAGCGGTTTTTTGTTCACCAATGCAATCGCCCAGTCTTCTTGGACGGTTCCTTCTTTTATGTCTTTTTTTACTTCGCTTTATCCCTCCGAGCATAAGTTGACTAATAAGTATACGGAATTTTCTCAAAGCGTAAAAACCATTAGTAATATTAAAAACCTAGCGCCAACAGTGCAAACCTTGGCGGAAGTTTTTCAAAGAAACGGCTATGCCACCGCTGGGTTTACGGGTGACGCGGGTGTCGGAGCGGGTTTTGGTTATAACAAGGGGTTTGATGTTTACGTCGACAGTCAGACGCCTTTTGGCGGATTTGAAGCTTCAATACCGCCTGCGTTGGAGTGGCTAAAAAACAATAAAGACAAGAAGTTTTTTATGTTCTTGCACAGTTACAGCATCCATGGTCAAAATGATCCGGCAGAAGGATATACTAAAAAGTTTCTTGATTTCAACTATGCTGGTCCTTTACAGGGCGGCAAAGCCGAACAGGCCAAGCTGAGAGAAGAGGGTTTAGCCAAGGGGAAACTGGCTTTGACCGAAGAGGATTATAAATTTTGGCGAGCGCTTTATGACGAAAAAATTTATAATGCCGATAAAAAATTTGGTGAGTTTTTGACCCAATTGGACGGTCTCGATTTAACCAAAAAAACCATTATCATTGTTTTGTCCGACCATGGAACGGAAATCGGCGAACATCAAAGATTTGATCACGGTTTTAGCTTGTATGACGAATTAATTCATGTCCCCTTGATTATAAAACTGCCTCAAAAAATCAGCAAAGTAGTCGATAATCAAGTTCGGGCCATCGACCTTATGCCCACGGTATTGGAGCTGGTCGGTTTGCCGGTTGATGAAAAAATAAAAAATCAAATGAAAGGGGAGAGCCTGGTTTCGTTAATGAGGGGTCAAAAGACCGGCGGGCGAGACGCTTTTTCGGAGACCGACTATCGCAACTACACCCATAAAAAAAGTTTAAGAACGAGTGATGGTTGGAAATTTATCTACACTTTTGAAGATGATACGCGCGAACTCTACAATCTAAAAAGCGATCCCGGTGAAACAAAAAATTTAGTCGAGCAAGAACCGAAGCTTGCTTACGAGCTCGAACAAAAACTTTTTCAATATATTAAAGATTCGGGGCAAGACGTGACAAAATTAAAAGAAGTTGGCTGTTTGCCGGTTTACGGGGAGGTCTGTACCGAAAAAACAGTTAAATAAAAAATGCTGTTATTTTTTGATTCGACAAAAATAAAAAAGGCGCTAAAATTATTTATTTTAGCGCTGGTGATTTTGGGGGTAGCGGCGGCTGCTTTTTTTTATTTTAAAAATCAAATGGCCGAGAAAAACGTAAAAAGCCGAAGGCCTAATATTATTTTGATTTCGATTGACTCTTTGCGAGCTGACCACATTTCCGCGTCCGGCTATGTCCGCCGGACGACGCCCAATATAGATGCCCTAGCCAAGGAAGGAGTATATTTTAAAAACTACATTACGCAAGCCTACTTAACGCCGATTAGCGAAATGGCTGTTCATACCGGAATGTACCCAAGCTCAAGCGGCGTTGTCGGTTTTGATACGGTTCTCCCGGATAATTTTTTAACCGTCGCCCAAATTCTAAAAAAATACGGTTACCGGAATGCCGCTTTTGGTAATTCAATGGAGACTCTTCTCTATCCTGCGCTAAAAACTTCTTTTATCAGAGGATACGATTTATACAATATTAACCCTGTTCGAGAAAGGCTACCGATGGTCGAATCTCTAGTCAACTTTGCGACTTTAGAGCCGGACAAGCCATTTTTTATTTGGCTGGCCCTCGGTTCAGTTCATTTTAAATATGGAAAGTTCCCAGAAAATTTTAGTGATCCAAATTATTCGGGTCCGCTAAAATCACAAAGATTGAACTGGTTTAATGGAGTTTTTCCATGGATCTACAAAAATATACTTTATGAAATTGCTTCTAACGGGAAAATAGCCGGTAAAACATCATTGAATCAGGAGGACGCCCAATACGTTATTGATAAATATGACGGCGACATTTTAGCCACTGACGCATGGATCGGCGAACTTTTAAAAAGAATAAAAAACGAAGGACTGGAAAAGAATACTATAATTATTTTACAATCAGAACACGGCGAGGATCTTAATGAACACGGCTATATCCATCACTATGATATTTTCGACACGATGATCAAAACTCCCTTGATAATTAAAAATCCCTTTTTATCTTCAAAAAATATTACCGTGGAGGAACAGGTTCAGAGTATTAATATTTTGCCGACAATTTTGGATTTCTTAAAGATTCCCAAGGCTCATCAAATAGAGGGAGTCTCTTTGTTGCCGCTTTTAGAAAAAAACGAAAAATTAGATGCTAACGACTATATTTTTATCGAACGAATACCACTTTGGGAAAGAGTGATATTTACTAGGGACAAAAATCTTAAAGATACGTTAGAATCCTCATGGTCAGCAGATTTTTTCGATTCGGGCATGGAGAAAATTTCTCTTTTCTATAAAAAAGAAGCTGTCGATCTAATCCAAAATGATGCTTTTATAAAACAAAGAGACGTGGCGGTCAGGACGAGCGAGTGGAAATTGATTTTTCGACAAACGGCGGAATTCCAGACAGAATATTCCTGGTGGAATGTTCTGTCCGGGGAGAAACCGGGAGTCGCTCCTTTTGAGCTTTATAATCTTCGTTCCGATCCCGGCGAAACAAAAAATGTTATTCAGCAATATCCGGATATTGCTCAAATTCTGAAAAATAAGCTGATGGATTTTGTCAAAAAAACCGATAATAAAAAAATGCCGGAAATTGAAAAACCCATTTACGATTATTTTTAACGGCAGGGGCTTGATGGGGTAATCGTAAAAAATTAAGTCGATTATTCTAACTTAAAAATCTTTGTTATAATAGTGAAACTAATGAAAAGATGGCCGTTTCTTATTTTAGCGACGATTTTATTGGCCGCAACAGGGTCTCTCTTTTATGTGGGCTGGCTGAACCTTAAAGAGGGGGAAGGTATTAAAGCCACAATTCAACCGGCAGTAGATGCGTCTGAGGCGCCTAGTTTTGAGCCTTTGCCGTCAGCTGAAACCGCCTTGCCCGAGCCAGCTTACCAAAAACCGCCCGAAGACGCGATAATAAAATTCCCCGTCTTTAATTATCACCATATCCGGCCGATGCCATCGGTAGCCAGTTCTACCATTACCGATCGGGCCTTCACTGTCTCGCCTGAAGGATTTGAAGCGCATTTAAAATATTTTAAAGACAACGGCTACAAGACGGTTCTACTTGATGATTTACTGGTTTATTTTGATACCGGAAAACCGCTGCCGCCAAAAGCTGTTGCGATCACTTTTGATGACGGCCGATACGGTCAATATAAATGGGCATATCCGTTACTTCGCCAGTACGGCATGGTGGCCACTTTTTTTATTACAACCGGTTGGGTTGGCAAGAATACTTTTTTAACCTGGGAAGAAATAAAAGAAATGAGCGAAAATGGAATGGCAATTGGCAGCCACTCGATCTCTCACGCTCATGAGCCAGCTCAAAATGACGTCGATTTAAAACACGAGCTAGCGGATAGTAAAAAAATAATAGAAGAAAAAATTGGTAAAAAAATAGATTATTTTGCCTATCCGGGCGGGGGAGTTAACGAGCGAGTTATCGGGTTTGTTAAAGAGGTTGGCTATAAAGCGGCCCTGAGCGTTTACAAGATTATTGATCAAGGACCGAGGTATCGCTACTCAATTCGGCGCTTCCACGCGGATGACGACCTGGAATCAATCAAGAGCAAATTAATCTCTTATTAAAAATGTCTTTGTTTGAAAAGTTAAAAGAAATTCCAATAGACGCGCAGTCATTTCTGCTTTTGAAGGCCGGTTTTAAGCCGGTTATTAGAGTTATGCTGGATGGGCGGACCAAAGATGAAGAAGAAAAAAAAATATTAAAGATAAAAACTTTAGCGACTCCTTTTGTAATAGAGGAGGTAAGCGAACTTTACGGTAGCCGCTATGAACGGCCAAAAAAAATTGTTTATCTCGCCCAATCATTAAAGATAGCCAAAGAAGCAGTTTGGGCAGAAAAGAATGGAGATCGATCGTTACTAGGCAGGTTGCTTGGCTATCCGGCTTGTTGCGTCAGCTTCTTTTTGGAGCAACTCAAGCTTCAGTCCGATTTTTTTCTCGCGGCAAATAAAAATACCAAGGGCCGGAATTCGTTTTTTTGCAATAATCTTTTTTCTTTCGACGCCAGGTTAAACGAGAAATCATTCAATCTGTATCTAAAAAAGTTAGATTTATTTGGAAAGTATAAGGATTTGTTTCTAATCAGACACGTGCCCTGCTCTTTTGACTGCAAGCCCAGTATGGCTTTGGGCAAAAAAACTCTTCAGCTTTTAAAAAAGCTGAACCAATTTTAGCTCAGCAGGTAATCCAAGCGCTTAATCGGCCGGTGTTATATTTTGACGTTTTTAGCTGGTTAATCTTTGATGGATGTGTAAAAAATAATGCTTTGACATATAAGGATATCCTGCCCTTGGGCTCTCTCGTCAGTCCCAAAACGACAGAGATAATAAAACTCGGCAATAAAATTAAGACGACGTCGGCGGATATAAAAATTTATAAGGGGAATAAATTTATTGGTCGATTAAAGAAGCAAGGCGAAAGCGGCGGGCTTATAATCGACTTCAAATAATCATCTTTATGCCCTATTTTGTTTTTGGCCAGATCAATCTCGGTTTAATAAGCGTCTACACCTGGGGATTGCTTGTCGGACTAGGCTTCAGTGCCGGATATTTACTGCTTCTTCATTCAGCTAAAAATAAAAATCTTCCGCCGGAAAAAATTGCTGGTTTAGCGCTGGCCATCTTTTTGGGCGGAATATTGGGTGCTAAAAATTTATCATTAATTTCGTTACCCGGCGGAATTTTTAATAATATAAATTTGTTTTTTAGCCAGGATAGCGGCGCTATGTTTATGGGTGGATTGGTCGGTTCAATCTTGCTCGGCGGGATCTATATCAAATTGGCAGGGCTGGTTTTTTGGGAAATAGCTGATCTTTTAGTTCTCCCAACGGCGCTTGGAATTGCTATCGGCCGAATCGGCTGTATTCTAATCAACGACCATCAGGGGGCGGTTACGAACTTGCCATGGGGGATTCTGTGGCCGGATGGTCTTTTGCGCCATCCGGTAGGCGTTTACGAATCCTTGGCCGGATTAATATTATTCGGAATTTTCTGGTGGATAAGAAAAAGGGAATTTGTGACAACGAACGGTCTCCTGTCCCTATTTTTTCTCGCCGCTTATGGTGCTATCCGCTTTTTGCTTGATTTTACTCGCGAGTCCAGTGGGGTGTTGGCCGATCCGCGCTGGGGCCTATTTTCAGTGAGCCAATGGCTGGCTTTGCTTCTCGTGTTTTTTTCTGTTGCCATTGCTCGGTTACTCAAGAGCGGAAAAAGACAGGCTTAGTTTTACCGAAAACGCTTTTATATAATATTATATTCCGCCAGCCTTCTTTTTTTATTTGGATATGTTAAAATTATTTTAAGATGCAGGATCCGCTTTATATTTTGCTAGGAATAATGTTGGCAGCCATGGGCGTAATGGCTTATTTTTTGTGGCGTAAAAAACCGGAAGAAAAACCGCAGGAAAACTCGGCGATGCTGATGATGCAGGACCAGCTAAAAGAATTGCGCCAGACCCTGCAAACTTTTGGCAGCCAGGTGGAAAATAAGATGGGCGATTCAACTAAAATGTTCCAGGCTCAGTTCGCTCAGAGCGCTAAAATTATTACTGACGTAACCGAGCGGTTGACCAAGCTGGACGAAACCAACAAGCAGGTTATGGGAGTTGCTGATCAATTGCAGGGGCTGGAAGATGTTCTAAAAAATCCCAAGCACCGCGGAGTGCTAGGCGAATATTTCTTGGAGAATGTTTTAAAAAACGTTCTGCCGCCAAAAAACTATCAGATGCAGTACGCGTTTAAAAACGGCGACATCGTGGATGCAGCGGTTTTTGTAAAAGATAAAATTATTCCGATTGATTCCAAGTTTTCGCTGGAAAATTACAACCGAGTTTTGAACGAAAGGGATCCTGAAAGAAAAGAGGAATTGGAGAGGCAATTTAAAGTGGACTTGAAAAACCGAATTGACGAGACAGCTAAATATATTCGGCCCAACGAAGATACGATGGACTTTGCCTTTATGTTCATCCCGGCCGAGGGAATTTATTATGACCTGCTGATTAATCAAGTTGGCGCTATTAAGGTTAATACCCGCGATTTGATAGAGTATGCCTTTAAAGACAAACACGTGATTATTGTTTCGCCGACTTCTTTTTTCGCTTATTTACAGACGGTAATGCAAGGCTTGCGGGCTTTACAAATTGAGGAATCGGCCAAAGAAATCCGTAAATACGTGGAAATGTTGCAAAAGCATTTATTGAGCTACGAAGAATATATGAAAAAACTGGGCAATAATCTTGGCACGACGGTGGGGATGTATAACCGGGCTTATAAGGAATTCGGCAAGATTGATAAGGACGTAGTAAAAATTACCGGTAAAACCGGCGACATTGAGCCAATGCAGATTGAGGCGCCGGTAATCAAGGAAGAAGAATAAAAAATATTTTATGCATATTCCGGATGGATCATTGAGCAGCGGAGCGGTTTCGTCGTTAATTGGCGCCGCCTTAGGTGCGGTAGTTTTTGCTTTCAGCAAAATTAGGCAAACTTTTTTTGTTAAAGAAAAGGCAGCAGTTTTGAAAACACCGGAAGGAATTGAATTTGGCGGCGGCTTCGTCACTAAATTAACGCAAACCGGTAAAGGCAAAATATTTAAAATGCTCGCTTTGGGTCTTTTTATTTTTGCCGCCCAGTTATTTGATTTCGCTAATATCCAGGGCCTTTCAGTTCATTTTTTAGGCGGAACCTTGGCGGCGATTATGCTTGGACCGCTTGAGGGATTCTTGGCCATATCGGCTGTCTTGGCAATTCAATGTTTAGCGTTGGGCGATGGTGGTTTAACGGCTTTAGGCGCTAACATTTTCAACATGGGAGTAATCGGAACAATTGGAAGCGGATATCTTTATAAATTCTTTTTAAAAACACATAAAAATGTTTCATCTGCCGCCGGGGGAGCCGCATTTTTAAGTATCCTTGTGGTAGTTATTTTTTATAGCGGAGAGCTGTTTTTGTCAGGTTATGGAAAATTGAGTTTCGGCCAGGTTATATCTATCGGGCTTTTAGCCGGTCTGGTAGAGGGGGTTTTAACTCTATTGTTTTTAAGGCTTTTCCGCTACCGGGAGAATGATTGACTTTTTAGCGAGTATCTGCTAAAGTAAAAATAATTAATCAAGCTCTGCGAGGGGCATTTAAAATACAAAATTATATGGAACTAGCAGTGATAAAAACCGGCGGCAAGCAATATAAGATTGCTCCAAAACAAAAGTTGAAGATAGAAAAAATCGAAGGAGAAGAAGGCGGAAAAGTTTCTTTTGACGAGGTTTTGCTTTTGGTGGAAAATACTAAAACGCAGGTCGGCCAGCCGTTTATTAAGGGGGCGAAAGTCAGTGCAAAAATCTTAAAACAAGACAGGGCAGACAAAGTAACGATTTTTAAATACAAGTCTAAAAAACGTTATCACGTTAAACGTGGACACCGGCAGCCGTTTTCTTTGGTAGAGATCCAGTAGGAACGACTTTCGAAAACCGCTCTTGATCAAGGGGCGGTTTTTTGTTTTTTGTGATATAATTTTAAGCATAGGATTGCCCGTAAAAAAGCGGGTTGTCTAATATGGCAGGTTTGTTATAATATGATTATTATAGCGAGTTAGCCATAATACCAAGTAATAAATATTTAGAAATCCGAACCCCGTTTGACAGGAGTGTATTTTATTTTAAAAATTTCTTTGTCGGTTCGGGCGTTTAACAAAAAGTTAAGGGCTTTGCCGAGCAGGCAACGGAAAAGTTAAGGCATGGACAAGGACAACAGCGGTAAAATTATTAATTTATGCGAAACGATAATTCGTTGGGGGCTTTACGCTTTCGCTTTTTTGGCGCCCTTATTTTTTCTGCCCTTTAATACCAATATTTTGGAACTTAATAAGCAGTTATTGCTGATTGTTTTTTGTCTGCTGCTTTTAATCGCCTGGCTGGGGAAAATGATTGCTCAAGGCAAGGTGGAAATGAAAAAAAGCTGGCTGAATATTAGTATCGCCACTTTCGCAATTTTTTATTTGATAAGCAGCATTTTTTCAAAGAATATTTATCAGAGTTTAATTGGCTTTGGCGGAACAATTTCCGAATCATTTTTTGTTATGATCGGGTTGGTTATCATCTTTTTCGTTATGGTGAATAATCTTCGGAATCGGCAAGACCTGATTAATCTGTCCTTAATTTTGGTTTCATCCGGTTTGCTGGTGGGGCTTTTTGGCGCTTTTCAGCTAGCTGGAAAATTTTTGTTGCCTTGGGAAATTACCAAATCGACGGGCTTTAATACGGTTGGTTCGGCTAACGCTTTGGAGATCTTTTTAGCGGGGATGCTAATTCTCAGTGTCGTTTTATTCAGCGAGGCGGAGACGACTAAGCGGCGGCAAACTTTTTTTGGCATTGCTGCGAGCTTCTTCTTGGTTATGGTTTTATCCATTAATTTTTCCAATGTTTGGTGGGCCTTGTTGCCAACGACAATCATGATTGTTTCTCTTAGCATCATTAAGCGAAACCAGATTAATCAATATCGCTTAATTCTGCCGATGTTGATATTGGTTTTCTCGATAATGATGTTGTTGCCGATTCGGTTAAATGTTTTTACCTGGCTATCGATTCCGATGGAAGTTTCTCCTTCGGTCAATGCTACAGTGGCGATTGACGAGCAAGTTTTAAAAGAAAGCTTTTTCTTCGGTAAGGGGCCGGGCAGTTTTGCTTATGCCTACGGATTGTACAGGAATAAGGCCTTAAACCAGACAGATTTTTGGAATATTCGCTTTAATCAGGGAGTCTCAAAGATTCTAAGTCAGCCAGTCACTTTGGGCCTAGCTGGATTTTTAGCTTGGCTGGCCACTATAATTGGTTTTGCGATTTATGGTTTTATTGCCTTGGTTAAACGGCAAGGGAAAAATTGGGCTTTAGCCATGGCAACATATTCGGCTTGGTTTCTGCTGGCTTTTTTGCAGTTTTTCTACTTAACGAATCTGACTTTAGAGATCGCTTTTTGGCTAATGCTGGGTCTCTCTTTCTTGTCCTTGAAGAGCCTTTCTGCTGAGGGGGAGCAAGAAAAGGAAGACGCTTTTTCAAAGCTGCCTTCAATGTCAGTAGAATTTGATCGAACATCTCCGTTGGCTTCGGTTCTATCTTTCGTTTTCGTTATCGTTGCGGTGCTGACTATCAGTCTTTTGTACCTTGGCGGCAGTTATTATTACGCGGATATTTTGTATCAGCAAGGATTGAATTCGATTAGCGTTAAAAATGATCTAAATAGCGGAGTTGCTAAAATAACGGATGCGGTTATGCTCAATCCTTATAACGATATTTATCTCCGATCGTTGGCGCAAGTTGCTTTATTAAGGGTTAACGGCGAGTTGGCTAAACCTCAAAGTGCCGAACGCGACGCGCAGGTACAAAATTTAATCGCAACGGCCATTAATATTGGCAAGAGAACAACCGATTTATCTCCGCTCAATGTTGATAATTGGGAACAGCGGGCCGCTATTTACCGCTCGGTAATCGGTTTCATTCCCGGCGCCGAAGAGTGGACGTTTGATGCTTACAAAGAAGCTTCAAAACTTGCTCCGCAAAATCCTTTGTACTATTTTGAACTAGGGCGATCTTATATTCTAGCCGCTGATATTCTTGCGCCGGCGGCTCAACAGGACAAAACGGCAGAGGCAAAGATGAAGGATTATTTGATCAAAGCAGAATTAGCACTGAGTAAAGCCGTCCAGGCAAAACCAGATTATGCTCCAGCCATCTTTCAGCAGTCGCTGGTTTTTGATCGCCAGGGCAAAATCGATCAAGCAATCACTAAAATGATTGAAACTAAAAATGGCTATCCTAATGATGTCGGTGTCGCGTTCCAGTTGGGTCTGCTTTATTATAAAAAGGCCAGCTGGTCTCAGGCGGCGATTGAGCTTGAACGGGCTGTTCTGTTGGACGGGAATTACTCTAACGCCAGATATTTTTTGGGCTTAGTCTATGATCGCCAAGGGGATAAGGCCAAAGCCATCGATCAGTTTAGAAAGATAGAGGTGTTAAATCCGGACAATCAAGACGTTAAGGCCATTATCGCGAATTTAATAGCCGGCAAACCGGCAATTCCCGAAGTGCCTAAAAATCCCAGCGAATTACCGGTCAATGATACCGGGTTGCAAGGCCAATAAATAAAAACTTATTTGATGAAAACTAAAAACCCCTTCTGTCTTAATTCGGAAGGGGTTTTTGATTCAAAATTTTTAATGCCGATATTTTAAAGCATTAATCAGCGTTGTTTCGTCGGCGTATTCCAAGTTGCTGCCGGTTGCCAGGCCGCGGTTTAGTTTAGTAATCTTGGCATTAGACGGTTTAAGTAGTTTTTCCAAATACAACGCAGTTGTATCTCCCTCGGTGGTAGGATTAAAGGCTAAAACAATTTCCGGCTGGATTTTTTGGGTTAGTAGCTGTCTAATTCGTCCAGCAAGTTCTTTAACGCGCAGCTTATCTGGTGTCAGGCCTTCGATTGGCGAGATTAATCCGCCAAGAACATGATAAACGCCGCTAAACTGGTGCGTCCGTTCGATCGGGATAATATCCAAAATATCTTCCACGACACAAATTATATTTTGCTGGCGTTTTTTATCTGCGCAAATCGCGCAAAGCCCGCTATCGCTTGTCAGGTTAAAACAGCACGGGCAATGTTTAATCTTGGTCGGCAAATCTTTTATGGCTTGCGCCAGAGAGTTCAGTTCGCCAGCCGGCTGGCTGATAAGATAAAAGGCTAGGCGCGTGGCGGATCTTTGTCCCAGGCCTGGAAGTCTGGACAGATGGTCAATCAAGATTTTTAGTGACTGAGGCAACATAAAACAAAGTCGGCGGCGATTAAAAATTTTTATTCATTAAAGTGTCTTTCCAGATTTTTAAAGCTGGCTTGAGATTCGTTGAAATAAAGTTCTACCTTGCCGATGGGACCGTTGCGATGTTTGGCAATAATAATATCGGCAATATTGGGACGGGGAGAGTCTTTACGGGATTTATCTTCGCGGTAAATAAACATAACGACGTCCGCGTCTTGTTCTATCGAGCCTGATTCGCGTAAATCGGCTAGGCGGGGCATTTGATCCGGCCGCCCTTCAACTGCCCGGGAAAGCTGGGACAAGGCCAGTACGGGGCATTCCAGCTCTCTGGCCAGGCCTTTTAACGACCGGGAGATCTCTGTAACCTGCTGAACCATGTTGTCGGAAGTCGTCCGAGGCTGAATAAGCTGAAGGTAGTCGATAACGATTAGGCCTAGTCCGCGTTCTGTTTTTAGCCGGCGTCCCATTGTGCGCATTTGCAGCACGGTAGGCGAGGGGGCGTCATCAATATAAATTGGTGCTTCTGATAAAACAGCCATGGCTTCCTGAATCTTCACCAGGTCATTATCCAATCCGTCCATTGACAGGCGCCCGGTTCGCAATTTCCAAAGATCAACGCCGGCTTGAGACGATAAAAGGCGGTCAACCACGTCGTTCTTTGACATTTCCAGTGAAAATATACCGACAGCCGCTTTCTCTTTAATCGCTACATGCCGGACAATGTCCATCGCCAGTGATGTTTTACCCAGAGATGGTCGAGCAGCCAAAATTACCAAGTCTGACTTTTGGAGACCGGAAAGATAGTTATCCAAATCATAGAAACCGGTTGGTACGCCTCGGCTGGCCCCATCGCCTTTATGGAGCTTATCAATTCTTTCGAAAGCTTCTTCCAGGGCGTCTTTAACCGGTAAGAATTCTTGAGTTAAATTTCTTTGGGAAATTTTAAAAATACGTTGCTCGGCTTCGTCTAAAACATTTTCGATATTTTCTTCTTCGTGAAAGCCGAGGAGAGTAATTTGTTCTGCCGCCTCAATTAGGTCCCGCAAGACTTTTTTATGATGAACGATCTTGGTGTAGTGGGCGACGTGAGCGGCTGTCGGCACCCGATTGACTAAATCTGAAAGATAGGCCGGTCCGCCGATGTTTTCCAACTGTCCCAATTCTTCCAGTCGATTGTTCAGGCTTAAAAGATCAATCGGTTCGCTTTTTTCATAGAGCTCAAGCATCGCGTTAAAAATAATGTTGTGAACCGGTCGATAAAAATCACCTGGTTTTAAAATATCAGCTACCTTGGTGATAGAATATTTGTCTAACATCAAACAGCCAAGCACGGATTGCTCGGCTTCGATATTCTGTGGCGGAAGTCGGTCTGCTTGTGACTTGGAGGAAGCCATTAGGTTCTTTAGAAGTTAGCGCGGTGTTTAGTGTTTTTGGTTTGCGTTATCTTAGTATATCACCGGCTCGATTGTTGGCAATATCGTTTTTTAGCAATGGCTGGGGATTTCATGGGGACAAAAAATGCCTATGGCAAACGCCTAGGCGCTTGAGGGCCGAGAGGTGTTTTTAAACAGTAATTCTCTTCTCAAAAAGTTTTGGCCCATGTTCGGTATCCTCTACGAGCCAGCCTTGTTGCTCAATTTGAGCGCGGGCCATATCGGCTTCGGACCAATTTTTTTGTTGGCGCAAAGATTCTCTTTCTTGCGCCAGTTTCTTTACTTTATCGGGCACTAAGGCGGGACGAACTTTGGCAAGCCCCAGGCCAAAAACTCGGTCAAATTTAAGCATTAGGTTTTTTTTGGCGTCTGGCCAAAGAGCTTCATCGTTAACTGTCTGCCAAAGAACGGTTAGGGCTTTTGGCATATCCAAATCATTGTTAATCGTTTCGGTAAATTCTTCCTTGTACTTATCGATTTTTTTAAAAATTTCTTTGGTTTTTTTGTCGACTAAACCCAAGGCCCGTTTTATCTTTTTGGTTTGCCAGGCAAACGGGTCGGCTAAATCGTTAAAGTCGCGAATTTTTTGATAAAGATTGTTCAAAGCTGTCTGGGCACCCTCGAGCGATTCCCAAGTCAAATTCATTTGGGACCGATAGTGAGCCGTCAAATTCAAATAGCGAAAAGACAGGGGGCTAAAAGTTTTAGCAACATCTTCGATTTTGGTTATATTGCCAAGAGACTTGGACATTTTTTCGCCATCGATTAATAAGAACTCTCCGTGAAGCCAATAATTGGCCGGAATCTTTCCGTAAGCAGCTTCTGACTGGGCAATTTCATTGGTGTGGTGAACGGGGATTAAGTCAGTGGCGCCGCTGTGGACATCAAACTGTGTGCCAAGGTATTTTTGGGACATAGCCGAACATTCCAGATGCCATCCCGGAAAACCTCGTCTCCAGGGCGAATCCCACTCTTGCTGGCGCTTGACGCCGGGGGGCGTAAATTTCCAGAGCGCAAAATCAGTCGGATGCTTTTTGCCCTCCGCCATAGCCACTCGGGCGCCGGACTTTAGTCCTTCTTCTTTCAGCTGGGCCAATTTACCATAATCTTTTAATTTAGTCGTATTAAAATAGACGCCGTCGGGAATTTCATAAGTATAGTGTTTTTTCTCCAGGATTTTTATTAATTCGATCTGTTCTTTGATGTGTTCTGTCGCTCGGGCGTAAACAGCCGGGGGCTCAATGTTCAGGAGCCGGGCTTCTTTTTTGAAAGCGGCGATGTAAAAATCGGCAATTTCTTTGGCCGTTTTACCGTCTCGTTTGGCGCCTTTTTCCATCTTGTCTTCACCGGTGTCTTCATCGCTGGTCAAGTGGCCAACATCAGTAAAATTCATAACGTGCCTTACCTTATAGCCGCTATATTCTAAAACGCGCCGCAAGGTATCATTGAATAAATAAGTTCGAAAATTGCCGACGTGTGAATAATCGTAAACCGTTGGACCGCAAGAGTAAAAGCCCACTTGGTTTTTAACGAGGGGTTTGAAAACTTCTTTTTTGCGAGTCAGGGTGTTATAAAAATAGATCGGCATTTTAGAGCCAGTGTTTATTTTTGAAGATAACCGTAATAAAAATAACAGTAGTGACCATCAGCAGTCCGATTCCCAAAAGATCGAACGGATTTTCAAGCGTTTCAATCACTCTCATGCTAAAGAATCCGGCAATAAAAGTCAGTGAAAAAAGAACGATGGAAAAAAAAGTCAAAGTGTGCATCGCTTGATTGATTTGGAAAGACAGCAGATTGCTATTGGTTTGTTCAATTGCCTCGATCATCTCTTTGTGATTCTCCAGCGTGTTCCAGACGCGGATTTCGGAGCCGACTACTTCTTGCGAAATAATTTCCAGGTCTTCTTTGAAAAAGCGAATCATCTTTCGAGAAAGCAATTCCAGTACGGAGCGTTGGGGTTTTATCGTCCGGCGAAAATCAATGATATCGCGCTTAACGATCGCAATCTCTTTAAGCATCTCTTTTTCTTGCCCGTCAAAAACCTTTTCCTCAATAGCGTCTATTTTCTCGTGGATATGATCAAGCATTGGCAGGCAGGAGTCAATCATCTTGTCTAAAATATAGAACAGCAGCCAGCCGGCGCTTTTGAAACATTCCGAGCAGTGCGCTTCATTGTCCGCCAACTCTTTAAAAAGAGCGGTTAAAATTGGATTTTCGTTCTGGTAAACCGTTAGAACCATATTTTGTGTCACGATAAAATCAATTTCGGTAGGAGTGGTTTGCCTAGTTTTCTCATTAAAAACAGGGAAATGGATAACCAAAAACAGATAATGGTCAAATTCTTCGATTTTTGGGCGCTTGTTAAAGCCGAGTAAATCCTTAAGAACCAGTTGAGAAACGCGCAGGTCTCTGTCGAGAAAATTTAAATCTTCTAGACTCGGATTAGCCATATTTTCCCAGATAATTTTATTGTGTTCGATTTTCATATTGGTTTTTGCCTTTTTTAAGAGAAGACGAGACGAGTTAAATTCCTTCCGGCTCTGCTTAAAAAGGGAAAAATATTTATGCCGTAATTGTACCATAGAAAATTATGTCCAAAAAGTGTTTTTTGAAACGGGGGAACCAATATTGACAGGATATTTTATATATGATATAATATAGTTGCAATAAGGATTGCTCTTTTTGCAAAGACAAAAAGCCTGATGCTCTAAAGAATAGGGGGCCTGGGTTATCTCAGGCCTTCTATTCTTTGGGGCATTGAGAATCATATTCTTACCTTAGGAGGAAGCTATGTATAAGATTTTAGGAAAAATGGCGGCGGAATATCCGAGCATAGCGAAGCCAGAAGCGCAGATTAGCGATAAGTTCTGGGGTGTGAATATAACCGCTTTTAAAAAGCGGGGCGACAAAATCCAGCGATACGGCAGGATTTTAAAAAAGACGAGAGAAGAAGAAAGCCACAAAGCGATAGCCGCGATGATCAAAGAAACTACTCCTGATTACATAATCGCGGTGTTCTATGACGGCATTAATCCTCCCGGAAAAATATCGGAGAAGGGGGATAAGAAAGTCATGACAATGTTTCTCGATGAAGCGTGGCGGAGAATACGTTAAAATGACCGAGCAGCCCGACTGCTCCCGCTTGGAACTCCAAGCGGTTTTTTTATTTGTCTTTTGAGGGGGTTGACAGTTTTTTAAAAAGCGCTAGAATTGGTTAGCAGTCGCACTGCAGGACTGCTAATTTATATAATAGTATGCAAGAGCGTCAGAAAAAAATATTAAAAGCGGTTGTTCGAGAATATCAGCGAACAGGCCAGCCGGTGGCCTCGCAACTTCTAATTGAAAAATACCACTTTGATTTCAGCCCAGCCACGGTGCGGGCAGAGATGTTGGCGCTGGACGACGAGGGTTTTTTACGGCAGCCGCACACCTCGGCCGGCCGTATGCCAACCGATAAAGCTTGGCGATTTTTAGTAAATGAATATATTGACGAGGATTTGATGAGAAACGAAAAGGCGGCGGTTCAACAAAAAATCGCTAATTGGCAAGAGGAATCAACCAAGGAAACGGCCCAGCTTTTATCGGAATGCACTAGAAGCTTGGGAATCTCTGTTTTGTCTGGCCAGTTGATGGATTTTCACGGCAGCGGTTTTCGTTGGCTGGTAGACGAGCCGGAATTTGAAGATACCGAATTGAAAAATATTTTAAAATGTTTTGATTCGCTGGAAGGAGAATTTAATAAATTTTTTAGCGACCTGGAAGACGAAGTAGCAATTTTTATTGGACACGAAAATCCGATTAAGCTATTGCGTAATTGCAGCCTAATGGTTTCTAGCTTTGAAAAAAACGGTGAGCACGGAATATTAGGAATTCTAGGGCCCAAGCGCATGAACTATCAAAAAAATAAATTTGTGTTGGAAGAGACCAGAAAAAAAATAAAAAGTAAAAGATAGTAAAAACTATGGCCGAAGAAAAAAAAGAGCAAGATATAAACTATGAAGAGGAAAACAACGAAAGCAGTGCCGTTGATGCGAAGGATAAATTAAAAAAATTAAAAGAAAAATTGGAGCAGTGCCAGCAGGAAAAACAGGAAAATCTAACGGGTTGGCAGCGGGCGCAGGCGGATTTTATCAATTATCGGCGGCGGCAGGAGGAACAAATGGGCGAGTGGTCGAAAATGTTTGGCGAAGGGCTGTTGCGCGATATTTTACCGGTTATTGATACGTTGGACGCCTCAATCGCGCATAATGGCAAGGCGGAGGACGGTTTAACCGGCGTGCGGGAACAATTAATGAAAATTTTATCCAAACACGGTTTGGCAGAGATGAAGTCAGTTGGTGAAAAATTTAATCCGGAATATCACGAAGCGATTGAACAGGTGGAAGGAAAAGGCGAAGAAGGAATCGTGGCGGAGGAAGCGCAAAAAGGATATCTCTTGAATGGAAAAGTAATACGGGTGGCAAAAGTTAAAGTGAATAAATAAGTAATAGAAAAGGTGTTATGGGAAATAAAATTCACGAACCAATGACCTTTCCGAAGCGGGAGTGGAAGGAGGCAGAGAAAATTTTAGAAGAAAAGGGATTTTGCTCTAGCACGAGGTGCTGTCGAGAGCTTAATAAATATAAAGTCGGAAGTATTTATAAAACTCCTTGGGGCGATTTGGTCAAGATCATAAGAGTAAAGAGATATAATCAGCTTGAAAAAATTCCTACTTGGGGGCAGTTTGATAGAGGTATGAAAATTTCAGCCAGAAAAGGAGAAAAATACGGAGGCGGCAAGTGGGATCATGTCATCTTTAAAAAGGAAAAACGAAAATAAAAATAATAATTTTAAAAATCAAAAAGTAAATTATTGTCACCCCGGGCGAAACGAAGAATCTACAGATTCTTCGGTCTGATCCTCGCGATGACGCAATAAAAATGTCAAAAATTATCGGTATTGATTTAGGCACATCTAATTCGGCCGCCGCGGTGGTGGAGGGAGGCAAGGCGATGATCATTCCGTCGGCCGAAGGCACATCTGTTGGCGGAAAAGCCTTTCCGTCATACGTGGCTTTTACCAAAGATGGCCAGTTGCTGGTCGGCGAACCGGCCAGACGTCAGGCCGTAACTAACCCCGAACGGACAATTCTAGCCGTTAAGCGGAAGATGGGAACGGATGAAAAAATTAAAGTTGGCGATAAGGAGTACACACCGCAACAAATTTCTGCTTATATTCTGCAGAAAGTTAAAAAAGACGCCGAGGCATATTTGGGCGCGCGGATCGACAAAGCGGTTATAACTGTGCCGGCTTATTTCAATGATGCTCAGCGCCAGGCGACTAAAGACGCGGGGCAGATTGCGGGCTTGGAGGTCGTCAGAATAATCAATGAACCGACGGCCGCGGCTTTGGCTTACGGAATTGATAAGGCTGGAAAAGAAGAGAAAATTTTAGTTTTTGACTTTGGTGGCGGTACACTGGATGTGACTATTATGGATTTTGGCGGCGGCGTTTTTGAGGTTATTTCAACTTCCGGCGATACAAAACTGGGCGGTACGGATATGGACGAACTGTTAGTAAACTATATTGCCGGCGAATTTAAAAAAGATTCCGGCCTGGATCTTTCCAAGGATAAAATGGCGATGACAAGATTGCGGGAAGCAGCGGAAAAAGCGAAAATCGAACTTTCTTCAACTTTGGAAACCGATATAAATCTGCCTTTTATCACAGCCGACCAAGACGGTCCCAAGCACTTGCAGCTTAAAATCACTCGGGCCAAATTAGAGGAGCTGGTCAAGCCGATTATTGAAAAATGCCGCCAGCCGATAGAGCAGGCTTTGAACGACAGCAAACTAACGCCGCAAAACATTACCCGAATTATTATGGTCGGCGGGCCGACGCGGATGCCGATTATGCAGAAATTTGTTGAAGATTATGTTGGCAAGAAAATCGAACGCGGCGTTGATCCGATGGAATGCGTCGCGATGGGGGCGGCTGTTCAAGGAGCGGTGCTGGGCGGCGACATGAAAGATGTTTTGTTGCTTGACGTGACGCCGTTAACTTTGGGCATTGAAACGATGGGTAGCGTGGCGACGCCGTTAATCGAACGGAACACCACTATTCCCACGGCTAAATCGCAAATATTTTCCACCGCTTCGGATAATCAGCCGGGCGTGGAAATTCATGTTTTGCAGGGAGAGCGGTCGATGGCTAAAGATAATCGGACACTTGGCCGGTTTATGCTGGATGGCATTCCGCCAGCGCCCCGAGGCGTACCGCAAATTGAAGTTACTTTCGACATCGATGCCAACGGTATTTTGACCGTAACCGCTAAAGACAAGGCTACCGGCAAATCCCAGAATATTACCATCAAGGATTCTTCCGGTCTTTCAAAAGAAGATATCGAAAGAATGAAACAAGAGGCCGAGGCGCACGCCACTGATGATCGCAAGCAGAAAGAATTAATTGATTTGCGCAATCAATCAGATACGATGATTTACAGTGTGGAAAAAACTTTGCGTGATGCCGGCGACAAAGTGCCAGCCGACATTAAAAAAGGCGTGGAAGAAAAAATTGAAGCGGTGAAAAAAGTAAAAGATGGCAGCGATGAGATAGTTTTGAAGAAAGCCCTGGATGAATTATCCCAAGAAATTCAAAAGATTGGCTCGGAAATGTATAAACAAGAAAAGGCAACCGAAAAAGAAGTGACGGAAGAACCGGAAATTAAAGACAAGGGAGACGGTACTATCAAGGGCGAGTTCGAAGAGGGAAAAGATAAAAAATAGAAGCAGGCAAAAAAAGAAGTTTGGCGCCCCGAGCCTAGGCTCGGGGCGCCAAGACGTAAAGGTGCATTGAAAAAAAACTTTTTATTTGCGATAATCAGCGTATGGGCAAGAAAAATATTATTCGGATAGTCGAGGGATTTCTCATTCTGGCCTTTTCGTTTTTATCATGGGCATCACTGGCAGGCGCGCTAAATGGCGGTCCGGACTGGGTGCAAAAATCTATCTGGTCGTTAGCGGCCTTTTTATTTTTAGGAATTAGCGTCGGTCTGGTATATCTAATTGAAAATCAGCGGATATTATTTTTTGGCCTGCCGGCGCTGATTGTTTTGCCGGCTCTGGTTTTTTTAAAAAATGACCTGCTTTCGGGCGCTGTTCTGACCGCGGTTCTTTTTTTTCTAGCGCTGGCCGCCTGGCGGACTCATTTTGAAAAATCATTAAGAATAGAACTGGCTCCTTGTCTTATTCTGAAAAGAGGCCTGGGTTCTTTTATTACGGCTTTGGCGCTGACGATTACCTTATTTTTTTATTGGGCGCCGTACGCGCAGTCGCTTGGCAACGATATTCGCATTCCCCGTCCCTTATTTGATTCAATCGCCAGGCCGGCAATCGAAATGTCTTTGGCGCTGAGCCTGCCCAGGGGAACGAATCCAAAATCATTATCGCCTGAATTTACCAAGCAACAGACTGCGATTCTGGACAATCTTTATTTATCGGCGAACGAGCAGTTAAGTGTTGCGGGGAAAACCTTTAAAAAATGGATTCCGCTGGGAGTTTCTGTCAGTCTCTTTTTTAGTTTTAAAGTTATTGGAACTTTTCTTTCCTGGCTAATGATCGTTTTGGCCTGGCTGATATTTAAAATACTTTTATGGGGCGGCATTATAAAAATTGAAAAAGTTGCAGTCGAGAAAGAAATTGTTGTAGTATAGATTTTTATGGCAAAAGATTATTATAAAATTTTAGGACTTACCAAAGGAGCAACGGCCGACGAAATAAAACGCGCGTATCGCCGTCTGGCCCAAGAACATCACCCAGATAAAGGCGGAAACCAGGAGAAATTCAAAGAAATAAACGAAGCCTATCAGGTTCTGGGGGATTCACAAAAACGTACTCAATACGACCAGTACGGGTCTACTTTTGAACAAGCGCAATCCCAGGGCGGCGGCTTTTCAGGTTTTAACGGTTTCCGGGATTTTTCTTCGTTCGGCGAAGCTTTCAGCGGTGCCGGTAATGGGCAGTCTTTTAACTTTGAAGATATTTTTGACGGAGTTTTTGGCGGCGCGCAGCGAGGCGGAAGAAAGCAGCGCCGCGGACAAAATATCAGCGTTGATGCGGAAATTTCTTTAGATGAAGCCTATAAAGGCGTCGATAAAGAAATAAATTTGCATAAAAATGTTGTTTGCCGGGAGTGTGGCGGCACGGGATCCGAAAAGGGCAGCAAAATGAAAGAGTGTAAAACTTGTCAGGGTCAGGGGCAGGTTGAACAGCGAAGCGGCGGCGGTTTTTTTACTTTTTCACAGGTCGTCACTTGCCCCGATTGTTTGGGGGCTGGTAAAAAACCGGAGAAAAAATGTGCGGCTTGCGGCGGCGACGGACGGAAAAAAGAGAGTTCAAAAATTTCAATAAGAATTCCCGCCGGTATCAGCGACGGCCAAGTAATCAGTCTGGCCGGTCAGGGCGAAGCTGGTTTGGCCGGTATCACTCCCGGAGATCTGTATGTTAACGTTCATGTTCGGCCGGATCCGCGATTTAAACGAGAAGGCGATGATTTGTTTTATGATTTATCGGTTTCTTTTTCCCAAGCGGCACTGGGCGATAAAGTGGAAGTCCCAACGTTATCGGGCTGGATAAGCTTGAAAATTCCGGAAGGTCTGGAGTCAGGAACGGTTATCCGCCTTGAAGGCAAGGGAATGTCTCGTTTACAGCATCGAGGATTTGGTGATATGATGGTGAAAGTGAAGGTTAAAACGCCAAAAAGATTGTCCCGGAAAGCCAGAGAATTGTTGGAAGAATTAAAAAAAGAAACGGAATAAACAGTCTCTTTGCGCTTAGGATTTAATTCGTAATTGGCAGGGAATTATGAATTTCTCTTTTTTGAATAACTTTAATTTGGTTGCTTCTTGGGATTGGATAATGGCGCTGGTTTTTTTGGGGGTGGCGCTAGTTTACGGGTTGTCGATGGGTAAAAACCGTTTAGTCATTGTAACGTTGGGGGTCTATCTGTCGTATTTTATAACTCGGGCTATTCCCTGGAAAGAATTAACTTTTTTGGGCATGCCAAACGGTCCCGACAGCACAGCCCAGATCTTTATTTTTTTAGCTCTGGCACTTGGTTTCTTTTTCGCCATTCCGCACTCCGCGTTTAGAAATTCTTTGCGGCTCGGCGGCCGGGGGCGGGGAGCTTGGTGGCAGATATTGATTTTAAGCATTCTGCAAATTGGCCTGATTCTGGCTTTGTCTATTTCTTTTTTACCGATAAAAACAGTCGCGTTTCTAAGTCCCTTGGCTCGGCTTATTTTTATCGGAGCGTCTGCCCAATTTTTGTGGTTACTTTTACCGATTTTGGCCATAATGTTTCTGGGCGGCGGCCGGTCAGCGGGAGCTTACGAAGAGTAGAATCAAATATTTCTAATTTTTCACGCAACCAGATTTGACTAGCCCTTAAACGGGGTTGATTTTTTTAAAAAAATAGGTTAAAGTATTTATGTTTTACGCGCCGGTAGCTCAGTCGGTAGAGCACCTGCCTTTTAAGCAGAGGGTCGTGGGTTCGATTCCCTCCCGGCGCACTAAAATGGAACTTTGAGTTAAAAAAGTTCATTTCTCGGCTTTATCAAAAGAAAAATTAAGGGTTCGAGCCAACACTCTTAATTGCGCAAGCCTAATCGATTGTGGAAGTCAATCTATATGGAATATAATCGAGAAAAATACATAGAAGCAATTAGAATTCAGCTTGAGCAAAATATTTTTTATCACTCTCTGGCGCTCGAAGCTTGCATGGCTGGGATTTATGACTATTTGAAAACAAATAATCAATTAAATCCTGACAATCCAGAAAAAGAAGACTGGTTGGCGGCAGGACTATTGCACGATGTTGACTATAGCGGTGAATTTAAAAGCGAGCACCCGGCCAAGACAAAAGAAGCGTTGGAAAAATACGGAATTGAAACTTCTGAAATAGTCATTAAAATTATTAAGGCTCATGCGCCGAAATTGACCGGTGTAAGTCCTGAAAACAAAGCGGAATGGGCAATCTTATGCGCCGACAGCTTAACTGGCCTTATTACCGCTGTAGCCTTGATTCTGCCTTCAAAAAAATTGGCTGACGTTAAATTATCTTCAGTTGTAAAACGCTTTTTGAAAGAACCGAAATTTGCCGCCGGGACAAGGAGGGAAGAGGTGGCTCTCTGCGCGAATTCGGACGGACTGAACATTCCGATTGAAAAATTTATCGAAATTTGTCTTGTCTCAATGCAAAAAATTGCACCGGAGATAGGCCTGTAAAAAATCGAGCGGAACCATGTGACCATGGACAACAACGCGAGAAAGAGTTTATTATGGCAGCTGGCGTGCCATTTCAAGATATTTGTTTAAGGCGTACTTTAAAAACAAGAAAGAGAGGGGAAATAAGTTATGGTTGCCTGGATTAAGCCTTTGCGTCTGTCAATCTGTTTCCTGTCCAGCCTGTTAGCTGCCGTTAGCTTCCGGGTTGCTAAAATGGACATTCCCTGGTTTGTCATTATAACGGTTTTTTCTATTACTTGTTCAGCTATGCTTCAGAATGATTGGCGTGACAGATACCATGATTTTCGCAAGGGTAGAATTCTGGCGGTTCGGCGTCGGGGTCTCTTTTTTTCATCGGTGCTTATTTTTTGGATCATTTCCTGTTTTTTGATTTTTTCGGCAACCATGAAAAACGGCAATATGGGCAGCTTGCTTGTGGCAATGGCTTTTGCTAGTTTGGTTTATTCGGAGGTTCGGCAAATTCCGTTGGCCTCCAACGCTTTGGTTGCCCTCACCTTTGGAAGCCCGGCTCTTTTGCCCGTTGCGGCTGGAGCTAGCGAAAGCAATGTGTGGCTGCTATTTTTGCTGGTGGTTTTCATCGCTTTCGGAAGAGAAATCACGACGGACGTGGACGATGAAAAAATAGACAGGGGTTACAAATGGACAATTCCATTAGCCGTCGGACGAAGACGGGCAAAAATCATTGCCGTTGTCGGCTTTGCGGCTGGTTTGTTAATTGCAGCCATGGTCTCGTTGATGACCTTATCGGCCTTGCCGTTCATGGTTATCGGCGCCACTATTCTGATGAGGGATTTCTATTGCCGGTCAGCCAGAAACTGGATTGATATCGGCGGAATAGTTATCCTATTTGTTCTTTGCTTTTCAATTTAAAATATCACTGCCAATGAGAATATTTTATCCACAACCCTGCCTATAGACGGGGTTTTTGTTTAAGGTGATAATAATAGTAATGATAGATTGGTCGATAAAACGTCTTTTGACCCGAATCTCTTTTGGAAGAGAAACGGGTTTTTGTTTTTTGAAGGGAGGTGAAATAGATGTTATTACAATCTTGGACAGAGGTAACCGTTAATTCTCTCCAAACAATTTGGAGCGATTTATTAACTTTTTTACCGAACTTGCTGGGCGCCTTGTTCGTGTTTTTTATCGGCTGGGCCGTGGCTGTCGGTTTACAAAAGTTGATTGTTCAAATTTTGCGATTGTTGCGAATTGATCCGGCGTTGGAAAGATTAGGCGCGGGCCAATTTTTTGAAAAAGCCGGTATTAAAATGGATTTTTCCGGCTGGGTCGCAATATTTGTCAAATGGTTTTTAGTCTTGGCATTTTTGCTAGCCGCGACCGATATTTTGGGACTAAGCGATGTTTCCCTATTTTTGCGTAACGTTCTAGGCTATGTTCCTAACGTAATGGTTTCGGTTTTGATGTTGGCTTTAGCCTTCTGGCTGGCCGGTGTCTTGCAAAAAATCGTGCAAGCCAGCGTTTCGGCTTCTAGCATTAAGGCGGCGGCTTTTTTAGGAACATTAACCCATTGGGCAATTTTGATTTTTGGTATTTTCGCGGCCTTGATTCAGTTGGGAATTGCCTTTGCTTTGCTTCAAACATTGGTGACCGGCCTGATAGCGATGTTTGCTATCGCGGGCGGATTGGCGTTTGGACTAGGCGGTAAGGAGGAAGCGGCGGATTTGTTGAGGAAATTCCGAAGACAGATCTCAGAATAGGTTGATTGCGTTTTGATTGATCAAAATACAAAATCTCCCTCCGTCAGGCGGAGGGAGATTTGTTTTTGGCCAATTATGCTGTTAATTAAGGATTTGACCGATTATTTTTTTATGGCCGCGTAGAAAATCGGAAGCATCCAGCGGTTTGCCGCCTTCAAGTTGCAGTTTTTTTATAATCAAACATCCCTGACCGCATTGAATGGCTAGTTCGTTATCATCGCGCAAAAATATTTCACCGGGTTGTTTGCGAAGGGACTCTTCTTGCGAGATGGCTTTTATAATTTTAATGTTTATATTTTTCTCTTCCGCCTTTAATTTTGCGTAGGCACCCGGCCAGGGCGTATAAGCGTGGATTTGTTGTTCAATCTCTTTGGCGGATTTTCGCCAGTTAATTTGGCCGTCTTCTTTTTTAATGATCTTGGTGTAGCTGGCGAGGACATCGTCTTGCGGTGTCGGAATAATTTTGCCGGCGAACCAATCGGGCAGAGTTTTAACTAACAGTTCCGCGCTGAGAGCGGATAATTTTTCTGATAATTCTGGTGTCGTGTACGATTCTTTGCCGATAGCTATTTGATTCCTGGCGACTATTGGTCCGTGGTCGACTTGTTCGTCCATTTTATAAATAGTTACGCCGGTTTCAGCTTCGCCGTTTAAGATAGCCGACTGAATGGGCGAGGCGCCGCGATATTTCGGCAAGAGCGACGGATGAATATTTAAGCAGCCGTAAGACGGAGCGCCTAGGGCTTCCTTCGATAAAATTAATCCGTAAGCAGCAGTAACAATTAAGTCGCAAGCCAGAGCTTTTATCGTGTCGGTTAATTCGCGCGAGTTTGCCGGTTGAAAAATCGGAAGATTATGTTTTCCCGCTGAAACCTTGACCGGCGGGGGAGTTAGGATTTGCTTTCGGCCAATCGATTTGTCAGGCGCGCAAAAAACGGCTACCGGCCGGAGGCCCTCGTTGATTAGCTTATCCAGAATCGGCACGGCAAATTCCGGTGTTCCCATAAAAACGAGTTTGAGGTCCTTGCTATTGACACTATTATTTGATTGGCGTATAATATTAGACATAGGGATAAAGCTTGTATGGTGACTTGTCAGGTAGAAAGTTCTTTTTTCTCCCAAATATGGAGGTGCCATTGTGAGCCAGAAAAGAAAAGAAAAGATTTGGGGACTGGTACTGGTAATTTGGTCTCTGATTGCCGTTTTCGCTCTGGGAATGCTCGATCTTGAGCCTCAGATCAGACCCGTCGGCAGTTATGAGCCGCCGCTTATCGGCCAGGTCGTCGGAGTCGTCGTCTTCTTACTCGTTGCGAAGAAGTACGCGACTTTGAAGGGATGGTGGTAAAACCGCCTTTCCCAAAAGTTCATCGCCTCGCAGGATCCAACCGGATTCTCGCGAGGCTTTTTTATTTGGATAATTACAATAAATTTTCCGGGTCGACATCGACTTCCCAATTTTGCGGAATGTATTGGAGCAGTGAATTTCTATGCCGCAGGAATTCGTTAAGCTTTTTACCTCTTATTCGCGGAATCAAATTCCCGTCGCTTGGGAAGGGAAACTTAAGAATAATATTCCAAACGAATTTTCCTCGTTCGCGCGGAATAAAGGCCGGTAGAGCCGGCGATATCTCTATTTTCTCATCTTTGTTCGCCTGTTGCAACTTAGCGGTCAGGATCTTGGCTTCTTGTCCCGCTCTTTTGCCGTCGCGATGGCGGAGGGTTAACTTTACTATTTGGGAATAAGGAGGATAGCTTAAAGCTTGGCGCGTCTCCATTTCTTCTTCCCAGAAAGCCGGCCAGTCGTTTTGGACGGCATATTTAATGGCGGAATTAGCCGGGTTATAAGTTTGGATGATGAAAGTTTTTTGTTCGGGACGAAAAGAGAGGATTCGTTGCAAGGTGGTCATTGTCTGCCAGGTTCGTTCGCCGGAGCGAAAATCCGGTAAGTGCAAAAGCGTATCGGCGGAAAGCATAGCGATCAATGCCGGTTGAATCAATTTTATTTCTTCCAGCCAGGAAAAAATAATTTGCGTGGTAATTAAAATATCGATTTCCTTCTCTCCAAATTTAGCGATAATTTTTTGTTGTTGTTCTGGTTTGGGCGCCAAGTCGCTGTCCAACCGGGCGATTTTAGCTTCGGGAAAAAATCTTTTGGTTTCCGCCTCAATTTTTTGCGTGCCGCTGCCGACTGTTTTAATCCGCCAGCCATGACAGGCCGGGCAACGACCGGGCGGGACATCTTTGTGCCCGCAGTGGTGACAAAATAGTTTGGCCAGGCCGTTGATAAGATGAAAAGCCATCGGCGCTTCGCAATTAGGGCAATTAATAACGTGGCCGCAATCGCGGCACAAGATAAAATTAGCGGCGCCCCGGCGATTCGCGAAAAGAATCACTTGTTTTTTTTGAGCTAAGGTTTCCTTGATGGCATCTTCCAGGGCGTAGCTGAAAACGGAAAAATTCTTTGCTTTTAACTCTTCGCGCATATCCACGATCCGAATTTCTTTAATTTTACTGATTGGCGCCTGGCCGGATTCTAATAATAATTTTGCGTTAAATAATTCAGCCAGTTTTTGGGCGACAACGATTGAGTCGTAATGAGGGAACATATCCCAGGACCGGTGTCCGGAACTTTTTTCGTCTTCAATAATAATCTCTTTTAAATTGCTGAAAGGTAAAAAGGCGGCTGAACGCGTACCGATAATGATTGTTGCTTTATTGCTTTTAATCTGCTGCCAGACCTCGTCTTTTTGCTTGATTGTGAGGTCGCTGTGCCACAAGATTGCTTTTTTGTGCCCGGCAGCAAGTTTTTTGGCCGAAGCGATTGTCGGTGCCAGGATAAGCTTTTGAGGTTTTTTGCTTGCTTTTTGGGAAGAGACCGGGCTCTCGGATTTAGGATTTATTTTTTTTGGCAAAGCCATTTTTAAAAATAGTCCCGGTGAGGCAAAATAATAACGGCCCAAAAACAAAGCGAGTTCGATTTGCTGGCCGGTCAGGACGGGCTTTTGGGTAATTATTTGAAGAATATTGCGCAAACTGAAATCAGCTTTTTTAATTTGCATCTTATCGATATCGCGCGAAGCCAGAACAAGTCCGGTCTCTTTTCTCTTTCCCAGGGGGATTAAAACAAGGGAGCCGGGTTCAAGGTCGGAGTTAAAAAAATAACTCAAAATCTGAGCTTGGGTATGAGGAATCCTAGTAATGGGGATAACGTCAATTAGGCGCATCGGATTTGAATTTAGCATTCTCTATGATACCATGTAAATATGACCAAAAGAAGAGTTTTTATTGCTATTAATTTGCCGGAGAAAATAAAAAATAGATTGATCGAGTATCGGGAAAGGTACGCTTTTTTGCCGGTTCGCTGGACCAAAAAAAATAGTCTTCATCTGACCTTAATTTTTATTGGTTATGTGAGCAACGAGCAAGTGCTGGAAATTTGTCGGGCAGGGCGAGAAGTGACCAAAAAAGCGGAGCCGTTTATGCTTCGTTTTAAAATGATCGTTCCCGGTCCTATTGGCAAACCGCCGCGGATGATTTGGGTTAGGGGAGAAGAAAACCAGGAATTATCTGATTTAAAAAATCAGTTGGAGGACGCACTGCTTGGCGTCGATTCCGGCTTATCGCGCAAAGAATATAAGCCATTCAGTCCTCATATAACGCTGGCTCGGGTCAATCAAACGAATAAATCCTTGCCGGAAGATTTTAGCTGGACCTCTGTCGAGGAATCTTTTAATTTTCAAGTGCCCGTTCAGAGCCTGGAGATAATGGAGAGTGACTTAAGAAGCGACGGGGCGGAATACGCGATACTAGAATCATGTCCGATGGGCGAATGAAGACAATTATAAATTTTCAATGAATTTTTAATGATTTAAAATTTGTACATTCTCGGGATTAGGCTGAATAATCTAAATTTGGAAGGAGCTCTTAATAAAATAGGAGAGTTTTTACGTGACGATCGCCAGCATTATATTGCTTTGCCCTACGCCGATTTTTGGGTTCAAGCGCAAAAAGACAGCGAGCTTAAAAGTATTTTAAATCAAGCGGACTTGAGCTTGTCGGATGGCGTCGGGCCAGTTCTGGCTTCATATCTTCTGGGGGGTGAAAAACTGAAAAATCGGGTGATGGGCGTGGATTTAGTTTGGGCTCTTTTTGAAAAATTTGGTGAAGACCGCTCCTTTTTTCTATTTGGCGGGAAAGAAAATGTTGCTTCCGAGGCGGCGAAAAATATTTTAAAAAAAATTCCAAAAAGTAAAATTGCTGGTACGCGTAATGGTTACATTGATAGCGATAGGGCGATTGAAGAAATTAATGAAGCTTGCCCAGAGATTTTATTGGTTGCTCTGGGGTTGCCAAAACAAGAAAAATGGATATACAATAATTTAACAAAGATGCCGTCGGTGAAATTAGCAATCGGCGTCGGCGGGGCATTCGATTTTATTTCCGGCCAAGTTCGCCGCGCGCCAAAGATTATTCAAAAAATGGGATTGGAATGGCTTTGGCGGTTATTTTTGCGGCCGAGCCAATGGCGGAAAGCTTGGCGGTCGGTGATTATTTTTTCTGGGATGGTGATAAAAAATAAAGCAAAACTTTTATGAAAATATATTTTATCGGTATTGGGGGGATAGGGATGAGCGCTTTGGCTAGATATTATTTGGCACAAGGTTTTTCGGTTATCGGCTCGGATCTTGGTGAGAACGAGATCACGAAAGACTTAAAAAAAGCGGGGGCAGAAATTATTATCGGTCAGAAAAAAGAAAATATCAAGCGATTGATATTAGCCGAAAAGAACGAAAAAGTTAATTTTTCGGGCACGGATGAGGCTCAAAAATCAGAAGTAGCCGGAGAGCAGAGCGCCACGGAAAAACCGGCTTTGGCCGGCGAAAAACAGAGTGGCGTTGATTTGGTGGTTTATAGCGCGGCCGTGAAAAAAAATAATCCGGAATTAGTTGAAGCGAAGAAAAATAATTTAAAGTGCCAAACCTATGCCCAGGCGCTAGGCGACCTGACAAAGGGGAAATTTACGATTGCCATTTCTGGCATGCACGGCAAAAGCACGACAACCGCGATGATCGGCCTGGTTTTGGAGGCGGCGGGGCTGGACCCAACCGTTATTGTTGGCACGCGCGTAAGAGAATGGAAAAACAGCAATTATCGCGCCGGCAAAAGCAACTATTTGGTCATTGAAGCGGATGAATATAACGCTTCGTTTTTGAATTATCAGCCAAAGATTATCGTACTGTTAAACATAGAAGAAGATCACCTGGATTTTTATAAGGGAGGGATTAAACAGATTGTGGATACTTTCGGTACTTATGTCGGCCTTCTGTCTGCCGGCGAATCGGAGGGGACATTAATCGGCAATAGCTTGGATGAAAATATAATAAAGATTGCTAAAAAAACTAAGTCAAAAGTAGTTTTGTTTCCCTTGGAAGAAGATCCGGATCTGAAGCTGAAAATTCCCGGCAGCCACAATATTGCTAACGCGAATGCGGTTTTGGCACTGGCCAAAGAATTGAATATCGATAAAAGCATCGCCGTCAAAACTTTAAATAATTTTACCGGCACTTGGCGGCGAATGGAATATAAGGGATCGATGAACGGGGCGAAAATTTACGACGATTATGCTCATCACCCGACCGAAATTAAGGCGGCCTTGGCGGGAGCCAGGGAGCTGGTTAAGAAAAACAATCGGCTTTGGTGTGTCTTTCAGCCGCATCAGTATCAGCGGACATATAAATTATTTAAAAATTTTACCGAGGCCTTTAATGGGGCTGATCAAACGGTAATCTTGCCGATATACAGCGTAGCTGGGCGGGAAAACGAAAGCATAAAAAAGAAAGTCAGTTCGGCTAAATTAGTCAGGTCCATAAAAGACGAAACGGTTATCTATCTTGACTCTTTCGACAAAGCGGAAAAATACTTAAAAAAGAACCTGAAAAAGGGTGATGTTTGTTTGATTATGGGGGCGGGGAGTATTTATAAGCTGACGGAGCAATTGATTTGAAAGAGTTAAGGCCGGTTTTGCCGTTTTTTTATCTCGATTGGCCGTTGTTTTCACATTATTTTCTTGTCCACAGCGGGAGCATCTTGCATAAATTGATTTTGGTGTTATCATAAAAACAAGATTAATCAGGCGGTCTCAACGCGATGCGCAATATGATCTTGAGGGATCAAAAAAAGACTAAGGTAGCGAAACGGCAATAATTTTTTGCTGTTTTTTTATTTTTCTGAACGCGCAGGCGCAAAAGCAACGGTTGAAATGACTTCCTTTGATATTTTGGCAGGGCCCGCCAAGACCCATGTTCTTAGCCGCTTACAATTCAGGGCGGCTAAGAACAACCCAAGTTTTTATTAATTAATTTCTTTAGGCGTAAATACGCTCGGCGTTAAGCCGGCGTGTTTTTTTATTTTAGAGACAAAATCGGTTAAGGCTGTTGCCATCAAGAAGCCTGGGCGAGCTGAGTTGGGCACTTTTTCCTTCTAATTTTTCGTGATACAATTAAGGCACGATAAATGAGAAAATCAAGCCAAAAATTTATTTGGTTATTTATGATTTTGTCACTAATAGCTGGCAATGTTTTTTTGTTTTTGCCTCAAACGGCTCGGGGTGAAAATTTTTACGCGGATTCGGATGTTCCGAAAATTTTACCGCGTTCAACCTGGGACGACACGCCCGCGCTCAATGCTTTAATGACTTGGTTCCCGGAAAAAGACGCTTCTCCAAGTGATTATCAGCCGGTGGAGAGAATTATCATTCACGATACGGGCTGCGACACTTCAAATCCGACCTGCAATAGCAATCAGAATCCGGTGGCAACCATTCAGGGGATCTATCGTTATCACGCCGTTACGCGCGGTTGGGGAGACATCGGCTATAACTATATTATTGATCAGCAGGGTCGGATTTACGAAGGGCGCTTTGGCGGCAATGGCGTACGCGCGGCGCATGTTTTTGTCGATCGCACGAATGATAATTTTAATTTCGGGACGATTGGAATTTCGGTGATGGGCAACTATGGAAAAATTCAGCCGCCCGAAGCGGTTTATCAAAGCTTGATCCGCCTGGTTGGTTGGCTGGCAGCAGTGAATAATCTGGACCCGCAGGGTACGCGCTCTTCCAGTATTTGGAACTTATTGACCAGCGAATTTAGCAGTTTATATAGTGGCCCTATTGTCGTGGGGCACAAGGACGTGGAGAAGGGCAATCCGGATCCAGCCACTTTTAATTTTTCTAGAATTCGCCGCGAAGCAGCTGATTTTGCCGCCAAATATAAAAACTATATTTACCAAATTGATTCTCTCCCTAAGGTTTATAAAATTTTCAGCGGAACGCGCCAAATCTATGAAAGCTTGCCGGCCTATCTCAACGCAGGCGGTACTTATCAAAAATCAGTCGCTATTTCCCAATCGCAAGTTGATCTATTTTCAGAAAGCCGATTTTTAAAATATCCGGATGGTTCGTTGTTGCAGATTAAAGACAGTCCGACGATTTATCTTATTCAGGACGGCAAAAAAAGAAATTTAAGCGTTACGGCGAAGCAATTTACAGTCTTGGGTTTCGATTTTTCCAGAGTACGCCTGGTGCAAGAAGCCGATTTGGCCGGTTATCCGGAAGCGGAAACGGTTAAATATGGGTCCGATAAACAGCTTTTGAGCAATGGCCAGCAGGTTTTCTTTATTCAGGGCGGTAAAAAGCGCTGGATTCCTTCAGGTACCTTGTTCACCGCGCTCGGTTATAGCTGGTCCAAAGTGAAATCCGCTCCGGCAGATTTAAAAAATTATTTGGACGGCGCAGTTTTGACCTATCCGGACGGCACTCTTTTGCAGGCAATCGGTAGCGAAGCGGTTTATTTAGTCGGCAGCGGAAAACTGTCGCGATTTATAAGCGCGGAAATATTCTTGAATTTAAAATATCGCTGGTTAAAAATTAATAAAATTCCAGCCGAAGAATTGGCGTATTATCCGACGGGGGAATTTGTAAAATATAAAGACGGAACACTTCTCCGTCCCCAAGACGAAGGCAATGTCTATCTGATTTCCGGTGGCCAGCCGCAAATTGTTGACGCCGCGACCTTCAAGAAGAAAAAATATAAATGGGCCAATGTTCTGGTCGTTGCGGCGAAAGATTTTCATATCTTATATCGCGGTGAAACCCTGACGCCCGCGTTGCCTTCCGCCAGCCCCAGTCCATCACCCTCCTCCAGCCCCGTGCCGTCTCTCGGTCCGTCAGCGAGTCCATCGACTTCGCCGACTTCCTCGGTTGCGCCGATCTCTGCTGCCGTACCGAAAATTCGAGTAGCAATTTTTGAGATTCTTACGCCGACGGTTACTCTGACGGCAAATACGGCTTTTAATATTCTAGATAAATCGGGCCAAATTATAGCCGCTAAAAATGCCAACGAAAATTATGTTTATACGATTGATGCGAAAAGTTCGTCTTTCGTAAAAGCCGTTCCACAATCAGCCGACGGCGTTGTGCAGATAGTTTCTTACGAAGATCATCCGGCGTGGAAACCGACTTTAAATTACAATCAATTTCATGGTACGGTAGAAATTGTTTATTCGATTAAATCCAATAAAATTTGGGCGGTCAACGAACTAGGCTTGGAAGACTATCTGAAGGGGATCGCGGAAATCTCTTCAACCGATGAAGCAGAATATCAAAAAGCCATGGTGGTAGCAGCTCGAACTTACGCTCAGTATTATATTCAAAAAGGCGGCAAGCGCGGTACGGATGAAGTCTATATTTTAAATAATACGAGCAATGACCAGCTTTATAAGGGCTACGGCCGAGAGATACTCGCGCCGTCAATTGTTCAGGCGGTCAATAATACGAGAGGGGAAATAGTTGCTTATAACGGAAATCCAATTGTTTCCGCTTATAGCTCCGGCGCGGCTCAGCTGCAAAGTGTCGGTACAACGGCAGCTTGCTCACTCTGGGGCAATCAATATTGTCAGACGGGTTTTGAGTATTTATCCGGCGGAGTCAAAGATCCGGCCGGGACGGAATATAGCTATACTGCTTGCGGCGGCGCTAATCATTGCGTCGGTCTTTCGGGTGCCGGCGCGCGGGCTTTTGCCAAAGCGAGAACGAAAAACTACCAAGAAATTTTAAAATACTATTATCCCGGAACAGAAATTAAAAAGATTTATTAATAGACATACAAAAATGCAAAAAAAAGTAGCGATAGTCATTCTTAATTGGAACGGCTGGCCGGATACGTTGGAGTGCCTGGAGTCTTTAAATCGGCTGGATTACAGCAATCTGGATATTATTTTAATCGATAATGCTTCCAAAGAACGGCCGCCGCTAATTAGCGTTCAGTTTTTAAAATTGACCATCGTTCAAATTTTTAATGAAAAAAATTTGGGTTTTGCCGGCGGAAACAACCAAGGAATAAAAATTGCCCTGGAACGGGGAGCGGACTATATTTTATTGTTAAACAATGACACGACTGTCGAATCTGATTTTTTAAAAAAATTAGTTGGAGTTGGAGAAGAAAAGGAATCGTATGGAATTTTGGGGCCGATTATTTACTATTCGGACGAACCAGAAAAAATTTGGTTTGCCGGCGGTCAGTTCAATCGGTTAAAGACCCGAGGCAGTCATATTTTTATAAAGCCGAATGAGGCGGTAAAAAAGGTTGATTACATTACAGGCTGCTGCTTGCTGGTAAAAAAAGCGGTAATTGAGAAAATAGGATTACTAAGCGAAGATTATTTTCTATATTACGAAGACGGGGATTGGTGCCTGCGCGCGCAAAAAGCGGGATACATATGCGGCTTAGTCAGCTCGGCGCAAATTTATCACAAGCAATCGCGCAGCACCAAAGAATTTTCTTATCCCTATATCTACTATCATTCTCGTAATGGATTGATCTTCTCTTCCCGGCACGGGTTAAGGTCCTTAACTTATCTGGCCAGTATCTGGATATTTTTTAAACAATTGATAAAAACCATGATCGATCATCATTTCAATTGGGCGGGACCGGTTATGCGGGGAGTGATGGATTTCTGGCGCGGCAAAAAGGGAAAATTCGAAGGATATTATTAAATAATGATATATGCTAATTGGTGTTGATGCGCATAATTTAGAAGGCAAAAGAACCGGCGTGGGGCGGTATTTAATGAATTTGCTTCAAGAGTGGAGCCGGGCAAACGGGAGGGATCAAGCGGCAGACGTTAATTTCATTCTGTATTTTAAAGATGAAATTCCGATTGATTTGCCGTCGTCAAGGTTATTTGAGAGCAAATTATTAAAAGTTGATAGCACCGTTAAATTTGTTCATTGGGATTTGCCGCGAGCGGCCCAGAAAGATAAGGTTGACATCCTGTTCTGTCCGGCTTACGTGGCGCCGTTTTTTTATCGCGGAAAAATTGCCCTGACGCTGCATGATATCAGCTATGAAGTTCGGCCGAAAGAATTTAATTGGTTGACTCCGGCCGACAAGATTTTACTTAAGTGGGTTTCAAAAAAATCGGCCCAAAAAGCCGCGATGATTTTTACGCCGTCAGAATTTTCCCGGCAAGAAGTGATAAGGCATTATAATGTGCCAGCCGATAAGGTTAAAAAAACTTTGTTATCCGTTGACCCGGCCTTGTCTGCCCTGCCGGAAAATATCGGCGAGGCAGCTGTCGAAGTAAAAAAACGGTATGCTTTGGGCGATGAATTTATTTTTTATGTCGGTTCAATTTTCACCCGACGGCACTTGGCGGAAGTCATTCAATCTTTTTCTCTTCTGGCAAAGGAAAAAACCGATTGCCGGCTTTTGCTGGGCGGCCGCGACTATACCATAAACAAAGCTGTCAGCCGGTTAATTGAGAAAAAAAACGAGGAGCTGGGACGCCAGGCAATTTTGCGGGTTGATTTTATCGGTGATGATGATTTAAAATTATTATACAGCGCTTGCGCGTTTTTTATTTGGCTTTCTGATTACGAGGGCTTTGGGTTGCCGGTGCTTGAAGCGATGAGTTTGGGCGCGCCGGTTATAACTAGTCGGGGCAGCTCCTTGGCGGAGGTGGCCGGCCAGGCGGCTATTTTAATAAAAGATAATTGCAGTATTCAGGAGATTAACGCGGGGATGAAACGGTTGATTGAAAACAAAGAGTTTTCTTCGGAACTAGCGGAAGCAGGAAAGCGGCAGGCAAAAAGTTTTTCTTGGCAAATATGCGCGAAAGAAACATTGGCAGCCCTCAGCGGACAATAATTTATATAGTTAAAATTTTAAAAGATGGCTAGTTTTAAAAAGCTTTTTACATCATTGAACATAGTGTTTGCGCTGGAGGTTATTGTCGTGTTCTTGGCGGCTTCAGGTCTGATTCCCCGCGAGGCAATTTTAATTTGGACAGGACTGGCTATCTTCTACTTGATTTTTTCGCCGTTGGAAGATGGCCTTTGGTTAATAATTGCTTCGATTCCACTTTATGCGGCCCTACCCATTTCTGACACTTTTGACACCTTGGCTAACTGGCGGATTTTAATTCTAGTTTTAGCTGGATGCCTATTTTTTAAAAAAAGTCCGGCCGTTTATTTAAAGGAATTATTTGGCGGCCGCTGGTCTTTTGGCCGCCTTTTTGGAAAAGCCGCTTTGAATTGGTGGGTGGCGGGTTTTTTATTAGTGGCCGTTCTTTCGTTCGGGGTCGCTTATTATAAAATTGTTGCCTTAAAAAAGCTTCTTTTTCTTTTAAACATTCTAATCTTATTTTTAATCGTTAAAAATTTAACTCATCGACAAGAAGATATTTTGCGGGTTTGGCGGGCGGCCCTGGTTGGCGGAGTCGTGGTCGTTTCCGTTTCTCTGATTCAATTCCTGGCGGTTCTTTTTGTTCCGCTTTATAATTTTTGGGGATTTTGGGCCAGGAAAGTAATTGTTGCTTTTTACGGTGATAGTCTAGCCGGCTTGTTGTCTTATGCCAACACCTGGTTTGCTTATTATCGCGTTAATCCGCCGACGCTGCGTCTTTTCTCAGTTTTCCCCGATTCTCATTCTTTTGCGATGTTTAACATTCTCCTTTTGCCGATTCTTTTGGCCTTATTTTTATATTATAAAAATAACCGGCGTTTGAATGTTTTTTTGAAAATAACAATAGCTCTGTCTTTTTTCGGAGTCGTGATGTCCGGTTCGCGAGGGGCTTGGTTGAGCGCGGTGCCGGTTTTCTTGGCGGCGATTTATTTTTATCTGCGGAAAGTCGATGAATTTTTAATAAAAAAAGCGTTGCAAGCGTTAATGATTTTTGTTATTTTTTTTATTTTGTCAGTCGGCTATCCGCCAATCTTTTACACCTTTCAAGCTTGGCAGGCGGGTAATTTTTCGTCCAGCTTTCAAGCTTGGCAGGCGGGTAATTTTTCGTCCAGCACTTTCAGTTTTTTTGAAAGAGCCAGATCAATCTCTGATCTGGATGAACTTTCCAACAAGGGGCGGTTGGAAATTTGGCAGGCGAGCATTCGATCGGTCGTTGTTCATCCGCTGCTTGGGGTGGGCCTTGGCAATTACGTTGTTGTTTTGGACGAAAAAGTTTCGGCAATCAAAAAGGGCGCTTCGGCTCATAATCTGTATCTTGATTTTGCCTCGGAAATCGGCCTTGTCGGGACGTTCTTTTTGGCCGGTATTTTTATCGACTTTCTGTATACCAGTTGGCTTGTTTGGCGTCGGTCTAAAGAGGCGCATTTTCGGTTTTTTGGCCTACTTTTTGGGCTTTACTTGCTCTGGGTTTTGGGCTATAGTTTCTTTGACGTGGTGCTTCTAAACGATAAGGTTTTACTGCTTTTTATGGTAGGAGCTGCAACCCTTTACAGTCTTCGGAACATTGGAATTGACTCTTCCGGATTGGAAAGTCAAAAATAATTCTTTTTATCAGAAACAAAAATCATGGAAGATTTGCGAATTGCCGTAAATTTATTGCTCTTCCGGCCGGGGATTTATTTAGAACCGTGTTTGAAGTCGATTCTGGCGCAGAGTTATAAAAACTTTGAATTATTGATAATTGATAATAACTCTCAAGATGGAACGGTCGGAAAGGTGAGAGAGCTGATGGCTGAAAACCACGCGGAGTTGAAATGGCGGTTGCTGGAAAACGACGAAAATTTAGGGTACGCCAGGGGCCATAATTTGGGAATAAAAAAAAGCGAAGGAGACCTGGTCCTTCTGGTTAACCAGGATATTATTCTGGATCAAGGTTTTCTGGAGCAAATCGTCGGGGTTTTTGCCGATCCGAAAGTCGGTTCGGTGCAAGAAAAATTATTGCGTCTAAAAATTGATAATGAAAATTTAATTAAAACGGATATAATTGATACGACGGGATTAGTTATTTTAAAAAATCGCCGCATTATTGCCCGCGGCCAGGGGCACGAAGATGCCGGACAATTTAATAGGCCGGAGGAGGTTTTTGGCGCCGATGGTGCCTTGCCGATTTATCGGCGAGCTGCCCTGGAAGAAGCAAAGATCGGGGTCGGCTTGAAGGATGAATATTTTGACGAAGATTTTTTCATGTATAAAGAAGACGTTGACTTGGCCTGGCGGCTGCAACTTTATGGCTGGAAGGCCTGGTTTGAACCAAAGGCGGTTGCTTGGCACGCTCGAACGGCAGGCGATAGCGCGCAGACTAGTTATCTGGGAATCATAAAAGAGCGATTAAAGATAAATAGATTTGGCAAATTCCATTCTTTTAAAAATCAGCGCTTAATGCAAATAAAAAATGAGCAGCCTGAATTATTGCTTAAGCATCTAATTCGCTGGCTACCCAAGGAAATTGCTTCCTGGTTCTATGTGCTTTTATTCGAGCACTACACCTGGAAATCGATTAAGGAACTGCTAAAGCTGGCGCCGCGAGCTTGGCAAAAAAGAAAAATTATTATGGCGCAAAAAACGATAAATAATAAAAAAATAGAGAAGTGGTTTAAATAAATAATCACAATGTCCGATTCAGATCTAGAAAGACAAATTATTGAAGAAGCGAGGATAAAAAGCAAGCCAAAATCTTATTGGCGCCGCTTTGCTTTGGGCGGCTGGATTCTGTTTTTAGTCGTTTTGCTGGTAGGCATTGGCGGTCTGTTGGTCTATAAGACTGGCTTTACTTTCAGCCAGATGCAAGCCGGTGGAGAAGATCTCGGCTCATTGATATTAAATGAAAATATGGCGACGCCTAAGCCGGAAAGCGACCGAACGAATATTTTATTACTGGGGTTGCGGGGAGAAGAAGATCCTAACGGCGGTCTTTTAACTGATACAATAATTGTCTTAAGTTTGAAAAAATCGACAAACGAAATCGCTCTGATTTCAATCCCAAGAGATTTGTATGTAAAAATGCCGGGCAAGGATTATAAAGAAAAAATAAATTTTGCTTATGCTCTGGGTTTTGAAAAAAAAGGAGCAGCCGGCGGTTTGCTCTACAGTAAAATTGTCGTTTCTCAAGCAACCGGGCTTTATATAGACCGGGCAATTTCGATTGACCACGCTGCCCTTAAAGAGATAGTGGATATTTTAGGCGGAATCACGTTAAAACTGGATAAGCCATTAATTGAGGATCAGCAATGGATTAACGGAGGAGACGCGGGGCCGTCGTCAGCTTTTTTCATCCAAACGAAAACGGCTAGTACTTCCAGCAGCTCAATAATTTCGCAAAAATGGGTTTTTGAAATTCCGGCTGGAACTTCAAACTTGGACGGCAACACGACTCTTTATTTCGTGCGCGCTAGATATTCTTCTAACGATTTTGACCGAGCCAGGCGCCAGCAATTAGTTTTGGCGGCAATTAAGGAAAAAGCCTTGTCTCTGGGCGTCTTGGGAAATCCAGTTAAGCTCTATCAAATTTTAGAGTCTCTCGGTCGAAACGTTAAAACGGATATGCCATGGGAGGAAATGAAAAATTGGATTCCGTTGGCGGCTAGCTTCGATCCCCAAAAAATTATTCATAAAGTTTTTGACACGATGCCCGAAGGGCTTCTTTACTCTTCTCGCGCCGCAAATGGAGCCTATATTCTTCTGCCCCAGGGGGACGATTTTTCAAGAATTAAAGAAGCGTGCAAGAATATCTTTACAAAATAATGAGACTATCAATAATTGTCACTCACCATCGGACGCCGGAACTTTTGCGCCTTTGTTTGCAATCGCTGCAAGAAGCTACTCGAGAAATTGAAGCAGAAATTTTAGTTTTGGATTCAGAATCGGAAGAAGAGACGGAGATGTCGATTAAAAATCAATTTCCTAACATTGCTTTTTTCCCGTTTTATGAAAACACCGGATATGCTAAAATAGTAAATATCGGTTTGTCTAGGGCGCAAGGCGATTTTTTGTTGGTTTTAAACGCTGACATCGTCGTGGCCAAGGATTCCTTGTCTAAGATGATAGATTATATGGGGACCCATTCTGAAGTTGGTGTTTTGGGGCCGCAGCTTTTAAATTTTAACGGCAGCATCCAGGAATCGTGTTTCCGTTTTCATCGAGTATCAACTATCTTTTATCGTCGAACCTTTTTGGGCAAAATTCCCTGGGGAAGGCGCGAGCTGGATCGTTTTACAATGAAAGACTTTGACCGCCGGTCAATTAGGGAAGTTGATTGGATCTTGGGGGCGGTGATGATGATCCGCTGTCAGGCTCTGGCCGAAGTCGGGCCGATGGACGAGCGATTTTTTCTTTATTTTGAAGATACTGATTGGTGCCGGCGTTTTTGGCAAAAAAATTGGCGGATTGTCTATTTGCCGGAAGCAAAAATGCATCATTATCACGGCCGAGCCAGCAAGAAAGTCAGCAGCTTTAAAGATATTTTTATAAATAAATATCTTTGGATCCATTTAATAAGCGCTTTAAAATATTTTTGGAAATATAAAGATGCTCGTTAGCTTTTTCTGAAATCATAATTTCGCTTGCTCGCGGGGCCGAGCATTTCAGGCAAATCTATTTCGCATCCAATTTAAATTTAATGAAAAAAATAGGGTATTCAATTTTAGTGGTTGCTTTGATAATTGGTATTTTTGGTGGTGGTTTTTGGTTCGGCCAAAACAGCCGGCCTTCAATTGAAAAAGTTACCGGTATTCAAAATTTAGAGCTGGGGAGCGCGGGAGCGGTTGACTTCAGCCTGTTTTGGGACGCTTGGACAAAAGTCCAAGAGGAGTTCGTAAACCGTTCCAAATTGGACTATCAGAAAATGGTCTATGGGGCGATTTCAGGCATGCTCGGTGCTTTGGACGACCCCTACACCATTTTCTTTCCTCCGGAGGAAAACAAGGCTTTTACGCAGTCAATGCAAGGCAATCTGGAAGGGATTGGAGCAGAAATTGGCAGTCGAAAAGGAGTAATAACGATTATTTCGCCGCTCAAAGATTCGCCGGCCATGAAAATCGGCTTGAAGGCGGGTGATAAAATCTTTAAAATAAACGAAAAAGTGACAAGCGGTTTATCGGCCGAAGAAGCGGTTAGTTTGATTCGCGGTCCCAAGGGGACGGAGGTCTCTTTGTCAATATTGCGCGATGGTTGGAGCGAGGTCAAAGAATTTAAAATTATCCGAGCAGTTATCAATGTTCCAATCGTTAAGCTGGAAATGAAGCAGTTGGGTGATAAAAAAATAGCCCATCTGGCACTTTATCAGTTTACTGATAATTCGGTTGCCGAATTTGAAAAATCGGTTCAAGAAATTCTTTCTTCGGCCGCCAAGGGATTGGTTTTGGATTTGCGCGGTAATCCCGGAGGCTATCTTGAATCGGCCGTCGAAATGGCCAGTTGGTTTTTGCCGGAAGGACAAGTGGTCGTCAGTGAGGATTTTGGTAATGGAAAAAAAGAAGATCACAAGAGCATTGGCATCAACAAGCTGGGGTCATTGCCGACGGTTATTTTGATTGACCAAGGTTCAGCCTCAGCCTCGGAAATTTTAGCGGGAGCCCTGCGTGACAATTTAAAAATAAAACTAGTCGGAGAAAAAAGTTTCGGTAAGGGTTCGGTGCAAAAGCTGGAAAATATGCGTAACGGAACAGCCTTAAAGGTCACCATCGACAAGTGGCTGACTCCTTCTGGCTATTCTATCGCCGAACAGGGGCTGGCGCCGGATGTTGAGATTGGCTATACCGTAGAAGACGCTGAAAATAATCGCGATCCGCAACTGGATAAAGCGCTGGAACTTTTAAAGTAAAAATTAATTGCCAAGATTCGGGTAATTAGTGTAAAATAGATAAAGAGTAAAAAGAAAAAAGTTATGAAAGTTATTCTTATGAAAGATATTCCAAAGGTAGGCAAAAAAAACGAAATTAAAAACGTGGCTGATGGTTATGGGCGGAATTTTTTAATCGCCAACAAATTAGCCAAGCCGGCGAACGAATCGACTATCCGCCAGCTGGAATCGGAGCAGGAATTACTGGCTAAACAAGCTGAAGCTGATTTAAAAATGGAAGAAGAAGTGGTCACGCAGCTTGACGGTCAGGAAATAGAAATAAAAGCCAAGGCTGATGAAGGCGGAAAGTTGTACGGTTCAATTACCGCGGCTAAGTTAGTTAAAATCCTAAAAGACAAAGGTTTTGAAGTTGCAAAAAATAACATAAAATTAGTTGAGCCAATAAAGGAGACAGGCGAATACGATGATATCATAATTGAGATGTCGCACGGCCTTGAGGCTAAGATTAAAATTATTGTCATACCCGAAGACGAAGCTTTGATTTAGTTTAATCAAGGAAGCGTAAATAATTAAATGCCGATTTCTCCAGATCGGCATTTATTGAACAAATATTTAAAATCTAAAAACTAAAATTTATTTTTATGGCCAAATATATTTTTGTGGCTGGTGGTGTTATGTCGGGCGTAGGCAAAGGAGTTGCAACTGCTTCAATCGGCAAAATCATTCAGTCCCGCGGTTTCTCGGTAACGGCCATAAAAATTGATCCCTACGTCAACGTCGATGCGGGGACGATGAACCCCACCGAACACGGTGAGGTTTTTGTTTTGGACGAAGGAACGGAATGTGATCAAGATATGGGCAATTACGAACGTTTTTTGGGCGTGAGCTTGCCGGCGGCAAATTATATGACGACGGGCAGTATTTACGAAGCAGTTATTCATAAGGAGCGGAATATGGAATACGGCGGAAAATGCGTCGAGGTTGTGCCCCACATTCCCTTGGAAGTAATTGACCGGATAGAGAAAGCCGTAAAAAAAGCTAAGGCCGATTTTATCACGATAGAAATTGGCGGCACGGTCGGGGAGTATCAAAACGTGCTGTTTTTAGAGGCCGCCAGAATGCTTCGCTTAAAAAAAGCTAAAGACGTCCTCTTCGTTTTGGTCAGCTATTTGCCGATTCCCAATAAGATTGGCGAGATGAAAACTAAGCCGACCCAGTATGCGGTGCGGACATTAAATTCGGCCGGAATCCAGCCAGATATTATTTTGGCCAGATCAAGTGTCCCGCTGGATAAAAAAAGGAAAGAGAAAATTGCCATAAATTGCAATATGCGCGAAGAGGATGTTATCTCTGCGCCGGATATCGAGACCATTTATGAGGTGCCTTTAAACTTTGAGAAAGATAAGCTGAGCGACCTTATTTTAAAAAAATTAAGCCTGCGGCCCAAAAAGAGCAATCTTAACGATTGGCGAAAATTTATCGCCACAATAAAAAATGTTAAAAAAACGGTTAGGATTGGTATCGTGGGAAAATATTTCGGGACGGGCAGTTTTGTTTTATCAGACTCGTATCTTTCGGTTATTGAATCGGTAAAGCACGCTGCTTTTTTCCATAAGCGTCGGCCTCAGATTGATTGGCTGAACGCCGAGGAATATGAACAAAAAAATTCGCGGGCACTGAAAGAGTTAAAACAATATGACGGAATAATCGTGCCGGGCGGTTTCGGTTCGCGCGGAGTTGAAGGAAAAATAAAGGTTATCGAATTTTGCCGTCGCAACAAAATTCCTTATTTCGGATTATGCTATGGCATGCAATTGGCTTGCGTTGAATTTGCCCGCCACGTTTGCGGCCTGACCAAAGCGCATACTACGGAAATCGATAAGGAAACACCGTGGCCGGTCATTGATTTGATGATGGATCAGAAGGCGCTGCTTAGCAATAATCGTTACGGTGGAACTATGCGGCTGGGTGCCTATTATTGTCAGTTGCAGAGAGGGAGCAGGGCTTTTAAGGCCTACGGCCAGGAGCTTATTTCCGAGCGCCATCGCCATCGCTACGAATTTAATAATCAATTTAGAGACCAATTGGTAAAGAAAGGTTTAAAAATAGCAGGGTTAAATCCTGACCGCGATTTGGTGGAAATTATTGAGCTTGATAATCATCCGTTTTTTGTAGCCGCGCAATTTCATCCGGAGTTTAAATCTCTGCCCAATAAGCCCCATCCTTTGTTTAGGGAATTTATAAAAGCCGCGATTCGTAAATAAAAAAATACCCCGCCAGACGGCGGGGTATTTTTTTATCAGAATATATGGGTAATTATTTTAAGGGCACAACATTAACAATTTTAGCAACTCTTTTTTTGCCGTTAAAATTTGTTATTTTTCGAGTTGCGAAATGAACTAATCCCTTAATCATGGAATAGATCGTATCGTCTGAGCCGAGTTTGACATTTTTGCCGGGTAAAAATTTAGTGCCGCGCTGGCGGACAATAATGCTGCCCGGGTTAGCGGGTTGGCCGGCAAAGAGCTTAACGCCAAGATATTGTGGTTGTGAATCGCGACCAAGTTTAGTAGAACCGGCCGCTTTAGTATGCGCCATTTTTCAGGTTGTCATCCTGAGCGAAGCGAAGGATCTAGAGATTCTTCAAGCTACTTTCTTAGCATGACAAGAGAAGTAAAATTACTGTATAATGTTATCATAATATTTTTTATATGTCAATTTTAAGTTTTGCCGCCCTAGGGGATTGGTTTCGGCGCAATCAAGCCGACGTGGCCATTTTTATCGGCTTTGTTTTAGTGGCAATTATTGCTTTTGGCGCGGGACGACTTTCCGCGCCGGAAATTGTGAGAAATCCGATTGTTATAGACGAGCCGAGTATCTCTAATTCTGCCGATGTTCCGAATGATGTTTCACAGCTTGTTGATGTGTCGGCAGAGCAGGGGACTGCGAATGCCAATAGCGATACCGCCAAGGGCTTATTTGTGGCCAGCCGCGGCGGAACAAAATTTCACTGGCCATGGTGTTCTTATGGGCAGAAGATAAAACCGGAAAATCAGCTTTGGTTTAATTCAGAAAAAGAAGCGCAAGCCGCCGGCTATTCTCCTTGTGCCTGTATTACCAACAAGGCGCCAGCCGGATACATAGGACGTTGATTAAAAAGACTAATTGTGTTATAAAATATAATCACCAAAAAGGCCGGTTGTTTAACAACTATTTCACGGGGGGAGGAAATCATGGAAACGTGGGTTATTGTCGGTTTGGCATTAGCGGCAGCAATGATTGTCTTTTTTAGAAACTGTATTTTTTTCGAGGCGGTTTTCATCGGCCTAATAGCGGGCTTGACCGTGGAGGCGGCCGAAACTATAGCAGCCGGGTGGTTGTCGGAAGACGGAATGCGCTTTCTCTGGCTGGTGTTGGCAATTCCGGTTATTTTTTTCTTTATTTCTTTTTTCCGCTATCTGCCCAGAAAGATTTTTTCCTGTTTTTGGCTGGCGCCAACTTTTGCTCTGACTTACAGCTTGTTTCTGCGGCTAGTCGGAATTATGGAAAACTTGCTCACGGCCTTTATCCTATTTTTTTCATTGTCTGTAGCGATAATGGTCTTGATGGCCGGTTTTGCCGGACTCATTGTTCTGGCGGGTCTTTCGGTGCGGTGCCTGCAAAACAGCTACATTAAAAGCATGGAGCAGGGCATGCGTGGTACGGAAGAGTATAAGCCATAAACAATTTTTGCCGAAAAGGAGAATGGTTATGAAAAAAGAACCGAGACCGGAAGCGGTAATTCGTCATGCTCGAATCTTCGGCGCGGGTAATATTCAAGTCGTCCAGAGAGTTGCGAGCGGAGCGAAAGAAGACACAACAAAAAGCCCTGTCGAAAACTTCAGGACTCTTCGCTCTAACGGCGGAGCAAGGGGGGCGGCCGAAGCTCACGAAAGAGCGTCGGCAAACAGTTCTGATTAAAGAACTGTCGGGAGATAGATCTTTATAACGAAAAAAACAAAAAGGACTACCGGTAAGGCAGTCCTTTTATTATTTTTTTGATTTTTTCTTGCCGGATTTTTTTAGGGCTAATGTTTTATATTCTTTATCAAGCTTTTTGGTTTCTTCTATCTCCCGTTGTTTTTCAGACGGGAGGTCTTTGGCTATCTTTTTTAGTTTTGTGTCGTCAACCTTGAGCACGTCTTGCCAGCGTCCCAGCGGTTCCAAAATCGCCCGCAATGTTTCGTTGTCGTACTTGAAGCGCTGGATAGCCTGACGGGTGATATAGCCGTCTTCGCCAAACAGCCTCTCTAATCCTTCTTGGTCCATAAATTTTGACATATCGGCCTTAATTTCTTTCAATCGATTATCTCGCTCGTCAATCTCTTCGTTTAGTTTCGTGTATTCTCCAATTAGGGCTCGGATGTCTTGGTCGTTAAAAAATATTTTTTCTTCTTTAAATTTATGCTTGAAAAACGGGCAGTTTCGTTGGAACTCGCACCAGTCGCACAAAACGTTGGGTGTAGCGTTGAATTTGTTTTCCTTAAAAGCCCTATCAATGATTTCAACATCTTTGATAATGCTTTCTTTCGTAGCGTTTAAATTATCTAATGTGCGAGTACTAGAAAGTTTTTCCCCGTGTTTTAAGAAGTACAAACTGGTTTTAAGCGGCCGGTCTTCTTTGACCAGGGTCGGCCAGCGGTTAGCCACGCCAAGATGATAGACCGCCAATTGTAGGTCCTTGTCTACTGCCTCCTGAGACGGCATTTTTTTAGTGGTTTTATAATCAATCACTTCCAGCAGGCCGTCTTCGTTCTTATCTACGCGGTCAATTTTGCCAGTAATTAAATGTTTCTCTGCGCCAATCTGCAACGGCACTTCAAACATTGTTTCCAGCGCCAGCACCGTAAATTGCGAAGGATAATTTTTGGCATAATAGTCTTTCATTATTTTTATCGCCTGGGCAAAATTCAAAGTGGATTCTTGTTCGGAGGAGTAAATAGAAGGATCCCATTTGTCGGCGATAAACTTTAAAATATCCTCTTCGGTGGGGATAATAAGCCCCGGTTCATGCAGCAGCTTCAAGGCGCTGTGCAGCAGCGTGCCAAAAAGCGCGTCTTTGGATTTAGGCGTTCTAATCTTATCAATATATTGAAGCTTAAACTTTAGCGGACACCTTTTAAAAGTTTCCAGGGCCGAATATGATATGCGCATAGATTTATATATGTTCATTCTATCATCGGGCTAAAGAATAGACAATTTTTTAAATTTGTATTAGATTTAGCAAATTACTTAAGGGGGGTTCTTTTTAGGTCACTTAAACAAAAAAATTAGAAAGGGGGACATGGTTATGCTATCTCTTTTCCTATTGGCCGAAGTTAACGGAGAAAAGATGCCTGTGACTCTGAACGAAATCCTGGATCTTTTAAGGGAAGACGAAAAAGGGGACTTTAAAAAGCTCATCAGTCTTTGCCGGGAAGATCAAGCGCTCATTCAAGAGCTGGCAAAAAAGAAAAATCTGTCCGACGAAGATATTCAGTCTATCGCCGAAAGGCTTTTTGAAAACACTTTTTCTTTTTACTTGATCGTGAAAGAAAGGCTGGGCACAAAATTGCGAGGATCATCTCGAACCATGGACGCAATAATGAGCGGTGATCTGGGGGAAGGGTCAAGGCTGAATTAGGGCTTGGCAGTTAATCGCGGGGGACAGGGCGAGTTAAAAACAAAAACTCAGCCCTTTTTTATTTAGCAAAATTAGGATAATAAAAAATAAAATTTAAAATAAATAAAAAATAAATTAGTAAGGTTTGGAAATGCGGAAAATCCGAAGAATTAAGGTTGACGGTTAGCCAGAAACGGGCTGTGGATAACTTAAGGGGGAGGTGGATAATCGGCTGGATAGTACGTCGCACAAGATTCCTTTTGCGACGTGATATGCCTAATAAAAAGGGGTCTTCTCCACAGACCCCTCACCTGTTGATAATTTCAGAAAGCGCTAGAAAGCATTAAATAGTCGGTGTTTTATTAAATAAATTTCGGAAAAATATTTTTATATTTTCAATTAAGCTGCCCGCGATATTTTTTATCTCTCCCACCAGTGTCTGGACATACCCCTGGGCGCCTTGCTTAGCATCATTAATTTGTTTATCGACTTGGCGGTTTATTTCGTCTTTGGCGGCGTTTTGGGCCTGGTCGGCGGTATCCCGGAATCCTTCCTCGGCCTTATTTTGGATATTATTCATTATCTTTTGAGCCTCGGTTTGAAGTTTACCTCCCTTGATCCATTCGTTTATTAAGGGGTCCAACGGTGACGCTGGCAGCTCAATTTTTGTGCTGGACGCTGTTTTGCTCGGTTCGCCTGATGGGAGGGCTTCCTGGGCCAAAATAAGGCCTCCGGGGGTGTAAAGAAGGGTTAAAAGTAAGACTAGAGATGCGATTTTGTGCATATTTGTTATTCGGGCTATTTATACTTATTATGTCGCACAATATATGGTCTCCGTTATTTTATTATTCTGCTAATCTCAAAATAAAAAGCTTCTTAATTTCTAGCGCCCTTCTTACTTTTTCTGTGTCTAAATTAAATATTTTAATACTAGATAAGTCCGAGGCAAACTCTAATTGTTTGTGGGTTTCCATCTGCAGTCCCACTTCCCCCAAGAAGCTTCTTAGGTCATTTTCGTCTTTAAATGCATTTTTCAGATTATTCCGTCCAGTCAAAATTTTTAGAAAACGATATTTGTTTTTTTCGGTTTGATTATTATTAAAACTTTGATTTTTTATTTCTATGTCGCTAGTTACGCAAAAACCGCCTTTTTCTTTAAGAATTTTTTGAACGTTCTTGGCCAGACATAGTTTCTCTTCGCGGTTAAGATATTGCATGACTCCTTCTAAGCAAATGGCAACTGGACTAGCCAGTCCCTTGGCGGCTAAGAGAATTTCGTCCTCATCGGTTGCATCAGCAGCTATAAACTTTAAATTATTTCTGGTTTGGCTTAATTTTAATAAAATATTTTTTACAATTTTTTCTTTTTGTTCAATTATTTTTGGTAAGTCAGTTTCGATATAATTTACGGCCGGGTCTTCGGTCATAATTAGCCCGCGTGACGCTAAGCCAGACCCGATTTCCAAAATATTTTTCGCCCCTTTACTTTTTAGAAGATTAGTAATCGAAAGCAACCGTAATTCTGAGCCGGGTAAAAATAAAGCCAAAGCTTTTTTAAGTGAAAAACCAAAAAAGCCAATAAAAACTCTTAGCCACCCAACCCTAACCCTGGCACTAATCTCTTTCGCGTAAGGTATGTCGGCAAAGCTTCGCAAATAAGCAATTCCCCTAGCCGTCGGACTAATTTTATTAAAGTTGGGCATGATTTAATTAAATTTCTTCCATTCGCCTTCGGAAATGACACTAAATCCCCCGTCAACAACCTTGATGGCGGAGTTGTCGTCTAGGGCGTAAAAAGTAGCGGGATTCTCTTTTGCCATTTTTTCCAGGTTTTCCAGAGTCACGTTGGGGAAAAAAGAATTATTTAAATGGGGGCGAATTAAAAGATCAACATAGCCAAGTCCGTCGTCTTTGTCGTATTCTCCAATCTCGTCAGAGTAGAGAAAGTCAGCCGCGTTTAAGTCCAGGCTTTGGCAGGCAATCATGCTGCCTGCGCTGATGCCGACGTAGATTTTGGTTTTTAGCATTTCCGGCAAAAGTTCTTTCAAGCCGGATTTTTCCATCCAGCCCATTAAATGAGAAACATTTCCTCCTTCAAATAAAAAAATATCCGCTGTTTGCAAACGCGGCAACCAAATATTTTTAGGAAGAGCGGAAATATCAACAATATCAATTGATTTAAATCCCAGATTTTTGCAATTAACCAAGTCGTCAATCAGCCAATCTTTGTCGCCTGGTTCTATGTTCGCGGCGGTTGGAATAACAGCTAAATGAAGTTCGGAAAATGGTTTTCCGGCCAATTCCAAAAGAGCGTTAGAAATTGATTTGTTAGATAATCCGGCGGAAGTAAGCAATAATTTCATAGAGATTTTGTTTACTTTTATCATAGCTCGTCGAGCAAAAGTGTCAAATGAAAAAAGCTTTTCAAGCTTGCGCAAAACTACTGGTTATGTAATATTGTAAAATAAGTTTTGAAGCGGTTCTTTGTTAACTGTCATAGCTTTCAACTCTCGTTTTTTTATGGAGAAAGGAGAACGTCATGGCAAAAAGATACGAAACTGTTTTGGGGGGCGAAGTCCAAAAAGGAGAAGCAAGGTGGCCGATCTATCGGTTCAGCGAGTCCTGGTCCGTGTCGCGTTTTACATCGGCCCAGGAGTTGTTTATTCAGGCCATGGTAGCAACCTCATTCGATCTCCGGGCCTCTCTTTATCTTATCACCCGGGCAATCGAGCTTTTGCCTAATGAACTAAGGCTTTTTAACGAGCGCAGCCTCTTTTTCTTGAGACTGCATGATTATTCGTCGGCACTTAAAGACATTGACCGGACCATCGAACTGATCCCTACTTTTTTCGCTCCCTACATAACCCAGGCAAACATCAGGCTGTTTATGGGCGATAGTCTGGGTTGCGCGAAAAGTTTCCGTCTGGCCGGCTTCTTCGTCGAAGAAAAAAAAGATCAAGCCCTTGTTTTTTATCAGATGGGAATTTGGTTGGCGTTTTGCGGCGACTATTCTTCTGCCAAGGAAATGTTTCGCGACGCCAGCGAACTGGACCCGGACAACAAAAAATACGCGCTGATGGCGCGCGTCCGCCATGTGGGCAAAACGGAATTGGAAGCGGAAAAAATAAAGATTGTGCTGGCCAGATGACAGCCGGAGAGATCTAAAAGGCATGGAATATTCCCCCGTGTCTTTTTTTATTTGGCCGGTAGTTCTATAGGTATATCAATGGATTAACGGATCCGCCCAGGGGAACCGGGCCATACCATTTTTGTTGAACGGTAAAGGTATTGGTAGCAAAAACTGAAAAATGAAGATGCGAACCGGTGGAATATCCGGTTGAACCCATGTAGCCGATGATATCGCCAGCTTTAACCTTCTGGCCAATCGAAACAGACTGGGCCGAAAGATGTCCGTAGAGCGTGGTCAGGCCGTTATTATGGGTAATGGCTACCCATCGGCCGTAAGAATACTTGCCAAGATTACTGACGCCGGCAACAGTGCCGTCTCTGACCGCGCGAACTGGATCGCCGGTATCGCCATCAAGATCGAGGCCGTTATGGAAACCACCGTTACCTCTGCCTTCGTTGCAAGCCGGATATGATTTTCGAGCAAAAGCAGAAACAATACAGCCGTAACCCTGAGTTTGACTGACTTTGTCGAGCGGCCACATTAATGCTCCCTTCCCGGCAGTAATGGAATTTTGGTTGATGGCCAGTCGTAATTTTTGTTCAGCGACAAAAATTTCATTTTCAATTTGGTCCCTTTGTTTTTGAAGCGTTGTTAAGGTCGACTGGTATTGTCTCTCTTGGTTTTTTGTCGTTGTTAATAAATCTGCCTTTTCATCTTTTTGATTATCCAAAACGGAAGTTTTACCGTTAAGTTGTTTTTTTAGGCTTTCGAGATTAGTTTTTTGAGCTTCAGATTCAGTTTTTTGTTTTTCTAGCTCGGCTTTTATTTTTTTAATGCTGGTTAATTTTTGCTGGACACCTTCTTGAAGATTGGCGGCGTACTGGGCTTGGCTTAGAAAATCGGAAAAATTAACATTGCTTAAGATTAATTCAATCGGGCTATTCTGGTCGTATTCGTTGATTTCGCGCAAAATCTGGCTGACGTTATTTTTCTGTTTTTCCAGCTCAACATTTTGAGTGGTGATGTCGGAGGCGAGCCCTTTGATTTTTAGGGAAGCTTCGGAGATTTTTGTCTGGGTCAGGCGGACTTCTATCTCGAGTTTTTTTATCTGGGTCTCCATTCGGGAGATTTCACTTTTTAGCGTGGTCCCTTGGTTTTTGGTGTCTTTGATCATCGCTTGATACTGAGCAATTTGTCTTTCCATTTCCTGGATCTGGGACTGTTTTTGATTGATTTCATTTTGCAGATCATCGGTTAAGGCGGCTTTAGCTGGCCAAATAAAAAAGAGCAAGCTAAAAACAGCTGCCCCAAAGACAATATTTTTTAACGGATTTCTAAGGGCAATCATTGGATTTTATTTTAATTTAATTCCAAAATACTTAGAATAATAGTGTAAACGGCCTAGTTCTCTAATGGAGAAGTCTATCAGATCTTTATTTTTTTTATTATATTTTATTTTTGATTGGAATATTTTTTTTATAAAGTCGGGGCCTATCTTAATTGTCTTATTTTTTGCAACAAAAAATATGGCTTTTTTTAGTTTTTCTTCGAATACCCCTTTGTTTGCCCCTGAAAGCATCAGATCTTGAGTTAATTTGTCGAGGATCTCTTGTCTTACAATGGAAACCCCATAGTGTCTATAAGAAAAAAAACTAAAGAAAAAATGAGCATCGCAATTTGTTGTGTATCCTAGATTTTTTTCTTCAATCTTAAATTTTTTTGCTGCAACTTCTCGTGCTTTTTCTGGGCTATAGGGTAAAAAGGTAAGCGGGTAGATTGTGCTTGGTATTTTTTCCAAAGAAATATTTTCAGGATCAAAATCATATTCGGTATTGTTTAATTTATTTTTAAAAATATGATTAAAAATTTTATTCATTTTGTGGTAACCAAAAAAATCGAAATAATATTGTTTGCTCTCTTCTGTCATCAGCACGGGAATAGGAATCTGTTGGGAGGTAACGCCACTTATAACTAACGGGATATTTTTTTCCGATGCTATTTTATATGCCACTCTAGTTCGAAGATGGTCGCATAATGTACACCCATTATTAGAATGTACATTTTTTTCTATCATTGATGGGGTGCCTTTTTTTATAAATTTTTTATAAATTTTTTCATCTATTTTAAATTTTATAATGTCAACTTTTCCTATTTTCGCAATTTGCTCTACATTATTTTGAGCGAGTTGATTTTGAAGTGGATGGATAGCCGTAAAGACCAGGATCCTTAATTGGTATTTATCTTTTAAAAGATGCAATAAATAAGCGCTGTCCTTCCCTCCGCTTAAGAAAAGAAGGGCGTCGTAAGATTTATTAAATTTATTTTGTTCTTTTATTTTTATAAAAAATTTTTCCATAACTTGAGTTAGGTGTTTTCTTTGATGGAGCAATATATCTTTCGGTAGGTTACGTTTTCTGCAGAAGTCGCAAAGCTCATCGTCGCTTATTTTGGTTTCGGGGACGATGTCTTTTATTCCACATTGTTTACAGGTCTTTACTATTTCGGGCATTTTTGCACCTTTAGAATGATTGACTTATGCGTTTTATAGATTCCTCCTTCCCTAGTATTTCGATGATGTCAAACGGAGGGGGTGAGTTTTTTTGCCCAGAGAGAGCTACTCTCAATGGCCAAAGCAACTCTCCTTTGTTGTTCCAGTTGGCCGTTTCTTCCAAAAGAAGCCGAGTGATAGTCTCTTTATTGAAATATTTCAGATTGATATTTGAAATAATTTCTTTAGATCTTTCTAGTGATTTTTTTATTTCCTCATTAGTCATTTCCTTCCACTTTAGCAGCCTTTTGTCATATTTCGTTATCTCAAAAAAGAACTTTAAGTTTTTGGCAACATCAAATAAGTTGCTAGATCGTTCTTTTTCTAGATTTAACATTTTTTTGATTTGTTTATCATCAAAAGTGTTTCCTTTTGGCAGGTATGGTCGAAATTTTTCTAACAATTCGCTCTCCGGCAGCTGGCGGAGATAATAGCTGTTGTACCAGTTAAGTTTTTCTATATTAAAAACAGCGCCGGCCTTATGAACTTTTTCCAGTTTAAAATCTTTCAGCAATTCTTCCATAGAAAAAATCTCTTTTTCTGTGCCGGGATTCCAACCTAAAAACGCCAGATAATTTATCATCGCTTCCGGCAGGTAGCCCTTTTTTATATAATCCCCCACCGCCACGTCGCCTTTCCGTTTGCTCATTTTTGTCCGGTCGGAGTTAAGGAGCAACGGCAAATGTGCAAAAAACGGTGTTTCCCATCCAAAATATTCATAGAGCAAAATATGTTTTGGCGTTGACGGCAGCCATTCCTCGGTGCGCGTGATATGGGTAATTCCCATCAGATGGTCATCGACGACAACGGCTAAATGGTAGGTCGGGTAACCGTCAGATTTTAGAAGAATCTGGTCGTCGATATCGTTGGATTTATAAGTTATCTTGCCGTGAACGAGATCATTCACCGTGATGATTCGATTATCGGGAATTTTCATTCGGACGACATACGGTGCACCGGATTTTATTTTCTCTTCAATTTCTTCTTGAGTCAGCTTCTGGCAGCGGCGGTCATATTTTGGTGCCAGCTTTTTGGCAATTTGTTCATTGCGCATCGTTTCGAGTGTTTGTTCGTCGCAAAAACAATAGTAGGCATGGTTATCGTCCAGCAGTTTTTGGGTATGTTTTTTATAAATTTCCAGGCGTTCCGACTGGATATAGGGTCCGTAGTCTCCGCCGACATTCGGGCCTTCATCGTAGTTGGTCCCCGCCCAGGCTAGATTGTCATAGATTACTTTAGCCGCATCTTCAACGAAACGTTTCTGGTCCGTGTCTTCCAGACGTAAAATAAACTGGCCATTATTTTGTTTGGCAAGCAGATAGGAGTAGAGGGCGGTGCGCAGACCGCCAATATGCAAGTAACCGGTTGGGCTGGGCGCAAAACGAGTTCGAACATTCATTATTTTATGGGTAGTTAATATTTGGCGATATTCAAAACTTCTTGAGCGATTTTTTGAGCGGCATCGGGCGGATTGAATTTTTTAGCGTTATCACCCATTTTTTTAAGTAGATCAGGATTATCCAGCAGGCTAAATATCCGATCTTGAAAAAGATGAGGAGTCAGGTTCATTTGATCAATGATCATAGCCGAACCGCTTTCGGCATAACCCACTGCATTTTTTAATTGATGACTGGCGGCTGAATCAGGCAGCGGAATTATAATGCTTGGTTTACCAAGGCTGGCAATTTCGGCGATAGTTCCGGCTCCCGCTCGAGAGATTATCAAGTTAGAGGCCGCATAAGCTTCTCTCATTTGATTCTCGTCCAAGAAGGGAAAAAGAAAATAACCCGGATAATTTCTGTGCTCTAAATCTTTTTTTATTTCTTCATAATTATTACTGCCGCATTGATGAATAATTTCGCAGCGGGAAATTAATAGCGGCAAGGCGCTGGAAACAACTTCGTTTAATGCTTTGGCTCCCTGGCTGCCGCCCAGGATTAAGATTACCGATTTTAAGCCGCTAAGACCAAATACTTTTTTGGCTTCTTCGAGAGTCCCGTTTAGGAGCTCTGGGCGAACGGGGTTTCCGGTTAGAGCCATTTTATTTTTTTTCTTACTGAAAAAAAACTTGATGCTTTCGGGAAAAGAGATAGCAACCTTTTGGGCCAGAACAGAGCAGAACTTATTTGCTAATCCGGGAATGGTATCTGATTCGTGAATAACAATTGGGATTCTGAATATCCAGGCGGCGATTACTACCGGGACGCTGCCGTAGCCGCCTTTGCTGAAAATAACATTGGGCATAAAAAAGAAAAGATGCCAAAGCGCTTGAATCGTGCCGATGGGAATTTTAAAGATATCAAAAATATTTTGCAGCGAAGCGTAGCGGCGCAACTTTCCAGCCATGATGGTTTGGTGCTGAATATTTTCTTGAATTAATAATTCTTCGCCGACGGTTTCCGGGCCAATGAACATAAACTCGATTCCCGTTCCTTCGCCGATGGGAATTTTAAATATATTCTGCTGGACTATTTTTTTTATTTCCCTGACGACGGCTAAGATGGGAAATAGATGGCCACCGCTGCCGCCGCCGGTTAGGGCGATTCGCATAACTAATTTAAAATTGAAAAATCAAAGTGTAAAATTATGGTGTCCTCGCTTCGCGATGATTTATTTTAAATTTTACATTGTCCTTTTCAATTTTGAGATTTACATTTTGCAATATAGCTTATTTATATTCTACTTTGTTTAGAAATGTTTAGCAAAATCCCCATGCCGATTAAACAAATAGCCAGAGAGGAACCGCCCAGAGAAATAAAAGGCAAGGTAATGCCGGTTAAGGGCAGAAGGCCGCAAATAGCCGAGATGTTTATTGTCGCCTGGACGATTATCCAGCCGGTTAATCCGCCAGCCAGAAGCTTTGTGAATTCATCCGGCGCCCCCTGGGCAACTTTAAAGCCGCGAAAAGTAAAGATTAAGAACAGAATTAAAAGGCATAAAAGGCCGATAAATCCCAGCTCTTCGCCGATGACCGCGACAATCGAATCCGAAGCCGGTTCCGGCAAGTAGCGGAATTTTTGTAGTCCTTGGCCGAGTCCTAGGCCGAAAATTCCACCCGATCCTATGGCCAGTAAAGCCTGATTTATTTGGTAGCCGATACCCAAGGGATCAATTTCCGGATTTTGGAAAACCTGCAAGCGCTGGGCGGCATGAGGCATCAATTTTATTAACAGTAAAAAAAGACCGACTGTTCCGGCGCCAATTAAGCCAAGGTGAGAGAATTTAGCGCCGGCTAAAAAGAAGATGATTAAAGAGGTAAACCCGATAACGCCCAGCGTGCCGATGTCTGGTTCCTTAAGAATTAAGATACCCACTAATCCGACTAAAAAAACGAAAGGGATAAGGCCTTCGGAGAAATTTTTTACGGCTTTGCCCTTGCTAGCCAGCCAGGCGGAAAGGTAAATAATAAAGAATAATTTTAAAAATTCTGACGGTTGGATAACGATTCCTCCGAGGTTAATCCAACGGCTAGCTCCTCCATGGGCCATGCCGATTCCGGGAACAAAAACTAGAATCAAAGCCAAAACCGTTACGGCAAAAAGCAGAAAGGACAATTTTTTCAGATAACGAAGAGGAAAAAAATAAGCGATAAAACCCAAAACAATTCCCGGAAGCAAACCCTTCAATATCTGATTTTTTAAAAAATAATAGCTTTCATGATAATTTTCTTGGGATTGACTTATGCTGGCCGAAGAAACCATAATCAAACCAAAAACAACTAGAATTCCGATGACGGCAAGAAGAATATAATCTGGTTGGCTGGTCGATTTCAATTGAAGATTAATTTAAAGGTTGAAAATAAAAAATTATTTTAAGGAAGCAACAGCTTCATTAAATTTTTGGCCGCGATCAAACTCGTGTTCAAACAAGCCAAAACTGGCGCAGCCGGGCGATAGCAGAATAATATCCCTCTTAGCCGCTTCCTGAGCGGCAAGACTGACGGCTTTTTCCATGCTGCTTGCGATTTTTATCGGAAGATGCTCGGCAATTATCTTTTCGATTTTATCAGTAGCTGTTCCTTTCAATAGAATAACGGTTTTGCATTTTTCGATGATAATCTTGGCAAATTCCTCAAAGCTTAAATTTTTATCGTCTCCGCCAGCGATCAGAATTATTTTTTTCTCTTCCGGCACGGATTCTTTTTTGGTCAGATAAAATTCATCTATAGAATCTATGGCGGCGATGGCCGCGTCAGGGGCGGTAGCAGTTGTGTCGTTAATATATTTTACGCCTTTAACCTCTTTGATAAATTGCAAGCGACCCTCAAGTTCCTTGAAAGTTTTTAGAGCGATTCTTATCTTCTCGGGAGTAATATTGTAGAGGTCCGCAACCGATACGGCGGCCAGGACATTAGACAAGTTGTGCTGACCGATTAATTTTATATCTTTTAGACTGCAAATTTCTCCCTGGCCTGCGCCATAAAAGATCTTTTTTCCTATAAGGTAGGCTCCGAGCCTGGCTTTTTGATTAAAGTTCGGCAACTCTTCCTTAAGCAGGGCGTCGCCGTTGGTCGAATAAAAATATATTCGGGAACTGACTCCTTTGGAAATATCCCGTAATAATGGATCGGAATAATTAAGGAAAAGATAATCTTTATCTTTTTGAAATTTAAATATTAATTTTTTATCTTCAACATAATCCGAGAAGCTTTCGTAACGATTAAGATGGTCTTGCAGTAAGTTGGTCATAACGGCAACGTAAGGACTCTTTTTGTGGTGCTTGGCATCAGCCAGTTGCCAGGAGGAAAGTTCCAGCACAACAATGGTGTCCTTTGTTATTTCGGGCAATTTTTCAAGAACCGAACTGCGAATATTTCCCGCCAAAATAACTTGCGGATATTGCTGGCCGAGTATATGAGCTAGCAAAGAAGCGGTAGTCGATTTCCCCTTGGTGCCGGTAACGGCAATGATCGGGGCCGGACAAAGCTCAAAAAAGATCCCGATGTCGCTTTCAATGGGAATATTCTTGGCTCGAGCCGCTTCCAGAAACTCTGACTTATTAGGCACGCCGGGATTTTTTATCACCATATCGGTGTCGGTAAAATCTTTTAAGCGATGTTCGCCCAAGATAAATTCTATGGGGAAATCTTTTAGCATCTCCAGAGAATCCTTTAATCCTTCTTTGCTTTTTAGGTCGGTGGCTAATATCTTAGCGCCTTGAGCCGCTAAAAATTTAATTATTCCGACTCCCCCGCCATGGAGACCCACGCCCATAACGGTAATTCTTTTATCTTTGAAATCTTTTAATTCCATAGATTTATTCTTATCGGTAAATTTTTTATTGATTATTTCTATTAAAGATAGAATCTATCCAAAAATGCGATTATCAATCCTAGTGACGCGGTCATGAAGGAAATAATCCAAAAACGCATGGTGATTTGCGACTCTGGCCAGCCTTTGGCTTCTAGGTGGTGGTGAACCGGCGCTGAAATAAAAATCTTTTTACCGTTTCGTAGTTTTTTAGAAAGAAGCTGGATGATAACCGAAAGGGATTCGGCTACCAGAATAAAACCAATCAACGGTAAGAGTAGAAATTGATTGGTTATCATGGCAATGATGCCAAGCGTGATTCCCAGTGACATTGCTCCGGTATCGCCCATAAAAAATTTAGCCGGATGAATATTAAACCACAGAAAAGCGAGCAGTGCTCCGATAATGGCGCCGCAAAAAGCGGCCAGGTCAAAGTGTCCCTGAGAATAAGCGATAACGCCATAGGTGCCAAAAGCGGTAAGTAGCGTGCCGCCGGCCAATCCGTCTAATCCATCGGTTTCGTTTACGGAAAAAGAGGTGGCGACTAAGATAAAAACGAAAAGTAGAATGTACCAAAGACCGATATCAAAATTACCGATAAAAGGAACATGGATTGTGCTCCAGCTTAATTTATAATAAAACCACCAAGCGCCAAAACTGGCGATAGCAGTATAGACTAAAAGACGATGACGCATTTTCAATCCGCCTCCCTTTGGGCCAATTCCCCAAATACCTAATAGGTCATCAGCTAGTCCGACCAGGCCAGAAGCTACGAGCGCTCCTAATGGCAAGAGAGTTTGACTCCGATTTAAAAAATTTAAATTACCGATGAGATGGTCAGCTCCCAGTTTAGTCAATACCCAAAAGAGCAAGGCCGTAAACAAAACTGTCAGCCAAACCAAAAGTCCTCCCATGGTTGGTGTCCCTTCTTTTTTCTGGTGCAGTTGATTGAAAATCGGCGCGCCCTCGGCTCGAATTTGCTTGCCCAGGCGATATTTGATTAAAAAATGGACCCAAAGCGGCGTTAGCGCGAAGGCCACAACGAAAGAAAAAGCCGCTAGGCCCAAAATTCTAGAGATTTGAAACAAATCAGACATTAAAAATACTCAGAAATGGAGGTTCTGATTAAGTTAATGATTATTTTATTTATTCCGATTTTACCACAAAAAGGCAGTTTTTGTCCATTCAATTAGGCTGGCGCTTTCACCCATTCTGTCCTGGCTGTCCATTATAACCGAAATGACTATCTCTTGGTTGACGGGAGCTTCGAAGGCCGTAATCATGCAGTTTCCCGCTTCTTCGGTGTAACCGGTTTTCCCGCCCAGCAGCTCGGGAAATCTTTGGAGCAATCTGTTGGTACTGGTAAAGTGGTGTTTAAACAAGCCGTCGGCAGAGATAATATCAATTGCCGGACTTTTTATGATATCTTTTAAAAGTTGATTTTTTAAAACTTCCTGCATTATTTTTATTAAGTCTCGAGCACTCGACCGATTTTTGGGGTCGAGCCCGCTTGGATCAACATAAAAAGTGTTAGGCAAATTTAAATCTTCGGCTTTTTTATTCATTAGCTCGACCAGGTTTTTGTTATAAATATTTTTTAAGTTTTCTTTCAGCGCCTCGGCTGCGTCATTGCTTGATTCCAGTAATAAGGCGAAGAGCAAATCTTTGCTAGTTAATTTTTCGTCAACTTTTAAATCGCCCATTTCGCCGTATGTTGCGACCGCTTCTTTGCTGACTGTAAAAATATCGTTTATTTTAGTATTTTCCGTTATCACCATGGCCGTCATTAATTTGGTGATGCTGGCAATCGGCCGGGCATCGTCAATCCCGTTTTTCTGCCAAATAATTTTTTGGCGGGTAGCGTCAAAAATTAACCCTGTTTGGGCGGTAATTTGCGGATCCGGGATGTTCCAATTGCGGATTGGGTATATCGGTAAAAGCTGAGAAGCTAAAAAGCCCTGTCCAGAAATCGGCAATTGGTAGTCAGTGATATCAATTGCAGCGGTGTTGTCTTTCGGGCCGTTTGCGGCCGGCAAGTTGCTGGGCACAAACAATCCGATAGCCGGATTGAGAAGGATTAGAAAAGAAGCGAGAAATTGAATCATTGTTTTCTGTCTAGTTTTATCGAATCATAATCGCAATAATCGGCGATATTTTTACAAATTTTATTCAGTATATTTTTTTTAGCATCGCCTCGAAGTATCTCCGGCTTGAGCCGTTTGCTCTCTATCGGCAACAGAACAATTTTTATGTTTTTATCGCTTATTGCGCTCGCGAGGATTAGTCCTTGCTGGGTTTCTTTGGAAAAATATTGATCAAAAACAAAATTTCCCAGCGAATAAAAAACTAATTTTCCATCAATGATTTGAGCATCCTGGATAACGTGAGGATGGCTGCCAATAACTAGGTCTGCCCCGGCGACGAACCAGGCACGCGCCAAATTCTCTTGGCCTAGGGAGTGAGTTTCCTGATATTCGTTTCCCCAGTGAGGCAAAACAACAACAAACCGGCCTAACTGTTTCTCTTGCCGGATAATTTCTTCAATATTATTTATACCAAATGTCAGATTAATAGCAATAAGCGATACTTTTAGGCCCTTTTGCTCAAAGCGCATAATTGATTCTCCATTTGCCTTGCCCGGGTTCCCCTGCCAATTTATGCCCGCTTTACCCAGGATTTTTTGAGTAATCAGCAGGCTATTTTGACCTTGATTTAGAGTATGGTTATTGGCCAGACCAACGGCGGTTAGCTTCAGATACTCCAGCGCTTTAATTGTCTGATTAGAGAAATTAAATTTTAAATCATTAATTTGCCGAGGTTGAGGAACCGTCTTTTCGCTGATGGGGCCTTCTAGATTCAGCCAGGAAATATCCGTGCCCCAAAAAGTTCTATTCCCCAAGTTAGCGAATAAGTCTTTAAAGTTGTTCTGTTGAAACTGATAACCAATTTCACGGCCAAACATGGCGTCGCCGGCAAAAGTAAAAGTTAAAAAATTTTCGGCGGAGGCAGACAGGCTGTTATTATAATAGCCGAAAACATGGGTAGTCGTTTCCGCATCAAGATTATTAGTTAACAGTCCGGAATTGGTGTGGTCGAATAAAACGAAATCGTTTAAGTTTTTTAATTTTGCCCAAGAAGCTAAAAAGGCCAAAGAAGCGTTTGAGTCGACTTCTGTTTTCCAAATTTCTTCTTCGTTGGCGGTTGTTAGCGCCCTTAGTGTTTTGATGTCGTGAATCTCCGCGACACGAGCTGGTTGATAATGAGACATGTCAACCGAAGCAATTACGCCGCATTCTGGGCAGGCCTCTTTAAAAAAGGCTAATAAATTTTTAATGGATTCTTGTCCGACAGAATCTTTTATAATGACGGGAACCAGTTTTGACTCGGGAAAGAAATCTTTTATCTCCCCTAATAAGTTTTTTATTCCGTGCTCGTTTTCGAAAGCGGCGTCATCAATTGCCGCCAGATTATTTTTCGTTAAGCCATCAATCAGGGCTATGTCGGCCGATAGCGTTCTTTGTCCGTTGGCAATCGCCCATTCGCGGCTTGAGGTAATAAGGTCGCTCGCTCCGGTATTAAAATGATTTGTTGAAAGCAGGATTATTGTTTTTGGCTGAGATTTTTCACTTAATTTTTTTAAAAGCTCTATGCGTTTATCTTTAACCAAATCATGATGAGGCACAACAACCGCCAATTGTCCGTTGGCGGTTGTTGTTTTTTCCGGGCTCGGAATTAGAGTGTAGGTTTTTGATGAATTTTTTAGTCCGAAATAAAAACCTATGCCGGCAAAAATGATGATCAAGGCGGCGGAAACTAAAACAAAGTATGATTTTTTCATCGAGAAACAATTACGGCTTACCAATTAACAGTCCTCCCCATTCAACCAGAGTGAAGCCTTTTCTCTGAAAGCCAGTTAATTTTTGAGGCGTTAAATTGGTCGAAAAATCATTCTGTCCCTGGAAGTCAAGAAATATTCGCGCAACTGTCTCGGGTCTGGGAGAAACACTCAAGGGCGCCAGGGCATTCATTTCTTTTGTCGTGAGCCAGGTTAAACGAACGTATGGCGTCTTGGGCATTCTGGGCAGCCAAAAACTCATAAAATCAGCCGATTCTTTTTTATTCAGGCCAAGCGCGGTTAAATCGCTTTGAAGTTCGGTTTGGATACTCTTGCTTGAAACTACACGGCCTTGCGTAATAAACGGATAAAAACCGTTGCCTATTCCTTCCCAATAAAGGCTGTCATAACTTTTTCCATCTCGATCTATAATCGAACCGTCTGAATTGGCCGTAACTTTCCAACCGGATAGATAGCCGGGTTTGCTTATTTTTATTTCAGCGCCGATTTTTACCGATACGGAAGTAGTTTTTTCTGGATATAAATAAATCACCGGTTTGCCGCATTCGGCTAGTGGGCCAAAATCGCTGTCTGCAAAAATCAGGTAATTGTTGAAGGGGTCTTTCCAGATTAAGATTGGTTTTTTGGCCACAAATGATTCATAAGAAAGCACGCTTTTGTCATCTACTCGTCCGCCATTATAATTTTCGTAAGCGATTTTAAGTATATCGTTGGTAGCGTCCGTTAGGGTATACAAGGGTTCACCGGAAGAAGTCAGGCCAATCGGTACTAGCCTGCTAGATAGACTTGAGTCGTCATAAAACGTGTCGATCGGCCCCCCGCAACCGCGGATAAAACCAATCGTGAATTTTTTTGAAGAAAAATCTTTATCACTTAAAGTCGCGATTAGTGTTCCATCGTCTGCTAAAAAATATTTTTCAGAGGCGTAGCGGATAATCGAGGTATCGGCGAGCTTTAAAATATAATTAACGTTTTTAACTTTGGGATTACTGCTTTCGTTCCACCTGAGATCTCGGTAAACGTCGCCATAGGTGGTACTTCCGATTTTTTCAATTATTTCTTTGTAGGTTGGGTTGCTTATTTTGGCTTGTTCAAGGTTTTGTGTGACGGTATCGAAAAGCTGTCCTCGGTCAAAGCCAGCGGAAGCAATTTTTACGGTTTTGTTTTGAAAGGTTAGGGTTTGCGGCGCAACGAGAGAGGAATAAATCGTTTGATAGTCAATCCGGATTAACTTATTATCGTGTTTCTCTTTGTCGAGCAGGTCGGACAGGCTATTTTGGATATCTTGTTCGCTAGTTGATGAAAAATCGGAATTTTTTACTATAAGATGGTATGTGCCGGCGAAGTCTTTTCTAAAACGATAAAGCGCAATTCCCATTATCTGTATTTGCGCATCGATAAGTTGTCCAGCGTTAACAATGTCGGCGACTTTATAATAGCTAACGGATTCAGATGGATAGGCCTCCGCGTTAAACAATTGGAGGTCGTTTAGCTTTTCGGGTTTTGGGAGCCAATTAACGCCGGGATCGGTAATGGGGTTTATTGTTTCTGTCGGAGTTGGTTGCACGGACGGACTTGATGATGGTGTTGGAGATGGTGATTTTTTATTCATCGTCAAGCCGACATAATAAGCTCCGGCGCCGACTAAAAACATAGCCAGGACGATGATTGAAGAAACCAGCCATATCTTTTTTTGTGTAAAATCCATTATATTTTTTATTTAATTGATTATTAAAAATTTAAACTTGAGGCCTGGGGTCGCCAGTGCGGCACTATTTTTTTGCCATGGAGAAACCGCCCCGTAGGGCGTTTGAGTTTAATTTTATTAAACTGACTGGCGAAAGTTTTATCGAGATTTCATAGGCGCCGCCGTTAACAATGATCTTCGATGGTTTAGCTAGTGCATTATCAATAAAAAAAGGCAATTTATTATATAATTCTCCAAAGGGCGGGGTTGCGCCAAGATCAATACCCTTGATGTTTGTTTTAAGCCATTTTTCCGGAGCGAAATCAATTTTTTTATAATTTTTTTCTTTGGTTTTTTGACGTAATTTGTTAAAGACAGTCAGCGTTTTTTTCTTATCCAGGTTTTTATTTGACGGAATCAATCCTAGCGCGTAATTTTTTCCATCAAAACAAACAATAACGGTCTTCCCTATTTCGACTGGTTTGACGTGCAGCGTTGCTGCTTTATCAAAAGCCGTGTAAACGGTCTTGTGTTCAATTATTTCGTATTTGATTTTATTCGCGTCTAAAAACTTTTGGATGGTTTTAGATATCATAATTTTAAAATTGTTTAAAATTATTTTTGTATTTTGCTTTCCAGGCTATCCAGCCGATTTTTTATTTCGCGCAGCGTTTCTTTTATTTCTCTCGCCTCTATGTCTTGGATTTTCTGTTTAATTTCGGCCAGACTTATTCTTTTCATTTCTTCAATCATTGTTATGATTTTTTCAAGCTGATATTTTATATCGTTTTCCATATTTTTTAATTTAATTATTATTTAATTATTTTTTTGATTTTTATCGCGCCGTCAGGGCAAAAACGCGAACAGGTGTCGCAAGCTGTGCATTTTTTAAAATCAACTTCGGGAATAGGCGAAGAAAGCAATCCCAGCTTTTTACCGAAAGACAGTGCTCCGAAAGGGCATTTAATGATACAAATGCCGCAGCTTTTGCAGTGGTCGGGAGCAATAATTGCTTCTTTCCCTTCGCCGCCAGTTTTTATCGGGCCGTGTTGCGGGACAAAGGTCGCTTCAGTAAAATTTCCTTCTTTTAGCTCGAAGTCTTTGCCCAATAAAAATATTTGATGATTTCTTTCTTTAATCTCTTCGGTTTTAAATTTTTTGCTTAGAACCGAAACAATCGTCTGCCAGGTTTTTTCAGCCGGAAGATCAAGCAATCGGCTAAGAGCTCCAACCATTAAAACATTGAGCGACTTTAAGGCAAGGTTTTCGGAGGCTAATTTTGTTGCCGGAATGCCAAATTTTCTTTTAGCGCGAACCGCGTCAAAAGAAACAGTCGAGCTGTCAAAAATAACGGTTGTTTCCGGGACAATATATCTGGCAACGTTGAAAATGGCTCGTTCTTGTAAAATCACGGCTAAATCAGCTTTGTCAAACCGTGGGTAGCAAATAGCGCCTTGGCTAATCGTTAAGAAGGCAATCGAAGGCGAACCGCGCTGTTCAACGCCGAAAGAAGGAATATAGGAAACTTCGAATCCCTCATCGGCCGCGGTAGTCGAAAGTATTTTAGCGATAGTTTGGACTCCCTGTCCTCCTTCGCCGGCTAAAATTATTTTTGCGGTTTTTGATTTCATCTATTTTATCTCTCCTATCGGATAATATTTTTCCATTTCTTTAAGCCGTTCAAAACTTTGCTCGGCATCGGTTTTCCAGTTTGTCGGGCAGATCGATAAAATTTCAATAAAAGAAAATGAATTGTTATCGGTTTGATTTTTTATCGCCTTAATTAGCAGGTTTTTTAATTGAACCGGATTCGAGATTGAGCCGCGGGCAATGAATGACTTTTCGTTGGCAATCTGGTGCAAGAGTTCTGGCCCCTTAAATCCCGGGCCGAATTTTAGATCTTTACCGCTTGGCGAAGTGGTCGTTTTTATGCCGGTTTCGGTTGTCGGTGATAATTGTCCCCCGGTCATGGCATAATTCTCGTTATTGACAACGATGACAGTGACCGGGTTATTACGAAAAGCGGCGTGAACTAATGATTGCAGGCCAATAGCGTAGGCTCCTCCGTCTCCCGTGTAAGCCAGGGCGATTCTTTGCGGCTTGGCAATTTTATAGCCGACCATTACCGGAGTTGTCCGGCCGTGATGGGTTTGGACAGTGTCGATATTAAAAAAATCCCAAACTAGCAATGAGCAACCGATATCAATGCCGATGGTCGTTTTTTGCTGAATAGCAAGATCATCAATCGCATATCCTAACTGTTTTAGAGCAATAGCATGTCCGCAGCCAGGGCAAAAAAAATGCGGTTTTGATTTTTGATTCCAAGATTTTGGTGAAAAATTATCCATTTTGTTTGATGCGGGTGATTATTTCTTCGGGTGTAAAACCTTCGGCCGGTTTTGCTATTTCGATGAATTCAATTTCTGATCCGGCTAATTCATATTTAATAATTCGAGCTAATTGATTAAGCGCTGATTCGATAATAAAAATTTTTTTAACTTTTTGGGCGGCCTTTTTAAGCGCATCCGAGTCCAGCGGATTCAGAGTTATGGGTCGGAAAAGTCCGATTTTATTTTTTTTAGCGTTAAGACCGGTAATCGCTTCTTTAGCGGCGCTGGCAACTAATCCATGCGCCACGATTAAGGTTTCTGCTTCTTCGGTCTGAAGGCTTTCCGATCTGACGATTGCTGGTTTGTCCTTATGCCAATCGGCAATATTTTTTTTGAGGACCTCGCCGAACGACTCTTCCGAACTGTAGCAATTTCGCAAATGGGTTGGTTCGGTTTTTTCTTCTAAAATTGGATAAGCGGGAATAAGTTGACGGGGCTTTTTTAACAAAACAGTCGAACGTGTTTTGCCAAGATATCCGTCGCCCAAAACAATGGTTGGCCAGCGGTATTGCCAAGCCGTATTGAAAGCTTGGATAACGAGTTCGTATAATTCTCCGACTGACGAAGCGGAATAAACAATCCGCAGTCCGTCGCCGTTACCGCCAAAAGCAGCCAGATTAACTTCTTGCTGCGAAAAGTTGACGGTGCCGGTTGATGGGCCGCCGCGCTGCATCATTATGCCGACAAACGGTAATCGCAAATTTTCAGCCATCGAAAGAGGGTCTTGAAGAAGAATGTGCCCTGGCCCGGCTGAAGCGGTAAAGGCCTTCTTGCCGCCTAGCAGTACGCCCAGGACGCCAAAACCGGCCGCAATTTCGTCTTCGGTTTGCAAATATTGAAGTTTTTTATTCTCTTCGGCCTTGGCTACCCAGCCTTGTAAAATTTCAGTGGCTGGCGTTATCGGATAGCCAAACATTACTTCGGCGCCCGCGTCAATTGCTCCTAATACCGCCGCTTCGTTCCCGGTAATGAAGATTTTTTTATCTGGCATAGAATTTTATTTTTGAGGTCCAATTTTCAGTTTCATGCCTAAAAGAGTTCCAGTCGCCACGCCGGCGGCGTAAATAATGATAGCCGTGATGCTTCTCTCGGAGTCCATAAGGGTAAGAATATTATATAAGACAATTAAATTCACTACCGTGATCAAAAAAGAGCTGAGCATGGCCAGGGCGACTTTATTTATTGCTACGTATTTTATATTTAGCGTGAATAAAAAATCTTGCAAGACGCCGGCAAAAAAATAGATTGTTAATTGTAGCAGCATAATGGTTAGATTGTATTTTATTATTGAAATTATAGCAAGAAGGCGAAAAATTAACAATAAAAATAAGCTGAAAAATGATTCGCGAGGGAGTCGTTTTTCTTAGCGGCCTCGGCGTATTTCTCGCCTTGAAAAATCTTTTAAAATTTTAGTAAATTCGTTTTTGGTGAGCGCCGGCCAGTAAGTTTTAGTAAAAACCCACTCGCTATAGGCAGTTTGCCAGGGTAAAAAATTTGAGGTGCGGACTTCGCCGGAAGTGCGGATAATCAATTCCGGATCGGGCAATCCCCCGGTCCATAAAAAACGAGAAAAATCTTCCTCGGTGAGATTATCAATTTCGGCAGAAGTTTTTTCGCGAACTATCTTTTTTACGGTTGCCAGGATCTCTGCCCGGCCGCCATAGGAAAGGCAAAAAACGAGAGTCGGGCCAGAAAAATTTTTGGTTATTTTTTCAAGGGATTTCATTCCGTGCCTGATTATCGAAGAAAAGCGTTCTGTCTGGCCGGCAAATTTAACTCTCACTTTTTCTTTTATGAGCTCTTTAGAATCTTGGTTAAAGGCCCGGGTGAAGATATTCATTAAATAGTCGACTTCTTCTTTCTGGCGATTCCAATTTTCAGTCGAAAAGGCATAAAGATAAACGGTCGAAATATTAAACTCTTTAGCCCACTGCATAAGTTCTTTTACTTTTTTATACCCGATTTCATGGCCCTTCATAGTCGGCAGTCCTTGAGCACGAGCCCATCGACGGTTGCCGTCCATAATAATGCCGATAGTTTTGGGATAATTTTTTTTCTCGGTGTTTAGCATATCAGGTTAAAGAAGTATTTTAAAATCTTTGAATTCTCCTTTTGTTTCTAGCCACTTGGTTTCCACTCGCTCTACTTCCGCTGGCAGTGGTCCCTTTTTTAGATATTCAAGCCATTGGCCGAGCTTGTTTTCTCCTCCTTCGGCTATGGCGAAAACTGAGCCGTCAGGCAGATTTTTAACCGTACCGACCAATCCTAACGCGCGGGCTTTGCGCTGGGCAAAATCTCGGAACATTACCAGTTGCACCCGGCCGAAAATTTGACATTCTAATCTTTTTTGCATAGAAGTTTAATTCTTTTTGTCAGGCTAAACTTGCTTTGATGTCGATATTCAATATATATAATATATCCCGAAACAAGTTCGGGATGATGAAGCTGACAGATAAAATAATAGCAAAATTTTAATAAAAAAACAATAAAATCTCCGCAGCCATAAGCATAAATATGAGAATAAAAAAACGGGTGCCGTTGGGGCACCCGTCAGGTGGTACTAAGTTCGTTTCGCGATTTCAGCCGTGCTGGTCATTGCGTCGCAGAAACCGAGTTTCCGCCGCTGGATGATTTCCGGCGGCAGATACTTTTTGGCGATATGACGGAGCGGAATTTTACTTTCTGATTTGCTGGTCCGCTCTTCCAGCGGAATGCTTGTGACGTGCTGGACAACCGCTTTTTGCAAATACGGGAAGACGGGGGTGAGGCCAAAATGGTTAGCCTTCCGGGTCAGTGGGATAAGGTGTCTGTCCGGCAACTCCGACCAGAACTTCTGGAAATTAAGAAGTTGCTCAGCCGGGGTTTGCGTCTGGCGATGGGGCCAGTAGCCGCCAAGAAGCTCATCGATGCCATCGTGGCAAATAACGGCGAAGGACGGAGTCAATCTGGAGATATATCGGCAGAGCAAAAAGACTCCGAGGCCTCCCATTTCAATTCCTCCATCCGCGACAAACAGGTGCGGATTATCCTTTTTTTCCTGAATAGCCTCGGCGATATCCATCGCTTTAGGGATATACTCGTGATGGATGGTTCCAAAAATCTTCGCCACCAGTCTAGCGTGAATGACGTCGGGATGATCAGCGTGTCGCCCGATTGTGAAGGTATGAATATGGGCCTGCCGGCCGAGCTCATCGCGGATGAGCGCTACGCTCAGCGACGAATCGATTCCGCCGGAGAGAGTCAGTAAAATCTTGCCGTCGTTTTGCCTTTCGCAAAGTTCTCCGCATTCACTCATGGCAATGCGTAAGTTTCTTTCCAGGGTTACCGGGTTATTCCAATGCGCCCCTCCTTTGATGTGCCTTAAGATAGGCATTCCGACAACTGTCTCCCAGCGATTCACCATAACGCGACCTCTCTTTCTATGTTGTTTTTCAGATTTTAAGAACAAAAAAACAATCCAATGATTGTTGTATTATTATACTATTTTGATATAATTATGTCAAGAGTGGACCGCTGAAGATTCGCCCGCGACTAAATTTTTTACCGTCGTAAAAATTTTGTCTGGGCACCGGCTCGTTAAAATTTTCTACTAAAAATTCTAACTCCGCCGTTCGAATCCCGCGCAAGCAAAGCAGTTTACTTGCGCATATGTGGACCGATGGAGATTCGAACTCCAGACCCCCTCGTTGCAAACGAGGTGCTCTACCAACTGAGCTATCGGCCCTCGTTAAGTAGCGAGTATCTTAAATATTTTTTGTGGGCGTGCCAAGATTCGAACTTGGGACCTCGTCATTATCAGTGACGCGCTCTAACCAACTGAGCTACACGCCCTTAAATTGCAACAAGAATATTATAAACAAAAAAACGCCCCAAATCAAGAGGCATTTTTTGTTATTCCAATTTAGTTGCTTTTAGTTGTCTCGAATGGGTTTTTAAGGGTTGTGCCATTATTAACCAGCGAATTTATAGTCTACGCCGAGACCATCACGTAAAACGTAATATCGACACTTTTCTAGAAGATGCATTTACATAAAGTAAATAAAAAATCTAGAAAGGAGGTGATCCATCCACAGCTTCCGCTACGGATGCCTTGTTACGACTTCTTCCCTGTTACCGATCCTACCTTGGAACCACAAATGTGGCGCTTCCGGTATTACCGG